>OLSB01001992.1_pt1 | contig 18056 bp, 22 predicted proteins | sample 1672071 | NCBI WGS metagenome assembly OLSB01 (sample SAMEA3136642, study PRJEB25190) | human gut metagenome | biome: human gut; feature: human-associated habitat; material: faeces | place: Austria | collected 2013 | reverse complement strand
GACTGCAGCGTCATAGAGACCGCTTTTTTTAATGCTTCCGCCTCCGTATACAAGCAGCACTTTTGTGCCGCTTTCTTTAAGCTCTGCCAGTTTACCAAGGCGATTTTTTCCAAAGTGTATTTTTGTAGGAATAGTGTAAGTAAAGTTATTCATTCTTCCCTCCTGTTTTTAAATTTAGAAAAACCCCCCGGAACTATTGTCCAAGGGGGTCTGCTTCTGTTCTGATTATGCGTTCATCTGCTTTGCAAACTTTTTGCAATTCACATACATATTGCAAGCCCTACGCATTAGATATTTTACAGTGTTTGAGACTGTTTTGTCAAGATATGTTTTAAATCTGCCTCTTGTGTCCCCGCTGCAGGTACTTATGCCGGTACAAACATCAGCAACATATATATTGCAGGCAGGATATTTTTAATTCGCTCCTTCTATCTATATCACATTACACGGCAGATTTCCATGGCTTTATACAGCTGCCGCTTGCGTTCCTTTCCGTAAAATGGTGTTTCCGCCAGCACTTCGCCCTTCGGCTCGAAGGGCAGTTCATCCAGACTGAGAAGTCGCAGCCGGTGCTTTTGTCGGTGCCGTCCGGCAAGATTTCTCCCAATCCTGAACAGATATCCTTTGAAACTTCCCTGCTTGCCCACCGGCCTCGGCTTAGCGAAAATCAAGGCGAAGGCCTCGATCATCAGGTCTTCTGCCTCATGAAGGTCACCAAGAAAACCGTGTATGTATAATGTAAGCGTATCACCGTACCGTGCGACCAGTTCATCCGCCGCCGTTTCATCTCCGGCAAGATACTGCTGATACAGTTTTTCATCTCCTGTCACAGTATTGTCCTTCTTCCATATAAAAAATAGTGAAATCCTGCTATGTCAAAAAAGGGGAGAAAACTCCCCCTTTGATAATCCCTTTATTTAACTGCTCTGATTGACTTAAGTGAGTAATCAGCGTAATACTGCTGTCTGCCAATTACCACTGATCCACATAATTTGTGTATTAGTTCACGGTTTCTTTTTCAGCTGCTGTTACGACCGGCTTGCCATCTGTCTTGAATCCTTTAACCTCAATAACCCTGCCTTTTGATATTCCTTTATCTGCTTCCGGGATATTCCACTCCTGTTCCTGACTGCTGCTGTTTTTGCCAAATACCGGTTACCCATATTGGTTGCATTTCCGGCTGCAAACTCAGCCTAGGCGCAGCCACAATCTGCATACATGTCGAAAACATTATGCTCAAAATCCGTTTTCTAATCATTTGAATCATCTGTTCTGAATTCAAATTATAACATTTTTCTTCAGGAATTGCAATATGTGTCAGAACTTTAAACCCTTTCCGTCACATTAAAAACCCCGTAAAATCAATGCTTCAACGGGGTTTTGGCTTTCGTTTTAATGAAGTTTTTTATCGGCATGAGCTGCCTAACCGATTATATTAGTTAGCTCCCATCTGCTTAGCTACTTCTTCAGCAAAGTTTTCTTCTTTCTTTTCTATGCCTTCGCCTACTTCGTATCTAACCATTTCAACAACCTTCATTGGCTTGCCTATTTCCTTGGCAACGCTTTCAACATACTGTGCAACAGTCAGATCTCCGTTCTTAACGAACTTCTGGTCAACCAGACATACTTCCTTAAGAATAGCCTTAACTTTACCCGGTATAATTCTCTCCAGCATAGCTTCAGGCTTGCCTTCGTTAAGAAGCTGCTGCTTTGCGATTTCTTTTTCGGATTCCAGCCATGCAGGATCAACCTGGTCTTCATTGACAAACTTAGGGCTCATGGAAGCCACCTGCATTGCAACGTCCTTGGCGCATACTGCAATTTCGTCAGCGGCTGCTTCGGTTTCGATACCTACGATAACACCGATTTTGCCGTTGCCATGGATATATCCGGTATAAACAACTCCCGGAGTAGCCATCTTGTGGAATCTTCTTACATTCATGTTTTCGCCGATCTTGGCAATTTTGCTGTTAAGAGCGTCTGAAACGGTGCCCTCACCTTCATAAGGAAGTGCCTTGAAAGCTTCCAAGTCATCGCTGTCAGCCTTGAGTGCCATGTCAGCCAGCTTTTCTACGAATTCTACAAATTCTTCGTTTTTGGCAACGAAGTCTGTTTCAGAGTTAACTTCAACAACTGCTGCTGCTTTGTGCTCAGCGTCAAAAGCAACTTTTACAAGACCTTCTGCAGCGATTCTGCCGGCCTTCTTTGCAGCCTTGGCAAGACCTTTTTCTCTCAGAAGTTCAATTGCCTTTTCAATATCTCCGTCAGTTTCAACTAAAACCTTTTTGCAGTCCATCATGCCTGCTCCGGTTCTTTCTCTTAATTCTTTTACTAACTGTGCAGTTACTGCCATTTTCCTGTCCTCCCAAATATCATCGATTATTATTCGGCATCTTCTTCAGCTTCTGCTTCTTCTTCAACAGCTTCTTCTGCTTCAGGAGCTTCTGCTTCTTCACCTTCATCAAAGCTTTCGCCCTGGTTAGCTTCGATAACTGCATCTGCCATTCTTCCTGCGATAAGTTTTACGGCTCTGATTGCGTCATCATTTGCAGGGATAACGTAATCAACATCATCAGGGTCACAGTTTGTGTCTACGATACCTACGATAGGAATTCCGAGGATTCTTGCTTCTTTAACTGCGATTCTTTCTTTCTTAGGGTCTACAACAAAGATTGCTCCAGGCATTCCCTGCATATCCTTGATTCCGCCCAGATATTTTTCAAGCTTTTCCATTTCTCCTCTGAGCTTGATAACTTCTTTCTTTGCCAGCTTGTCAAAAGTTCCGTCTTCTTCCATTGTGTGGATTTCAGCCAGTCTCTTGATTCTCTGTGCGATGGTCTTGTGGTTTGTCAGCATTCCGCCTAACCATCTTTCGCTTACGTAGAACTGTCCGCATCTTGTAGCTTCATCTCTGATAGCCTGCTGAGCCTGTTTCTTTGTTCCTACAAAAAGAATAGGTCTGCCTGTTTCCGCAACGCTTCTCATGAAATCGTATGCTTCTTCGATTTTCTTAACAGTTTTCTGTAAGTCGATAATATAGATTCCATTTCTTTCGGTGAAGATGTAAGGAGCCATCTTAGGGTTCCATCTTCTTGTCTGGTGTCCGAAATGTACACCTGCTTCGAGTAACTGTTTCATTGAAATTACTGCCATTTTTATTCCTCCTGGTTTCTTCTTCCACTCAACCGCTAATCCGCTTGCAAAACTGCACCCTTATTTCAGGGAAGCGCGGCAACCAATGCCGGTATGAGTGTGCCTGTTATAATTATTTGCGTCCGAAGGCGCATTACTGAAATAATATACTATAAAATCGTTGAAATTGCAAGGACTTTTTGGTAATTTTGATTTACTTTTTTCATATCCGCGAAGCATCAGAGCAGTTCTTTGAGATATGCCGCATATGCCTGCTTTGTCCTGATAAAGCATTCCCTTGCAAGACACAGCTCCTGCCCACCCTGAAAAGTTATAATCTGATCTCTGGCCATGATTATTTTGTCCAGATTTACTATGAGTTTCTTCAATGTATGATAAAATCTTTTGTCCAGCGCTTTTTCTATGTTTTCTATTCTCTCATAGCACACGTAGGTGTTATTTTCGGTTACTATTGCCATCCTCCGCTGCCTCTGCTCGATATAAATTATATCGTCAACATCCACTTTACCGATGTATTCTCTGGTGATTACCGGAATGTAATTACCCATTACAGCCTCCTGACTTTATTTTTAAACTGTGACTCTCCAGGTGGTTGATTATTACTTAAAATTTTACCATTGTCCTTTTCTGCCATGTTTTATTACTCTTCGACGATTTTAAGTTTTTTGTGACATTTTATGACATTCTTCGACAGAATCAACAGAATCAAAAAAAGAAAACCGGCGCCAAGACGCCGGCAATGCATTCTTTTCTTTTACATTTCTTCTCTGCGGTAAGTGATCAGATCTTCTGCAATTTCATTGGCAGCAATGGAAACAGGCTTTTCTGTTTCTGCTTCTGTGAGTATAGGCTTGCCGTCAATAATATCTCTGGCACGCTTCGCCGCAAGAATCACGATGGTGTATCTGCTGTCCGCTTTCTTTCTGATTTCGTTAATTGATGGATATAACATTACGCTTCCTCCTTATAACTTGCAATAAGCTCTTCGGCGGTAAAGGCAACCTTTGAATGCTCAGCCACAACTATGGCTTTGACACGTGCCACTGCTTCTTCCAGCACACCGTTTACCACACAGTAGTCATACTTTTCTATATACGAGAGTTCTTTGAGAGTTTCACCCAGTCTCAATTCTATGGCTTCAGCCGTTTCTGTTCCGCGACCGGTAAGTCTTTTACGGAGTTCCGACATTGAAGGTGGAAGAATAAAAATAAACACTCCGTCAGGATAACTTTCTTTTACCTTCAGCGCCCCCTGCATATCGATTTCAAGGATTACATCGATCCCGGCTGCCAGTTTCTTCAGAACCGGCGCCTTTGGTGTTCCGTAATAGTTTCCGTAAACCTGGGCATGTTCCAGAAGGTTTCCGCAGCGGATATGTTCTTCGAATTCCTCTTTTTCGGTGAAAAAATAGCTTATTCCTTCCACCTCTCCGTGACGCGGGCTTCTGGTCGTCATGGAAACTGAAAGTTCAAGTTTCTCGGTTTCTTCTAACAATTTTTTGCATATAGTTCCCTTCCCTGCTCCGGAAGGGCCGGAAAGCACGAACAGCTTTCCCGGGTGCTTTTCTCTGGGATCCATTGTGAACTCCTGTTACTTCAGATTGTGCTTATTATAAATATATATTTTAACACAATACGTCAAAACTTTCAAGAGCTATTCTATGTTCTGCACCTGTTCTCTTATCTTTTCAATTTCGCTTTTTATTTCGAGCATGTAATTTGTTATGGTTATATCATTGGCTTTTGATCCTATGGTGTTAGCCTCTCTGTTCATTTCCTGAACCAGGAAATCCAGCTTTTTTCCTTCTGCCTCATTATCAGAACCTATAATCTTTTTCAGCTGCAGCAGATGGCTGTTCAATCTGGTTATTTCTTCATCTATGGCGCATTTATCTGCAAAAATGGCTGCTTCCGTCAGTATTCTGTCTTCAGGTACTACAGCACTTCCTGCCAGAAGTTCAGCGATCCTTTCTCTTAGCTTCGCCGTATAGTCCACCACCACCAGCGGAGCCCTCTCAGCGATTTTATCCAGAAGTGTTTTTATGTTTTCGCCTTTTATCAGCAGGTCTTCCGCCAGCTTCTCTCCTTCTATTGTGCGCATATTTTCCAGATTGGCTGCCGCCTCTTCAACCGGTATAAGAATCGCCCCTGTAATCTCCTCCTCGTCATCCACATCCGGTATGGCCTTCATTACATCCGGCATGGTGGCCAGAAGTCTCAGTGAAATATCGCCGCAAAGTTCAAAAGTGGATTGCAGTGTTTTGAGATTTTCGTAATATTGCCTTGCAATAGGCTCGTTAAGCTTTATATTTATATCGTTTTCCGTAATATTCTCAACCATTATGGAAACGTCTATCTTGCCGCGGCGCAATCTGCTCTTTACGATATTTTTGACTTTATCTTCCGCAAATCCGTACCGGCGCGGCATTTTGACGGATATGTCCGAATATCTGTGGTTTACCGACTTTATCTCCACGGTGATGTTTCTTTTTCCGTCGCTGTATTCACTGCGTCCGAAGCCTGTCATGCTTTTTATCATCTGATTTCTTCTCTCTTTCTTATTATATCTATGATAACAATGGTTATTGTACACGAAAGTTAAGAGTTTGACAAGGTATTATAAAGCTCATGAGTATAAAGCGCCTGCCTTCTGCCTTTCTCTTGCTCACGGCATCAAGCCATGGTAAAATAGAATATGAAAGGAGCACATATGGCATTTGACGGAATAGTAACCATGGCAATTGCCACGGAACTTAAAGAAAAACTCATCTCAGGAAAAATAGAAAAAGTTTATCAGCCGGAAGCTGATGAACTTGTATTTAACATTCATACAAAGCAAGGTAACCTGAAGCTTTTTGCCTCGGCAAATTCTTCATCAGCCAGGATACATCTGATTGATGACAGCCCGGCTAACCCTCCGGCTCCTCTGCCTTTCTGTATGCTTCTGAGGAAACATCTTCAGGGAGCGAGAATTACCCAGGTATGCCAGAAGGACTGTGAACGTATTATAGAGATCTCTCTTGAAACCCTTAATGAACTTGGCTTCACCGTATCAAAAAAGCTCATTTTCGAGATTATGGGCAAGCACAGTAACATTATACTCATAGATATTGCCTCGGGTAAGATAATCGATTCAATAAAGAGAATATCCATAGATGTCAACAGGGTACGCCAGATTCTTCCCGGAATAGTATACTGCTACCCGCCGCTTCAGGACAAAATACCTTTTTCCCAGGTGACAGAAGCCGATCTCAAGGCTTTGCCCTCAATGGACGCACGGACACTCCAGCGCAGAATAGGCGGCATTTCTCCTGCCTTTGCAGAAGAACTTTCTTCTCACGAAGATGCAGCTGCCTTTCTTAACTCAGTGTTACTGCGGATAAAAAACGGAACCCTTGCACCGCGAGTGTATTCCGACGAAAAAAACTCACCTAAAGAGTTCCATATCATCCCGCTTTCAGAATACGAGGGTGCATGCACCTCAACCGAATTCCCAAGCCTCAGCACCTGCCTGGAATTTTTTTTCAGTCACAAGCGTACTTCAGGCAGAACTCATCAGAAAGCCTCCGACTTGATAAGAACTGTTTCCGCACAGCTTGATAAACTTCATCTTAAAGAGCAGCGCCTCAATGAAGATATTCTCAAGGCGGAAAATTCTCAGCAGCTGAGATTGTGGGGAGAACTGCTTACGGCAAACATTCATTCAGTAAGAAGCGGTGAAACAAAAGTGACAGTCACCAATTACTATGACGGGTCTCAGGTTTCCATACCTCTCGATCCAAGATTCAGCCCTTCAAAGAACGCTCAGTTATATTTTAAAAAATACGGGAAGTCTAAAACCGCCGTAAAAGAAAAGCATCTTCAGCTTGAGTCAAATTCAGCTGAAATCAGTTATCTTGAATCGGTACTCTCATTCCTGGAGAATTCAGATAACGCAGAAGAAATCGATGCACTGCGCAGGGAGCTGGAAGAAACAGGGTATGTACGCAAACGCAAAATACCTGGCGGATTCAAGGAGAAAAAATATAAAGCACAGCCTTACACATACATTCTTCCCGGAGGTATGACCGTGCTTGCAGGCAGAAATAACAAGGAAAACGATTTTCTTACCTTCAAGACTGCTTCTTCACAGGATACATGGTTTCACACAAAGGATATCCCCGGATCCCACGTTATACTCCAGAACGGAAAGGCGGAACCAGACGAGAAAAGCATCCTGGCTGTTGCTGCCATCGCAGCATATCACAGCAAAGGCCGCTCATCGGAAAACGTTCCTGTGGATTATGTAAAAGTAAAATATGTAAAAAAACCTTCCGGTGCAAAACCCGGCATGGTCATATTCACCAATAACAGGACTGTCTGGGTAAATCCGGCGCTGCCTGACAAAAAAAACGGCATATAGTGCCGTTTCCCGGTTCTATGTCAAATGTAATGGGGCTGAAAAAACTACAAATAAAAATTATTTTTTTCAGAGGGCTTAGGCTCTCTGTTTTTTAGTGCCTTACCGTTTATTTTTTATCCCGAAAGTCATGTTAAATAAACAGTTGAGAAAAGCATAAACATTTGCTTTTTTAAATTGCCAAAATTTGAGCATTCCGTGCTTTAAATTCAGCCGAGTTTTGGTTAATGCTCAATTTCTTTTGCACTGAAAAATGCCGAGATAGCGGAAATTCTTTTCAGCCACCCCAGCATTTATTATAGAGTCGTTCTTTTATATTCCAAAATATTACAACTATGTATCAAAATTTACATATTTTTACTTTTTTGTCTTTTCATTTTATACCACGCGGTGTATTATCAACTTACATCTTGAGTGCGGCCAGGCTGTAAATTAAGGAGGTATAGACATGAGGCAACATTATTGCTCGCTATGCGGGAACATTCACAACAACATAACCTTCAAATGTGGTTATCTGTGTGAGGATTGCATTGATTACATCAAGTCGCGCACTTGAGATTTCCTCCTTCGGGAGCATTACAATTTAAAATCACCAATTTATGAAAATCTTAAATGAGCCCTGTTTTATTAATCCATAATCCTGCAATCCGGTTCCAAAGGAAGGGGATATTGCCGTTTCGTCCTGCGGCTACCCCTTCTTTTTCCTTTTTACATATGACGATTTCCTTTTGTGATTATTCTCTCTGTTTATTCGCTTCCTGGTCTTTTTCTTCATTACGGAAAATCCGAAGCGTCCCAGAGGCGTCTTTTTCAATCCGAAATACTGTCCGTGAGCATAGGCCGCAAGCCCTGCTCTGTCCAGCGCCAGCCGCCCTTCTTCATCCATAAGCTCTTTAGCTGCATGTACTTTTACTATTTCGGCAACAAACATGTCATGACTTGGATATTCTTTTATTTCTACAACCTTGCACTCCAGATTTACAGGAGATTCATCAATCATGGGGCAATCCACCAGATCTCCTTTTACCGGAGTAAGTTTTATTTCCCTGAATTTGTCAATATCCGCACCAGACTTTACGCCGCAATAGTCTGCTGCATATGCAAGTTCCTCTGTAGTCAGGTTTATCACAAATTCCTTACTGGTGCTCAGTATTCCATGAGAATGACGGGATTTGCGAACAGAAATATATGTCATAGGGGGTTTGGAATTTATTATTCCCGTCCAGGCTATTGTGATAATATTCTTTTCGTCACCGTTTCCGCAGCTTACCATTACTGCAGGTACGGGACACAGCAATGTGCCGGGCTTAAGGCTTATCTTCTCCATGGATTTTCCCCCTGCTGTTTTCTTATTTTTTCCAATGTGCTGTCAAATATCTCCGGTCTGGGACATTGAAATTCCATATACTCTCCTGTCTTTGGATGCCGAAACCCCAATACTCCTGCATGCAGCAGCTGTCCCATCGTGTTAAATGGCTGCTTTTTAGGTCCATACAGCTCATCCCCAACCAGAGGATGCTTGATATATGCCATGTGAACTCTTATCTGATGAGTTCGCCCCGTTTCAAGGCGCGCCTCCACAAGAGTGTATCTTCCAAAACGTTCAATAACACGCCAGTGTGTCACTGCTCTTTTTGAGTTAAGTTCTGTCACGGCGCGCCGCAGCCTGTTGGAAGGGTCTCTGCCTATAGGTGCATCGATAACTCCTTCATCTTCCGCCAGATTATCAAAAACCAGAGCCTGGTAGCGCCTCGTTATGGAGTGTTCCGCCAACTGAGCGGAAAGAGATTCGTGAGCCATATCCGTCTTTGCAATCAGCAGAAGTCCGCTGGTATCCTTATCTATCCTGTGAACTATTCCGGGTCTTATGACTCCGTTTATGGAAGAAAGCCTGTCTCCGCAATGGTACATCACCGCATTGACCAGGGTGCCGCTTTCATTCCCCGCTGCCGGATGCACGACCATTCCTCTTGGCTTATTTACCACCATCAGATCTTCATCTTCATAAACAATCTCAATAGGTATGTTTTCAGCTTCCACTTCCAGTTCTTTTGGCTCAGGTAGATTGACCTCTATGACATCGCCTTCTTCTACTTTGTATTTCTTTGATACGCACTGACTGCCATTTACCTTTACAGCTCCGCCTTCGAGGAGTTTCTGTACAAAGCTCCTTGAAATTTCAGGCAATTTTAAAGAGAGCACTAAATCAATTCTAGTGCCCTTGCTTTCTTTATCTGCTAAAATTTTGTATTCATTAGATTCTTTAGATTCTTTCATGTTAAAGTTCAGGCATTGCTGCCGCTTATCTGCTCCTTTTCAGAAAACCAGAATGTGTAAAGTATCAGAAACCCTGCTCCGACGCATACTGCAATATCCGCAACATTAAATACAGGGAAAAATCCAAAATCAAACATATCCGTCACAAATCCCATAAACACTCTATCTATCAGATTGCCGATTCCTCCGGAGATTATGAGGCAAAGCGAAAGCATAAGCGTCCAGTGACAGTCAATATGCTTTTCCATATACCAAAGCGCAAATATCACTGCTGCAGCAGGAACTCCGACAAGCAGTAAGAATTTACCGGACAGAATACTGAAAGCTGCCCCCCTGTTCTGCACATAAGTTATATGGAAGAAGTCTGCTAACACAGGAAAGCTCTGACCTACATACATTGCAGTCCGTACCAGAAGTTTTACTGCCTGATCAAGTAAAATAATCCCAACTACCAACACATACCTGAATTTTTTCATTTCTCTGACGGGCACCTGCCCCGAATCCCCCTATTATCTAAGATTTACAATGGTTTTTGTTAAGTCCTGCTTTTTGTCTTCTGCCGGATTGCTTATAGGTTCCATCACCACAGTGCTTCTGTCCGGAGTCATTGATGCAGGCAGAAATTCCTTTTCAAATTCCTCCAGCAGATCATCGTTAACATAACTTACTCGCTCCAGTTCATCTTCCAGCATTTTCTTGTATCTGTTTCTCAGATTTTCCACTCTTCCTCTGAGTCTGTTTCCCTCATCCGTAAGCTTGGAAATGGACTCTTTGGCTTCTTTTGTTATCAGAGAAGCCTCCAGCTCCGCATTTTTAATAAGGACTTCCGCTCTGCGTTCTGCACTTGCTGCAATATCGTTCATCAGCGATTTGGCAGTTTCAAGAGTTTCGTACACCGACGTCTCAGCGCTGCTTTGTTGTTCAGCCTGTGCTTTGACCCTTTCCAGATCCCCTTTCAGTTTCTTGTTCTCTCTGATAAGGTTTTCCATGTCCACAATGATCAGATCCAGAAAAGAATCTACTTCATCCTCGTTATATCCTCTTACCGCTTTGCTGAACTGTTTGTATTCAATATCGGCAGGTGTAATCATAGCTTCCTCCTAAAACATTGTGTTAAAATATTAAAATAATCCTTACAAGGATCTTTGCAATCACTTCAATTGCCACCATGGCCAGAAGCACTGAAAAATCCAGCATTCCCGTATTAAATCTGCTGAGCAGCCTTCTGAATGGCTCCACCATAGGCTCGGTGAACCTGATAAGAGCCGAATAAATTTTACCCAGAGGGCTGTAATAATCTCTTACAAACCAGCTGAGCAGCGCTCTTATAAGCAGCGCCGTGACCAGTATGTTACAGAAAATGTATATGGCGTAAACCAGAATTCCTTTCATGTCTTCCTTTAAGATTATCTCCAAGGGTTTTTGCTGCCCCCGAAGTCAAATCCCCTTTCGTCTTGATTTGCTGCAATGTCAACGCTTTCAGGTGCAAATATGAATATGTTATTGGCAACCTTCTGAACGTTTCCGTTTAAAGCATATGTAGCTCCGCTTAAAAAATCAAATATTTTTTTGGCGGTTTCAGTCTCTATTTTTTCGAGATTTATAATTACAGGTCTTCTGCCCTTGAGGCTGTCAACCAGTTTAGGACATTCGTCAAAGCTTTTTGGTTCAATTACTACCAGCTTGAAAGCGCTGGTTCCTGCAACCGAAATTCTCCTTTCAATAGGCACTGCCTTAGGCGCCTCATTTCCGCCTTTGGGAGCTCTGAAGTCCGGCGCAGCCTTGCGTGTGCTCTCTCTCGAAATTCTTTCTTTTTCTTCTTTTATTTCTTCGCTGTCAAATTCGTCATCAATTTCTTCAATTCCGACCAGTTTCTTAAAAGTGTCTGAAAATCCCATTTAATTTCCTCCTGCAGTTCTATTAGCCCATTTTTTTCGAATAATCTCTGGCTCCGAAAATCGATGTGCCCACACGAATAAGGTTGGAGCCTTCCTCAATGGCGACTTCAAAGTCATTGGACATACCCATGGAAAGGTATTTGAAGTCAAGCATAGGGTGATCTATCTGTCCGTATTTGTCATAAAGCTTCTTTACCTCAGCAAAGTACACCCTTGCATCATCGGGATTATCTTCAAAAGGAGCTATGCACATCAGACCTCTTATCCTTACATTAGGACATGTTTCAAGAATCTGTCCGATAAGTTCACCTGTCTCCTCTGTGGTAATTCCGAACTTGCTTTCTTCCATGGCTGAGTTAACCTGAATCAGAATATCCATAACAAGTCCGTGCTGCTGCGCACGCTTGTTAATTTCCTGAGCAAGTTTAAGAGAATCAACGGAATGTATCATGGACACCTTGTCTATGATATATTTTACCTTGTTTGTCTGAAGGTGACCTATCAGATGCCACCTTACAGGTTCAACCCTGTCATACTTGTCCATTATCTCCTGCACCTTGTTCTCACCTATATCTGTGATTCCGCAGTGAATGGCCTCGTTTATCTCGTCAGTTGAATGGAGCTTGGTTACTGCTACCAGCAACACATCATCTCCGCTTCGTCCTGATCTCTCAGCTGCTTTTTTCTTTAAATCCTGGATGTATTCAATATTTCCTCCGATTGACATTTTGATCACTCCCTTTTGTCAATATTATCTGTTTCCGGATTTTACAATTTCGTCATAATTTTTTACGGTGTCAATTCGCTGTCCTTCCCGGTCGTAAAAGTAGTTCTTTTCAACTACGGTTTTACCGTTTTGTTCTGAAAGAATCATTATAGGAACAAAATTTGTCTTGTTAAACTTGTCCATCACATATACGCCTTTAACGCCGTCTTTTTCAACTATACTGTCAGTGTTGAGGATAATACCGCTGTAGCTGGAAGCTATTATGCTGCATTCCCTGACCCTGTACTTATCAAAATCGTCGTAGTATCTGTCACATTCCAGTACTATACGCTTTTTTTCCGAAGATTTGGTTATGCTCTTTACTGTCATCTGTATGCGCTCACCGTCTCCCATGTCGGCCAGCACACTATCCCCCTGACTGAACACCTGGGCATCGTCTGTTTCTGACCAGAATACCAGGTACCATTTGCTTGGGTCTATCAGTTTGAACACCACACTGCCTGCCTCAACAGTCCCTGAAGCAGTATCTTTTACTCCTTCACCTTCTTTGAATTCACTTATGATGCTTTCACTGAGGCTTTCCATATTATCCGGCGTGATTCTGCTTTCGTATCCGTCGTAATAGTAGCTTACAATGCCCCGTCCGGAAACAGCCTGATCTGAACCTGCCACAGTCACCGCCGCATTCCCGGCTCTAAGAAGCTGACCTCCTTGGGCTTTTCTCTGCAGGCTCCCTCCTGCAGATGCCTTGTAAACCTCTTCGCTTCTTACCACAACGGCTTCCTCCTTTCGGCTTACCTCCAACGTGCCGTATTGAGCAATATAAGTCTGTGTAAAGATATCCGAAACTTTTGGTACCACATATATTATCACATATAAAAGGATAAACAGCGCCAGAAAGGCAATGAGTCCTTTTTTTGTCTTCAAAGAAGTCTTTTTCATCTTTTATATTTTAACACGAAATATGGTGTAAGACAACCTTTCTAAAGTTCTTTAGCCGCAACCTTTTCCAATATTTTTTTCTCATCTTTTGTCAGATTTTTTTCACTCTCTATATATGCTTTCCACAGATCCGGCCTGCGTTCTCTGGTGATATTAAGGGCGTTTTCGTACTGCCAGAGATGAATCAGTTTATGATTGCCGTTTGTCAGTATCTCCGGTACCTCCATACCCTGATAGTTTCTGGGTTTCGTATACTGGTCGCACTCAAGAAGTCCGGAATATATCGACTCATCTGCAGCAGATGCCTCGTTGCCGAGAACTCCGGGCAAAAACCTTGCTACCGCATCTATAAGCACCATGGCCGGAAGTTCTCCTCCTGTAAGGATGTAATCTCCTACGGATATCTCTTCAGCATTCCAGTAGTCCAGGACTCTCTGATCCATTCCCTCATAATGCCCGCAAAGTATGGTAAGCTCCTCTTCAGAGGAAAGCTGTTCTATTTTTTCCCGGCACAAAAGGCTGCCCCTGGGGGACATGTATATAACCTTTCCCGATGTGGTTTTTAGAGCATCAAAGGCAGGCTGAGCCATCATCACCATTCCAGGCCCGCCCCCGAAGGGGGTGTCGTCGGTCTTGTTGTGTTTATCAAGACTGTAGTCTCTGATGTTTATGAGGTTTATGTCCAGTACACCTTTCTGGCAGGCCCGTCCCAGTATGCTGCTTTGAGTCACACCGGTGAACATCTCGGGAAAAAGTGTAAGGATGTTGATTTTCATAGCTTTCTTCCGTCCTTTTTAAACCTCCTCAGCCCCTCCGATAAGGCCGGGAATAACATTGATTTTTATTATCTTGTTTTCTATGTCAATTTTTTTTATAAACTGAGCTACTGCCGGAACGAGAGCTTCTCCTCCCGAAGTCAGTTCTATCTGATAGATATCCTGAGCACAGTTCTGTATCACATCTTTTACCGTTCCTATTTTCTGCCCTGCTGCATCATCCACAACAGCGCATCCTATAAGATCTCTTATATAAAAGGTATCTTCAGGCAATATCCTGAGATCTTCTTCGGTGATAAAGACATCACAATCCTTCAGTTTTTCCGCCTGTGTCCTGTCATCTACACCGCCAAGCTTGGCTATCACCATGTTCTTCTGATACCTGATGTTTTCTATTTTCATTTCTCTCAATTCTCTGCCGTCCATGACAAGAATTTTTTCTATTTCTTCGAATCTTTCTTTATAATCGGAATAATTATATATCTTTACCTCACCCTTCAGGGCCACTGCATTGACGATTTTTCCTATTTTAATTTTTTCCATTTTTCTCCTGATTATTACTATAGGCACATAAATACCTGTACCGGTAAATATGTGCCTATATCCGTCATTAAAAGCTATTCCTTCACAATTTCTACTGTCACTTTTTTGTTTTCCTTTGTTGCTGCGGCATTGACAACAGTGCGGAATGCCTTTGCAATCCTGCCCTGCTTGCCGATAACTTTACCCATATCGCCTGGGTCAACCTTCAGGCGGATTACCGTACCCTGACGTCCGGTCGTCTCTGACACCACAACACCATCCGGATTATCAACCAGTGACTTTGCGATTGCTTCAACCAGTTTAGTCATTAGTCTTCACCGCTTTCCTGTTATTTTATGATTCCGGTCTTCTTGAACAGATCCTTTACTGTGTCTGTAGGCTGTGCTCCGTTGGAAAGCCATTTCTGAGCTAATTCTTCGTTGATCTTTATTACTTTAGGGTCCTTCATCGGATCGTAGTATCCGATCTCTTCGATAAATCTGCCGTCTCTAGGTGCTCTTACATCTGCAACTACGATTCTGTAAAAAGGCTTCTTGTGTGCTCCCATTCTCTTTAATCTGATCTTTACCATTTTTGTTTTTCCTCCTTAAAACAATCCTTTAAATCTTTTATTTTTCTTCATAAAGCCGGGACTTGTAAACTGCTTCATCAGTTTCTTGGTGTCCTCATACTTCTTGATTAAGCTGTTTATTTTGCTGACAGGCTGGCCTGATCCGGCCGCAATTCTCTTTCTGCGGCTGGCGTTGAGAACCTGAGGGTTCTGCCTTTCCTCCGGCGTCATGGAATAGATGATGGCCTGCATCTGCTTTAATTCCTTTTCGCCTTTTTCTATTTCGTCATCAGTGACTTTTTTGCCGCCCATGCCCGGCATCATTTCAATCAGCTTGCCCAGTCCTCCCATTTTGTTCATCTGCTCCATCTGATCCAGATAGTCCTCAAGTGTAAACTCGTTCTTTCGGAACTTCTTTTCGAGTTTAGCAGCCTGTTCTTCATCATAGCTTTCCTGAGCTTTTTCTATCAATGAAAGCATATCCCCCATTCCGAGGATTCTGCTTGCCATTCTTTCCGGATGGAAAGGTTCCAGTGCATCGAATTTTTCTCCGACACCTATAAATTTCACCGGCTTGCCTGTAACTTTCTTGGCAGAAAGTGCAGCGCCGCCTCTGGAATCGCCGTCCATCTTTGTCATTATGATACCGTCAATGCCCAGTTTCTCATTAAATCCCTCTGCAGCATTGACCGCGTCCTGACCTGTAAGCGCATCAACAACCAGCAGAATTTCATGAGGCCGTACCGCCTTTTTGACTCTTGCCAGTTCTTCCATCAGGTCCTCGTCTATCTGAAGTCGTCCTGCTGTATCAACAATCAGGACATCAAAGCCTTTTTTTTCGGCTTCCTTACGGGCGTTTACCGCTATTTCCTCAGCAGAACGGTTATCACGTTCCACATACACCGGAACTCCCACGGACCGGCCAACAACTTCCAGCTGATCGATTGCTGCAGGCCTGTATATATCACAGGCACAGAGCATTGGTTTTTTACCGTTCTTCTTAAGATAGCCGGCCAGCTTGCCGCAGGTGGTGGTCTTGCCGGTACCCTGCAGACCCACCATCAGCAGTACTGTGAAACCGCTGGGTGAATATGTCAGCTTGCTTCCCGTTCCGCCCATGAGCTGTGTCAGCTGCTCATTTACAATCTTTATTACCTGCTGTCCGGGCGTCAGGCTTGCAAGGACCTCCTGCCCCATGCACTTTTCCTTGACTTCTGATACAAATTCTTTTACGACTTTAAAGTTTACATCCGCTTCAAGAAGGGCAAGTTTTACTTCCCGCATGGCCTCGTTTATGTCGGCCTCTGTCAGCACTCCCTTACCTTTCAGTTTTTTAAACGTGCTTTGAAGTTTTTCGGATAATGATTCAAATGCCATTTATTCCTCCAGACTGTCTATGACAGACTTGATTTTCCTGAGCTGCTCAATAATAAGCATATCCTCTTTATCGGCGTTCCCTGCCGGAGGGCTTTTCTCCGCGGCTCCTGCAGAACTTCCGGCAAAACATTCCTCTGACTCGCCTGCAGCGCCGGCCGAACAGCCTGCTCTCCATAGGGCTACCCGCTTTTCTATTTCTTCAATCTCATGATCTATCTCCGCAATGGCGGCTTCCGTCCTTGCGAACTTTTCCATAAGTTTAAGCTTTTCTTCGTATTCCTTCAGCGCCTGTTCCGCTTTTTTTAAGGTATCATGAACCGCCTGCCTAGAGATGCCGAATTCCGACGCAATTTCAGAAAGAGAAAGATTTTCCTCATGGTAGAGGGCCATTACCTCTCGCTGCTTATCTGTTAGCAAAGCGCCATAGAAATCGTACAGCAGACTGGTCTCTGCAATCTTTCCAAAATCTTTTGTCATGAACTCCTCCCGATCCGGTTCGTTTCTCTGTCCTATGCTCATATTCGCGGCATTGCTGCCGGACTTGAGACTGCGGATCGTTGTCAAGCTTTTTGCTTGACACCATGATGTAGTATATCACCCTTTATTCACAGTGTCAAGTATTTTTACTTGAACGTCATAAAACAGCTTCAGAGAGCATTTGAATAACAGACTTCTTCTCTGCCGTTAAAAAATCTATGTCTCAAGCTGATTATTTATCGCTTTATGGAGAATACTATGTTAACAAATATATTCAGTTTATCAAGGCATAAGGAGGAGGCTTGCAAAGGCTTTATGAACAAAAATACAGCAGCCCGGGAAAGGAAGATCTGCTGCGGCAGGAAGTTCTGCAGTTATGATGTAATCGTAGTGGGAGCCGGTCTGGCAGGATTGTCATGCGCATATGAACTGACTTCTAGAGGTCTGAAAGTTCTTGTACTCGAGGCACAAGACCACATAGGAGGAAGGACGGCTTCCTTTGATGACCATGGAATGACTGTTGAGTCCGGTCTTCACCGGTATATAGGATATTACAGTTCGCTTCCAAGGCTGCTGAGAAAATGCGGGGTTAAACCCGGAAGTATATTAAAATGGGAAAACACGGCAGAAATAATGGTGAAGGATGAAAATAAAAAAGTGGTACTGGGTCTGGCTCCTCTCCTGGCGCCTGTCATAACATGGAAGGGTATTTTAGGAAACAGAGACTGCCTTTCTGCTGCTGACAAGCTTTCTCTTGTGCCTTTTTTTATGTCAGGTCTGATTTCATGTATTTTTTCAGACAAAGCTGACAATTATTCCGTAGCGGAGTTTGCTGATCGTCATAAAGTGAGTCGCCGGGCAAAAAAACTAGTGGTGGAACCACTCAGCAGCGGTATATTTTTTCTTCCGCCCGAAAACTATTCCGCATTTGTTTTTTT
>OLSB01001989.1_pt1 | contig 18058 bp, 8 predicted proteins | sample 1672071 | NCBI WGS metagenome assembly OLSB01 (sample SAMEA3136642, study PRJEB25190) | human gut metagenome | biome: human gut; feature: human-associated habitat; material: faeces | place: Austria | collected 2013 | reverse complement strand
CTGGCGGTCTATCTCTTGTTTTCGGTTGCTTGCTTCCTTACCGTACATGAGCATTAGCCCCCGGATTGTCGTTTCCGTATCCTTCCAGCAGGTTAATGACGCCCCAGATTCCGAGACCTGCGCCAAGGGCGATGACCAAAGTTTGCAAAACATCGACTGCGCTATTGAAGAAATCCATATTTTATGTGCCGGAATCGTTTCTTTATGGTTTTTACGATGGAAACCGCAAAGCCGGAATGAGCTGGCTGCCGTGTGCGGCTGTCGATTCCGGCTTCTCCTTTCAAATTTTCGGTTGTGCTTTCCTCCGACTTTGCGTTTCGCGTGTGTCTGCTGCATTGTCGGCGTCCTCCTTTACGGAATGGGTGTCTGATCTATATAAAAATCCGCCAAATCAGGCGGATTCTGAACCTGCGGCCGCGCCCGCGTCAAAAACCTCAAATTCCTCCTCCGGCTTCAGCTTGAGCTTTGTGGAGAGGAATTTCTCAATGTCAAAGGCGTTCTTGGGATTCGCGTCCGAAAGATACTTGTAGTTGGGGTGTTTTGTGATGTCGTATTTGTCGGATAGGAACGGCCTTACGCCGCGCAGCTGCAAGATGCACTTGCCGCCGTTCATGACGGCAAGCTCATCCTGACTCATCAGCTCCTTGCCGAGCTTTTGATAGTTCAGACTGTGGGAAACCTCGCGCCCACGGGATTCTCCCGTGTTGAAGGTGTCAATGGTTTCCTTGCCCAGCGCGGCGGACAACTCCTTTAATGTGGTCGGCTCCTTGCCGCCGAGGAACACGGAGCTGTCGCAGTTGCCGATGATGGTGTCGCAGTTGTCCTTGTAGAGCGCCTTGAGCTGGCTCTGTGCCTGCAAAACAAGGCAGGCGGAGATCTCGCGGCTGCGGATGGTGGCCATCAGCTTCTCCAGCTTGGGAATCTGCCCGATGTTGGCGCACTCGTCGATGAGGCAGCGCACATGGACAGGCAGCCTGCCGCCGTACACGTCGTCCGCCTTGTCGCACAGGAGGTTGAATAGCTGGGTGTAGACCATGCTGGCAAGGAAGTTGAAGGTGTCGTCTGTGTCGGAAATGATGATAAACAGCGCTGTTTTCCGGTCGCCCAGCGTGTCCAACTCCAGCTCGTCATAGGAGGTGATCTCCCGAAGCTCCTGAATGTCAAAGGGAGCGAGGCGCGCACCGCAGCTAATTAAAATACTTTTCGCTGTTTTGCCCGCCGCCATTTTGAAAATGCGGTACTGCTTCAAAGCAAGGTGGTCGGGGTTTCGCAGTTCAAGCGCATTGAACAGTTCGTCAAGGATGGAAGTATAGCCCTCATCTTCCTCCTTGACCTCCGCTGCGCTTATCATCTCCATGACCATCGGGAAGTTCTGTTCTTCGGGCGGGGCTTCGTTGACAAGATAGAGGATAAGCGCCTCCAGCAATGCCGTTTCTGCTCTTTCCCAGAAAGGGTCATTGGATTGTGCGCCCTTGGGTGTGGTGTTCCGCACAAGGTTGGCAACGAGCTTCAAAATGTCCTTATCGTCACGCAGATATACAAACGGGTTATACCCGTGGCTGCGCTCGGTGTTGATAAGGTCAAGCACCCGTATCTCATAGCCTTCCTTTTCGAGCATAAAGCCCGTATCACGGAGTATCTCGCCTTTCGGGTCGAGGACAACGAATGAAGTATTGGCTTGCATGATGTTCGGTTTGGCATAGAAACGAGTCTTGCCCGCGCCGCTGCCGCCGCATACGAGGACGTTGAGATTCCTGCGATGCTTGCGCCCGTCAAGCCCTATGCGGGTATTCTGCGTGAGGATGATGTTCTCGTACTTGTTCTTATCGGCGTACTTCTTGGATAGCTGCGATGCGTTGCCCCATTTGGCGCTGCCGTGTTCTTCGCCTTTACGGTAGTTGCGCTTTGTTGACAGATACACCCCGATACTCAAGCCATAAATTAAGAGGAATATGAGAATGGCTTTGAGCGAATCGACGCACCACTTTACCTTCATGGGGTCTGCCATGCCGGAGGTGAAGCCCTCGATGATGCCCGCAAGCCCGTCAGATAAAAAAGGGGCGACCATTAAGGCCGCCCACACCACGGGGATAACGCCAAGCGCCGCCAGTATGATATTTGTCTTTTTGTCCTCACTCGGATGGTTCATGGCAGGAATCCTCCGCTGGCGTCATGGGGTTTACCCATGCTCTCTATGCATTGCCACATACTCATCGCTCCCTTTCGTCTCTGTGTCGTTTCTTTTCGCGTTTCATCGGCGCGTCCATGACCTCGATCAAGGTATCGTCCACAAACTCGGTGTCCTTGCCCTGCTCGACAAGTTCGTTGCGTTTATCATTCAAGGAATTGATGATAAGCCCGTGTTGATACTCGTCAACCTCTATCACACGTTTTTCGCTCATGCCCGTTACCTCACAGGATCGTTGCGACTCTGCTGACGCTCCGCAAAGAGGTTGCGGTCAACGCGCTCGGCGATCTCGCAAGCGGCGTCTCGCACGATATTGAGCGCGCTGCGCTTCTCGCGGCTTTCGAGCGCCGCTATCTCGTCGGGAATCCTGTCGCAGTATTTGGCGGGAACGCCGTAGCGCAAACAGGCGATGTTGGCGGCGCAGTCGCATACGAAAGTGTCCGAGCCGCTGTGCGCCCGGGCAAGCTCACGGGAAAGGGCAAAGAACAGTTCGTTGCCCTCAACGCCTCGTGCGACATATACGGTATTGTCCTTTTCGCTATACATCGCACCAACGCTTTGAGAAATGCCCTCGGACAGCTTGACGGGAACAGGCACGTTCGTGGTGATCGCCTTCAGCGCGGTTTTGATAGGTGGAGCGGTGCGCTCCCGAATAGGCTTTCCGTAGGTCTGCGAAATGTCGAATACCCGCTTCACATCGAAGTTGACGCCCATCGTTCCGTCGGGGCGTTCATACTCGCCGTTTGCCTCCAAAACAAGTGCGGCTTTCTCGCCGCGTTTCACGCTGCGCCCGCGCTTTTGCCAATCGTCAAATCCGGAGATAAAGGTCGCGTTCGGCTTCTGTGCAATCATAAGCAGCGTATTGGCAACGCTGGCTTTGCCAAGCCTTGCCTGCATATTGAGATAGTCGGAAAGCGCAGACGGGTCTGTAAGCGTCTTTTCTGACATTTCCTCGATCAAGTTATAAAGCTCCTGCCGCTGTTCACGTTTCTGCTGCGCCCATGCCTCTCGGTCAAAGGGCTGCTCCGTCTGTTCGGGCTGCTGCTCAAACAAATTGTCGTAATTCTCCATGCTGTTTACCTCTCTTTTGATTTCGTTTTCTTCTTTGTCCTGCTCGGCTGCTGATGCGTTGTTTGCCGCGCCTTATCGCGCTGCGGTTGCTTCTCCGCAGTCTTATCAGCCTGCCGTTCCGCTTTCAGCTCTTGAATCTTCTGACGCACGGAGGGACGTTCTGATTTATCCGCCGCGATACTCTCGTGCGTGTCGGAAGAAGGCTCGGACGGATCTGTTATCTCCGTCCTCGCTTTCGTAGGGTTTGGGAGCTTTTCCGTTACCTCCGCGGGCTGCTTATGCGCCGTTGCCTGCTGCACGGGCTTTGCCATCATTGCATCAAGCGTATTCTCATCCACGGTATGCGCCTCCTTTTCGGCGGGCGGTGTGGTGCGCTCCTTAACAGCGTCCTGCTTTGCCTTTTCCTCACGGGCTTTCATGATGTCCGCGCGTATCTTTTCCACATCGACGGTGGACAGCGCAAAACGCTCGGTGATCCTGTTGACGCGCGCGGCGTCGTTGGCGTTGACGACCACATCCACAATCCCATCCGGCTGCTTCTTGTTGATGACCGCCGCATACAGAACGCCGTACTTCTTGGCTTCCTCGGCAAACAGCTTCAAGTCCTTCGCCTTGATAGCGAATACCTTTGTGGGCTTGCCATTGAACGCCCGCATACGCGCCTTGCCGCTTGTGCGCTTTTCGTCCTTCAATGCCGCGATAAGAAATGTGGCAAGGGATAAAGCGCCCCTGCCTGCAAGGTTGGTAAGGCACTCAACGCCTTTAACGGTCACATTTGTCGCCATGTTGACGATCTGTTCCGCCGCTTCTCCATGTTGGCTCATGTTGCTTTTCGACCTTCCTTTTTTGGTTTGGTTGCATAAAAAAGACGCTCCCCTTGGGGGAACGCCTCAAATGCGTGGTGTGTTTTATTTCTTTTTCCTATACCGTTGCTTGCTGCTGTTTGGCTTGTCGGGATACTCCATTTCGATTAAATCATGCTCCAATGCAGGAACAAGGTAGAGCTTCCGAAAGGACGCCCGATTCTTCAGTCCCAAGCGATCCATGATTTGCTGTGCTGAAAGCGTATCGCCGTCGAGCTTTTCCATAAGCAGTTTAACAGACGGACTTACATCCTGCTCGCCCTGCTGACTTTGGGATATTTCATGGAGCGTATCATATATAACCGACAACAAAAACTCAACAAACGGCGTAGCGTCCGCCGCCTTGTCCGCTTTGCCGAGCGCATCATAGTAAGCGTCCTGCCGTTCCCGTATCAGCGTTTCTATCGGCAGCCATGCAAAAACGGGCTTCCATTTGTATAGGAGCAACGTGTTCCACATTCGCCCCATTCTTCCGTTTCCATCGGCAAAGGGATGGATAAACTCAAATTCGTAGTGGAAAACACAGCTTTTCACCAAAGGATGCACCTTTGAAGTTTTTACCCATGTGAGCAGATTGCCGACAAGCTCCTGCACCATGTTGGCGGGCGGAGCCATGTGAATAAGCTGTTCGCCTTTGTATACACCGACGCCGCCGCTTCGGAACATACCCGCTTCGCGTACAAGCTCGTTCATCAAGGTGTGGTGCGCCGTGAGCAGGTCTTTTGCCGAATACGGGTCAAAGCTCAAGAGACGCTCGTATGCTTCAAAGGCGTTCTTGACCTCTTGTATTTCCCGTGGCTCTCCAAGTATGCGTTTTCCGTTAATAATTGCAGTCACTTGGTTGAGCGAGAGTGAGTTGTTCTCTATGGCTAGCGAGGAATGAATCGTCTTGATTCTGTTCTCACGCCGCAGCTTCGGATTTGCGTTCATGTCCTGCCATGCGGTGATACGACCTACAAGCTCGCTGATCTCCGAAATCTTCTCAATTATTCTATCCGTCATGGTAAACGGCGGGGTATACTGTTGCTCCATGCTACACCTCCGACTTATATCTTATTATAGCATACAAGTCCATCAAAAAACAACAGTTTCACTTAGTAGACTTGTATGGTGAACTTGTGTGTTTTCCACCATACAAGTCTTACCTGTATCGCGGATGTTATCTGCATTACCTGATATGCGTCTTGCCGCGTTTACACTCTTGTTCCCGTTTCTGTTCGACCTCCCTTTCTTCAATTTGTTTAAGCTGCGCGTTCCTATTTGCAATTTCCAAGGAGCGTGCAACGATAGCAGCGCATAGCTTTATGTCCTGACGGAGCGTTTTAAGCTCTGCGGATATTTGCCCGATACGGGTCTTGATTTCTTCAAGACGCTGTTCGGGTATGCCTATGCGCCGCAGCTCATTTTTGAGTTCTTTTCGTTCCTCGGATATGATGGTAATTCTCTGACTGGCATCGTCACGATAGGAAGTGAGTTCTTCCGCGGTATCTATCTTGTGTCTGAATAAAAAGTGGAACTGCTTATCCACCGCTTCAAGATGGCGAATATCCTCTCGCAACACATACGGAGTATAGCTTGACTGTTGCCGACACGCCTCCTGTAATTTTCGACGATAGAAATAGTAGAGCGCCCGCAAGCCATTCCATGTGACCTTTGACAGGCGAAAGTCTCCATGTGTGCGCCCACGACGAACAGTTTTCTTTTCCTCCGGCTTGGGCGGACGCGACGGCCACCGTTGACGGATGATGCGCTCGATGATGGCGTCCTCAGTGTATTTCTCACCAAAGCGTCGCAAACGGCTGAAGCTCCTATGGTTTTGCGGCTTTATGCGCCAATCGCGTCCGCGCTTTTCAACCTCGTATCCACGTTCTCTCATGTTTTTGACAAAGCCTTGAAAATTCACCGCGCCCATGATAGCTGCGTCCAAGTCCAAACGGATAGCAGTCATCCATGTCGGCTTGCCGTTCTTTTCAGCTTCCCACTCGGCGCGTGACCTGCCGTGTCGCGCAGGATTCTCGATTACGGATAAATGGTACTTTTCACATAGCGCGTCTGACATATCACGCATACGTTGGTATGTCTTTTTTTGGTCGTAATACTTTAGACCATCGACAAAGGAAACCGAGTTCAGCACAAAGTGGTTGTGAACGGTCTTGGTATTCAAATGCGTTGATACGATAACCTCAAATCTATCACCCCATAACGCCTGTGCAAGTTCAACCCCAATTTGGTGCGCTTTGTCTGCCGACACTTCGCCAGTCTTGAAGCTTTGATAACCGTGATAGGCGATATTGCCGCCTTCCTTGCCCCAAATGCGTTTAGTCAATATCATGTCGTTTCTCGCAGTGGCAGGATCGCAGTTGATTCCCGTGACGTAGTATTGCTTCTCTGTTTTGAAATCGTCGATTGCGTAGTCAATGATCTTATCCAGCACTTTCTTTGGCGCTGATTGCATGGCGTATTCCATTACATCAAGCATACTCTGCTGTTGCTTCTCGCTCCATTCGGGGTTTTCGGTTTTTTCGGGGTTGACCGTGTAGTTCAATACACTTCCTATCCAACCTTTTACGTTCCATATCGCCGTGACTGCCATTAGCTTATCCTATCGGGCATACATACGGCTTCTCGAATGGATGTGACTGTGTTTGCCAACCGTATAGCGTTTGCCGCATATTCCTCGACAAGAAAAAAGCCCGTGGCGTTTGCTCGGGCGGCTATCTGATTCATCGCGTTTCCAATGGCGCGAAGCTCATTTATCATTTGGCGGTATTCAATCGGGGGAGGTTCTCTCGGTACACTTCCCATGATGAGAGAACGAATATACCCATCTGCCGAGTATCCGCTTCTCGTAACGCATTTCTTGAAATGAGCGTATTCATCGTTCGTCAGATGTGCCCATACTCTGTTAGGTCTTGTTCGCATTTTCTCACCTCGCTTTTCATAAGAACATGGAAGTTGACAAATAGCATTGCCGCTTGCTGGGGTATTAGGGGTGCAAATCCCCTAACCAGAGAATTTGTGGTCACACAAATTCAGTGCTGGCTAATCCAATGCAGAAGCATTGTCCTATTCCACCATCCGAGAAATGAATCACCGCGCACCGCGTTCCCTCTCGGGCATAACAGCCTTGAAATCGACGCCCTTGAAGCACTCGGCATCGAGAATAAAGTCGCCCTTGTTCCATTTGTCATGCACAAGCCGCTCCGCTTCCATGCGGTTTTCTGCTTCGACCTCGACGGTCATTTGCAGCTTTTCGGTAATCGTCACCTTGTAGGGTTTCATGCTTCGTCACCTCCGCTTGCCGTATGCAGCGAGATCTTCTTGATGCCCGTAAGCGTAGTAGTGACCATACCGAGGCGCTTGGCAAGCAGGATTTCCGCTTCCATTTCCTCTGTCAGTTCGTCGGAACAAACGACGAGGACACGGCAGCGGCGCAAAAGCTCCAGCGACATTGAACGCCTTGCTTCGCGCTGCTCCGGCACGGATTCCGAAAGGAAACGGGAGAACATCATGCAGGGGCAGATAGGCACATACCCGAGTTCAAAGAGGGTCTTGCTGTATTCCTTTAGCTTGCCCGAGGCAAAGCCTGTGGCATGATTGGTGGGCGCGCAAACATACGCAAAAGTCTTGTTCATCATCTTGCTTTTTCCTCCATAGTGTGATGGCGGGCGCTCTGCGCGCCCCTCGTTTTGACTGGCGTTTTGATATGCTTACGCAAGATGAGCTGCTCATTATAGTCCTTGCCGACCTCCGGCGGCAGCAGCTCCGTTGTATATCCTTCCGGCATAGCGGCGCATATCGCCATTGCCGCCTTTACGCCTGCATCGTCGTTGTCCAGGCACAAAGCTATGTGGCGGATGCCGTCGTTGGCAGAAAGAAATTCCTGCAAAGCCGCCGGCAATTCGGTCCGCCTGCCTTCGCCGGGCCGGTATACGCCCGATAGGGACAGGTAATTATCCGGCCTACGTAGCGGATTTTCCATGCGCTGCAATTCGATAAAGGAAAGGCAGTCAATGGCGCTTTCAAACACAAACAGCGTTTCGCTGCCGCTATGCGGCGCGGAAAAGGAATACCGCTTATCGCTGCCCTCAACCTCCCGCAAAAACGTGGAGGAAGGGTCGCTGCTTCGGAGCATTGCGTAGCGGGGAACGGTGTCCTTATCAAAGCCAACGAATACGCAGTTATGCCGTCTGTCCTCATATACCAAGCCCATGTTGAAATACATGTTGAGCAAGTCTTCCGATAACCCCCGCCCCGTAAGATAAGCGGCAACGCGGTCATTGTTCTCATGCGGCGCGGGCAATACAAAATCCATTGGCTTTGCCCGCTTTGGAGTATAGGTCTTTGTCGGCGTGGCATATCGCGTACACTCCAATATCCGCAAGACGGCGCTGACGAAGTCCATGCCCTGCACCTTTACAAGATAGTCCAATGCGGAGACACCGCCGACGCCCGTTGACCATTGAAACCATTTGCCGTTACTGATTTTCAAGCTGTCGTGGCTACGGGTAGAATACACAGCGGATGAAATACGCACCAGTTCGTGCGGCTCATAGGTCTGCAAATATGTGAGTAAGTCAAGCTCCCGCGCCCGCTCTATTTCTGCTTTTGATACCTGTCGTCTATGTTCCATAGTTACCTCTCATACTCCGGCTCTGAACGCCGTTTCGTTCTTTCTTCCTCCTGCTCCGGCGCTGCATCCAGCGTGTCGTTCTCGCGTTTGTCCATGTTGAGCATCGCGTCAAGCTCAGCAAGCCGCGCCATTTTTGTCCGTAGCTCATCCTCCTGTGCAAAGGGCTTTTCCACCTCCGCTTTAGCGTTCTCGATTTGTGTTTGAAGGTTGGCAAGCGCCTGTTCGCAGGCGTTGAGCCGCGTCGGGAACATATCAAAGGCGTTTTCCATACGCTGAATGTTGCCGTGAATGTCGCTGCCGAGGTCTATCGTGTGGGATAGCGCGCCTTTAAGCGTCAGCTTAAAGGTCTTGCCAAAGGTGTCGTAGGACAGCATGAGCGTAAAGCCTCGGAAGCTGCCGACCTCCTTTAACTCGGGCGAGGTCTGCGCTTTGCACGTTTCAATGAGCGCCGCGCCCGCGTCCTTTTTCTCGGCGTAGTTCACGCCATTAAGCACCATGCCCGGGAAGTCCTCGGTCTTGTGCTGCTCGTAGAGCGACATATCCGCTTTGAAGCCCGCGATGCGTTCCTCCGTGAGCTTGACCTCGCGGGGGAAGTATTTGAGAAGCCTGTCCTCCATCGCGTACTTTTGGCTTTGATAATTTGCCTTTACGAGCTTCAGCCTTGACACGTCGATCTCCAAGTCCATCTTTTCCTTGATGTACGGGTTGCCCGTGGCAAGGGCTTTGACCTCCGCATACGAAAGTGCGGTTTCGTCAATGTCCTCGCAGGAGCGGACGGGCGATTTTGAAGTCATGATCTGTGATATGAACTTCTGCTTGCTCTCAATCGTCTGCCACATATAGGCGTCGAAGGTGTTTTCCGTCACATAGCGGAACACCTCCACGCTTTCGTTGGTGTTTCCTTGCCGTATCATCCTGCCCTCGCGCTGTTCGATGTCGCTGGGTCGCCACGGTATATCGAGGTGATGCTCCGCGGCGAGCTTTCTTTGCACATTTGTACCCGCGCCCATTTTTGCGGTAGAGCCGATCAGCACCCGCACAAGCCCGCGCCGGACGCTCGTAAACAGTGCCGCCTTCTGCACCTCGGTCTTTGCGTCATGGATAAAGGCGATTTCCTCTGCGGGAATGCCGCGCTCCATGAGCTTTGCCTTGAGGTCGTCGTACACGTTGAATGTGCCGTCATTGTGCGGCGTAGAGAGGTCGCAGAACACAAGCTGCGTCAGCTTCTTTTCTTCGCCCGCCTCCCATACGCGATAGATATTATCCATGCAGGCGTTGACCTTGCTTTCCTCGTTATCTGGCAGCATACCGTTCACAAGCCGCTGATCGAGCGCCAATTTCCTGCCGTCATTGGTGATTTTCAGCATATTATCCACGGTTGGCTCGACCATGCCGTTTCGCACACGTTCGGCGCGCTCCGCAAGGGAGGCGACCATATCCCTCTGATGCTCGGAGGGCTTCATGGCTACGTTATGGTAGTTGACCGTTGGCACGGGAAGATTCAGCATATCGGCGGTCTGAATGTCAGCCACCTGTTTGAACATGGCGATAAGCTCGGGGAGGTTGTAAAAGCGGGCAAATCTTGTTTTGGCGCGATAGCCCGTGCCTTCAGGAGCCAGCTCAATGGCGGTCTGCGTCTCTCCGAAGGTGGAAGCCCAGCAGTCGAAGTGGGCAAGTCCCTTGCCGCGAATGGCGTCGTGCTGGAGATAGCGCATCATGGTATACAATTCGGTCATGGAATTTGAGACGGGCGTGCCCGTGGCGAACACCACGCCACGGCTGTCGGTGATCTCGTCGATATACCGGCACTTGAGCAGCATATCCGAGGATTTCTGGGCGTCGGTGGCGGAAAGCCCCGCCACGTTTCGCATCTTGGTGTAGAGAAAAAGATTCTTGTAGTTGTGCGCCTCGTCCACATACAAACGGTCTACGCCCAGCTGCTCAAAGGTCACAACATCGTCCTTTCGGGAGCTGTCCTGGAGCTTTTTGAGCTTGGCTTCAAGGCCGCGCTTGGTGCGCTCCAGAGATTTAATGGTGAACCGCTCCGCCCGCTGGCTTTTCAGCTCCCGCAGTCCTTCCTCCACCTCAAAGATCTGCTCCGCCAAAAGCCGCTGCTGACGCTCCATGGAGACGGGTATCTTCTCAAACTGCGAGTGGCCGATGATAACGGCGTCGTATTCGCCCGTGGCGATGCGGGCGCAGAACTTCTTGCGGTTCTTCGGCTCGAAGTCCTTTTTCGTAGCCACGAGGATGTTGGCGGAGGGGTACAGCCGCAGGAACTCGCCCGACCACTGCTCGGTCAGGTGGTTGGGAACGACAAACAGGGACTTGTGGCACAGCCCCAGCCGTTTGGATTCCATGGCAGCGGCTACCATCTCGAAGGTCTTGCCCGCGCCCACCTCGTGTGCAAGGAGGGTGTTGCCGCCGTAGAGCACATGGGCGACCGCGTTGAGCTGGTGCTCCCGCAGCCGGATCTCCGGGTTCATGCCCGCAAAGGTGATGTGACTGCCGTCGTATTCGCGGGGTCTGGTGGAATTGAACAGCTCGTTGTACCTTGCGACCAGAGTGTGCCGCCTGTCGGGGTCGCGCCATATCCAGTCCCGGAAAGCGTCCCGGATGGCCTGCTGCTTCTGCTGGGCGAGGGTGGTTTCCTTGGAGTTGAGCACGCGCCGCTCCCTGCCGTCCGCATCGTGCTTGGTATCGTAGATGCGCACGTCGCGCAGGTTCAGCGTGTCTTCAAGAATCTTATAGGCGTTTGCGCGCTCCGTGCCGTAGGTCATATACGCGGCAATATTGCTGTAACTGACCGCGTTCTTGTTCCTGATGTTCCACTCGGCGGTGAAGGCGGAATAGGTCACGTCAATCATGCGCTGCTGGTAGAAGGGCGTCTCGAAGGTCTCCCACATGAACTCCCGGATATACGAGGGGTCGATCCACGTTGCGCCCAGCCGCACCTCGATTTCACTTGCGTCCAGATCCCTGGGCTGCGCCTGTCGCAGCGCTTCCACGTTTCCGGCGTAATCGCCCTCGAACAGATTCTGAGCAGACTGTGCGATGCGCAGCTTTTCCCTTACATTGCCGGAGAGGTACTCGTCGGCGGTCTCCCAACGCTTATTTTCTGGATTGCGGAAGATAACACCACGAAGATCGGAGGCGAGAGCGTCCTCGTCCTTGCCGGTGAGCTTAGACATATACTCCATATCCACGCAGGCTTTTTCGGAGATGGACAGCGCCAGCGCCTCCGAAGCGGTGTCCACGCTGGTCACGGCCTCGTGCGCCCGTATGGTTCGCCTGGTGAACATATCCGCCTTGCGCTTGAGGTTTTTGTCCTCATCCAGCTCCTCCAGAGAGCAGAGCAGATAGTAGGAGCTGTCCTCGGCAAAGGCCAGGGCGTTGGCGCGGGAGTTAATAAGCCCATACTTCGCGGTGAAGCCGTCGTAGAGGGTATTCAGCTCCGCCTGCGTCTGCCGGATGGTTTCATCCGAAATAAAGCCGTCCATCTGCTCAGAGATGAGCTTCTGCACGCAGTCCCGCAGCTCCACCATGCCCTTGGCACGCTCCTTTGCGGTGGCGTTGAAGTCGGGCTTGGTCATGATGCTGTTCTGCCGGTAGTACAGCTCCCCGTCCACCACGGTGTAGGAGAAGTTCCGCACATTCGGGTCTGCCGGGATGGTCTCCACGATGGTCTCATCCTCGCCCAGATCGGGCAGCTCCGCTTCCGCGTAGGTTCCACGGATATTCCGAATTGCGCCGCTGAGCTGCTCCGCAAGGTCTGCGCCCTCGATGGGCGCAACGGTAAAGTCCTGCCTGCCGTACTGCGTGCTTTCCGAGGTCTGCCGTCCCAACACCATCTCCGGGTGGTCGATGAAATACTGATTGATGGCAAAGCCGTCCGCGTTCGCTCCCGGGTTTCGCCAGATACCCGTGTGTACCCAATCGGGTTCGATTTCAATGGGTCTGTCCCGCTTTTGAAGAAAGATAATATCCGAAACGACATCCGTACCGGCGTTGGCGCGGAACGCATTGTTGGGCAGGCGGATCGCGCCGAGGAAGTCCGCGCGCTGGGCGATATACTTCCTTGCGGCGCTGTCCTTGGCGTCCATGGTGTAGCGGGAGGTGACGAAGGCCACCACGCCGCCCGGACGCACCTGCTCCAGCGCTTTTGCGAAAAAGTAGTTGTGAATGGAAAAACCGAGCTTGTCAAAAGCCCGGTCGCTGACCTGATACTGGCCAAAGGGCACGTTGCCCACGGCGAGATCGAAGAAGTCTTTTCTGTCCGTTGTCTCAAAGCCGGCCACGGTAATATCCGCCTTTGGATAGAGCTGCTTTGCGATTCTACCGGTAATACTGTCCAGTTCCACGCCGTAGAGCCTGCTGCTTTTCATGCTCTCCGGCAGCATACCGAAGAAGTTGCCCACGCCCATGCTGGGCTCCAGAATGTTGCCGGTCTGGAAGCCCATATTCTCTACTGCATCGTAAATGGCGCGGATAACGGTGGGACTGGTGTAGTGGGCGTTGAGGGTAGAGGCGCGGGCGGCGGCGTATTCCTCCGGGGATAGCACGCCTTTCAGCTCATCATATTCAACGCGCCAGCCTGCCTTGTCAGGGTCGAAAGCGTCCGCAAGACCGCCCCAGCCCACATAGCGGGAGAGAATTTCCTGCTGCTCCGGGCTGGCCTGCAAGCCCTCAAACTCCAGCTCCTTCAGGAGATGGATAGCCGCCATATTTGCCCGAAACTTTGCTTTTGCGCCGCCGACGCCGAGGGCATCATCGGTGATGTGGAAATTCTGCGCGTTGCGGTGGCTTGCTGCCTTGAAGTCCGCATAAGCGGCCTGCTCCGCAGCGTCGGCACTGGGAAAGCCCTGCCACTCGCCGTCAATGGAAATGGATACCGCATGACGGTGTGTGGGAGGCTCGTCGATCTCAGCCTGAGAGATGGCATCATCAAAATCAGGCACAAATTCGCCCATTTCCGAAAGTGCCGCTCGGCCTTCCTGTTCCAGAAGCAGCGCTTCTTCCTCGCTCATAGCAGGAGGTTCAGGCTCGGCGGGTTCCGCAGAGGGTGGGTCATGCTCCGGCTCGTCAAAGCGCAGGGTACGAATCTCTACATCATAGGGGAGGTTGTTTTTGTCACCGGGATATACCGCCACGGTTTCCTCGGTATAAGCAGGTTCCTTTCCCGGCTGCGGATACCGCTCCATGAGCCGTGCGAAGCTCTCCCTGCTCTCCGCACGGGAGATGGGGTAGAGAAGCGATGGGTCGCGGAGGGTAATATCAAAGATGCCGATGCTCTCAATGATATAGGGCTTGCCGTTTTCCAGATACACCGTATCACCTACGGAATACGGGAACGGTTCTCTCTGCGGGGCAGGAGCCGTTTCGGGAGCTTTCTCAACTGCTTCCTCCGGCGCGTGCCATCGGTATTGCTCCACGTCCTCATCCGAAACATGAATGAGGTCGCTGAAATCGAGGTTTTCCAGCTCGTTGGAAATAAGCTCCTGCAAAGAGCCGTACTGCCGGGTTTCCAGATGCGCGTCATCCAGATAGCGCTCCAGTCGGTAATTCACAAGGTCGATGTTCACCTGAACGGGAATCTCATCGTCGGTGACGGTGGTGTAGGCGACACCGACCTTCGCCGGGTCGCTGAAATCCGCCTCTGAGCCGTATTCGCTCCGGCAGAAGTCAGAAATCAGCCCTTTTGCACGCTCTAAAAGCGCCTGCTCCGCCTGTCCTTGCAGCTCCAGCCGGTACGCCTCCGCCTGCCATTCGCTTGTAAATTCCTCGGTCACGCCGTCCGCGTCCACATGGTAGCCGTGGGTCTCGTCGTCCCACACGGCATACAGGGTGCGGAAGCCCCGGTCAAGGCTTACCACATGGAAGCGGTCTGCGGGGATAATGCTTTCTGCGGTCGGCTCACGTCCCGCTACCTCTGCGTGCGCCCGTTCATCCGGGTAATCGCCGTAGATACGCAGATACTTCCGTGCCTGCTGGTCATAGATGGCTGCGCCGTCATACGCAAAGCCGTCGCTTTCCATCGTGCCGTCCACATAACCCTGTGCGGCTTTTTCTGCTTCTTCCAGCGTTTGATAGTCCCGTTTCTCATCAAAGCCGTTTTCAAAGTGATGATATGCCACAACCTGATACCGTGGGGCCATCCGCTCGGCATAATCATCAATCATTTCTTTGGTCAGCCATTCCGGTTTTTGAGGAAGCGCGTCATAAAGCTCCCGCATTTTGACGATCTGCGCATAGACGCTGCCCGCCCACAGGTGCTTTTCTGCGCGGTTGCCTGCTCCAAGGAAGTATTCGCAGTCTGCCCGCAAACGACCCAAAAGGCGATAGTCCGGGTTGTTTTCCAGCAGAGACTTTTCCTGTTCTGTGAAGAATTTATCTTCTCGGATGAGCTGCGCAATGCGCCGCTGCACCTTTGCCCATGACAGCGTGACCGGCTCGGAATTGCCCACGGAGATTTGCAGCGGTTTAGAGGTATCCTTCAAGCCGTACTCCCGCGCCAGCCATGCGGCGGCTTCCCGTTCACGCCCGTGCTGTGCCATATACCGAACAACCGCCTGCTTGCTTTCAATTTTTCCGTTCCAGCTCTGCAAGGCAGCGTCGATGTCCTCCTGCGTCACCTTGTAGGGCGAGGGCGTTATCGTGGTCGCCAGCGTGGGATACAGCTCGTCCAAAAGCTCCTGATGGAGCCGGTTGTGGAAGGAGGGCATATCGAAATAGAGGCGCGTGAGCTGCAAATCCTCAGACGCCATGACGATGCGCCGGATGGCCGCCGCGCCCTCCAGATAGGCGTTTTGACGGTCGGAATTGCGGCAGGCGTTGAGGAAAGCGTCGTCCGCGACAAGCGCATTGCCTACGGTCAGCTTATACCCCTCAAACAGCTCTGCCACCGTGGGCTGAGCCTGCTCTGCGGCAGGATCGCGGAACACCCTTGTGCCATCTGCACCGAACTCCGCTTCCTGCGCGTCGATGGCGGCTTCTGCTTCATGGTCAACGGAGCGCAGCGTGTAAATGTGGCGTTCACCTCTAAAGTCCGGCGCTTCGGCAATCGTCACATCATACTTATCGCGCAATTTCTCTACATACATCTCTAAATTGTGCGACGGAACGCCGCATATCTCCACGCGCCCGGCGCCGGGGATGTTGCGGGTGGTCAGATTCATATTCAGCAGCTCCGCCGCCTGTTTTGCGTCCTCGCCGTACAGCTCAAAGAAATCCCCCACCTGAAACAGCACGATGTCGTCCGGGTGGGCTTCCTTTACGGCGTTGTAGTCATTCCATGCTGCGCTTCGCGCTGCGGTCTGCCGCTGAAGCTGCTCAAAGCGCGCCTTTTCCTCCAGCGTCAGGAAACGGTCTTTGCGGATCAGCTCGGAGATACGCTTGGCGACGTTCGCCCAGTTCAGTTGAATTTCCGGGCAGTCCTGCTTTTTCAGGCTGACGCCCTTGCCGCTGTGATCCTCACCGCTGTGGGATGCGCCGGATACCGCGTGGGAGCGTCCCCCAATGCCGTATTCATCTTTCAGGAAATCCGCCTGCTCCCTGGGGCTGTGTTTCTCTTTGAAATAGGCGTAGATACGCCCCTTGCTCCCTTCAATATTGCTGCCGCGGGTCAGGGTCGCGGCGATCTCGTCCTCCGTAATGAACCGCTGCACGGCGGGGATCTCCGCCATTTCGGTGCGGTACTCCCTGCGGGGCAGGGACAGCTCCCGCAGGCCCTGCTCGATTTTGTCCGGCTTGTGGTAATGGAAGCGCAGCAGGCTCCTGTCCTCCCGGCAGTCGGATCGGAGCTGTGCAAAATCGTCCATGAGGACTTCACGGAACGCAGGGTCTGTCAGCCGTTCGGCAAGCCGCGCCGTTTCCTCCGGAAAACCGCCGCCCCGCATATCCGACAGGCAGGAGAGATAGCCCTGCGCCCGCGCCTTTTCGCTTAAATCCTGCCGTAGATACCAGATAGACTGCGCCAGCTCCGCGCGCTCATGCCCCGGCGCTTCCGCAAGCTCCACATTGGCGGCGTATTCGCCCTGCTCCAAAAGCTGCCCGATGCGCTCCGCCGCCGCCCGCCAGCTTACGACCTTTGCGGAGGCCAGGTGTCTTGCCGCATCCCCATTGGCGATGTGGATGCCGTCCTCGGCGTACCAGGCGGAATATCTGCCGCTCTCGGTGACGACGCCGTTGCCGCCGTGGAAGCTGCTTTGAAGAAACGCCGCGATTTCTTCCACGCTCTTGCCCTTGGAGAACTCCGTGGCGATCTTCATGCGGGCATAGTCGGCGTTGCCCTCCATACGCAGAATGTGGTCGATATCCGCCTGCGGGATGGACATGGAAAAAGCGGAGGGCGTGTAGCTCTCCGCTTCTGCGATATATGCGATTTGCTCATCCTCCGTGGGGAACAGGCTCAGTTGGTATGCCTGCGGTATCGGAGGCTGCGCCGGTTCCGCTTCCGGCGCGTCATTGGTCAGTTGTACACCAGCTCGCTGAGAATGATCTCCTCGGCCTGCGCTTTCAGGCTGTTCATCAGCCCCACCCATTTCATCTGATCGCGGGCTTTCAGCTCCTCCGTCACGCCCGCCGACTTCATCAGCTCCGGCATCATCTGCTCCAGCCTCCGGTTCGCCGTCTCGTCGATCTCCCGCAGATGCGGGAACAGCTTCTCCGACAGCACCAGACGGCTGTACAGCCCCGGTCTGTGCTCCTGAAGGTAGCTCCTGCGCAGTCTCCCGTACTTGCCCAGGGGTCTCGCGTCCTCCGGCGTCTCGCTCAGCGTCAGGTCGGGAATCAGGTAGTCCCCGTTCTTGGTGTAGGTCAGCTCTGTCATGGCTATGGCTCCTTTCCGCGAGTTTCTCGCGCTCGTAATTCTTGATGGTGACTTCGATCTGCCGCAGCACCTCTCCGTTGATCCTGCTCACCGCCGTACCCAGCTCGGCGGCGGCTTCCGGGGTGTTGAAATCGAAGATGCTCAGGAAGTCCTCATGCTCGAAGCGGTCGTCCGCTTCAAGCCCGCAGCGGGACATGAGCGAGTAGGCGATGCTGACGGCGGCGGCGCTTTGAAAAGCCGCTCCTACGTTGAACTCATCATACCCGTAAAGAAAGGAATCGTCAACGATGGCGAGGATATCCCGCTTATAGTCTCTCCAGTATTCCTCCGCAAGCTGAGACGCGATGCGCTCAAGCTGGTCAGGGAGCCCTCCTTTTCCGTCCACACCGTAGCGGCTTTCCAGCATGACGCTTACCGCGTTCGCGTGTTCCTCCCGGTATTCCCACAGGTAGCGGCTCTTTGGAAATTCTCTGCCG
>OLSB01001978.1_pt1 | contig 18141 bp, 18 predicted proteins | sample 1672071 | NCBI WGS metagenome assembly OLSB01 (sample SAMEA3136642, study PRJEB25190) | human gut metagenome | biome: human gut; feature: human-associated habitat; material: faeces | place: Austria | collected 2013 | reverse complement strand
GCATAACAACAATAAAAAAGCAACATACTAATAAAAATAAATCAAAATGTTTTAAACAAATAAAAATTGTTAATATATAGAGCTTGAACTAATCTACTAATTTTAAATTTTTATTAAATTACTTATTTAATTAAAATACATAAAAATAAAAACATTCTACCAAATTTAAAGTGAACCATAATTGTTAGACAACATTTATTTAATAAGAAGGTTTTATTTTTTATTCTTTAATATTTTTTAATGTTCTAGACTAAAAATTTTACAAGTATTTTTTAGTATTTTATAACTTGTCTTTTAGCTCAATAGTTATTTTAAAAAATAAAGACTGTTTGGCAAAATATTTTTAATATCTTGTCAACAGTCTGACTCTTCATATTATAATATGAATTTTTTATTTTATTCAGCTTTTGGTGCTTCAGCTTCTTCTGATTTAGCATCTTTTGCTGGAGCTTTTTCAGCTTTTTCTTCTACTTTAGCTTTCTCTGCTGGAGCTTCTGTAGCAACTTTTTCTGCTTTAGCTTCCTCTACTGGTGCTTCTGTAGCAACTGTATCTGCTTTAACTTCTTCTGCAGCTGTTTCTTCAGCCTTAACTTCTTCAGCTACTGGTTCGTCTACTAAATCTTCTTTTATATTGATATATTTAGATTCAATTTTTGCTCCTATATCTTCTTTAGTTTTAGCAGCTTTACCTACTCTGTCTCTTAAATAGTATAATTTTGCTCTTCTTGCTTTACCTACTCTTACTACCTCTACTTTTTCTACTAATGGAGAGTGTACTAAAAATGTTTTTTCTACTCCTACTCCGTAAGCTATTCTTCTTACAGTAAATGTGGCATTAACGCTACCACCTTGTTTTTTAATTATTATTCCTTCGAATACTTGGATTCTTTCTCTGTTTCCTTCTTTTATTCTTTGATGTACTCTTACTGTATCACCAACTTTAAGGTCAGGTATCTTATTTTTTAATTGTTCATGTTCAATTGATTTTATGATATCCATTGATATTCTCCTTTCTTATTTTTATTTTTAGCCCTGTGCTAAATTATTTTATTTCTTATTTATATTCTGAAATAATTTTTCTGGCCTCATCTTTTTCTTCTTCATCAAGAAGTTCCGGCCTTTTTAAGTATGTGTTTGCTAATGAACTTTTTCTTCTCCATTCGTCTATGTTTTTATGATTTCCCGATGCTAAAACATCTGGTATTTTCTTACCTAAAAATTCTTCTGGTCTTGTGTATTGGCTGTATTCTAAAAATCTTTGTGAAAATGATTCTTCTTTTATAGAATCTTTTCCTAAAACTCCTTCAACATATCTGCTAACTGAATCAATAAGTACCATTGCTGGTAGTTCTCCTCCTGTTAGTACATAGTCGCCAATAGAAATTTCTTCATCCACAATTTCATCTAAAACTCTTTGGTCTATTCCTTCATAATGTCCACATAGAAGAATTAAATGCTTTTCTTTAGCTAACTCTTGAACTTTTTGTTGGTTTAATTTTTTACCTTGTGGAGATAAATATATAACTTTTGAATTATCATCTTTTACAGACAAATATGCATCATATACAACATCTGCTCTTACCACCATTCCTGCTCCACCACCATAAGGAGTATCATCTACTTTTTTGTGCTTATCTTTCGAAAAATCTCTAATATTAATTAAATTAATATCTATAAGATTTTGCTCTGTTGCTCTTTTTATAATACTGTGATTTAGTGGTTCAAACATTTCTGGAAATAATGTTAATACATCAAATTTCATTTCTACCTCTCTTTGTTTATAGTTTAAATTAAACCATTAATAATATGAACTATTATCTTTTTATTTTCTAAATCTACTTGTTTTAGTACTTCTTCTATTCCTGGAAGTAATATTTGTTTACCTAATTCATCTTTTACGACATATATGTCATTACTGCCAGTGTTATAAATATCATCTACTTTTCCAAGTAATTTTCCTTCGTCTGTATAAACGTCTAATCCTAATAAGTCTACAATGTAATAAACACCTTCTGGAAGTTTTTCTTCTTTTTCCCTGTCTATTTTTATATAACAGTTTCGATATTCTTCAGCTTGTTCTATTGTGTCTATTCCTTTTAACTTAAGGATTACTGTATGTTTGTTGTAATTAACATTTTCGATTTGAAATAATTGTAGTTCTTTTTTCTTCTCTACATATATCTCATTTAATTTGTCAAATTTCTTTATATCTTCTGTAAAAGGATTTACTTTTACTTGTCCTTTTATTCCAAAAGTATTTACAATTTGGCCAATTTCCAAATATCTTTCCATATTTTATTCCTCAAATATAATTCCAACTTTTTTGTGTTCTTTAGCTGTAATAGCTTTCATAACAGTTCTTATTGCTTTTGCAATTCTACCTTGTTTTCCAATAACTTTTCCCATATCTTCTTGAGCAACTTTTACTTTTAAAAGAGTTCCTCTTTCATCATCAATTCTAGATACTTCAACTTTATCTTTTTCATCTACAAGGTTTTCTACTATTGTTTTTAAAATTTCTTCCATTTTTTTGCCTTCCTTTATTTAGCTTTTTCTATTAATGCTTTTACAGTATCTGTTGGTTTTGCACCGTTTTTTATCCAAGCTTCTACTTTTTCTTTGTCTAAATTAATTGTAGCTGGATTTGTCATTGGATCATAAGTTCCAATTTTTTCTACTATTCTTCCATCTCTTGGTGATCTTGAGTCTGCAACAACGATGTGATAGAATGGAGCTTTTTTAGCACCTGCTCTTTGTAATCTTATTTTTACCATTTATTTTCACCTCCGCAAAATTTATACTATTTATATATTTTCCTACCAAGCACAATTAAGATTTTCCTATTTGTATTGGTAAAATATTAAAAACTATTTTATTGAATCTGTTAATTTCCTTAGTTCTTTTGAATCCATATTTTTCATCTGACCCATCATTTTTTTCATAGATTTGCTATCTTTCATTTGTTTCATCATTTTTTGCGTCATTTCAAATGATTTCATAAATTTATTTATTTCTTGTACGCTTGTTCCACTTCCTTTAGCAATACGAATTCTTCTTTGACCATTTAATATTCTCGGATTTCTTCTTTCTTTGTCTGTCATAGAACATATTATTGCTTCTATTTTTACAAATTCTTTTTCATCTACTTTTAAATTCTTAATATCCCCCATTCCTGGTATTAATTTTAAGAGAGATGAGAATGAACCCATTTTTTTAACTTGCCTTAATTGTGCTAAATAATCATTTAAATCAAATTCTTTTTTTGCTAATTGTTTAGAAAGTTTTTCTGCTTCTTCTTTGTCAAATGTTTCTTCTGCTTTTTCTATTATAGATAAGACATCTCCCATACCTAAAATTCTTGATGCCATTCTATCTGGATAAAACACTTCTAATTCGCTTAATTTTTCACCAACACCTGCAAATTTAATTGGCTTTCCAGTAACTTTCTTTACAGATAATGCAGCACCACCACGAGTGTCTCCATCTAACTTTGTTAGTATTATTCCATCTATTCCAAGTGCATCATTAAATCCTGTTGCTACATTTACAGCTTCTTGTCCTGTCATTGCATCTACTACTAAAAGTATTTCATGTGGTTTTACATTTGTTTTTACATTTTTTAATTCATTCATTAATTCTTCATCTATTTGAAGACGTCCTGCTGTATCTAATATAACAACATCATTCATTTTACTTATTGCTACATTTAAAGCTTGTTTTGCTATATGCACAACATCTTTTGAATTTTCATTTGCAAATACTGGTATATTAAGTTGAGAGCCTACTACTTGCAATTGTTTTATTGCTGCTGGTCTATAAATATCACATGCCACAAGTAATGGTTTTTTTCCTTGTTTTCTTAATAAGTTTGCAAGTTTACCTGCAGTTGTAGTTTTACCAGAACCTTGAAGTCCTACAAGCATTATTATTGTTGGTGGATTTGGGCTAAAATTTATTGAACTTTGTGTTCCTCCAAGTAATTCTACTAACTCGTCTTTTACTATTTTAACAACTTGTTGTCCAGGAGTTAAAGATTTTAAAACATCTTGGCCTAACGCTTTTTCTTGAATTGTTGCTGTAAATTCTTTTACTATCTTATAATTTACATCAGCTTCTAGAAGTGCAAGTTTTACTTCTCTTAACATTTCTTTTAAATCAGCTTCTGTAATTCTTGTTTTACCTCTTAATTTTTTTGTGAATTCTTGTAATTTAGAAGATAGTCCTTCAAAAGCCATATTTTAAAACCTCCTTTAATTTATTCTTTAGCTTATTATTTATTGATTAAGCATTTAAACTAATTAATTCTTTTCTTACGCTATTTAAGATTTTCTCTACCTTTTTGTCTGAAGAGTCATCTGTTATTTTGCTTAATTCTGAAAGAATAACTTGAATTTGTTTGTCTCTGTTTATTGTCTTTTTCATGATTCCTAGCTTTTGTTCATATTCCAAAAGCTTACTTTCTCCTTTCTTAACAATGTCGTTTACTGCTTGCCTTGTTATATTATTGTTTTCTGCGATTTCCGTTAAAGTTAAGTCCTCATTAAAATAATCGTTTAATATACTTTGTTGTCTTTTTGTTAAAAGATTTTTGTACATCTCACATAACATTCCAAATTGAACTTTCTTTTCCATTTTATCACTTTCCTTCCACAAGGCACTATTAAAATATATTGTTAATTTTGTAATGCTTATATACTTTACAACATTTTTTTAAATTTGTCAAGTACTTTTACATTATTTTTTCTGTTCTGCCCTTTCTGGCAATTAAAAATTTGTATTACTACTATTTACGATAGCAATACTCTTTCTTTTATAAAAATATTATAAATAGTAATATTCTTAATTTTTTAATAATATATTTTGTTGAGGTGAACTATATTGCTTATTAAATCTGTTAAATTTAATTTAATAAAAAAAGTACTACTTTTCCTTTTTATAATACTTTTATCATCTATAATTGTTTATTTAGGATTATTTAATAGATTTAATTTTTTTAATAAGGTGGATAATTCTTCTAATAGCGAAATTGTTATGAATAATATAGAGAATATTTCAGTTGAAGACTTTGCCAAAGATATTGATGACTCTTCTAAAAATTCTTATATTAAATGGGTAGATTTTAAAGGAACTGCTTATGTATTAAAAAAATTATCAGATTTAGATATTTCATCACATACTAATAATGAAGAAATTAAATTTAATTGGATTGAACTTATGGCCTATTTGGGATGTAAATATGGTGGAGATTTAACTCTTTTTAAGCAATCCGATTTAGATAAACTGGTATCAGATTTAAAATCTGGAAAGACAATGGATGAATTAACTTCTAACATGAAATTATATAATTATTTTTATCAAAGTTATGATGCTATTTTCCATGAGTTTATTGGAGAATATGAGATTGAAGAGCCTGATTTAAATGGTAATGTTTCTTATGTTAAAAAATATGGATTAAAAGTTTTTTTGCCTATTGCAAAAAATTATAGTTTTAGCCATTATAAAGATTTTGGAACTTCTAGGTCTTATGGGTATAGACGTGTGCATTTAGGAAATGATCTTCTCGGTAGTATTGGAACTCCTATTATTGCAGTTGAATCTGGTTATGTAGAGGCTTTAGGGTGGAATCAATACGGTGGATGGCGTATAGGTATTAGGAGCTTTGATAAAAAAAGATATTATTATTATGCTCACCTTAGGAAAGATCATCCTTATGCAAAAGATTTGCAAGAAGGGCAAATTGTTTCTGCTGGTGATGTTATTGGCTATTTGGGAATGACAGGTTATAGCTCTAAAGAAAATGTAAATAACATAAATATTCCTCATTTACATTTTGGTATGCAATTAATATTTAACGAGGTTCAAAAGGATGGCACAAACCAGATTTGGATTGATGTATACCAGATAATTGAATTTTTAAGAAGAAATAGTTCTCAAGTGTATATGGCCTATGAAGATTCAAAAGACTTTGAAAGAAAGTTTAATATAATGATTAATGAATAAATTTTATCTGTAAAGATTAATTGCTTTTTTTGGTATTTTCTTGTATAATTTATATTATGAAAACTTTAATTATAGATAATAAATATGACGGAAAAAAATTAAATACAGTTTTATTAAAAGAGTTTCCTGCTTTAAGCATGAATTCTATTTATAAAGCTCTTCGAAAAAGGGATATTAGGATTAATGATGTTAAAATTAATCAGAATGTTATAGTTAACAATAAAGACAAAATTTCTATATACATATCTGATGACATTTTACTTGGAAATTCAAACAAAGCAGTCTCTAAATTAGATTATAGTTCATTAATAGAAAAAGTTTATGAAGATGATAATATTCTTATTGTCAACAAACCTGCTAAAATTGAAGTAACCGGAAATAATTCTTTAACTACTATTCTTACTGATATTTATGGTTTTAATATTCTGCCTTGTCATAGATTGGATAGAAACACTTGTGGTCTTGTGCTTTTTGCTAAAAATGAGGATTGTTTAAATATACTTTTAAATAAATTTAAAAACCATGAAATCGAAAAGCATTATTTATGTAGAGTATATGGAATTCCTAAAGAAAATCATAAAATATTGAATGACTTTCTTTTTAAGGATAGTAAAAAATCTATGGTCTTTATTAGTAATACTCAAAAAAAGGGTTATCAAAATATTATCACAGAATATTCTGTATTATCTTCTAATAAGAAAGATAATACTAGCATATTAGAAGTTGTTCTTCATACTGGAAAGACCCACCAAATAAGAGCTCATTTAGCTTATATTGGTTATCCAATTATAGGTGATGGAAAATACGGAAGTAATGAAATTAATAAACAATTTGGGTGTAAATTTCAAAACTTGTACAGTTATCTATTAAAATTTAATTTTAGTACTGACGCTGGAATTTTAAATTATTTATCCCAAAAGCAAATTAAAATATCTAAAGAAAAAATACACTTTAACTAATAAAAAGTGTATTTTCTTTTATTAAAAATAGAGATTTATAATGCTTTATTAATTCCACTTGATACAATCTTGCTCATATTTTCTATAAGCTCATCTATTTCTTTTGGAGTTACTATCATATTATAATCTTTTGGAATTAGTGCTTCTTTTATTTCTTCATAATTGTCCTGCTCTTTAAGCTTATTTAAATAATCGTTAGACATTGCTTTTTGTTGTAAATTCTCTATAAATAAGTTGATGCAGTCATTAGTTATAGAAGCTAAATCTACAACTGTTGGAATTCCAAGTGCTAGTACTGGTATTCCTAAAGTTTTTTGGCTTATTTCTTTTCTTGTATTATCTACTCCCGCTCCTGGAACTATTCCAGTATCTGCTATTTGTATACTACTACTAATTCTTTGTATGCTTCTTGTTGCTAATGCGTCTATTACAATTAACATTTTTGGTTTTATATTATCTACTATTCCTTTTAGAATTTCCATTGTCTCTATTCCTGTAATTCCTAAAACTCCAGGTGATATTGCAGAAACTGGTCTTGTATCTTTTGGCATCAGTTCTGGCATATATTGAAGAATATGTCTTGTGACTTCAATCTCTGGCACTACTTTTGGTCCTAATGCATCAGGTGTTACGAACCTATTTCCTAAACCTACAACTAATATGTCTTCTGTTTCTGATATATGTTCATTTATCATTTGCCTTATTTCATTAGCCAAGCTTTCTGATGTTTGCTCTATTTTTTCTTCATCTATGGTTTTCATATTTTTTATATCTAATGTAATATAATTACCTACTGGCTTTCCAAGTGCTTTTTCTCCTCTTTCGTCTAATATTTTTATTCTTGAAATATCTATATTTTCTTTGTTCTCATTTTCTACTTTTATTCCATCAATATCACTTGTTATATTATTCTGTTTTTTATATATGTCATTTCTTTCTAGTGCTAAATCTGTTCTAAAATTATACATAAATATTTTCTCCCTTGCATTTAATCTTTTTATTATTTTTAGCATAATATCATTTTTTATTCAAAATTTGATTAATATGGATTTTTATGGTATAATATTTACATAATACATTTATATAAAGGAGTTTTGCAACGTGAGATTAGACAAACAAGGTAGAGTACGGATTCCTCGAGAGTTAATTAGCATCGTCGGATTTGACAATTTGCGTGATGGTGAAGAAATCAGATTATCTATGCACGAAAAATACATTTTACTATTTAAAAGTTCTGATAAAATTGCATCTTTTATGGAATATCAATTTGTTATACATATTGATTCTAAAGATAGAATGTTTATTCCTTCAAGATGCAGAAAGTTTTACAATCTGTCTGATTCTTCATATCTTATCGCTTCAGTCTTAAGGAATAGAATAATTATTCGGTTTACTCTACCAAAATGAAAAAGAGAAGATTTAATAATCTTCTCTTTTTTGTTACTATACTTTTATGAGCAATATCTACAAAGTATTGATTCTAGTCCAACATTTATGTCTATGTCTCCATTTTTTACTTTGTAATCCAAGTCTATAAATTCTTTCATAATTTCTTTTAATTCTTCTTCTTTAAAATATTTAGCTTGCATTGTATATTTATTTACCAAAAAGGTTTGATTAGGTTTTAACTTTAAACTCTCTGCAATGTTTAAATTTTCTCTAATTGCAATCTTTGTAATATATAATTTTTTAAAATGACCATATAATGTAATAAATATTTTTTGTATTGGCTCTTTTGAATATATTAAGCCTTTTAACACAATAAATGCCTGTGAAATATTTCTTTTTCCTAAATTATCTGTTAGATCGAAAATAATACTATCTAACTGCTTTATGGCCAGTAAATCTATAGTTTCTTTTGTAATTGTTCCATTTTTTCCAACATATTCAATCTGTTTTCTTATTTCATTTATTAAGTCTTGTAAAGAATTTGAACAATTTTGTATTAAATAATTTAAAGTATTACTATCTATGTTAACACTATACGCATTGCATATAGCTTTTAATCTTTTAGCTAATTCTATAGGCTTTTGCTTTTCAAAATTGCATATACATCCTTTTTCATCAATTATTTTGTACAGGCTATTTTTATCCACATCATCTTCTACAAATACTAGAATTACAGAATCGTTAATTAGTTCTATATTTTCTTCAATATATGTAGCTAATTTAGTTTCAGTTTTATTTTCTTCTTTTTTTGTTGCAGTTTCACTACTCTCTGCTTTCTTTTTTCTTTTAGCTGATTTTTGAAATAGCCCTGTATCTTTTGCTACTATAAGTTTTTTACTATATCCGAAAGCTGGTGTTTCTATATCTTGTATTATTTCTGATACATTGTTATTATCTATTTGGATATAATTTATTCCATTAATTTTTTCGCCAAATAATTTACCAATCTTTTTTAAACAGTTATCTAGTAAATATCTCTCTTCTCCATATAAAAGATAAATACTATTAAGTTTTCCAGCTTTTAAATTATTTTCTAAAGTAGCAATTTCCACAAAGCTTTACCTCCTAATACTTGTTTAATATAATTCTAAATACCTCTGCTACGCTCCATGCTTGTGCAAAGGCTCCTCTTGACTCGAAAGGTGCTTTAGAATCATATATTTCGCTTATTGTTCCTATACTAGATCTTTCATTCATTTCTCTCTCAAAAGTTATTTTTGTATTCTGTATAAATTCATGCAATTCTTCTTCTAGTGCTTCTCTTCCTTTTTTGTCTTTTTCAATTTTTATTACATTTTTTAAAGAATCATAATAAAGTCCTAAAAGCCAAGTCCAAGTTATTCCTTGATGATAACTTGTATCTCTTTTATAAGGAGAACCTTCATATATTTCTACATAGCCAGGTTCATCAGAGGCTAATGTCTTTAATCCATAATTGTTTAATAATTTCTTTCTAACTGTGGTTAATATTTGTTTTGCTATTTCTATATCATCTACAATAGGATGTGATAAACTTAATGCAAATAGTTGATTTGGTCTTACTTTATCATCTCCTAAAACATCATATAAGCACTTTTTATTTTTATTATAGAATTTTTCATAAAACGATTTTTTTGTATTTTCTGCCATTTCTAAATATTTTTTACATAATGTTTTATCATCATATTTTTCTGCAAATCTAGCCATTATTTTTAATGCATTATACCATAGTGCATTTAATTCTACAGTTTTTCCATTTCTAGGTGTTACAGCTACGTTATTAATTTTTGCATCCATCCATGTTATTTGTGTTTCTTCTGTTCCTGCTGAAATCAAATTATCTTTATCTAAATAAATATTGTTTCCATCTACATCTATTCTAATAGAATATGCAGCGATTATTCTGTTTAATACAGGATACATTTCTTTTTTTACAAATTCATTGTCATTTGTATATTTTAAGTATTTGTATACTTGTTCTATTAATAATAATGAACTGTCTGCACTATTGTATAGTGGTCTATTATCATAACCAGAATATCCATTAGGAACTAATCCAAATTTTATGTCTCTTATATTTGTTAATAGAACTTCTTTTGCTAATTCATATCTTTTCGTACTTAATAATAGTCCCTCAAAAGATATTAAGCTATCTCTTCCCCAATCAAGAAACCATGGGTATCCTGCTATTATTGTATGTAAGTTAAACGATGGTCTATTTACTATAAAATTGTCTGATGCCATTACTAATGTTTTTAATATTGGTAAGTTTTCATCATTCATTTTTCTGTCTTGTAAAATATTGCTATCATATATAATTTCACTTAATCTTATTACTTCTTTGTTTATAATGTCTATTCCATCTATCTCATCAATGTTTTCTTCTAGAGAACATACAAAGGTAATGTCTTTTTCTTCATTTGGTGCTAAATTGATATTATAGACACCTGGAACATAGTGGTTTTCTTCAGCGCAAAATCCTCTTTCTTCTTCTCTTGGATAATACATGTTATAAAAAGTATCATCTATATGTTTTAAATATTTTCCTTCTGAACAGTTCATATATATTGGAGTTGATGTGTTTCCATCTAAAATTACTTTTACTTTTGTGTTAAGATGTGACTGTATTGCCTCAAAATGATGATTATTGTTTATAGTATGGAAATCTCTAAAATTCACAACTGGTGCTAAAGTTAATTTTGTTTCAGTATTTTGGTTTTGAACTCTGTATAAAACCACTACTGTATTTTTACCATATTGCATACATATAAACTTTTTTATAATTATTCCTTCTACTTGATATGTATATATTGGAATATATTCTTTTTTAAATTCTTTTAAGTATTTGTAACCTTCAGATATATCTCCATTTGCTATGTTTGTAAATAAATTGTATTTCTTACCGTTAGTTTCTATACTTTCATCCAGTTTTGATAATATTAAAAACCTTCTCGCTGGTGGGGTTAATGGTGCTACTAATAAGCCATGGTATTTTCTAGTATTACATCCTATTTGACTTTGGCTGCAAAATCCTCCTATACCATTTGTTATAATCCAATCTCTTTTTAGACTTTGTTTAATATTATTATTTATATCACAATATTTCATCTGTCGTTTTCCTCTTCTTTTTATAATTTATTATTTGGATATTCTGCTATTAGTTTTTCTAGTAGTTTTTCCTTTTACAGGAATTTCTTCTTCTCTTTTTGGTTTTCCATATAATATAGAACTTGTCTTTCTATTTGTACTTTCTTGAATAGATTGAATTCTATCATTATATTTTTCAAAAAATTTGCTTCCTGAATGTTTATCTTTTTTCTTTTTCTTGTTATTTGCTTTTTTATTTTTCTTCAACTTTTTATTTGTATCTTTAATTTTAGATTCTAGCATTATAAATTGGGCATCATTTTTCATATCTCTAAATTTCAAATCATCACATATAAGTTGAATTATGCTTGTTGCTATAGCATCCGAATTATGTCTTATTCTATCATTTTCTATTGTCGATAAATTTCTCTGTATTAATTTTATTCCTTCATCTTTTACTTTAGATGTATCTTGTTCTACAAGTTCCGCACCTTCTTTATTATACTGTCTAATATATTCAGGTACAATCTCTCCAGTATCATATATACAATAATCTATTATTCCTTTTCCAGCATGATCAAGTATTGCTTTGATATGGTCATACAATGAATAGTCGTCTGTTTGTCCATATTCTGTCATAATGTTACTAACATATATTTTAAATCCTTTTGCTTCTTTTATTGCTTTTGATACTCCTGGCACTAATAAATTTGGTATTACATTTGTGTATAAGCTTCCTGGTCCTAAAACAATTGCATCCGCTTCTTTTATTGCTTCTATTACACCAGGAGCTACTCTAATGTTTGTTGGAGAAATAAATATTCTATTTATTTTGCTAACTTTTCTGCTAACCATTTCTGGTATTTTATCTTTACATTCAACTATTGTTCCATCTTCTAATTCTGCACAAATTTTTATTTTATCTAAAGTAACTGGTATTACTTTTCCTGTAATATTAAGTATTTTTGAAGTTTGCTCTATAGATTTTGCAAAATCTCCTACAGCCTCTTTCATTGCAGTTAAGTAAATATCTCCAAATTTTACTCCTTTTATTTTGGCATTTCTCATCTTTAAGTTTAATACACTTTCCATTTCTTGTTCATTTAGAGCAAGTGCAATTAAACTATCTTCTATGTCTGTCAATGCTTCGGCACCTAAATCAATTTCAGACTTGTTTTTTGTCATTCCATAGTCAGAAACTGTTACTATTGCTGTAATATTATCTGTATAATTCTTTAATCCTCTTAATACTGTGTTTAGTCCTGCTCCTCCACCTATTACAACAACTTTAGGTCCCTGGTTATACACTTTTTTATTAAATATTAAAGATTTTACTTTACTTTCGTCTTCTATTTCTCTTGTATCTGATTCTTCTACAAATATTTCTAAAGTTCTTCTTTGTATGCATATAATACTGATTACTGCAAATGTAAAACCTAGTACAAACAATGCTACTATTTTTCCAAGTTCTAGAAAGCTCATTTCATCAGTAACAAATATCTTTGCCATTCCATAACATACTAAAGCAATTCCCACCAGCATCAAGAAAATCCATCTTTTTATCTTCGCTCCTGATTTAAACCATTTAAAAAAACCATTCATTTCTATATTCAATCCTTTCATTTTAGAAAAACTTCTTAATTTTACCTTTTATGGCATAAACTTTCTATTCTCCAATTATTTCTATTTCAAGTTCTAATTTTTTATTGAATTTTTCGTATACTTTTTCTTTTATTATTCCTACTAATTTTATTACATCATTTGCAGTTGCATTTCCCGTATTTACAATAAAACCTGCATGTTTTTGAGAAACTTGTGCTCCTCCTACAGTTAAACCTTTTAATCCACATTGGTCTATTAGTTGTGCCGTTATATAATCGTTCCCTCTTTTAAAGGTACTTCCTGCACTTGGCTTTTCTATAGGTTGATGTTCTTTTCTACTTTTATTGTACTCTTCCATTCTTGCTTGTATCTCTTCTTTGTCGGCTTTTTGTAATTTCAATGTTGTATCTAATATTACAGCATTTTTATTTGTAAATATACTTTTCCTATATTCAAAATTTTGCTCTTTATTATTTACCTCTTCTATAATTGTTTCATTTTTATTTAAGTCTATATATCTTGTACTTAATACTATATTACTCATCTGTTCTCCATAGGCTCCGGCATTCATTTTTATAGCTCCGCCTATAGTTCCTGGTATGTTAGAAGCAAATTCAAAACCAGATAGTGAATTTTCAAGCAGTATTCTAGCAAGTTTCGAATTTAACATTCCTGCTCCAACTCTTATTGTGTCTTCGTTTAGAACTTCATAAGAAGTATTGCACATTTTAGCAACAATCCCTCTTATTCCATTGTCTTTTACCAAGATGTTACTTCCATTTCCAATTATTTTTAATGGCACTTTTATTTCTCTTGTTAGCTTTATTAATTGTTTTAATTGTTCTGTGTCTCTTATCTTTACGAAAATATCAGCACTTCCTCCAATTTTGAATGTAGTATGCTTACTCATTGGTTCATTTATATAAATATCTTCTTTAGGTATGAATGCATCTAGCTTATTCATCATTGTTTCTGTTTTATTCATGCTATTTCCTCCTACTTAAGATATATTCGTTCTCAATTTTTTTATTCGTTTAAAAATCTTTATTATTTTATCATTTTTAACATAATTTTACAAGTATTTGTTAGTATTTTATAACTTGTCTTTTTGTGAGAATATAAAGAAAGTAGTTGAAATTTAGCATCTCAACTACTTTCTTATACTTAAATAATAGCAACTGTATTAAGCAATTCGAGAACTTGCATTGACCAACGACTCTCTTGCATATAGTGGTTGTACAACACTTCCTCTATAATGTAATGATACTCCTTTTCTTTAACGGTCGATGCCAATTCCCGGAATTCCTCTTTATCTGTAAGAAGAATTTCATATACTGCCCTTCTAAAAACTTCAGGCGTAAGCTGTTTTTCTTTCGCCCTTTTTTTGTTTCTAACGAAAACAACCGGAACTTGATTTTTATTTCTTATCGAAATGGTATCAATTTGTCCATTTTCATTGACGAAAATGACATACTCTGTACTTTTTTCTTCCCGAACATTGCTACTAAATCTTATCATTTGTTTTTCCTCCTTAATTGTAGTAGGTTTAATAATAATATATTGTCAGTAACAATATCTTTTTGTATTATAACATTTATTTAGCTAAATGTAAAGCATTGCTGTCATTTAACAATTTGATATAATATTTTTCTTTATATTATATTTTTATAAATTATCTTTTAAATTTTGCTATTATTGGATTTAATATTCTCTTTATAAAACTTTGATTTGTAAAAATACAATATGCTAAAACCACAATAAAAACAACAATGTTTAATATTATGTTATTTATATAATATGATACCAATGTTATAACTAATAAAATCCAAAATACGTAATTAAATTTTTCTTTTAGTTTTATATATTCTTTTAACTTATACCTTCTGTAAAAATATATAATTATGTTAGATATTATCGTTGAAAATGCTGCTGCATATATTCCATACTTTGGTATAAATATTAGGTTTATCAAAACATTTAACACTGCAGCAAAAGCTGTTGTTGTTCCCATTATTTTTGTATCTTTATATGCTGAAAATATTCCACCATAGAAATTAGACATATTTGTATAATATATAGAAATTATCAATATTGGTATATAGTAATATGCATCATTGTAACTTTTGTTTACCAATAATGGAAATACAAAAGGCATTATCGCTATCAAGCCTATTACTATAGCTTTTAGAAAATATTTAATATCCTTATAAATACTATTATAATATTGTGATTTATTTTCTTCTTTTAATATTCTAGCAGCAGATTCTTTCCATGCTGTTGAGAAAAATCCATAACATGTATATACTATGTTAGGAAATTTATTAGCTACTGCATAAATACCATTTGCATCAGCTCCTACCATTTGAGTAAGCATTACTCTATCAGATAAGCTTATAATTACCCATGACAAATTGTTTGGAACTAGTGGCACAGAATACTTTATCATACTAATTAATGTATCTTTGCTTAAATCCTTTTTGCTAATAAATTGAGGCAAATGTAGCTTTGCAAGCATTATTATAGCTGTTAAAGTATTTGCTATAATATTTGACCAAAGAAGTCCATTTACTCCTAGCTTAAACGTTACTATAAATAGTATATTTAATATTATAGTCATTACACCTAATATAAAATTAGATAATGAATATAGGTTTATTTTTCCTGTTCCCCTTGACAGTGCATTACTTAAGCCAAGTAATATATTGGAAATTATAAATAATATAAAAGCTACTGCATACTCATATTTTATTATTGCCATAACTATTGTTGCTATAATGGTGAATATTGTAGTTCCAAATATTGTATATGCTATTGTAGCTGTTATAATTCTCTTTTTGGACTTTAAATCTTCTGCATCTATTAAAAATCTAAACATAGATTCTTCCATTAATAGTGTTATTATTGGAAGAAAAAATATTGATAGAGTTATGAGAAAATCGTATGTTCCATACTCACCTGTGCTTAATTTATATGTATATAATGGTAATAATAAAAATGATATAATTTGAGTGCTAAGTTTACCAACAGCGATTATTACTGTATTTTTTAATAATTGTTTTTTCTGATTCATGTTTTCCCTTCATTTTTTATATTATATTTGTATTTTATCATACTATATTTTTATGTCAATATTTCTATAAAAAGTTTTTTCCAGTAATCGCCCAAGAGTCGCCCAAGAGGGACGCCCCTTTTTGGGCGAAGTTAAACTTTTCTATTTTTGCTCCAGTTTCGCCCAAAAAGGGGCGTCCCTCTTGGGCGAAATTTTGGCGAAGGTGGGCGAATTGGCGTAATTAAAAGGAGTAAATTTTATTTTTACTCCTTTAATTTATCTTCTTAATTTTATTTTGTTTTATTTTATGTTTCATTAAATTTCTAATAATTTATTTTTAAGATACCGTCTTACCTTTGTTCATCCAATCTTTTCCATCAACTATTCTAGCTGCTAGCATTGAAGAACTTGTATCTCCTATAACATTTAGTACTGTTGCAGGTGGATCTATTATTGTTGCAATTATTGTAAGTATTGGTAGTGCTGCTACTGGGTAACCCATCATAGTAAGTATCATCATTTCTGAAATTGTACCTCCACCAATTGGAACTGCTGTTATTAATAAATTTGCTATTAATGCAACTACTATTATTTGACCAATTGATGCACTTGTTCCAAATAGGCAAACTAAAAACATTATTTTAAATACTGATCCTATTATTGAACCATCTTTGTGGAAACTTGTTCCTAAAGGTATCATTGTTTCTGCTATATCTGCTGAAACTCCCATTTTTTTAGATGCTTCTGTGTTTACAGGTATTGATGCTGCTGATGAGCAAGTAGCTAAAGCTGTTATTGTTGCTGGAATTATATTTTTCCAGAAAGCTGTTACACCTTTCTTTCCCCCTGCTATGAACGCATATAATGTATATACTATTATGTAGAATAATACTGCAACTATTGTATATAATATGAATGTTTTTGCATATCCTAATGCTATTGAACTTCCAAATGTTCCGACTAATGCTGCAAAATAGCAACCAAGTCCTATTGGAGCATAATACATAATTATTTGTATAAATTTCATAATAATTTCATACGCTGAATTTAAAAACTCCTCTACTGGTTTAGCCTTTTCTCCAGCCATATTCATTGCTATTCCAAATAGTATAGAAAATACTATTATTGCTATTATATTGCTCTTTGATAATAATTTAGAAAAGTCATTTACAGTAAGAGCACTTACTGTTCTATCTAAAATTGTTTGTTCCTCTTCTTCTGACTCTAGAGCTCCGTCTTCTGCTTCTAAAGAGTCTTTTATTATATTTCCGTCCTCTGTGCTTACTAATTTTATTGGATAAGCTACTGCTAAACCAACAAATACTGCTACAAGAGAAGTAACAACAAACATTGCTATTATTGTTATCATAATTTTGCCTAACCTTTTAGGCTGTTTCATTCTTGCTATTGATGTTGAAATACTTAAGAATATTAATGGTACAATTACAACAAACATTAAGTTTAAGAAGATATCCCCAAATGGGCTTAAGACTGCTGCTTTTTCTTTAAATACTATCCCCACGATAGCGCCAATTATTATCGCAGCTAAAAGTATAATAACTGACTTGTAAGTTTTTAAAAAGTTTTTCATAATACTTTCTCCTTTATAAAAAAGAAGCGTTATTAAGGAAATATAATTATATCTCCTAATTCGTTTGCTATTATATAATTAATATATGCAAATATCAAGTATTTTTTGATAACAATGTAATTAATTTTTGATAATGTCATAGTAAAATTATTATTTGATTATGTCATAATAAAGTTATATTATCTCCATTAAGGAGGTAATAATGAAAGGAAATAATTTTACAGATATGGATATAGGAAAATTAATTGTAATACAAGAAGTAATTGATGGTAAAAAGACTGGAAAACAAGCAAGTGATAAATTAGATTTATCTGAAAGACAAATATGGAGATTAGTTTCTAAAGTTAAGAAACATGGTAATATTGGAATAAAACATGGTAATTGTTTTAATAAAACTCCTAAATTTATAACAGATGACTTTAAAA
>OLSB01001976.1_pt1 | contig 18164 bp, 14 predicted proteins | sample 1672071 | NCBI WGS metagenome assembly OLSB01 (sample SAMEA3136642, study PRJEB25190) | human gut metagenome | biome: human gut; feature: human-associated habitat; material: faeces | place: Austria | collected 2013 | reverse complement strand
AATCTGACGCGCCGTTGGCGCTATAAAAAGCTTTTCAAGCTTTTTAACAGATTCCGGTATAAATACAATCAGAATAAAAGGAGTGTGTTCCCATGAAAAAGCTTCTCAAGGGCGGCACGGTCGTCAATGCCTGCGGCACAGAGCGTGCGGACGTGCTGATCGACGGAGAATTGATTGAAAAAATCGCGCCCGATCTGACCTGCGACGGTGCGGAGGTGACTGACGTCGGCGGCAAGCTCCTCTTCCCGGGCTTTATCGACGCGCACACGCACTTCGACCTTGACGTCTGCAATACGACGACGGCGGATGACTTCTACACAGGCGGTCGGTCGGCTTTGCGCGGCGGTACGACCATGGTCATTGACTTTGCCTGCCCGAACAAAGGCGAGACGCTGCAATACGGGCTGGACCTGTGGCACAAAAAGGCGGACGGACGCACTGCCTGCGACTACGGCTTCCATATGACCATCGACGACTGGAACGACGAGATCATTGCCGAGCTGCCCGCTATGTTCGAGCAGGGCATCAGCTCCTTTAAAATGTACATGACCTATCCCGCCATGATGATCGGTGACGAGGCGATGTTCAAGGCACTGCAAAAGCTCAAGGAGCTGGGCGGCATTGCAGGCGTCCACTGCGAAAACGCGGGCGTGATCGACGCGCTCATCTCCGAGAGTAAGGCGGCGGGCGAGCTTTCTCCCGCGGCGCATCCGAGGTGCCGCCCCGCAATTTTGGAGGCGGAGGCGATCAGCCGTCTGCTGAAAATGGCGGAGGTCGCCGATACACCCGTTGTGATCGTCCACCTGTCGAGCGAGGCGGGGCTGCGCGAGATCGAGGCGGCGCGTGCCCGCGGACGCAAGGTTTATGTCGAGACCTGTCCGCATTACCTGCTGCTGGACGATTCGCGCTATTCGCTGCCCGATTTTGAGGGCGCGAAATATGTCTGTGCGCCGCCGCTGCGGAAGCCCTCCGACAATGAGGCGCTTTGGAGGGCATTGGAGGACGGCGAAATTCAAACCGTTTCGACCGACCATTGCAGCTTTACCCTCAAGCAGAAGGACGCGGGGCGCGGGGACTTTACGAAGATCCCCGGCGGTATGCCCGGCGTGGAGACGCGCGGCGTTCTGATGTATACCTACGGCGTCGCTGCGGGCAGGATCAGTGCGGAGCGGATGGCGGAGGTGCTGTCCGAGGCTCCCGCGAAGCTCTACGGCGCCTTCCCGCGTAAGGGTCGGATCGCGGTCGGCGCGGATGCGGACATTGTGGTCTATGACCCTGAGGGCACGACGACGATCACGGCGGCGGATCAGGTGGCAAACGTGGATTACGCGCCCTATGAGGGAACGCGGATCGCTGGACACATTGCGCAGGTCTGGCTGCGCGGCAAGCTGTCCGTTGAGAACGGCAAGGTGCTGGAGGATTGCGGCGGACGGTATATTCCGCGCGGCAAGTGCTGCCTTTAATTACCGATAAGGAAACTGCGGCGCTCCGGCAAACCACCGGAGCGCTTGCATACGGTAGAAACGATGAGACAGATCATTGAAATTACGGATTTTTCGGCATCGGCGCTGGACGTTTACGCGCGGCTGACGGAAAATCAGCTTGTTAACCGCGCCGAGCCGGAAAAGGGAATGTTTATCGCCGAGAGCCCAAACGTGATTTGGCGCGCGCTGGACGGCGGCTGCGTGCCGGTATCGTTTCTGATGGAAAAGCGCTATGTGAACGGGCAGGGGAGCGCACTGCTGGAGCACTGCCCGCACATCCCCGTGTATGTCGCGGAGCTGCACGTTTTGGAGCAGCTCACGGGCTACCACCTGACGCGCGGGATGCTCTGCGCCATGTACCGCCCGAAGCGCCCGAGCTTGGAGACGCTGCTTGCAAAAGCGCGTCGCGTTGCGGTGTTGGAGGATGTGATGAATCCGACAAATGTGGGCGCGATCTTTCGGTCGGCGGCGGCACTCGGTATGGATGCGGTGCTTCTGACCGAGGGGTGCAGCGATCCGCTTTACCGCCGCGCCGTCCGCGTCAGCATGGGAACGGTTTTTCAAATCCCGTGGACCTATGTGTCGGGAGGTTGGCAGACGCGTCTGCACGATTTCGGCTTCCGTACGGCGGCAATGGCGCTGTGTGACGACTCGCTGCCGCTGTATGATCCTCGGCTCTCCGAAGCGGAGCGCTTGGCGATCGTGCTCGGCACGGAGGGCGACGGACTGGCAAGGCAGACAATCGAGGGCTGCGATTTTACCGTTCGTATCCCAATGCTGCACGGTGTGGATTCGCTGAATGTCGCGGCGGCGAGCGCGGTGGCATTTTGGCAGCTCGGGATGATGAGCGGAATTACGGAGAGGGGAATGGGGAAGAATGATTTTTGAGATAACGACGCTCGACGCGCCGCAGCTGGACCTCTTTTCCCGCCTGACCGAGGCACAGCTCCGCAACCGTTTGGAGCCGCAAAAGGGGATTTTTATTGCCGAAAGCCCGAAGGTGATCGGTACGGCGCTGGATAACGGCTATGAACCGATCGCATTTTTGATGGAGCGGCGGCACATCACGGGCGACGCCGCGCCGCTTTTGGAGCGCTGCGGCGATATTCCGATCTATACGGGTGAAAGTGCGCTGCTGGAATCGCTGACGGGCTTTCGCCTGAGCAGAGGAGTGCTGTGCGCCATGCGGAGAAAGCCTCTGCCGTCGGTCGAGACGGTTTTGCAGGGCGCGAGCCGCGTTGCCGTTTTGGAGGGCGTGGTCGATTCAACCAATGTCGGTGCGATCTTCCGCTCGGCGGCGGCGCTGGGTATGGATGCCGTGCTGGTCAGCCCGACCTGCTGCGACCCGCTCAACCGCCGCGCCGTCCGCGTCAGCATGGGGACGGTGTTACAGGTGCCGTGGACGCAGGTCGGCACGGAGGGGACGGACTGGACGATCGAGGGGCTGCCGCTTTTGCGGCGGCTCGGCTTTGCGACTGCGGCGATGGCGCTCAGCGATCAGTCGATTCCGCCGGACGACCCGTGTCTGTCGCGTCAGGAGCGGCTTGCGATTTTGCTCGGCGCGGAGGGCGACGGGCTGCGTGTATCGACGGTCGCCGCCTGCGATTTTACCGTCCGAATCCCGATGTTTCACGGCGTGGATTCACTGAATGTCGCCGCGGCAAGCGCGGTGGCGTTTTGGGAGCTTAGAAAACGCATGAAATAACGGATTGACATTTTCAAAAAGCGTGATATGATGATTAATACGGATTCTTGATGAAAATATTTCATCAAGATGTGCTACGCACACTCGCATCGTGCGAACGCACGATGCGCCGTCTCATGCAGAATCTGACGCGCCTTTGGCGCTATAAAAAGCTTTTCAAGCTTTTTAACAGATTCCAGTATAAAACAGATACAGGAGGAAAAAATTATGGATATTCGGGGAGCATACAATATGCTCGGTGTGATCGCGATGCTGTATCTTCTGCTGCTCGGTCTTGCGATTGTGTCGTATGTGCTGGAGAGTCTGGCACTGTATCAGCTTGCAAAGCGCCGCGGTATCAGAAATTACGGTCTTGCATGGGTGCCGGTCGGCAGCACGTGGATCCTCAATGCGCTCGGCGACCAGTATGAGGGCATTCGAACAGGAAGGAAGCAAAGCCTTCGCTGGTGGGCGCTCGGCATTGCGGGCAGCACGGTGGTGCTTGTAATCGCTTTTTGTGTTATTATGTTCGCCACACTGATTCCTTTGGCTGTCTACGACGATCGGTTGCCGCCGGAGCAAATCAGCGGTCTGATGTCAAGCATGGCAGCATTTTTCTTGATTTACATGCTCGTCTTTGTTGCGCTGATCGCGCTCACGGTTCTGAACAGCATCAGCCTCTACCGCGTCTACCGTTCGACAAAGCCGGACTGCGCGGTCGTATTCACTGTCCTTTCGATCGTTATTTCGGTAACAACGCCGTTCTTCCTCTTTGCCTGCCGCAAGTATGATGCGCCGATCGAGATCGTCCGCGACCCGATCCCGCCGCAGTATCTGCATAACGCACAGCAGCCGACGGAGCAGGAACCGATCGTTGCGCAAATGACGGAGCAAGCGCCGATTGCGGACGAAACGCCGACTGCCGAGCAAACGCTGAGCACAGATGAAACGCCGACTGCCGAGCAAGCGTCGAGCACAGACGAAACGCCGAACGATGATACGTCGGAGCCTACGGAATGATAATGAAAAAACCGCCGCAGCATCCAAGCACGGATGCTGCGGCGGGTTTTGTTGTTTATTCGGTGTCGTTGGTCGGGTCGTAGTTGACGATCACGCCCATGTCGGTCAGAACCTTCACATCCTTGACCTTGGTGCCGAACGCATTGACCTGCACCAGCAGGTAGCAGGGCGACAGGCACGCGATGTCCTCAATCTTTTCGTTGTAATCGACGTCAACATAGGTCAGCTCAGGCAGTCCGATCAGTGACGCGACGCTTTCCAACTGATTATATGAGGCGTAGATTTGCTGCAAATGCGAGGTGACCTCGAGCTTCGGCAGCGCCGCGACCTGATTATGACTGATGTCAAGATACGCCAGATTCGGCATGGAGACGATCACATCAATGTTCGTGAGCTGATTGTTTGCCAGCTCCAGCCGCGTGATCTTGTCGCAGACCGACATGGCGGAAATGTCCGAAATGTCGTTGTTCGAGGCGGTGAACTCCTGCAGCTGCTTCATCTCCGCGAGGACGCCGACGCCGCTCAATGCGTTGTTATCGACGTGCAGCGACGTCAGATTGTAGGAGCTTGTCAGCGGGGAGAGGTCGGAAACGTTGTTGCCGCGCAGATTCAGCGTGTCGAGCGAGCGCATTCCCTCCAGCGCGGTGAGCACCGTGACGGCGTTGTTTTCCAAATTCAGGTCCGTCAGGGACTTGAAGCCGGAAAGAACGGTGATGTCCGAAATGCTGTTATCGGAGAGGTCGAGCGTCTCGGGAGCGGAAATGCCGCCGAGCGCCTGAATATTGGACAGACCGCAGCCGGAAAGCTTGAGCGACTTCAGCTCGGTCAGCGCACCGACCAGCTCCAGCGTGTCGGCGGAGAGAATACAGCCGGAGAGGTCCAGCTCCTCCAATGCCGTGGTGTATTGCAGGAAGGAATAATCCTCGGCGGAGCTGTCGCGGAGGATAAGAGTCCGCAGATTGGTGAAGTAGCGCAGGTCGGAATAGTCCGTGATCTCGGCGGGGACGGTCAGCTCGGTGATCTCCCAAAGATCCTCCGTGGTGACCGACTCGGTACGGGGGATGTAGAGCGTTTCGCGGACGTAGGCTTCCAGCTCGGGACTGGCGAAGGTGACATCCTCCACGACGCCGACGACCAGATAATCCGCCTCGACCAGCGGGCTGACAAGACCGTTGTTGCCGACGACCAGCGCCTGTACATGGGTCTGACCTGCGGGAAGCTCGATCGGCGCTTCATAGGCAGGGGTGGAGAGGCTGGGATATTCGCTTGTGAGGGAGTAGTAGATCTGACCCTCGCCGCTTTGCAGCTCAAGCGAGACATATTCGTCGTACTCGCCCGACTCCGGCGAGAGGACGGGCGCGGACGGACGCATGGCATCCAGCTCCGCCTGCACCGCGCTGTCGGTAACTGAGTCGGACATTTTCTGCGCGTCCATCAGCTTGTCCTGCGCGATATAGACGGACGAAAGCTTCATATAGAGCGCTGCGGAGGGAGCCTCACGGATGGCGTTGACGAGTGAGCGCTCCGCCTGCGTATAGTTGCGGTTGTCGGCAATGCAGGCGTCTGCAAGCGACAGAACGTACTCCGGATTGGAGGGGTCCATCTCCGAGGCGTGCGTGTAGTAGAAGATCGCACGGGAGTATTTGCCTTTTTCCATTGCGCTGCTGCCGAGCGAGGCGAGATTTTCGGGCGTCCAGAGGAAGTAGTAAAGCCCGAACAGCAGCGCTCCGACCAAAACGAGAACGAGCAGTGTAATCAGTGCTTTTTTCATTTGCGTAGCTCCTATCTGATGCAAAAACCGACGGGCGGTGATTGCTGCGTGATTCGAATATTCAACTCATTATACCGCAGACGGCAAATGAAGTCAATGAAAAAGCGGGAAAAACGTCGAATCCGCAGCGGAAATGAATAGGAAAAGGCGTCCGGTTTGTTCGAAACACCGGACGCCTTGGAAGAATTACTGCGGTATTTGCTCCTGCGCTGCGGCGGCGGAAAGCTCCTTTCCCGCGCGATAAACCGTGAGCGAATAGAATGCGGCGGAAAGCACATTGAGAAGATTGATCGCGATACTCAGAAGGAGCATCGGAAGCGATGCGAAGGAATAGACAGTCAGCTTAAAATACTGCGGGTTCACATATTGCAGGACCGTCAGCAGAATGGTAGAGAGGTACGTGAGCATCTGCAGCGCAAAAATAAGAGCGGCTGCGGAATACGGGACCTTTTTGCCCGCCTTGCCCCAAACGGCTATGTCACGCTGCGAACCGAGCATACGGATCGCAAAGAAGTATGCAACTGCCGTGAGTGCAAGGGAAAGAAGCTGGATGGTATTGAAAACAAGACTGTCGCGGAGCAGCAGGGCAAAAAACAGGTCAATAACGATAAACACCGCTACGACGATGTAATAGATACGCAAAACGGTGAAGGGCTTGCGTCCGAGGAGCTTGCCGCGCCGCGCGCGGGAAATCAGAAGAATTTGCGGTACAAGCTGAACGGCAGCGACTGCGAGCGACGCCAAAACAACAAAACTGATTACGCCGTAGATAACACCGCTTAAGATGCTCTCGTGTACTGCGGAATTGTCGGTTCCCGAGGCACCGGCGAGCATGGCAGAGACCATGGAGGGAAGACTCAGCCCGAGATTGAGGAATCCGAGCAGCAAGGTACCAAGCATCGTGCAAAGCGCAGCCAATATCAGCTTGGAGGAAAAAACGCGCGTCAATGCGCGGTATTGCGGCATTTCGGGCAGAAGCTCCGCCATGCGCCGCTCGGTAGCGGTATAGTCGGACATAGGCGACGTTCCTTTCTTTGTGTGCGTTTGCTTTATTATATCACTTGGTGCTTTTGCCGTCAATCGGAAGAAATCGGGAAAAAGCACACTGCCCCGCCGAAGGGAGCTCAGCGGGGCTGAAATGCTTATTGTGCGGGCTTGTAGCTGTCCTTGAGGCTGACCGAGCGGTTAAAGACCGGATGCTCGGCGGAGCAGTCCTTGCTGTCCATGCAGAAGTAGCCGACGCGCATGAACTGGTAGGACGGAGCGGTCTTTGCCGCGCGCTCTGCACCCTCGGCATCGTAGCGGCGAATGTCGTTGACCAAGGCGGCTTCAATCTTGCAGCCGTGTAGGACGGTGAGCGAATCCGGATTCAGGCAGTCAAGGAAATCCCTGTCGGGGCTGTCGGGCTGCGGGTCGGCAAAGAGATTATCATAAAGACGGACCTCCGCGTCCACACAGGCGGCTGCATCGACCCAGTGAATCGTTGCGCCCTTTACCTTGCGTCCGTCGGCGGGGTTGCCGCCGCGGGAGAGAGGATCGTATTCGGCATAGACCTCGACGATATTGCCGTTTTCGTCCTTCCTGCAGCCTGTGGCGGTGACAAGATACGCGCCCTTGAGCCGTACCTCATTGCCCGGGTACATTCGCTTGTACTTCGGAATCGGCGCTTCGAGGAAGTCCTCCGCCTCAATCCAAAGTTCGCGGCTGAAGGTGATGGTATGCGTTCCCTGCTCGGGGCGGACGGGGTTGTTCTCGACCTCAAAGGTCTCCGACTGCCCCTCCGGATAGTTCGTCAGAATCAGCTTGACCGGATGCAGGACCGCCATGGTGCGCTCCGCCGTCTCGTTCAGATCCTCGCGCAGGCAGTGCTCCAAAAAGCCGTACTCAATGGTCGAAGCCGTCTTTGCCACGCCGATGCGCTCGCAGAACTCGCGGACGGAGCGGGAGGTATAGCCGCGGCGGCGCAGACCGCAGAGCGTCGGCATCCGCGGGTCGTCCCAGCCGGAGACACGTCCCGTCTCGACCAGCAGACGCAGCTTGCGCTTGGACATGACGGTGTGGTCAATGCCGAGACGGGCAAACTCGATCTGCCGCGGCTTTGCGGGCAGGTCGCAGTGCTCGACGACCCAGTTGTACAGCGGACGGTGCGCTTCAAATTCCAGCGAGCACAGCGAATGCGTGATATGCTCCATCGCGTCCTCGATGGGATGCGCGAAGTCATACATCGGATAGATGCACCACTTGTCGCCCGTGGCATGGTGCGGCATATGATTGATGCGGTAGATCGCGGGGTCGCGCATATTGAAGTTGCCCGAAGCCAAGTCGATCTTCGCACGCAGCGTCATCGCGCCGTTGGGGAACTCGCCCGCCTTCATGCGGCGGAAAAGATCGAGGGATTCCTCTGCGGGACGGTCGCGGTAGGGGCTTCTGGCAGGGGTGGTCAGATCGCCGCGGTACTCGCGCATCTGCTCCGGTGTCAGCTCGCAGACATAAGCAAGCCCCTTTCGGATAAGCTCCTCGGCACATTCATACATTTTATCAAAATACTGCGAAGCGTAGTAGAAGCGGTCGCCCCAGTCGAACCCGAGCCAGTGGATGTCCTGCTTGATGGCATCGACGTACTCGGTGTCCTCCTTGGTGGGGTTGGTGTCGTCCATGCGGAGGTTGCAGATGCCGCCGAATTTTTCCGCCGTGCCGAAATCGATGCACAGCGCCTTGCAGTGACCGATGTGCAGATAGCCGTTCGGCTCCGGCGGGAAGCGGGTGTGCACCGTCATGCCCTCAAACTGACCGCCCTTGCCGATGTCCTCCTCGACAAACGCTTCGATAAAATTTCTCGTCTCAGCCATAGCTTTTATCCTCCTGAGAATTTTCAGCGATTATTATATATCATTTTCTCCGATTTGGCAACGATATTGTGCACACTGCGGCAAAAAACTTTTCGGAGGAGAAAAATTTGAAAACATTTTGTGAAAAAACGAAATTTTGGTTGTCAAGCGGGCGAAATTATTATAGAATAGATGCGTGAAATTTTGAACATAAGGAGTGGTTCCCCATGAACGAGCCGAAATATCGCCGCGTCCTGCTGAAGATCAGCGGGGAGGCGCTGGCGGGCGACGCGCATCGCGGGCTGAACTTTGACGTGATCGGCAGCGTCTGCGACGTGGTAAAAAAGTGCGTCGAAGCCGGTGTGCAGGTGGGTATCGTCGTCGGCGGCGGCAATTTCTGGCGCGGACTGAAGGACGGCGGCGACCGTATGGAGCGCACGCGCGCCGATCATATGGGCATGCTGGCGACGGTCATTAACTGCCTTGCGCTGGCGGACAGCCTTGAGCAGCGCAATGTTCCCGTCCGCGTGCAGACCGCAATCGAGATGAACCGAATCGCCGAGCCGTACATCCGCAGCCGCGCCATTCGCCATCTCGAGAAGGGGCGGGTCGTGGTTTTCGGCTGCGGCACGGGAAATCCCTTCTTCTCCACGGACACCGGCGCGGTGCTTCGTGCGGCGGAGATCAACGCTGATGCGATTCTGCTTGCCAAAAACGTGGACGGCGTTTACTCGGACGACCCCAATAAGAACCCCGACGCCGTGAAATTCGACGAGATTACCTATGATGAGGTGCTCTCGCGTCATCTGTCGGTCATGGACAGCACGGCAACGTCCCTGTCCATGGACAATCACATCCCCATCATCCTGTTTGCTCTGGCGGACCCGGAGAATATCTACCGCGTCGTGATGGGAGAAAAAATCGGAACAGTTGTTAAGGAGGATAAATAACATGTCAGTCGATTTCAAGGAATTTACCCGTAAGATGGAAAAAACCCTCGACATTCTGCAAGAGGACTTCGGCGCCATCCGTGCCGGACGTGCCAATGCCCGCGTGCTCGACCGCATCGCCGTGGAATACTACGGCGTTGATACCCCCATCGGACAGGTCGGCACCATCTCCTCGCCCGACGCCCGCACCCTCGTCATTCAGCCGTGGGACGGCACCCTCCTCAAGAAGATTGAAAAGGCGATCCAGACCTCCGATCTCGGCATCAATCCCCAAAACGACGGCCGCGTTATCCGCCTCGTTTTCCCCCAGCTCACCGAGGAGCGCCGCAAGGAGCTTGTCAAGCAGGTCAAGAAGTACGGCGAGGACGGCAAGGTTGCAGTCCGCAACATCCGCCGCGACGCCATGGACTATATCAAGAAGCTCAAGAAGGATTCCGAGATCACCGAGGACGATCAGAAGAAGGCGGAAAAGGACCTCCAGGAGCTGACCGACAAATACATCAAGAAGGTTGATGAAGCCTGTGCTGTTAAGGAAAAGGAACTGATGGAGCTGTAAGACAGCGGATCTTTTGCCGCAATCCTGCGGTTTGAGCAGCTTGAAATACAAAAAGTATTCCTGCGCTGCTCAAATCTTGACTTGCAGCAAAATCTCTCGCTGTCTGACGAGAGAAAGCGGCACCTTTACCTCCCTCGTCAGAGGGAGCCGATAGCGGCGCTGTGATTTCCGCAACACTCCTATCTTTATTTGACCACCGGAACGGTCTGGTCGGGCTGCCGTGATGCGGTGCAGACCGGACCGTTCTTCTTTTGGAGGCAGTTTATGCTGTTCAGAAAACCAACGCCCGCGCAGCAGCGGGAGCTTCCGACGCACATTGCCATCGTCATGGACGGCAACGGGCGCTGGGCAAAGCGTCGCGGTCTGCCGCGTCAAGCCGGTCACAAGGTCGGCGCCGAGGCGTTCCGCACCATAGCAAATTACGCGAAGTCCATCGGCTTGAAATACCTGACCGTCTACGCCTTTTCCACGGAGAACTGGAAGCGTTCGCCGCAGGAGGTCGAGGCGATCATGGAGCTTTTGGAGCGCTATCTCGGCGAAGCCATCCGCGATATGAGCAAAAACCGCGTGCGCTTTTGCTTCTTCGGCGACCTCTCCCGCCTCTCTCCGCAATTACAGGAGGAGGCGAGGATCGCCGTCGAGCGCTCAAAGCAGTACGAGGGTGTACAGGTGAATTTTTGCCTGAACTACGGCGGACGGGCGGAGATCGTCCGCGCTGCGCGGCAGTTTGCGCAGGACTGCGCGGACGGGAAATGCAAGCCCGACGATCTGACAGAGGAACGCCTGTCGGAGCTGATGTATTCGGCGGGGATTCCCGATCCCGAGCTGGTGATCCGTCCGGGCGGCGAGCTGCGGACTTCAAATTTCCTGTTATGGCAATCGGCATATGCCGAATACTATTTTACGGACGTTCTTTGGCCCGACTTCGGACCGAAGGAGCTTGACAAGGCGATCGCTGCCTATCGGCAGAGAAATCGCCGTTTCGGAGGTGCAAAATAATGCTGGTACGAATTCTTGCCGCGGCGGTCGGGCTGCCCCTGCTGCTGGCAATCGTTGTTTTGCTGCCGCCGCTCGCGACAGCGGTCCTGTTTGCTGTGGCATGCGTGATCGGCGCGTACGAGATGCTTTGGCGCACGGGTCTGCTCAGGCACAAGCGCATCCTTGCCTACACCGCTCTGATGGCGGCGGCAACGGTGATGTGGTCGTGGCTCAAGGGCACGGGCATCGTCTCGGAGCAGACGCTCTGGACCACGGCGCTCACGGCGCTGTTCGTGTTCTTTACGGCGCTGTTCTGCGAGCTGCTGGCGGGACATACGAAGCTGCAATTTTCCTCCCTTGCCGCACCGCTGTTTTCGGGCGTGATCTATCCGTTCCTCATCGGTGCGCTGGTGCGGCTGCGCTGTATGGACGGCGGCGTTTTCTTCATCATCACGGCGTTTGTCCTGTCGATGATCGCGGACACCGGCGCGTATTTCGTCGGCAGAGCCTGCGGCAAGCATAAGCTTGCGCCGGTCATCAGTCCGAAGAAAACGGTGGAGGGCGCGGTCGGCGGCGTGGTCGTCAACATTGCCGTCATGCTGCTGTACGCATTTTTGCTGAAAAAGTGCTTCGGCTTTGCCGAGGTGAACTATATTTTTGCCGCAATTTACGGTGTGCTCGGCGCGATTGCGTCCATCATCGGCGATCTGACCCTCTCCGTTGTGAAGCGGCAGGTCGGGCTGAAGGATTACGGCAACCTGATCCCCGGGCACGGCGGCATTCTCGACCGCTTCGACAGCACGATGATCGTCGCGCCGATGACGGAGATCCTGCTGCTGCTCATCCCGTTTGCGGTAAAGTAATATGACGAAGAATCTTTCTGTCCTCGGCTCTACCGGCTCCATCGGGCGGCAGACGCTCGATGTTGTGCGGCAGCTTCCCGTCCGCGTCGTCGCGCTGACGGCGAGAACGAACGTGGAGCGTATGGTGCGGCAGTGTCGGGAATTTCATCCGGAGCTGGCGGTCATGGCGACCGAGGCGGCGGCGCAGGAATTGAAAGCCGCGCTGGACAGCGAGGCGACGACCGTGCTTTTCGGGACGGAGGGGCTGATTGCCGCCGCCGAGTACGAGAAGGCGGATACCGTCGTTACCGCCGTCGTCGGCATGGTGGGGCTGCGTCCGACCCTTGCCGCCATCCGCAAAAAGAAGCGCATTGCTCTTGCCAATAAGGAGACGCTGGTATGCGCAGGTGAGCTGGTCATGGCGGAGGCCCGGCGCTTTGGCGCGGAGATCATCCCCGTCGATTCTGAGCATTCTGCAATTTTCCAGTGCCTGATGGGCTGTGAGGATCGGAGGGAGATTCGGCGGCTGATTTTGACCTGCTCCGGCGGTCCCTTCTACGGGAAAACGGTGCAGGAGCTGCAAAACGTCACAAAAGCTGACGCGCTGCGCCATCCGAACTGGAAAATGGGCGAGAAGATCACCGTCGATTGCGCAACGCTCATGAATAAGGGCTTGGAGATCATCGAGGCCATGCGGCTGTACGACCTGCCGCTTGCGCAGGTGGATGCCGTGATCCATCGGCAGAGCATCGTCCATTCCCTGGTGGAGTTCTGCGACGGCGCGGTGCTTGCGCAGCTCGGCGTGCCTGATATGAAAATTCCGATTCGTCTCGCACTGACTTATCCGCAGCGGACGGAAAACCCCGATACGCCGCTGGACCTGCTGACCTGCGGTGCACTGACCTTCGCGAAGCCGGATGAGACGGCGTTTCCGTGTCTGTCGCTTGCGAAGACGGCGGCGCGGCGCGGCGGGACTGCCTGTGCGGTGATGAACGGGGCGAACGAGGCGGCGGTGGCGCTGTTCCTGCGGGACGAGATCGGCTTTTACGACATTCCGCGGCTGATTCGGCGTGCGATGGATACGGTGCCGCAGACTTCGGCACCGAAGCTTGACGATATTTTGGCGGCAGACCGAGCGGCAAGAGAGGTCGTTCGGCTGCACGCACAGAGGTGTGACGATTGACCGTTTTTTATGTAGTTCTTGCAATTTTATTGTTCGGCGTATTGATTTTCGTACACGAACTGGGACATTTTTTGACCGCGAAGCTCTCGGGCGTTCAGGTCAATGAGTTTGCGCTGTTCATGGGTCCCGCGATTTGGAAAAAGCAGAAGGGCGAAACGACCTACTCTCTGCGCTGCATCCCCATCGGCGGCTACTGCGCGATGGAGGGCGAGGACGGCGAGAGCGACAACCCGCGTTCGTTCGGCAGGGCGAAGGTTTGGAAGCGGCTGATTATCCTGGTCGCCGGTTCGTTTATGAACTTCCTCTGCGGCTTTCTGATCCTGCTGCTTGTGCTCGGCTTTACGGGCGGCGGCTTTTACACCCGTCAGATCACGGGGATTGTTCCCGAGCGCCCGTTCGCGGAGACGCTGCAGACGGGCGACGAGCTGGTGGCGATCAACGGCGAGCGGGTCTACGTCGGCGCGGACATTACGATGCTCCTTGACCGCGATACAGACGGCCGTCAGGATATTACCGTCCACAGAAACGGGAAGAAGCTAAAGCTGAAAAATGTCCCCATTGCCCGCGACTATGTCGGCGAGGACGGGACGGCGCTGTACGGCTTTCATATCGGCGCGGAGGAAAAGACCGTTACCTCCGTGTTCTCCAACGCATGGCGCAACTGCCTCGACTTTGCACGGCTGGTGCGGCTGGGCTTGCAGGATTTGTTTACCGGCAGAGCAGGCTTGAAGGATATGTCCGGCCCGGTCGGTATTGTGTCCGAGGTCGCGAAGCAGGGGACGCAGGCTGAGAGCGTCGGCGCCGGCATTGTGCAGGTGCTGTACCTGTTCTCCTTTATTGCGGTCAATTTGGCGGTGATGAACCTGCTGCCGATTCCCGCACTGGACGGCGGACGGGTCGTTTGCCTGCTGGTGACGACGGCGGCGGAGAAAATTCTGCGCAGAAAAATCAACCCCAAATACGAGGGCTATCTCAACGGCGCGTTTATGATTCTGCTGCTGGTTTTTATGGGACTTATCATTTTTAAGGACGTATTCCAGCTTTTCGGAGGCTAACATGACAAGACAGATCAACGTCGGCGGCGTGAAGATCGGCGGAGGTGCGCCGATCTCCATTCAGTCGATGCTCAATATTCCGAACGTCAACGTCGAGGGCTGCCTTGCGCAGATCAATGCGCTGCGCACTGCGGGCTGCGACCTCGTGCGCCTGTCCGTGCCCGATGCGGCGGCTGCGGAGGCATTCGGGAAAATTGTCGAACGCTCGCCGCTGCCCCTCGTTGCTGATATTCATTTTGACTATCGGCTGGCGCTTGCCGCTGCCGAACGGGGCGCGGCAAAGATCCGTATCAATCCCGGCAACATCGGCAGTGAGGAGCGCGTCAAGGCGGTCGTGGACTGCTGCAGGGCGCATCACATTCCCATCCGTATCGGCGTGAACGGCGGCAGCTTGGAAAAACGGCTGCTGGAGAAGTACGGGCACCCGACGCCGGAGGCGCTGGTGGAAAGTGCGTTTTCCCATATCCGTCTGCTGGAAAAGTTCGGCTTTGAGGATATTTGCGTTTCGATGAAGTCCAGCTCCGTGCCGCTGATGATGCAGGCGTATCGGCTGTTTTCCGAGCAGTCAGACTATCCGCTGCACCTCGGCGTGACGGAGACGGGCACGGAGTATATGGGCACGGTCAAGTCTGCCATGGGCATCGGCGGGCTGCTGTGTCTCGGCATCGGCGATACAATTCGCGTCTCGCTGACCGCCGACCCCGTGCGCGAGGTCGAGGCGGCGAAGGCAATTCTGCGTGCCGCGGGATTGCGCAGGGGCGTGAATCTGATCTCCTGCCCGACCTGCGGACGGACGAAGATCGACCTGATCGGGCTTGCCGGTCGAGTCGAGGAGGCGCTGCGCGGCGTGGAGAAGCATATTACCGTCGCCGTGATGGGCTGCGTCGTTAACGGTCCCGGCGAGGCGCGGGAGGCGGACATCGGCGTTGCGGGCGGCGACGGCTGCGGCGTGATCTTTGTAAAGGGCGAGCGCAGAGAGACGCTGCCCTATGACGAGCTGCTGCCCGCGCTGCTGCGCTATATAGAGAAGCTTTGATACACAGGAGAAGTACATGAAGCCATACCCCTTTTTGCAGATGTTTTTTGAATATCAGCCCGACGAACCGCTGCGTGCCCTCTATGAGCAGGCGGCGGTTTGCCGTGCGGAGATCGCCCCGACGGAGAAGAAGATTCGGTTGGAACTGCGGCTTTCGGACTACGTTCCGTCGCGTGTGCTGAACGAAACGGCAGAGCGCCTCGCGGCGCTCTACGGACTGAAAACCGTGCAGATCGACTCCCGTTTTCCGCCCGAGACGGCGGGAAAAATCGAGGTCGGCGAGCTGAACCGCTGCATTATTTCCGCGTTTTCTCCTGCGGCGGCGATCCTTGCGGGCTGTACTTGGGAGATCGGAGCGGGGACCAGCGTGCTTCATCTGCGCGCCAACGGGAAGGACGCCGTTGCGCCCCACCTGCATCGGGCAGAGCGGTATCTGCTGGAGCATTTTGACCTGACGACAAAGATTGAGGCGCGCTGCGGCAATACGGCGGAGGGCGAGGCGCTGTTTGAGCAGACCGAGCAGTTCCGCCGCGATGCGTTGCGTGACATTCCCGCGGCTGCCTTTTCCGCGCCGGAGAAGAAGTCGGAGGCACTGTCAACGATTTATGGCAAGCCCTTCAAGGGCGAGGCGACGAAAATCGGCGACATCACCGTGGATATGCAGGATGAGCGCGTCATTATCGAGGGCAAGGTGTTCTTTATCGACCACCGCGACATCAAGAAGGGCGCGGCAACGGTCATCGGCTTTGATATGACCGACTACAGCGGCTCGATCCGCGTCAGCGGCTACTTTAAGGGCGACACCGGCAAGCCCATTGTGGACGGGGTCAGCAAGACCGGCATTTGGGTGCGGGTGCAGGGCAAGGTCGATTACGACGACTACAGCAAGGAGGTCGTGGTCAAGCCCTTTGCCATCATGCCCGCCGCCGCGCCGCAGCGGGAGGATACCGCGGAGCACAAGCGCGTCGAGCTGCACCTGCATACCACGATGTCTATGATGGACGCGCTGACCAAGACGGGCGAGGCGGTCGCTACGGCGGCGCGCTGGGGACATCAGGCGATCGCCATTACCGACCACGGCGTCGCGTCCTCCTTCCCCGACGCGTTCAAGGCGAGCAAGAACAAGGTCGCGGGAACGGATAAGAATATTAAAATCCTTTACGGCTGCGAGGGCTACTACGTCAACGACGTGGACGACCGCATTGCCGTCCACGGGGAGCAAAATCAGCCGTTGGAGGGCGAATTTATTGCCTTTGACCTCGAAACGACGGGACTTTCCTCGACGAAGGACGTCATTACCGAATTTGGTGCGGTGCTGCTGCGCGACGGCAAGCCGATCGACACCTTCCGCAGCTTTGTCAACCCGCATCGGCGGCTCGATCCGAAGAATATTGAGCTGACCGGCATCACCGATGCCATGCTTGCCGACGCGCCGGATATTTCCGAGGCGCTGCCGAAATTCCTTGAATTCTGCGGCGACCGTGTGCTTGTGGCGCACAATGCGGATTTTGACGTCGGCTTTTTGGCGGCGGCGTGTGAACGGCTGGGCATTGACTTTGCGCCGACCTACATCGACACGCTGATCCTCTCGCAGAATCTCATGCCGCAGCTTTCCAAGCACAAGCTGAATCTGGTCGCCGATGCGCTGAGTCTGCCCGAATTCAACCACCACCGCGCCTCGGACGACGCGCTGACGTGCGGATACCTCTACCTGCGCTTTGCCGCGATGCTGCAAGAGCGCGGCGTGGCGGACATTCAGAGCATCAACGCCTGCATGGCGACACTGCGCAGCGGCAGCCGCATCACCGACCGCCGCGCCAAGCATATCATCGTCTTTGCAAAGAATCAGACGGGTCTGCGCAATCTTTACCGTATTATTTCCGACGCGCACCTGAAATTTTTCAAGCGCAACCCGCGAATGCCAAAGTCCGAGCTGCTGCAATTCCGCGAGGGGCTGATCATCGGCTCGGCGTGTGAGGCAGGCGAGCTGTTTCAGGCGGTGATCGCGCACAAGAGCCGCAAGGAGCTGAAGCGGATCGCCTCGTTCTACGACTTCCTTGAAATTCAGCCCTTAAGCAATAATATGTTCATGCTGGCGGACGGAACGGTCGAGAATGTGGAGCAGTTACGCGATTTTAACCGCACCATCGTCTCCCTCGGCGAGGAGCTGGGCAAGCCCGTTTGCGCGACGGGCGACGTGCATTTTCTGAATCCGGAGGACGAGATCTACCGCCGAATTTTGCTTGCAAGCAAGGGCTTTGACGACTGCGACCGCGAAAATCCGCTCTATTTCCGCACGACGGACGAGATGCTGGAGGAGTTTTCCTACCTCGGCGCGGAGAAGGCGTTTGAGGTCGTGGTGACCAATCCAAATCACATCGCGGATATGTGTGAGACGGTCCTGCCGCTGCCGAAGAATCTGTTCCCGCCGAAGATCGAAAACTCGGTCGAGGACCTCAAGCGGCTGGTTTACGAGAAGCTGCATCGGCTCTACGGCGAAAACCCGCCCGAAATTATCACCAAGCGCGTCGAGACAGAGCTGCACGACATCATTACCTGCCATTACGACGTGATCTATATGTCGGCGCAGAAGCTCGTACAGAATTCCCTCGAGCACGGCTACCTCGTCGGCTCGCGTGGCTCTGTCGGCTCGTCGCTGGTGGCGTATATGTCGGGTATCACGGAGGTCAACTCCCTGCCCGCACACTACCGCTGCCCGAAGTGCAAATACTGCTCCTTCGATGTGCCGGAGGGGATCAACTGCGGCGCGGACCTGC
>OLSB01001968.1_pt1 | contig 18200 bp, 15 predicted proteins | sample 1672071 | NCBI WGS metagenome assembly OLSB01 (sample SAMEA3136642, study PRJEB25190) | human gut metagenome | biome: human gut; feature: human-associated habitat; material: faeces | place: Austria | collected 2013 | reverse complement strand
GGTCAGGCAAGCCTGACCCCTTGTAGTTGTGCAAGAATCAGCCGACAGAGGACACCATTTCGCCGTTCAGGAAGGAGAAGGTGCCGCCGGGGGCGGTGAGGAACTGGCCGTTGGACAGGGTCACATCCAGACGGATGGACAGCTGCTGGTCGTCCTCCATGGAGGGAATGTTGAAGGTGATGCCGGAGATGTCCGCGGTGTAGCTGCCGGGAATTTCGGCGGCTTCCATGGTCAGCGCGGCGGTGCCGACGATCTCCTCATTGAAGGTCAGAACCAGCTCGGCCTTGCTGCAGGTGATGGCTTCGCCCTCGTTGGTGATCCGGGGCGCCTGCACATCCACGGAACCGCCGGTGAGGGTCAGCGTGCTGCCGTCCTGGGTGGCGGATGCTACGGTCATGTTGCAGTAGGAGTCCAGCGCAGACTCCAGATTGATCAGAGCGTCGTCGGTGGGCGCGGTGGGGGTGTTGATGGCGACTTCCGTTTGCGTGCCGTCCGCGGCGGTCAGAAGGACGTAGTAGCAGTAGCCGTCGGCGGCGTTCAGGTCGGCGGAGGCAGTGTAGACGCTGCCGTTCCACTCGCAGGGAACATTGGCCGCTTCCTCACCCTCCAGACGGACGAGGAATGCCGCGCTCTGTCCCTTGGCGTAGCCGTTGGGGGTGGCGGTCAGATTGACGGTAGCGCCGTTGGGGCTGCTCCAGGTGGTGACGGTCAGGGTGCTGGAGGTCAGGGTCAGCTCCTGCCCGGCGGACATTTCCGGAACGCTGGGGGCGGCATCGGTCGCGTCTTTGTCATCGGAACCGCAGCCGGCAAGGGCAAGCGCGAACACGGCGACCAGTGCGATCACGGCGAGCAAATTCTTTCTTTTCATTTTGGTTCCTCCCTTGTACGTCCCGACGGAGGGACATCTCACCCACCCGGAACGCTTGTTTTCTCCAGTATACAACAAACTGTAACACTTTGCAACTATTTCTTAGGAAAATAACAAAATTTAACAAATAAGACACTGTCGGCGCGGGGATATCCCCGCGCCGATGAATTGGATTCGGTTAGTCGTTGGCCTTCGCGTCGGCGATGATCTTGGCCTGGTTGGCCTTGGGAACTTCCTCGTAGCGAACGAATTCCAGGGTGAAGCTGCCTCTGGCCTGGGTCATGGCGCGTAGATCAATGGCGTAGCTGCTCATCTCACCGACGGGGACTTCCGCCTCGACAATCTGCCAGCCGCGGTTTGCGGGATCGGGGTTCATGCCCATGACACGACCGCGGCGCTTGTTGAGGTCGCCGATGATGTCGCCCATGTTGGCGTCGGGAATGGAGACCTTCAGCTCGGCGATCGGCTCGAGCAGGGTGGGAGCGGCGGTGGGCAGACCTTCCTTGAAGGCAATGCCGGCAGCGGTCTGGAACGCCATATCGGAGGAGTCAACGGGGTGGTAGGAGCCAAAGTACAGCGTTGCCTTCAGGAACACGACCGGATAGCCCGCGAGGACGCCCTTGCCGATGCAGTTGCGCAGACCCTTTTCGACGGAGGGGATGAAATTCTTCGGCACGCAGCCGCCGACCGTCTCATCCGCGAAGATCATATCCTCGGTTTCGGACTGCGGCTCAAAGCGAATGTAAACGTCGCCGAACTGACCGTGACCGCCGGACTGCTTCTTGTGGCGTCCGTGGATCTCGACCTTTTTCTTGATGGTCTCGCGGTAAGCAATCTTTGCGGGACGGAGCTCTGCCTCGACCTTATACTTGCTCAGCAGCTTTGCAATGATAACGCTCAGGTGAATGTCGCAAACACCGGCGATAATCATTTCCTTGGTTTCGGGATCGTTGCCGTAGGTGAAGGAGGCATCCTCCTCGTTGAGCTTGACCAGACCGGCAGCGACCTTGTCCTCCTGCCCCTTGGTCTTGGCATAGATCGCCATGCGATAGCAAGGCTCGGCGTATTCCATCTTCTTGATGGTAACGACCTTGCCGGCAAGACCCAGCGTATCGCCGGTACGGACGGAGGCGAGCTTCGTGAACACGCCGATGTCGCCGCAGCAGACCTTGGAGGTCTTGGCGTTGTCCTTACCACGCGGGAAGAAGGTGTTGCCCAGCTTTTCGTTATCGCCGGTGCGGGCGTTGACGACGGTCATGGTATCCTCAATGTCGCCGGAGATGACCTTGAAGTAGGAGTTCTTGCCGTACTGGTCGGCGACGGTGTTGAACACGAACGCCATCGGGCTGCCGGCGGGGTCGAGCTTGAACTCGGACTCGTTGCCGTCCTCGTCCACGGCGATCATGGGCTTGCCCTCAAGCGGGGAGGGAGCGAACTTCTTGAGGTTTTCCATCAGGCGGACGGTACCCAGACCGCTGACGGAGCAGCCGCAGAATACGGGGGTAACGGTTCTCTGCGCAATGCCGTCCTTAATGCCCTTGGTCAGCTCCTCGGGGGTGAACGGCTCTTCCATGAAGAACTTCTCCATGAGGGCTTCGTCGGTCTCGGCGACCTGCTCGTTCAGCTCCATCATGTACTCTTCAATCTTTTCCTCGGCGTCGGCGGGGAGCGCGATCTCCTTGCCGTTTACGTCGTAGGCTTTCTTTTCGATCAGATCGACGACACCGACCGCCTGCTCGCCGTTGAGGATGGGGAAGGTGAAGGGGATCGCGGAGGCGCCGAAGGTGGAGCGGATGGCATCAAACGTGCCGAAGAAGTTGGCGTGCTCCTCGTCAAGCTTGGAAACGTAGAACATTGCGGGAAGATTCGCGTCGGCAAGGGACTTCCAGCTCTTTTCGGTGCCGACAACGATGCCGGACTTGGCGGACAGGCAGATCAGACCGGCGTCGGCGACGCGGAGAGACTGCACGACCTCGGCTGCAAAATCAAAGTAGCCGGGGTTATCGAGAACGTTGAGCTTGCAGCCGGCGTACTCCACGGGGATAACGGAGGTTTTGATGGAATACTGGCGCTTCTTCTCTTCGTCGTCAAAGTCGGAAACGGTAGTGCCGTCGGCACGCTTGCCCAGACGGGTGATCGCCTTGGTGAGGAAGAGCATACTCTCGCAGAGGGCGGATTTGCCATCGCCGCCGTGACCGAGCAGCGCAATATTGCGGATGTCCTTCGCAGTGTACATATTGTTGAAAATCTCCTTTCTGTGCAGTCGGGAAGGGACTGCGGGCGGCATTCCGATGTTGCCACAATTAGTTTCATTATACACGATGGTTTCAAATATTGCAATGACTATTCCAAATTTTTCGTTAAAAATGTGCAGAAAAGGTGCAAGGGATTCAGAATTTCAGCAAAACATAGGTAAGAAAGCCGTTGACCGCAGCCCAAACGAGCCGAAACAGCAGAATATTCAGCGGCGAAAGGACGGCGGCAGCGTCCCAAATCAACAGCGCGGCGCACAGCATAAGACCGACGATGCCGCCGAGCATACTCAGGAAGGTCGAAAACAGGGCGCAGATACGAAGCGTCCGACCCGCCGAGACGGCGGTGGCAAAGGCACCGAAGCTGTCCTTGGCGATCAGCGCACCCTGACGGTTTTTTTCGCTGCGGTCGTCGGCGGAGAGGCGCAGACGTTCGCGGTAATCGGGAAAGCGCATGGACGCGGCGGAAATCTCATATTTTGCCGAGATCAGCTCCGGCGTGATGAGAAAATCGCGCGTTGCCGGAACGACGGAAAAATTGCGGTTGGCAAGCACACTGCGCAGACCGATCTTTGTCGAGTGATTGGGCTTATAGCGGAGGGCAAAAACGCCCGCAAGCTCACCGTTCACGGACACATAGACCGCCTGCCGCACCCGTGCACCCTCGGGCATATGCACGCCCATGCTGCGCATAAAGGCGAGCGAGCCGACCAGCACGATGTCGTCGAAAATCTCCGCGCCGATGCCGCCGATGTCATAGAAGCGGTGGTCGGCAACGGGACAGTGACTGCCGAGCTGGGATTGCAGCAGCGTCTCAAACAGATCGACCAGCGGACTGTTCGCGGCGTTCAGTGCGGCAAGAGCGTAGGCGATCACGCGACCTGCGGGATATGACCCGTAAAGCTTCATGCCGTTGGAGGAAATGTTGCTTTTGGGGAACAGATCCTCGTCGCGGAGGATGATGGTGTGTTTGCCGCCGAAGATCTGCGCGCCGTACCAGCCGCAGAGAGCGCCGCCGAAATTGGACAGACGCTTTGCCAGCCGCGCAAACGGTCGTGCGTATGCCATCGCTCCGCAGAAGGGCAGCGCACCGAGCAGGAGCAGCAGCCAGCTCAGCACAAGGTCCTTCTGCATAAAGTAGGACAGCAGCCATGCCGCCGCACCCGTCAGAAGCAGGATACACCAGCCGTAGACGCGGAAGAGCTTCTGCGGGCGGTCGGGTTGGAGCAGGTGCTCCATAAAATCGTCGGGCTTGCCGACGTCGCGGCGGAGCGAGGCGGCGTCCTTGAGCAGCTGCGGCGTGTCGTAGACGCCCATCGGGGAGGAAAAGGAGTTGACGGCACGGAGCGTATGGCGCATCGCCTTCTTTTCGCAGAGAATGGAGCGCATCAGGAAGAAGTACAGCACGATTACCACGGCGCAATAGTTCGGCTCAACACTGCCACGGTGGCGGACGGTGTGGATCAGGGCGAGTACGGCGGCGGCGACGGCGGGAGTGTACAGCCCGACGCGCAGGTGCAGGAGGTTACTGACACCGCGCACATTGACCTCCAGCGCCAGCAGCATTGCCAGCGTGTAGAGCGCGACGGTGCCCCACGACATCAGCTCGGCGGGCAAAAAGTCAAGCGAAAACGGCAGAATTCCGTCGAGCGACGGCAGGAGCGTCAAAAGCGCGATCGGCAGCAGCAGATACAGCCGCAGCCGAAACAGCCCGATGCCGCTGTGGGGCTTGGACAAAAGCTCCTGCGCCGTAGGCGGCTGCCGCTTCGGAAGCGCGGTGATGTGCGGCTTCGTTATGGGCGGCTTTTGGGCAAACTTTTTTGCCGCGGGGCGCTTCGGCGGCGTTACGGTCGGTGCGGTCCGCACCTTGGCGGGAGCCTCGGCAGTGTCTGCCTCCTCCACCGGTCGGAAGCGGATGGTGCGGTCGGAGACCGGCGGCGCTTTTCCCTGCGCTTCGGAAAGAGAGGGGAGCGCCTCGGTCGGCGCGGAAGCCGCGTTCGTCTCGGGGTGCTTGAGCGGCTCGGGAGCCTCGGCGGGAGCGGGAGCCGCACTCGGGGCGGGCGCCTCGGTTACCGCTTCCTCCGACGTGCCGGGGGACTTCTCCGGCGGGGGGCTGCCGAATTCGCGCAGGATCTCCTCGAGCGAATACTCCTCGGACGGAGCTGCGTTATTCAATTGTTCACGGCTCGGTCCGTTTGTCATTTGAATTATCCTCTCTTGCGCACGGCTTCGTAAAGCAGAATCGCGGCGGCAGCGGAGGCGTTGAGCGAGGAAATGCGCCCGCGCATGGGGATGCTGACCTTGAAATCGCAGGTCTCCGCGACAAGGCGGCTCATGCCTGCACCCTCGTTGCCGATGACGACGGCGGCGGGACCCTTGAGGTCGGCGTCATAGAGAGCGGTCGTGCCGTCGGCAGCCGTACCGAAGACCCAGACACCGCGGCTTTTCAGCTCGCGCAGGGTCGCGGCGACGTTGGAAACGCGGGCGACCTTCATGTATTCGATCGCACCTGCGGACGCCTTGGCGACGACGGCGGTCAGAGCGACGCTGCGGCGCTTGGGAATAATGACGCCGTGCGCACCGGCACACTCCGCCGTGCGGAGGATTGCGCCGAGGTTGTGCGGGTCGGAAAGCTCGTCGCAGACGACGATCAGCGGCGCTTCCCCGCGCTCCTCCGCGACGGCGAAAATATCGTCGAGCGTCGCATAGTCATGGGCGGCGACGGAGGCGATAATGCCCTGATGCGCCCCCGTGGGGCTCATGTCGTTGAGCTTTCGGCGGTCGATGCGCACGACCACCGCGCCCGCGTCCTTCGCCATGGCAGCCAGCCGCCCCAGCGAACGGTCGGTGTCGCCGTCGGCAAGGAAAATTTTGTTGATGGTTCTTCCGCTGCGGAGCGCCTCGGTCACGGCGTTGCGCCCCTCGATCAGACCCTCGTCCGACGCGAAATCCGTATCGGTTTTCATTTCTTTTCTCATAGCTTCTCCGTTGAATTTCAAAAATTTTATAATCGAATGTATTATAGCAAAAAAAGCTTTCGGAAACAATACAAAATATTATCCGTGGGGCGCGACTTGTGCAAAACGGCGCAAACGGTGCGAAATTCATAAAAAATTCATGAAACATTTCTGCCTGTTCGTTGCGAAAACGGGAAAATTGTGGTATGATTTCAAAATAAAAGAACTGCATTGTGATACTTGCGGGAAGGGGGCAGCCATGTCCAACCAAAATTCCAACAATCAACAAAACCGAAACCGTAATAACCAAAATAATAACAACAACGGCAAGCGAAATTCCATCCTTGCGATCATTGCCGTGGTGCTTTTGATCACGATTTTTTGGAATCAGATCTACCGTATGATCCTCGGCAGCGGCGAGGAGGAGGTCACCTACGATACCTTCCTCAGCACATTGGAGAATAACGAGATCAGCGAGGTCGAGATCGACACCGAATATATCTCCTACAAGCTCCGTTCCGAGAAGGACGACCCGCGTCCGACGGTTTACTTTACCCCGCGGCTTCCCGGGGTGGAGCTGACGCCGCTGGTCGAGCAGATGCAGTCAAACGGCGTGGAATTCTCGGGCGCTGTCGCACAGGACGGGACGACCTCGTTCCTGCTGTCATGGATCATTTTTCCCGTGGTGCTGTTCCTTCTGTTCTCCCTGCTGATGCGCTTCGTCGCCGGACGCAGCGGGGGCGGACTGGGCGGTATCGGCGGGCTTGGCAGCATCGGAAAGAGCCGCGCCAAGGTCTATATGGAAAAGGAGACGGGCGTGACCTTCCGCGACGTTGCGGGTCAGGACGAGGCAAAGGAATCGCTCGTTGAGATCATTGACTTTTTGCACAACCCGAAGAAATACACCGCCATCGGCGCAAAGCTCCCCAAGGGCGCACTGCTGGTCGGCTCTCCCGGCACCGGTAAGACGCTGCTTGCCAAGGCGGTCGCGGGCGAGGCGCACGTCCCGTTCTTCTCCATCTCCGGCTCGGACTTTGTGGAGATGTTCGTGGGCGTCGGCGCGAGCCGTGTTCGCGACCTGTTCCAGGAGGCATCCAAGGTTGCTCCCGCGATCATCTTTATCGATGAGATCGACGCGATCGGACGCAGCCGCGACAGTCGCTTCGGCGGCAATGACGAGCGCGAGCAGACGCTCAATCAGCTCCTTGCGGAGATCGACGGCTTCGACTCATCCAAGGGCGTGGTCATCCTTGCCGCGACGAACCGCCCCGAAATTTTGGACAAGGCGCTGCTGCGCGCGGGACGTTTTGACCGCCGGATTATCGTTGACCGCCCCAATTTGGAGGGACGCTATCAGACGCTCGTGGTCCACACCCGCAATATCCGCCTTTCCGAGGACGTCGATCTGAAGAAGATCGCACAGGCGACGGCGGGCGCGGTCGGCGCGGACCTTGCAAACCTTGTCAACGAGGCGGCGCTGCGCGCCGTTCGCATGGGACGGCAGACGGTCAATCAACAGGATCTGCTGACCTCCTTTGAGGTTGTTATCGCGGGCACGGAGAAGAAGGGCACCGTCCTGACGGACATCGAAAAGCGCATTGTCGCCTATCACGAGGTCGGTCACGCGCTGGTCGCCGCGCTGAAAAAGCACGCGCAGCCCGTCTCCAAGATCACCATTGTCCCGCATACCTCCGGCGCACTGGGCTATACGATGCAGATGCCGGAGGAGGAGAAGTTCCTGAATTCCAAGGAGGAGCTGCTCATTCAACTGCAAACGCTGCTGGGCGGACGCGCCGCAGAGCAGACCGTGTTCGGCATTCAGACAACCGGCGCTTCAAACGACATTGAGAGGGCGACGGAGCTGGCACGGAGGATGGTCACACAGTTCGGCATGAGCGAGAAGATCGGACTGATGGCGCTCAGCACGACGAGCAACGAGTATCTTGAGGGACAGGCGTATATGGACTGCGCGCAGACCACCGCCGCCGATGCCGACAGTGAGGTTCGGCTTTTGCTTCAGCAGAGCTATGAAGCGGCAAAGCAGGTGCTTTCCGAGCACCGTGCGCTGCTGGACGAGATCGCCCTGTACCTGCTGCAAAAGGAGACGATTACCGGCGACGAGCTGATGACCTATGTCAATGCAGAGAACCGTCGGCTTGCCGAGGGAGAAACGGAGGAGAAGCAATGAGCTGGCAAGAGATTGTAAGCTTTTTTGGTTCGCTGACATTAAAGCGTCTGATTCCCGCGATTCTGATCGCGGGGGTCGGCATTGTACTGGTGCAGCTTTTGGTAAAGCTCTTTGACCGAGGCTTGCAGCACTCAAAGCTCGATCGGACGATGTTCGGCCTGCTGCGGACGGTAATGCGCGTGCTTCTGTACGCCATCGTAGTGCTCATCGCGCTGAGCAGTCTCGGTGTGGATGTGACCTCGCTGGTGGCGCTTTTGAGCGTGCTTTCTCTCGCAATTTCACTGGCGGTTCAAAACGCACTGGCAAATTTCTTCGGCAGCATCACGCTCTTGGCGACCCACCCCTTCCGCGTCGGCGATTATATTGAGGTCGGCGCGGACAGCGGCACGGTCGAGGAGATCGGCATGAGCTACACCAAGATCATGACCGCCGACGGCAAGCGCATCTATATTCCCAACAGCGACGCAGCATCCGCCCGTATCTGCAACTATACCGCCGAGGGAAAGCGTCGGGTCGATCTGATCATCGGCGCCTCCTACGACGATGACATGACGCTGGTCAAGAACACGCTGCTTGCCGTCGTGCCGCAGGAAAAGCTCCTGCCCGACACGGCGCCCGAGGTCTACGTCAACGGCTACAAGGACAGCAGCGTGGAGTACATTCTGAAATTTTGGGTCAGGGATACGGACTATTGGGACGTGTTTTACGCCGCGACGGAGGCGATCAAGCGCGAATTCGACCGCGTGGGTATCAGCATTCCGTATCCGCAGGTGACGGTCCGCGCAGAAAAAAGCTGACCTTACAAAACCGTAAGACGAACGGGAGGAAATGTAAGCCGATTCGATGGCGGACATTTCCTCCCGTGTGTTATGATTGCCCCGACAATAGGAGGTATTAGCATGAGTTTACTGGAAGTACAAAACGTACAGAAGATTTATACCACCCGTTTCGGGGGCAGCAGCGTTGAGGCGCTGCACGATGTGAATTTCGCCGTGGAGGAGGGCGAATACGTTGCCATCATGGGCGAATCCGGCTCGGGCAAGACGACGCTTCTGAACATCCTTGCCGCGCTGGACAAGCCGACGCAGGGCACGGTCCTGCTCGACGGAAAGGATTTTTCCGCGCAGAAGGAGCAGGCGCTCTCCGCCTTCCGCCGCGACCATTTGGGCTTTGTGTTTCAGGAGTTCAACCTGCTGGATACGTTCAATATCGGGGACAATATCTGTCTGCCGCTGGTGCTGGCGGGGGAGAGCTGGCGCGAGATGGAGCCGCGTCTGCAAGCGGTGGCATCCGAGCTCGGCATTGCAGACCTGCTGAAAAAGTATCCCTATGAGATTTCCGGCGGACAGAAGCAGCGGGCAGCGGCGGCAAGAGCGCTGATTACCCGTCCGCGGCTGATCTTGGCGGACGAGCCGACCGGTGCGCTCGATTCGCGCTCGACCGACGAGCTGCTGCGGCTGTTTTCGGAGGTCAACGCGAACGGGCAGACGATCCTGATGGTCACGCACTCCGTCAAGGCGGCGAGCCATGCGGGACGGGTGCTGTTCATCAAGGACGGCGAGGTCTTCCACCAAATCTATCGCGGCGGCTGCACGGACGATCAATTCTATCAAAAGATTGCCGACACGCTGACGCTGCTTGCGACGGGCGGTGAAGCAAAATGAGATTTTACGCACGGCTCGCGGTTGCGGGAATCCGAAAGAATAAACGGCTGTATGTGCCGTTCCTGCTGACCTGCATCGGCATGGTGCTGATGTTTTTCCTGATCTCATTTCTCTGCTATGACCCGCTGCTGTCGGAGATGCGCGGCGGCACGAGCCTCGGCATTATTCTTCGGCTGGCTCAGTTTGTGATCGCGGTCTTTGCACTGATCTTCCTGTTTTACACGAATTCCTTCTTAATGCGGCGGCGAAATCGCGAATTCGGTCTTTATAACGTGCTCGGCATGAGCAAGCGGAATATTGCACGGCTGCTGGTATGGGAGACACTGTTCATTTTTGCCCTGTCGCTCCTGATCGGTACGGCGCTCGGCGTGGTCTTGTCGAAGGTTACCGAGCTGGGGCTGATGAAGCTCCTTCGGCAGACGGCGGTGCTGACCTTTGCAATGTCGGTTGAGCCGTTTTTGTGGACGGTCGGTATTTTTGCGGAGATCTTCCTGCTGCTCTTGGGGAAAGCTCTGCTGCAGCTTTGGAGGACGGACACGCTGAAGCTGCTGCACAGTGAAAATCTCGGCGAGCGTCCGCCGAAGGCGAATTGGGTCGGCGCGCTGCTCGGCGCGGTGCTGCTCGGCGCTGCGTATTGGCTGGCGGTCAGCATTGAGGAGCCGATCACGGCAATCGCTTGGTTTTTTGTCGCGGTCATTATGGTCATCGCGGCGACCTATTTTCTGCTCATTTCCGGCTCGGTCGTGCTGTGCCGTATTTTGCAGCGGAACAAGCGGTATTACTATCAGCCGAACCATTTCGTCTCCGTTTCGTCGATGACCTACCGCATGAAGCGCAACGGCGCGGGCTTGGCGTCGATCTGTATCCTCAGCACGATGGTGCTGGTCATGATCTCCTCGACGGCGAGCCTTTACATCGGCGCGGAGGATATGATCTCCGACCTCTACGGCAAGGATATTACGGCGTCGTTCATTCTGCCGGAGCCGAAAAGCTATGACGCAGAGATTTTTCATGACTTGAGAGATACGCTCCTTGATGCCTATGCCGATCAGAAGCCGGAAAGCGTGGTGAGCTATCGCTATTTCTCGCTCAGGCTTCCGCGTGACGGTGAGGTATTCGGCGAAAACGGGAAAAAGGAATGGATCACCTTCCTGCCGCTTGAGGACTACAACGCCCTCCTCGGTACACAGATCAGACTCGAGGCGGACGAGGTGCTGGCGGACCGCTCGCTCGATGCGGAAACATTGTATATCGGCGAGCTCACGCCCCTGCACGTCATGGGCGCGACGGGTGAGCTGCCGACGCTCGACAGTGACCGCTTTATCGGCGGCGCCTGCGTCGTTTTGGGCGACTACGACAGCTTTACCGATACGCTTTGGAAGGCGATAAAAAACGGGGACATCTCCTGTACCGTCGACGAAGCCCACTGGGAGATCGGCTTTGACCTTGCCGCGCCGAAAGAGGGCTTCGGGGAGGATACGCGACCGCTGCAGGAGATTTTGTCGAATTACGACGAGCGCTGCTGGGCAGGCTATACCTATTGCAGCCTTGCTTCAACCAGACTGGACTTTTACTCGGCATACGGCGGACTGTTCTTCATCGGTATTCTGCTGAGTATCGTGTTTATCCTTGCGGCGGTACTCATCATCTATTATAAGCAGGTCTCCGAGGGCTACGAGGACCAAATGCGGTTTGCCGTCATGCAGAAGGTCGGCATGAGCAAGCGCCTGATCCGCAAGAGCATCAATTCGCAGATCCTCTTGGTGTTCTTCCTGCCGCTGCTGCTGGCGGGGCTGCACCTTGCCTTTGCATTCCCGCTGGTTTGGAGAGTTTTGCAGCTCTTTGAACTGTCAAATCTGAAGCTGCTGATCTTTGTGACGCTCGGCGCTTACCTCGTGTTTGCGCTGCTGTATACCTTGGTCTACCGCCTGACGTCGAATGCGTATTTCGGTATCGTCAGCGGGTCGAAGAATACATGAGACGGGCGAAAACGCTGCTCTCGCGCCTCGCCGGCGGTGTCGGTATCGCGCCGGTTGCGGTGCCGGAACCGCCGACGGCGCTCGGGTCGGACTGATCTGCCTCGTGCGGACGGGCGTTGACCGCCTGACGACCTCCTTGGAGAATTAAACTGCTGAATATGGACATACTGCGGCGGCATAGACTGAAGCACTCGGTCTATGCCGCCGTTCAGACTGCCCAAAGATTGGGTATCCGTAAAAAGCTTTCAACATGAATGCAGTATATCGGCTCCCTCTGACGAGAGAACTGAGCCAGTCAAAAAAAGCACCAAGTCTGTCATTGCGAGACCCTGAAAGGGTCGTGGCAATCTCGCGGAATTATTCTAAAAACACAACACATTTCGGCAAATTCGAAATATTTCATATCAGATTGCCACGTCGCTTCGCTCCTCGCAATGACACGAGGAAGGTTTTTCAACACGCTGACAGCTCCATCGTCAGAGGGAGCTAATAGGGTGCTTTCTTGCCAAAGGCATTTTGCGTTCCTTGCGTTTTTTAACAGTCTGCGGCGGCATAGACTGAGGTAATCAGCCTATGCCGCCGCTGGTTTAACAGTTACAGGTAGAGCAGCCGGCGCACGGGGTCGCCTCATCGCACCGCTCCTTGCGCTCGGGGAAGAACGCACGCATCGGGAAATCAATGCGGCTGAACAGCTCGCACGGGTCCTCCTCGCAGCATTCCTCGTCGCAGCACTCCCGCGTCGGTGCGCAGTATTCGCAGGCGGGGATGGAAAGCTGCGTGTCGCGCTCCAGCCGAACGGTGGAAAACTGCCCGACCGAGACATACAGACGCTTACGCTCACCGGTGAGGATCAGCGCCTCGCCGAAGGACTCCACGATGCCCTCCGGCAGGTCAATGATCTCCGTCTCGCTCATGCGGCATTCGCAGACCTCCTTGACGCAGGAGGAGAGGATCATCGGATCAAGCGCCTCGACGATCGCCACGGGGCAGTTGCAGTGCAGCAGCGCATCAAGCGAGGGAACGCTCTCGCCGCTGCGGAAGATTTTTGCCGCACCCTTGCCGCCGTAAAGAACGACCCGCTTGGTGAACACGGCAAGCCCGCAGATGGTCGTCGGACGGAGCGTTCCGGTCAGAGCGTCGCCGATGATACGGTAGTAGAAGGTCAGATCGACCGCGTAATAGCCCCGCTTGTAGGCGAGGGATTCCAGCTCGACATTGGTGAACAGAAGCTCGGCGCATCGGGTCTTGGCGCCGGTCGCGGCATCGAGCGCAGCCTGCGACGACGTGGTCAGATAGACGCGCAGATCCTCAATGCAGTCCTTATCAAGACACGAATCGACGATCTGATTGGTATGGATGCAAACCGGAGAGACGGCTTCCGTTCCGCCCGCGGTTTCGTGGGTATTGTCCGGCATAAGATTACCTCCCGAAAGTTCATTCAAGCAAAACCTGCTTTCACAACAGTGTATGGCGCGGGTGCGGAGAATGTGAAATGCACCGTAGACAAAGGGAAAAAATTGTGATAAAATGGTTTAGAATATAGGCAGAGGAGGCGACCCATGAAAACGACTGTACTTGGTGTCGCGTATGACAATATTACCATGGCAGAGGCGCTTGAACGCGGGCGGGAGCTGCTTGCGGGCAGCGAGACGGCTTACTGTGTGACGCCTAATGCGGAAATGGCGTATGAGGCGATGAAGGACCCCGAATTCCGACGTGTGCTGAACGGGGCATCCTTGGTGCTGCCGGACGGCGCGGGCGTTGTCCTCGGCGCGAAGATCGTCCGCACGCCGCTGAAGGAAAAGGTGGCAGGCATCGAATTTGCACAGAATATGCTGGCGGTTTTTGCCGAGACCGGCAGCCGCCTGTATCTCTTGGGCAGCAAGCCGGGCGTTGCGGAGCTGGCGGCGGAAAAAATGCTGCAAAAGCAGCCCAACCTGTGCATTTGCGGCATCCGCGACGGATATTTTAAGGATGAGGCGGAGGTCATCCGCAGCATCAATGAGGCAGGTGCGGACGCGGTATATGTCTGCCTCGGCTCGCCGAAGCAGGAGCGCTTTATGTATGAGCACCGCACGGAGCTGAACGCCAAGCTGCTCGTCGGTCTCGGCGGGACGCTCGACGGCATCGCAGGGACGGTGAAGCGTGCGCCGCGCTGGATGATCCGAATGCAGCTTGAATGGCTCTACCGCCTGTGTAAGGAGCCGAAGCGCTTCAAGCGGATGCTGCGTTTGCCGAAATATATCTTTGCCGCGCTCAAAACAAGAATGAAAGGGTAACGAATATGGGAAAGCTGATTGTGCTCGAGGGGACGGACGGTTCCGGCAAGACGACCCAATTTACACTGCTGAGCAAGCGCCTGCAGGCGATGGGAGTTGACTTCCGCACCATGGATTTTCCGCAGTATTCCGAGCCGTCGTCCGCACTGATCCGTATGTATCTCGGCGGCGAGCTGGGCAGCCGTCCCTCGGACGTCAACGCCTATGCCGCCTCCACGTTTTTTGCGGTGGACCGCTACGCCTCCTATCGCAAGGTCTGGGGCGACTACTATAAAAACGGCGGGCTGATGCTCTCCAACCGCTACACGACCTCCAACGCCGTCCATCAGGCGTCGAAGGAGCCGGAGGAGAGCCGCGAGGATTTTTTCCGCTGGTTATACGATTTTGAGTACACGAGATTGGAACTTCCCGTGCCGAATCTCGTCATATATTTGGATGTCCCGACGGAGCTGACCGAGAATATGCTCCGCGGACGCGAGGAAAAGACCCATACCCATGCCGACATTCACGAGCAGAATATGGATTACCTTCGCCTCTGCCGCCGCACGGGGCTGCACGCCGCGGAGTATTACCGCTGGAGCATTATCCAATGCGCACGGGAAGGGAAAATGCGCTCGATCGAGGACATTCACAACGAAATTTTCGCGCTTGTGCAGAGCTGCTTGGAGGAATAAATATGGTATACATCATTCTCGGCGCGGGCTTTGAGGAGTCGGAGGCGATCGTGCCCTGCGACCTGCTGCGCCGCGCCGGAGTGCAAACGCGCCTTATCGGACTCGGCGGTACGGAGATCGTCGGCGGTCACGGCATTACCGTCCGTGCGGACTGCACGGCGGAGGAGACCGACCTGACCGAGGCGGAGATGCTCGTCCTGCCCGGCGGATTGGGCGGTGTCCGCTCGATCTGCGGCGCGGAGACGGTGCTCTCCGCACTGAAAACGGTTTCTGCGCGGGGCGGTTACGTTGCCGCGATCTGCGCTGCGCCGACGGTTTTGGCGCAGCTCGGCATAACGGATGGCAGAGACGCGACCTGCTACCCCGGGATGGAAAACGAAATGAACGGAGCGCGGATGACCGACGCGCCCGCAGTCCGCGACGGCAAAGTCATTACGGGCAAGGCGGCGGGGACCGCGTTTGACTTCGGGCTTCTGCTGGTCGAGACGCTGTGCGGCGGCGACACGGCACGCAAGGTAAAGGACACCGTCGTTTACCGCTGAAAGGAGAACACTATGTCTGATATGGATCGCTTTGATACCGACGATTTTGAGAACATCGACGACCTGATCTCGGAAACAAAGCAGCAGTTGAATATGGGACGGGAGGATGTCGAGAACGACGCACAGCCCGCCGAGCCGCAGCCGCAGCAGGAGGAGTTTACCCCCGACTTCGGCAACGCCTTTGACGACTACGGCGAGTATGAAATGCCGCAGCAGGAGCCGGAGGACACGGGCGGCGACTGCGACGGGTATGACGGCGAGTACGATGATGCGTATGACGGCGGCGACGAGGAATATGACGATGCGCCGACGGTCAAGCCCTCGCGCAGAACGACAAGACGCGTCGTGCCGCTTTTGGTCAAGATATTGCTGTATGTCGTGATCGTGGGCGTGATTGCCGTTGGCTTCGGCTACGGTGCGTGGGAATGCGCCGAGGATGTGCTTGCCTTCGGTCGGTCGGACGAGACGCTGACCGTCACCGTCAAGGAGGGCGACACCTATAAGGACATCGGTCAGATGCTCAAGGAGCAGGGCGTTATCAAATATCCGTGGCTGTTCAACCTCTACTGCGAGTTCACGAAATCCACGGAAAAAATGGACCCCGGCGTCTACGAGCTGTACTATAATTATGACTATCATGCGCTCGTCAGCGGTATGATGACGGGCAGCCCCAACCGCTCGGAGGTCCGCGTGATGATCCCGGAGGGCTATTCCTCCAAGCAGATCTTCGCCCTGATGGAGAAAAACAAGGTCTGCACGGTCGAGGCGCTGGAAAAGGCAGCTGCCGAGCATGAGTTTGATTACTGGTTCCTCGAGGGCCGACCCTACGGCGAGAGCAACCGTCTGGAGGGCTTCCTGTTCCCCGACACCTACGACTTCTATGAAAATGACGAGCCGGAGCGTGTGCTGGACAAGCTGCTGACGAACTTCAACAAGAAGTTCTCCGAGGAAGCGAAAAATCAGCTCGATCTGCTCAATGAGCGGCTGGCGGAGCGCTGGCGCAATGCCGGCTACGACGACGAGTATATCGCGGCGCACCGCTTTACGGTCTACGAGCTGATGACCGTTGCCTCCATGATCGAGAAGGAGACGGCAGGCGTTTCCGAGAGCGGTCAGATCGCCTCGGTCATCTATAACCGCCTCTGCCGTCCTGCGGATTATCCGTATCTGAACATCGACGCAACGCTCGTATATGCGCTCGGCGGCTCGCTGGACCGTGCACTGACCGAGGAGGACAAGCAGATCGACAGCCCCTACAACACCTACACGCACGCGGGCTTGCCTGCAGGACCGATCGCGAACCCCGGGCTTTCCAGCATCACCGCCGCGCTGAATCCGTCGGATACGAGCTACTACTTCTATGCGCTGGATACGTCCACCGGCTATCACCACTTCTCGGAGAGCTACGATGAACACAATCAATTCCTCGCCTCGCAGAACGATGGCGAATAAGCCCGAGCTGCTGGCGCCTGCGGGCGACGCGGAACGGCTGAAAATGGCGGTCCTCTACGGCGCGGACGCGGTATATCTTGCGGGGACAAGCTTCGGAATGCGCTCCTTCGCGGGGAATTTTACCCCGCAGGAGCTGCCTGAGGCGGTCGCCTTTGCCCACGCGCACGGCGTGAAGGTCCATGTCACGGTCAACACTATGCCGCGCAGCGAGGAGCTTACGGCGCTGCCCGCACATTTGGAGCTGCTGGATCGGTGCGGTGTCGATGCCCTCATCATTGCAGACCTCGGCGTGTTCCGCATGGCACAGACCTATGCGCCGCACTGTGAGCTCCACGTCTCTACACAGGTCAGCGTTGCAAACTATGCCTGTGCAAACGCTTGGTATGAGCTTGGAGCGAAACGCGTGGTGCTGGCACGGGAGCTGTCACTTGAAGAGATTAAGACCATCCGTGCTAATACGCCGCCCGAGCTGGAGCTTGAGACGTTCGCACATGGGGCAATGTGCGTTTCCTATTCGGGACGCTGCCTCTTGTCCAATTATATGACAGGACGGGACAGCAACCGCGGCGCCTGTGCGCAGCCGTGCCGCTATCGGTACGCGCTGATGGAGGAGAAGCGCCCGGGCGAGTATTTCCCCGTTTTCGAGGACGAAAAGGGGACGTACATCATGAATTCGCGTGATATGTGCATGATCGACCATATTGCGGAGCTGACGGCGGCGGGCGTGAACTGTCTCAAGATCGAGGGGCGGGCAAAATCCGCCTACTATGCCGCGATCGTGACCGCTGCGTATCGTCATGTGATCGACGACGTTGCGGCGGGCAGACCGATCGACCCCGTTTGGCGTGACGAGGTAGAGCATGTGTCCCACCGCCGCTATTCGACCGGCTTCTTTTTCGGTCAGCCGGGGCAGTATGTCGAAAGCTCGCGCTATATCCGTGAGTGGCAGGTCTGTGCCATCGTGACGGACTGCGACGCACAGGGACTCGCGACGCTCTCCCTGCGCAATAAATTTTCTGTCGGCGATACCGTGGAGCTGGTCGGTCCCGATCTGCGCCCCTTTGCACTGACCGTCCCGATGATGAAGGATGCAGACGGCAATGACCTTGCAGAGCCGCGCAATCCTGAGATGGTCTTTACCATGCAGCTTCCGCAGCCCGTGCCGCCGTACAGCCTCCTGCGCCGCGCGGTGGAGCTTTCCGCACAGTAACAGATAAAGCCGACCCGTCGGGTCGGCTTTTTTTGACGAAGTGAAATAGGCTATTCCATTTTGCGCGACGGCGTGATAGAATAATACTGATTCTTGATTAAAATATTTCATCAAGAATCCCATGTGCTACGCACA
>OLSB01001965.1_pt1 | contig 18220 bp, 14 predicted proteins | sample 1672071 | NCBI WGS metagenome assembly OLSB01 (sample SAMEA3136642, study PRJEB25190) | human gut metagenome | biome: human gut; feature: human-associated habitat; material: faeces | place: Austria | collected 2013 | reverse complement strand
TCCGCTCACAAAAAACGTAAAAGACAATGCGCTTATTCTTAATGCTATTGCCGGTCATGACCCCAAGGACGCAACCTGTATCGGCGGCGGCAGACCCGACTATACGGCCGAGATAGGCAAAGACGTCAAGGGCATGACGGTGGGGCTTCCGACGGAATTTTTCGGCGACGGTGTTTCGGCAGACGTTAAAGACGCTGTTCTTGCTGCGGCAAAGCGTTATGAAAAGCTCGGCGCAAATATCGAAGAGGTCAAACTCCCCTCTTTAAAGCACGCACTGAGCGCATATTATGTTATTTCGTCGGCAGAGGCATCATCAAACCTTGCAAGGTTTGATGGCATACGCTACGGCTACAGAAGCGAAAATGCGGAAACGCTTGACGACATCTATAAAAATTCGCGCAGCGAGGGCTTCGGCCCCGAGGTTCAGCGCAGAATAATGCTCGGCACCTTCGCTCTTTCCTCCGGCTATTATGACGCATACTATAAAAAAGCTCTTCAGGTCAGAACGCTCGTTGTACGCGATTACAACAAGGTGTTTGAAAAATGCGACTTTATTATTTCGCCTGTTGCGCCAACCACGGCTTACAAACTCGGCGAAAAAACGGACAATCCGCTTGAGATGTATATGGGCGATATTTACTCTGTGCCGATAAACATTGCAGGTGTTCCGTCGCTCTCGCTGCCCTGCGGCAAAGACGGCGACAATATGCCCATAGGAATGCAGCTTATAGGCAAACCGCTCGGCGAAGCAACACTTTACCGCGCAGGCTATGCTTTTGAAACCGACTATGCGGGAGGTGCGAACGAATGAATCTTATAAAAAACTATGAAACGGTTATAGGCCTTGAGGTTCACGTTGAGCTTAAAACCGATACAAAAATATTTTGCAGCTGCCCCACAACATTCGGTGCAGAGCCTAACACTCACTGCTGCCCCGTTTGCATGGGTATGCCCGGCACACTGCCCGTGCTCAATAAAAAGGTTGTTGACTATGCCGTAAAGGCAGGGCTTGCCACAAACTGCACAATTACCCAAAAGTCGAAGCAGGACAGAAAAAACTATTTCTATCCCGATCTTCCCAAGGCTTATCAGATTTCGCAGTATGATTTGCCGCTTTGCGAGCACGGTCACATAGATATTAACGTCGGCGGCGAAGAAAAGCGCATAGGCATCACCAGAATACACATAGAAGAGGACGCAGGCAAGCTTGTGCACGACGACAAATACGGCACTATGATAGACTGCAACCGCTGCGGTGTTCCGCTTATCGAAATTGTTTCGGAGCCTGACATCAGAAGCCCGGAGGAGGCTATCGCATACCTTGAAAAGCTCCGCGCAATAATTATGTACACCGGAGTTTCGGACTGCAAAATGCAGGAGGGCAGCCTCAGATGCGACGTCAACCTCTCTGTAAGAAAAAAAGGCGAAACAAAATTCGGCACAAGAACAGAGATGAAAAACCTCAACTCCTTCTCATTCATCTCCAAGGCTATTGAATATGAATACAAGCGTCAGGTAGAGGCGATTGAAGCGGGAGAAAAGATTTATCAGGAAACCCGCCGCTTTGACGCCAACACCGGCAAGACATATTCGATGAGAAGAAAAGAAAACGCCAACGACTATCGCTATTTCCCCGACCCCGACCTCCCGTTTATCGAGATTTCAGACGGTGAGCTTGACGCATACCGCGCCGAAATACCCACCCTGCCCGATGAGCGCAAGGCGCAGTACATGGAAAAATACGGTCTTGACGCTTACTGTGCGGAGATGCTGATTAACGACATCAGCATTGCGGATTATTTTGAAAAGGTTGCAGAAAAAACAACCAATGCCAAAATTGCCGCAAACCTCCTCACGGGCGAGGTTTTCAGACTTCTTGACCCCGACAACAAAGAAATTCTTATTTCTGTTGACTCTCTCGCCGCCATTGCAAACATGGCAGACGACCAGACAATAAACAGCAGCACGGCAAAGCGCCTTGTTAAAGAGGTGTGGCATTCCGGTGTTGACCCCGTTGCCTTTGTTAAGGAGCAGGACCTTGCACAGATAAATGACGAGGACGTTATAAGGCAGGTTGTTCTTGAGGTTCTTGAGAGAAATGCAAAATCCGTTGCCGATTATAAAAACGGCAAACAGGCAGCCCTCGGCGCAATAGTCGGTCAGGTCATGGGCAAGACACGTTCAAAGGCAAATCCCGTTATCGCAAACAAAATTATTCTTGAAGAAATAAACAAATGATTTTTCAGGGGCGCTGCGTCAAAGGCAGTGCCCCGGTATTTTTTTATCGCAAAAGGATAAATCCGTCACCCGGTTTGTACGAACTCCGGCAAACGAATTTTAGATATAAAAAAGCACCTTGATTTCTCAAAGTGCCTAATTTTTTAAACTCGTGAGAGGTTTGCAAATCCCCTCCCTTACAAAACCGATTATTACGCAGTGCCCATGTCGCACCCGCTTTTTCTCGGTTTTGATAAGCGTTATTGGTTAAAAACTTTATCGTAGCAATTACACAAGTCTTTAATGGCTTGTTCCTTCTCATCATCTCCGAGCGTATCATTTAAAAGTCCATTACGATACCAGTCGTAATAATAATAATAATAATAATAATAATACTCTAATTCCCCTTTTATTTCCGGTGTTAAAATATTATGCTCTGTTTCATACATAATAACCGAGAGAATCATAATAAAACGTTCTCTTTCGGTTAACGAACTTTCATCTGTATCGTGCAAACAATGATCTTGAACCTGCGCGCCTGTTTTTAATTTGCGGCTTTCACATATTTCATAAGTCAGTTCCAAATATTCATTATAGTTATCTTCGTAAATCATTTTATACCTCACTTCCTATATTTTCAAACATCGCCCTCTACCCTCCGGTGTCAACCGTTTTGACAATCGGATAAACCATTCTTTTGTCTCTTCTTTTCTCCCACTCGCTAAGCTTTGCACCATATTTTCAATATGTGCTCGGCTTTCTTTTGGCAAAAATTTTTGTTTGACAAACGCACAATAAAGAGTTAATATTATAGCATACTGATAGAACATTTGTGCGGTGAAAATATGAGTGAAAAATTTTATCTTTGCATAGATTTAAAGTCTTTCTATGCCTCTGTTGAATGTATAGAAAGAGGACTTGACCCTTTAAAAACAAATTTGGTTGTTGCGGACGAAAGCCGTACCGAAAAAACAATTTGTCTTGCCGTTTCTCCCTCGCTTAAAGCCTATAAAATCCCCGGCAGAGCACGGCTTTTTGAGGTGCTGCAAAAGGTAGAGGAAATAAACAAAACACGTTTGAAAAAAGCTCCCGGTCACAAATTCAGAGCTTCCTCATATTTTGCGGACGAGCTGAAAAAAGATTCGTCGCTGGAGCTTGACTTTATAATCGCGCCGCCGCGCATGGCTTACTATATGCAATACAGCACCGAGATATATAAAATTTATCTCAAATATATTTCTCCCGAGGATATACACGTCTACTCTATAGATGAGGTTTTTATAGACATTTCGGCCTACCTTAAAACATACGGCAAAACCCCGCGCCAAATGGCAGAAATGCTCATTCATGATGTTTTTTGCTCCACAGGCATAACCGCAACTGCCGGCATAGGCACTAATATGTACCTTGCAAAAATTGCAATGGATATATGGGCAAAGCATATGCCGCCCGACCGATACGGGGTGAGAATTGCGGAGCTTGACGAAATGAGCTACCGCAAAAACTTGTGGACGCACCGCCCGCTTACGGATTTTTGGCGCATAGGCAAGGGCTATGCCTCAAAGCTTGAGGAAAACGGAATTTATACCATGGGAGATATTGCCCGCTGTTCGTTGGGAGAGCCGTTTGACCGCCTCAACGAGGATTTGCTTTATAAGCTTTTCGGAGTGAACGCGGAGCTGCTCATTGACCATGCATGGGGATGGGAGCCTTGCACTATAAAAGAAGTAAAAGAATATAAGCCGAGCACAAGCAGCATAAGCTCCGGTCAGGTGCTTCACTGCCCTTATGACTTTGAAAAAGCAAAGCTGATTGTGCGAGAAATGGCCGATGCACTCTCTCTTGACCTTGCTGCCAAGGACCTTGTGACAAAGCAGCTTGTGCTGACTATCGGCTATGACGCAGAAAATCTGACCCGTCAGCCGTCATACTCGGGTGAAATAAAGCTTGACAGATACGGCAGAAAAATCCCCAAGAACGCGCACGGCACGCAAAATTTAGAAGAATATACCTTTTCTTCGGATATAATAACGGGCGAAATGCTGAAGCTCTATGAGCGTATCACCGACAAGAGCCTGAGCATACGGCGAATTACCGTTGTTGCCGCGGGAATTATTAAAGAGAGCGAAATCAAGTCGCAAATAAAATATGAGCAGATGGATATGTTCACCGATTATGCCGCCAAAGAGCGGGAAGAAATTGCCGTTCAAAAAGAAAAGCGCCGCCAAAAGGCAATACTCAAAATCAAGGCGAAATACGGGAAAAACGCTATCGTCAAAGGCACAAGCCTAAAGGACGGTGCCACCGCTATGGACAGGAATGCACAGATAGGAGGTCACAAAGCCTGATGGGAGAATATGACGATATTATATCTTTGCCGCACCATGTTTCAAAAAAGAGGAAGCCGATGTCCCTTTCGCTCCGCGCCGCGCAGTTTGCTCCGTTTTCGGCACTGACAGGCTATGACGAGTGTGTAAAAGAAGCTGCCGACATCACCTCCGACCAAAACTCCGCTCTTGACCGCGAAAGCTTTGAGCCGGCATAAATCTTAAAAACATTAAAAACTGTGTCTAAATACTTGCCCGAATTTCAAATATATGATATACTGACATTGATATAAAATAAAGTAGCCGCCTATTAAATCAGCGGTTACAAAAGAGGGATAGGTTGTTTATGAAAAAGATTTTGTGCATTTTATTGTGCCTTGCTCTTTCTGTTTTGGGCCTTTGCGGCTGCGGAAAAGAAGAAAGCAAAACAGAAAAAGGCAGTCAATCCGCTGCCCAAGGCGAAGCTCATCAAAAGGTAAAGGTCACCATGCAAAACGGCGGCGAGTTCACAATTGAGCTTTACCCGGAATATGCTCCCGAAACCTGCGAGAATTTTATAGAGCTTGTTAAGAGCGGGTTTTACAACGGGCTTACCTTCCACCGCGTTGTGGACGGATTCATGGCTCAGGGCGGCTCAAGCGACGGCATCGGCATAAAGGGCAGCGACAAAACGATAAAGGGTGAATTCAGCGCAAACGGCTTTACGCAGAATACGCTGTCTCACCAAAGAGGCGTTGTTTCAATGGCGAGAGCCGCAAGTTACGATTCGGCTTCATCCCAGTTTTTTATCTGCTACGGCGACTGCACTTTTCTTGACGGACAGTATGCGGGCTTCGGCAAGGTAGTAGACGGCATGGATGTTGTTGATTCTTTTCTTAAAGTTGAAAGAACGCAAAACTCAAGCGGCGAGCTTGCGTCACCGGTAACACCCATAGTAATCAAATCAATGGAAGTCATATGACTTTTAAATAACAAAAAGGAAGGTTAGTACTATGTTTAAAAAAGTAATTGCAGTTTTAATGGTATCGGCAATAATATTTGCGTCATTTGCCACGGGCGCATTCGCGGCACTTTATAATTACGGCGACGTTACACTTGACAAAAAGGTAAATGCATCAGATGCGCTGCTTGTTCTTCAGATAGCAACGGGAATTAAAAAACCCAACGATATACAAAAGGCTCTTGCCGATGTAACGGCAGACGGCAAAATCAACTCCAACGACGCACTCTCGATTCTCATGTATGCGACAGGTCAGCTTAAAGAGTTTAAAAAGACCGACAAAAACACTCTCAAAGCAACAAAAGTTGACCCTGTTATAAGCTCAAAAGCATACACTATCGGAGTAACTATGACCGAGGGCAACGACAAAGTCAACTGCGTTATTTCTTCCGACGGTTCCTCCAATGCCACATCGCAAAACACGCGGGCGCGGGTGCTTTGGTGCCGATAACAGGCTTTGCAAATGCGGTTTTCCACCCGCAGTCGTATCTTATCCTCGAAAAGGACGGAAAATCATATATTTTAGTTCCCCTGCTCGCTAAATACTGCGAAACCGAAAGCCCGGAGATGATTGAAGAACTTCGCGGTCTTATTCTTGAAATCTTTAAGATTGACGGCGTTTACGGCGCAACAACGCAGGAAAAGGTCGGCACAAAGACATACTCTTGTGAAACCTTCTATACTTCTTCGGACTCTACAATTCAGTATTACTTCCTCTCTAACGAGCTGAAAACGCTCAAAATGACCAACGGCAAGGGTGAGTCACAGGTATTTGACATCACACAAATGAAAGCAAGCGCAGACAGCTCTATGCTTAATATACCGTCACATTACAAATACGATGAAAGCCTTAAAAATATGTTTGAGCAGGCATAAGATTATTCGGAGGGTATAAAATGAAAAAAATAATAGCTGCGGCACTTGCAGCAATAACCGTTGTTTCAGCCTCTTGCCTTTGCGCTTTTGCCCAAAACACCAAGACAGGTGATGTAAACGGTGACGGCAAAGTAAATTCCGGCGACGCACTCATGGTTTTGCAGCATGCAACAGGCACAATAAAACTGGGCTCCGACGCGCTCGCTTCGGCAGATGTTAACGCAGACAAAAAGATCAATTCGGCAGACGCGCTGATGATTTTGCAGTACGCCACGGGAATTATAAAAGCTTTTCCGGCAGACAGTCAAGATGAAAAATTGCCCGAAACCAAAGCCGAAATACTTGCATTTTATAAAGACATTGCCAAAAAGAACAGCGATGTTGCTTGCTATCAGTCTTTTAACCTTAAAAAGGTAAATCTTGGCTCAACTATTGTAAGCAATATTCTTTCGCCCCTGATTAAAGATGTTATCAGCAGCAATTCAAAAGACATACCGGGCTTCCCCGGCGATATGAACGCTTTTTGCGAGGACGACATCACCTCGGCAGACTTAAAAAAAGATGACAAAGGCAACGTCACAATTACCTTCAAGCTCAAAGACCAGACCGACGGACTTGATGGTGAAAAATATGAGGGCACAGTCGGTCGCGGCATAGGTGTTGTGGGTAATGTTCCGAGACTTTTAAAAGAAAACGATGTCACAATAGCCGATATTTCTAAGGCAAGCGGTGAAATCACATACACAAATGCTGTCATAACAATAACTGCCGACAAAGACGGCAAGCTTATAAAGAAAGGCTGCAAATGGAGCTACACCGCAACCGCTTGGGCTAAAAACGTTAAAATACAGGGAATAACAATGAAAAGCGCCGACGGCGTTGTTGACTACAGCCTCACATATTAAAATCATAATACCAAACGGTCTGTGCCGAATGCGACAGACTTTTGAGCAAAGCAATGCCGTAAGAGTGGTTTCCCCCACTCTTACGGCAATTTTTATTATTTCTTTTCGTTTTCTTTTATCCACCGAACCATATCGTTCACCGATTTTTTAACTGTCATGGGCGAATAACCAAGCTCTGTTCGTGCTTTATCTATTGAAAAGTTGCAGTTTGATATAAGCTTTCTTATAGTATACCTTGTAAAGAGAGGCGTCGTTTTTGAGGCTTTATAATAAACCTCCATAAGCGGTGCGGCAAGCTTCACAACGCCGTAAGGCATTTTGACCTTCGGTGCTTTTTTGCCGCAAGCCTCTGCCGTTATACGAATAAACTCATCTGTTGAAATCGGCTCGCCGCAAAGTATATATCCTTCGCCGCTCTTACCTTTTTTTGCCGCGGCATACATACCGTCTGCAATATCTCTTATATCAACAAAGTTATATGCTCCAAAGGAAAGAGATGCCGGAAAGTTGCCGTCAATAAACATTCTTACCATTTCGCCTACGTTTGATACCTTGAAATCATAAGGTCCTATACAGGCGCCGGGGTAAACAACAACCGCGTCAAGTCTGCCCTTGCGGCACTCGTTAAATACAAAGTTTGTGGCAGTTGCTTTGGTTTTTGCATATGTGCCCTCAAGCTTATCGGGGTAGAATTTATCTACCTCTCTCATAACCTCGTTGCCGGGCAGAGGGATATATGCGTCAACTGACGAAGCGTAAACAAGACGTCTTACTCCGCACTTTTGGCAAGCGGCAACAACATTTTTGGTTCCGCCCACGTTTACGTTCCATACAAGATTATCGTCTGCGGCATTTATATCAATAACGCCTGCAAGGTGATAAACAACGTCTGCGCCCTCAAACGCCTTTTCAAGGGATTCAGGATCGGTTACATCACCGTAGACCTTTTCGCACTCTATGCCGTCAAATATTTTGCTGTCCTTTCTTATAAGGATTCTTACATTTTCGCCCTCATTAACAAGCTTTAACAAAAGAGCATAGCCGATATGTCCCGTTGCACCGGTCAAAACACTGATAGGTTTGTTCATATCAAATAATCTCCTTTAAAAATTTAAAAGATGCGTCGCGCCCAAAAGATAAACTATAAGCGCAACTATAAATATAGCAGAAAGTATCCATATAAGATTTCTCTTTTTCTCCTGCTCGTCGGCACCCATTATATAACGCAAAATCGAGAAAAATCCTTTACCGAAAAGGTCAAAATATCCGAGATTTCTTGTGGTGAAAGAAGATGTATCGTTCTCGTCTATCTCAAAAATTCTGACGCCTCTTGAAATCATATTGCCGTAGCTTCTGAATGATGCGCCGGAGGTCTGAACAATATTCACGCCATCTATCTTCGCGGTGAATGAATTTGTATGGTCATGACCAAACACAAGAGCACATACATCGCCTTTTTCTTTGATTGCGTCAAGCTGACCGAAGTCCTTTTCGCATACCTCGGGGTATTCAAAAGCATAGCCCTTTGCTTTTTCTTCATCAAGCTTATAGAACTTGCCGTCATTAAACGGTGAACGGAGAGCTTTGGGGTCATCCTCCGAACACTCTTTAAACAGCTCAACCGTTTGCGGAATCGGAATATGCTGAAACATAAGCGACATAACGGGTTCACCGCCGTTTTGCTCGCGCAGTTCGTCACTCTTGCGCTTATACCACTCAACGGCCTCTTTTTTAACGTATTCATAGCCGTTTTCGCCGTTGTCGTCCACTCCGGCAGAATCCATAAGCCAAAGGTTATAGACTATCTTTTCTCCGTTACTGTCATATATAGGAAGGTTATATGTATCGCAGTCGAGCTCAGGTTCATCCGAATTAAGTCCTACGAAATACTCGTATTCCTTATAAAATTCTGCCTGCTCCTGCTTTGTGAGGCTGTTACGGTCATCGTGATTGCCGTAAATCATGCAAAACGGAATTTTTAATTTATTGACGGGCTTAAGAATATAACCGAGAGCTTTTTTTATTCTCTTGGCGGTTACGCTCTTCTTTTTGTTTTTTATAGGGCCGATTATTGAATCGTCAACATGATTGCCCAAAATGTTGTCGCCCGTGAAAACGATAAGATCCGGCTTCTCTTTTGCATAGGCGGCATTCAGCATTTTGAGCATAGCGCTTCTGACAATGTGCATATCCTGCGGGTCGCTGACCTGCATTATTTTTAATTTTCTGCCCTTGGGGAAGGTTATTTTTCTTTCTTTTTGCATTGGCATACACTCTCCTGACTTGCCTTTTATTATAACATTGCAAGGTCAAACAATCAAGCAAAATTATACCGTTTAAACCATTAAATCACAAACAAGGTTGCTGAGCTCCGTCGGGTTTTCAACGCTCATGCCGCCGATAAGCCTTGCAACGGAATAAAGTATTCTCGCATAATCTGCCACTTTATCTTTATCGCTGTCATAAAGAGCCTTTAGTTTTTGAGCAACAGGGTGCTCTGCGTTTATCTCAAGGACTATCTGTGCCTTAACCTTATTCTCTTCACCCGGCAGAGTATTGAGAACCTTTTCCATCTCTACCGAAACATCGCCCTCACTGGTAAGACATACGGGGTGATTTTTAAGCTTATTTGTGAAGCGAACCGACTGAACAGCTCCGTCAAGCGACTCTTTCATGAAGTCAAGCATATCCTTAGCTGTCTCATTCTCTTTATTTATTGCGTCCTTTTCTTCCTGAGTATCAAGGTCAACATCATCGGCACAGATATTTGCAAAATCTTTCTCTTTATATCTCTGAAGCATTTTAAGTGCAAACTCGTCAATGCCCTCTGTGAGGTAAAGAACCTCATAGCCTTTATCTTTAAGTGAATCTGCCTGAGGAAGCATATCAATTTTGTCTATGGTCTCACCGCAGGCATAGAGAATAGAGGTCTGCTCATCTTTCATTCTGTCAACGTATTCACCGAGAGTAACAAGTCTCTTTTCGGTTGAAGAATAGAACATCAAAAGGTCTTTGAGTTCATCTGAATGTCTGCCGAAATCAGCATAAACACCGAGCTTTAGCTGTGAACCAAACGCCTCAAAGAACTTGATGTATTTATCGCGGTCGGTTTTAAGAAGCTTTGCAAGCTCATTTTTAATCTTTTTCTCTATATTCTTTGCAATAAGTTTGAGCTGATAATCGTGCTGCAAAACCTCACGCGAAATATTGAGTGAAAGGTCTGCGCTGTCAACAAGTCCTTTTACAAAGCTGAAATAATCCGGCAAAAGATCGGAGCATTTTTCCATTATCATAACGCCGTTTGAATAAAGCTGAAGACCCTTTTCAAAGTCTTTTGAATAATAATCCCACGGTGCTTTTTCGGGGATAAACAGAAGTGCGTCATATGTTACCTGACCCTCTGTTTTTGAATGAATGATGTGAAGCGGCGCGGTGTAATCATGGAATTTATCCATATAAAAGGATTTATATTCATCCTCTGTTATCTCATTCTTGTTTTTGCGCCAAATAGGCACCATGCTGTTGAGCTGTTTGCTTTCTGTTACAGTCTCATATTCGTTATCGCTGCCCTCTTTGAGCTTGCGCTCTTCAACATCCATCATTATCGGGTAACGAATATAATCGGAATATTTTTTAACAAGGCTTTCTATGCGGTACTGCTCCAAAAATTCGTCGTAGTTTTCTTCTTCTGTGTTATCCTTAATATGAAGCGTAATTTCTGTGCCGATGTCGTCTTTGTCGCACTCGCTTATCGTGTAACCGTCCGCGCCCTGAGATACCCACATATGAGCGCAGGAATCATCGGCGGTCTTAGTCTTGACCGTAACCTCGTCACTGACCATAAATGCGGAGTAGAATCCGACACCGAACTGACCGATAATTTCAACATCATCTTGTTTTTCGTTATTGTTCTTAAAGTCAAGCGAACCGCTTTTTGCGATTGTGCCGAGGTTGCTCTCAAGCTCCTGCTCGCTCATGCCGCAGCCGTTATCTTTTATTGTGAGAGTTCTCGCATCTTTATCGGCTGTGATATAAATTTTATAATCTTCTCTCGAAAGTCCCTCGGTATCATCTGTAAGCGAATGATAATAGCGCTTATCCATTGCATCGCTTGCGTTTGAGATAAGCTCTCTCAAAAAGATTTCTTTGTGCGTATAAATCGAGTTTATCATCATATCGAGCAGCTTTTTTGACTCTGCTTTAAATTGTTTTTTTCTCATATATATCTCTTCTCTCTGTTATAAATAATTATTAGCACTCGTAACATCTGAGTGCTAATAATAGTATAGTACATTTTAGAAAAATGTCAAGAGAGCAGGCAAAAATTAACAAACCTGACACAATTTGCCCTAAAAGCAGAAAAAGACGGCGCCCAATGAGCGCCGTCTGTAAATTTGTCGCTTATCTCAAACCAAGCAAATCAAGTATGCCGTATGTCTGAGAGGTGCGTGCTTCGGGAGTCTGAGATATTTCTATCTTTTTAAGTCCTGCCTTTTCGCACTTTCTTGCATCATCAATATCAAGTGAGCTGTTGCAGTCTATATCACCTGCATAAACAGCGGCGTCACCGATCTGAGCATTGTCAAGAAGCATTGCGCTGTAAGCTCTGATAAGAACTGCGTCACAAGCATCTGCATAAGAATCGCCGTCTACATCACCGAAGATAACTACCGAATATGACGGTCCCTTAGGTGTTGTGTACTGTTCATCCTCAACTGCATACATCTTGATTACTGCGCCTGTGCCGTTGCCGTTTGCCGTGCCTGCTATGCCGAGGTTATAAGCGTCGCCTGTTGCGGCCATACCCTGTGCATAGTTAGAAGACATATACATATTGAAGTCGCCGAACTCTTCTATGCTCTGCTGAGAAGCGAAGCCCTCGGGGAGACCGAAGAGGTAGTTATGGTTTTCATCAATAAACTGCTCTTCGCCGTCGAAGTAAAGGTCAAGATAATCACAAAGGTTAACGTTGAAGTCCTCAACGGAAGAGTCAAGCTTTTCTTTACATCTGTCAATTATGCCCTGATCGTCCTGGTCGTAGTCGCGGTCAAGATGTATAGCCTTTTCGTATGCTGCAACAACCGCGTCTATTGACTTCTGCGTAAACTTTCTGAGGCTGACGATGTTTGCGATAACGTCAATCGAAATATCAAGTGCAGAGTAATCTGCAAGCGGAACATATGCTTTAAGCTCTTTTGTGGCTCTGATAAGCATTTTTCTTGCCATGTTGATGCGGGACTGTCTCATGTCGCGAAGCTCCGCATCTGCATTTGAAGAATTAGCAGCTTCATAATACTCATTATTTACCTTAACCGCAAAAGCATATGCTTTCTCATAAGCTCTCCAGGTTCTTCCGGTGTAAGTGGTTGTTCCGTCGTCATTGGTGAGCTGCTGATAGTTAGCGGCTTTTACTTTATTGAGAGTTTTATTAAGCTGATAGTTGTTTGCCGTTGTCTCGCCGAAATATTCATACGCATTGGGATCCGAAGACTCACTGGCATCCATGTTGTAGCCGTCTTCCATCATTCTGGCATATGTTTCAAGAACATATGCTGCGTTGGTCATTTCGGTTCTGGTGGGTGCAGTAACTGCTGGATTTACAAGTGAACCGTTATAGAGGTCAACAAGCTCTTTAACGCTTCTGCGTGCACGTTTGAACTCAAGATAAAGGAACGGCTGGAAGTCTACCATATGGAAATATGAATAATCATCCGAATCATATGACTTGCCGTCGTTAGCGGTTTCGGCATATTTGTTATAAAGCTCTGTGAGGGTTTTGCCGTTCTTTATCGGGTAAGAGGACGGTGCCTGAGGAATTATGAAAGGATATGTATCGGCATTCCAAAGTCCCATAAGACCGGCTACAAGCGGAAGTGACTGATAAAGCAAGCAAGATGTATCTGCATGGAGCTTGCTGAGGTTTGAAAGAAGAACGTAAACCGTATTTTTAAGGCCTGTTCCGTTAAGTCTGCCGGTTGTTGTGTTATTAACTGTTATAAGATCATCAAGAGTCTTATACTCATACGGGAATACGAGCGATTTCTGATCTGTTCCGTTAGCGTCGCTCTCTCTCTGAGTGGGAAGACCGAATATCGGGTTTACAATTCTTGCAAGCAAGTCAACAATAAGCTTCGGCAGCGGCTTCATAAGCTCCGAATCGTTACGGTGACCGAAAACAGAAAGAATACCGTCAATATCAAAGTTAAGAACTGAGCCGATAAGCTTATTCATTACAAGGTTTTCTATACCTGCGGGGCTGTCTTCAACACCGTAAAAGACTGTAACGGGAATCCACTGGAATATTGTGTCATAAAGCTTGTTCCAAACAGTCTTGTCTGCACCGGTGTAATTCTCGGGTTTGTAGCCGAAGAATGCGCCGTATTTGCTCATTAACCACTCAACCGCAGTGTCAAACATATCGACTATGCCGGGCTGAACCTGATTGTTTTCAATAGTGGTTTCACCGTTGAGATAATACTGAATAATGCTTGCCGCAACTGTGAGACAGTCTTCACTGTTATAAAGAAGCTGACCGTTTTCAAACTGCTGCTCAAAGTCAATGCCGGGTACAAGCTCTGCCGCAACCTCGATAAGAGTTCTTGAAGCAAGCTCTTTAATTGTTTTGCAGTCAGACGCAAAATCAACGTTATCAACAAACTTCTCAAGGAACACCTGAAGAACATATGTTATAAACTCTTCGTTGCTCATTGCAGAAAGCTGCTCGTCTGTCTTGTCGATGTTGGGAGCATCATCCCAGAAAGAGGGAAGCATCGGAAGTACAACACGGATAAGTTTGCATATCTCATCCCAAAGACCGTCTGCAAGTCTGAGTTTTGAAGCAACTACGTTGCCGTTGGCATCTTTAATCTCTTCAAAATAAATATATTTTGTGCTGCCCTCGCCGACAAGAAGATATTTGAGAAGAGTATCTACCTTGTCTCTGGTAGTTGCATTTTCGGGGAAAGTGATGTTAAGTTTAAGAACCTCAACAACAACGTCAATATAGTTCGCGTTCTTTTCACCGATAAGGTCTGCAAGGAGCGGACCCGCATATGGAAGAACTATGTCGCGAATAAGAGCCTTGATTATCTTTTTGAAGAAATCATAGGTAGAATCGGTTTTTAGTCTGAGCTTGCCGAGTTTGCCGTCGCCCTCTTCGGTGCTTTCGGTAAGACTCGGGAGAAGCTTTGTTGTGGGAACGTCTTTGCGAAGCTTGCCAAGTTCGTCAAGGTCGCTGTTTTCGCCCGCCTGTGCAAATGTAGTGAATCCGAGTAATTCAGCTACTTTGTTAGAGCCGTCCGCGCTCGCGCACATATCAACAACAAATTTAACAAGGCTGTTGTCAATGAAATCCTGAAGAATATCGTCAAGAGGTGTTGCGGCAGAATATTTTGTACCCTCTGCCGTTGATGCGCCCTTGCCGTATATAGCGTCAAACACAGCCGCTGTTATTGTGCCGTGAAGATCGTTGAGCATGGTGAGCTTTTCTTTGGGATTCCAGAAAGATTTAACAATGCCAACGTTTATGGAGTTATCAACAAACTTGCAGATAATTCTGGCGTTTTGCTCAAGGAAAAGAAGAAACTGAAAAAGAACCGCCAAATCCATACAGTCATTGGATCTTCTTCTGATTCTACCATTTTTCCCGGCTGAGTAGTTAAGATCCGATATATCGCCGAGATTGGCCAATGCATCGGCTATTCCCAGCCATGTGCTGTCGTCGAGGCTCTTTAAAGAATCAAGAACCCCGTCAACACTGCTGAAATTAAGCTTAACATCAAGTTTATCGAATGTAAAATCAACTTTGGACAGAACCTCGGAATCAAGGTAGTCAAGAAGCATAGTTGCCGCCTGTTCGGTTGAAATAACCGGGTCGAGCACCGAGTCGAAGCTGTCCGGTCTGTCGTATGATGTTCTCATAGCCTGAGCGCCTACCGTAAAGACAGAGCACATCATAATGAGCGCAAGAAGAACAGAAAGCATACGCTTAGATTGTTTCATCATAAAGCACCTCCGTAAATTCAGCGTAATAAAACAGATGTTATATTCGGACGCAAATACACATCTACTCTATTATCCTTATAGTAATTTTAACAGAAAGAAAACAATTTGTAAATATAAAACTGTAAAAAATTTAATAATTTTGTAAACTTCTTATTAAATCACCGACACATTTTGCCGAATCGGAAATTTCATTTGAAGAAATCGACGATACGGAAAAAATCATCCTTGCCCCGCCCGTGCTGTCCGAATTTTCTGCGTTTATATTCATCCCCCTTTTCAATGCCAACTCTTTTAAATCCGCGGCATTTATTCCGTACAAATCAACAGAAACATAAAAGCCGGACCGGCTAAGCTCCGCCTTGGCTCCGTATGCGTCGAGATTGCCGAGCTCGTCAAAAAAACGTCTTGTTTTTTCGGCATAGAGTTTTTTTGTCTTTTTTATTCTTTGGGTAAGATGCCCGTCGCTTATATATCTGCAAAGGGCAATCTGCTCTGTTTTAGAGGTTGTTTGATTATACAGATATTTTATCTTTTGATATTTCTCCGAAAGCTCCGGCGTCAGCACCAAAAAGCTTATTCTGATGGACGGCAGCAAAAGCCGTGAAAATGTGCCTATATATATAACGTTGTTACCTCCGTCAAGGCTTTGCAGTGACGGCGCAGGTCTGCCGGCATAGCTGAATTCACTGTCAAAATCATCCTCAATAACTACACAGCCGCTTTTTCTCGCGTATTTTAAAAGTCCTATTCTTTTCGGCACCGTCAGCACGTCGCCCGTGCCGTTAATGTGCGACGGGCAGGTATATATCATTTTTATGCCGTCCGTTTTGGTAACAGCCTCTATATCGTAATCCGCATTGCGTGCTATGCCGAATCCATAATCTTTAAATATTGTTTCGCCCTTCGGGTACGGCTGACCCATAAATTCGACTATCCCTCTCTCGCTGTTCAGCACACACAAAAGCTGAAGCAAATTCTGAACGCCTGCGCCGATAACAATTCGGTTTTCGGTGCACATAATTCCGCGTGAACGCGAAACATAAGAGCATAAAGCCTTTCTCAAATCCGCCTCGCCCTGAGGGTCGCCGTAATCAAGAAGTCTCTCGCCTGTTCTGAGCGCACTTTTTATATATCTTTGCCAAAGAGAAAAATCAAAGCTCTCTTTATCTGCCGCAGAAGAAGTGAAATCATATTTGATATTATATTTATCCGCCTTTAATGCGCTGCCTTTTTCCGCTGCCGTTCCCGTTTGAAAATTTTCCATCTGAGAAACATAAAATCCGCTTTGCGGAACAGCATATATGCAGCCCTCCGCCTCAAGCAAAACATATGCAGACTCTACCGTGGTTCTGCTCAAAGCATATCTTTCGGCACAGCCTCTTATAGAAGGCATTTTGCTGCCCGACGGCATTTCGCCCGATATTATAAGCTTTCTGAAATAATCATAGAGCTGCAAATACGCCGCTTTGCCGCTGTTTGATTTGAACACAGATTCCGCCATCAAACTGACCCCCTGCAAATTGTAAAAAATTATATTTTGGGAAGTGCAGTTATTATATAAAAAAACAGGCTGTTTTGCAAGCCTGTTTTCTTTATTATGATGTTTTCGGCAATCTGACGGTGAACTCGCTGCCCTCACCGGGAGCACTTTTTACGCTGACCGTGCCGCCGAGAATTTCTGTTATTCTTTTTACGATTGACAGCCCGAGTCCGCTGCCGCCGTTGTGAGCGGAAGACCCGCACTGATAAAACTTGTCAAAAATATGCTTTATGGTTTCTTCATTCATACCTATTCCGTTATCCTTAACGGCAACGACTATATCGCTCCCATCCTCGCGGCAGGTGACGCTGATTTCTCCGCCTTCTTCCGTGAACTTTATCGCGTTGCCTATAAGATTGTTCCATATATGAGCCACAACGTCTTCATTTTGATAATAGGTTATATTGTTAAGGTCCATTGCCACCGACAGATTTTTTTCGCTCCAGCGCTTTTCGAGCATAAGCATACATCTGCGAAGCTGCTCGTCAAGTCTGTAGCTTGTTTTGTTGCCGATGATTCCCTGATTTTCAAACTTCATAATCAAAAGAATATTTGACGACATATCGGCAAGCCTTTCGGACTCATCAAGAATTATTTTTGAATACTCCTTAACCTCACTGTCCGTAACATGCTCCGAGCAAAGCTGGCGCGCAAATCCTCTGACAGAAACAATCGGAGTTTTAAACTCATGCGAAAAATAACTGATAAAATCATCTCTGAAGCTTTTGGTTCCGTCAATCTCCCGCACCATATTGTTGAAGTTTTCGGTCAGCCTTTTAACTCCGCTTCGCTCACTCCAATGCCCGTTGGGCAGTTCAAGTCTTACGCTGAAATCGCCCCTTGCCACCTTTTCGGTAGCTTCAGACAGATTTATTATGGGTGACACAACAGCACTGAAGAAAAAGCCTGAAATCGTAAAGCCGACCACAATGCAGGCAATAAAAACCGACAGCATAACTTGCAAAAAGCTGTTGGGGAGTATTCCGAATTTATTTAAAAAAGCAAACATTGCAACCGCCAGCAATGTCGAGGCGAGAAAAGCCACAATAACCATAACGATTATCGTGACCTGTAGCTGCCTTTTTGTGTTCATTTTTTTAGATTTTTCATTCATCGGTACGCACCGCCTTATATCCGAGTCCTCTGACCGTGACTATTTTAAAATCTTCGTTATCTTTAAATTTATCGCGGAGCCTGTTTATATGTACGTCTATTGTGCGCGCTTCGCTTTCACTTGCGTAGCCCCAAAGCTCGTCCATAATTTTTTCTCTTGTGAAAGTAATATCGGGATAAGACAGGAGCTTGAACAAAATCAAAAACTCTTTTTTGGGCAGAACGGTTTCTTTACCTT
>OLSB01001964.1_pt1 | contig 18227 bp, 9 predicted proteins | sample 1672071 | NCBI WGS metagenome assembly OLSB01 (sample SAMEA3136642, study PRJEB25190) | human gut metagenome | biome: human gut; feature: human-associated habitat; material: faeces | place: Austria | collected 2013 | reverse complement strand
AGAATTTATTATAAGAAATGCAGTTCAGCCGATCAAAGATGATTATGGTTTCAATTTTCTCCATCTCGAGGTCGATGATGTCGTCCATCATTCGTTGGGCATACATCACATGCTCCTTAAACTTGCTGAAATTGAATTTAGCGTTTGGCGTGAATGGATTTTCAACGTAGGAATAGAGGTTGATTGCCAACAGTCGGCAACTGTCGTAAGGACACAATGGGATTTCGCCACAAGGATTGGTTGAAACCGTCTTGAAGCCAAGGTCGGCATAGCAGTCGGGCAATGATTCACGAATAATAGTATCCCAGAAAAGCACGCCAGGCTCTGCGCTCTGCCAAGCATTGTGAATGATTTTGTTCCAGAATGTGGTGGCGTCGATCTTTTGAGTATATTTCGGCTTCTCTGCGTGGATAGGATATTGTTGAGTGTATTCCTTTCCCTCGATAGCTGCCTGCATGAATGCGTCATCAATTTTCAGCGACACATTTGCACCAGTGATTTTACCTTCTGTCATTTTCGCATCAACGAATGCTTCAGAGTCAGGGTGCTTCACACTCACAGTTAGCATCAACGCGCCACGGCGGCCATCTTGCGCCACTTCACGAGTGGAATTGGAATAACGCTCCATAAATGGCACCAAACCAGTGGAAGTGAGTGCTGAATTTTTCACCTCAGCACCCTTTGGACGAAGATGCGACAAGTCGTGCCCCACTCCGCCACGGCGCTTCATCAGTTGCACTTGCTCTTCGTCAATCTTGATGATGCCGCCATAACTGTCGGGCTCACCCTTCAAACCAATCACAAAGCAGTTTGACAGTGAACCCACTTGCAGATTATTGCCAATACCTGCCATTGGGCTGCCTTGAGGAACCAAATAGCGGAAATGGTTCATCAAGTCGAACAGCAGTTGCTCATCCATTGGGTTTTTATATTTTCTCTCAATACGAGCAATCTCACGAGCAATTCTGCGGTGCATATCGTCGGGAGTAAGCTCAAAATAGTTGCCTTGAGAATCTTTCAGAGCATACTTAGTTGCCCATACTCTCGCAGCGAGTTCATCGCCCTCAAAATATTTTTTCGAAGCCTCGAAAGCCTCATTATAAGTGTATGTCATAATTTTAGATTAAATAATAATTTATTACCAAATAGAAACTCGGTCTTCTTCTGCTCTGAACATTGCATCGCCAGCCTTGATGCCAAATGCGTTGAAGAATGTTTCCAAGTTGCGAAGTGCTACATTCACACGGTTTTTGCCAAGTGAGTGAGGGTCAACCTTTGTGCGACGCAAAATTTCTTCCTTAGTGATATTTGCAGCCCAAACATTGGCATAACTCAAGTAGAAGCGTTGATCAGGAGTGAAACCATCGATAAGAGTGTTGCCCTTACCTTGCTCGGTTTTCTTGAATGCAGCGTAAGCCACACGCAATCCTCCGTGGTCAGCAATATTTTCACCCATGGTGAATGTGCCATTAGCGTGAACATCATCGGCAACGATTTCTGCGCTATATTGTGCGCCAAGTTTGTCAGCCAACTTTTGGAACTCTTTTGCATCTTCTTCAGTCCACCAGTCAACCATATTACCATTTTGGTCAAAGTTTCTGCCTTGGTCGTCAAATCCGTGAGTCATTTCGTGACCAATTACCACACCGATTGCACCATAGTTGCAAGCATCGTCGGCATCAGGATCAAAATATGGGCGTTGGAGAATACCTGCAGGGAAGCAAATCTCGTTGGTAGATGGGTCGTAGTAAGCATTCACTGTTTGTGGAGTCATTTGCCATCTATCCTTATCCACAGGCTGACCTAATTGAGAATAGCTAAATTGAGCGTCAAACTTCTTCAATGCTAACACATTTTCCCAATAGCTTAATTCTGGGTTTACAGATACTGCACTATAATCGCGCCATTTGTCGGGATAACCAATCTTCACATGGAAGGTAGCCAGTTTCTCCAGAGCTTTCACCTTAGTGGAATCACCCATCCAAGCAAGATTCTGGATACGTTCGCCCAGGCTTTCCTGCAAGTTCTTCACCAAAGTCACCATACGCTCCTTGGCAGCAGCAGGGAAATATTTCTCCACGTACATCTGACCTACAGCTTCGCCCAGCGCGCCGCTTACAGTGCTTACCGCTCTCTTCCAGCGGGGCTGCATTTCTTGTGTACCGCTCATGGTGCGGCTGTAGAAGTCGAAGTTCTGTTCTGCCATAGCATCGTTCAACAAGCTTGCGGCAGAATCAATCAATTTCCATTGCAGATAAAGGCTCTGCTGTTCAATGGGCAGCGTATCCAGAATATCGGCAGCAGCTTTCAGTGAAGCGGGCTGGCCTACGATGATTTCCTTCACATCCTTCAAGCCCATGGCAGACAAATAAGCATCCCAATCGAAAGTAGGATAATTCTTCTTCAACTCTTCCATGCTCATCTTGTTATAATTGGCATGCGGGTCACGCAACTCCGTACGAGAGCGGAAAGCCTTGGCAAGACGTGTTTCCACATCCATCACCACCTCCATACCTTTCTTGGCAGTAGCCTCGTCGAAACCAGCCAACTGATACATCTTCTGTACATGTGTACGGAAAGCATCACGAATTTTGGCAGTAGCCTCATCATTCTCCAGATAGTATTCACGTTCGCCCATGCTCAGCCCGGTCTGATAGGTCTGTACAGCATTCATGCTACTGTTCATTTCGTCAGCGCCAACATACAGCACGTTGTAGGCGATAATACCCTTCTTCTGCATATCGCCCAGCAAGGCATAAAGCTCCTTCTTGTCCTTCAAAGCAGCCAGCTGGTCGAGTTCAGCCTTGATGGGGGCTACACCGTCCTTGTTCAGCTTCACGCTGTCCATTACGATTTTGTACAAGTCACCGATTTTTTGTGCCACGCTGCCGACTTCGTGCTGGGTGGCGGCAAGCTCTTCAATCAGTCCTTGAATCTGCTTGCGGTTGTTTTCTGCAAGGATAGTAAAAGAACCGTACTGTGAGTATTCAGCAGGAATCGGATTGTTCTTCATCCAACCGCCACATGCGTATTGGTAAAAGTCAGTTCCGGGTAGAGCCGTTGTGTCAAGATTGGCGAGCTGGATGCCTGCTGTAAGTTCAGCCTGCTGCTTGCCGGTGTTGCAGGAAGCCGTCATCAGACAGAATGCTGCAATGGGTAACAAATGATTTGCTTTCATAAACATATAAAATATAATAGTTAGTGATTCTCCAACTCTACAGTAGCCGCGTCCCACTCTTCCATCACGCGGTCAAGCTGCTCTTTCAGTTTTTGGTGCTGCTCATAAAGCGACATGTCCGAAGCACCTTCCGGTGTGGCCATCCTGGCCTCAAGAATGGCAATGGCAGCCTCCGTCTGCTCTATCTCCGCTTCACAATCGGCAACGCGACGTTCCAGTTTCTTGAGCTTCTTATTAAGCTCCTTCTGCTCCTCATAAGAGAGTTTGGCTGCCGAGGGTTGAACCGGTTCTGCACCAGCATTTCCCGATGCCGCCTTACCGGCAGTGGGCGAAGCGGAAAGTGAAGGGGATTTCTGTAACTCATTCAGGCTCTCTATCTGCTTCTTTTGCAGGAAATCATAAATTCCTCCCAGATGTTCCTTCACCAGTCCGCCACCAAACTCGTACACTTTAGTCGCAAGTCCGTCCAGAAAATCACGGTCATGGCTGACTATTATCACCGTTCCGTCAAAATCGCGGATAGCCTCCTTCAACACATCTTTGGAACGCATGTCAAGATGATTCGTAGGTTCGTCGAGAATCAGGAAATTCACCGGCTCCAACAGCAGTTTTATCATGGCAAGCCGGGTACGCTCTCCACCGCTGAGCACCTTCACCTTTTTATCCGAAGCCTCACCGCCGAACATGAAAGCACCTAGAATATCACGGATTTTGAGGCGGATATCCCCTACGGCCACGCGGTCAATCGTATCGAATACAGTCAGGCTCTCATCCAAAAGCTGTGCCTGGTTCTGGGCAAAATATCCAATCTGCACATTATGTCCCAGTGTAAGCTTACCGGTATAATCCGTAATCTCACCCATAATACACTTTACAAGCGTAGACTTACCTTCGCCGTTCTTACCGACAAAAGCAACCTTCTCTCCTCGGTTGATAGTCAAATTCACATCGTGGAAAACAACGTGCCCACCGTAGGATTTCTCCATATCCTCGCAGATAACGGGATAATTACCGCTACGGCTACTGCAAACAAACTTCAGGCGCAAAGAGGAGTTGTCTTCCTCATCCACTTCGATGCGCTCTATCTTTTCGAGCTGCTTGATGCGGCTCTGCACTTGCACAGCCTTGGTAGCTTTGTACCGGAAACGTTCGATGAAATCTTCCGTATCTTGTATCTGCTTCTGCTGATTCTCGTAAGCACGTAGTTGCTGCTCCCGGCGCTCCTTGCGAAGCACCACGAACTCATCGTATTTCACTTTATAGTCGTAAATGCGTCCACAAGTTATTTCGATGGTACGCGTAGTGACATTGTTCAAAAAGGCGCGGTCGTGGCTGACAAGCACCACCGCATTGGCACGGGTGGAAAGGAAGTTCTCCAACCACTGGATACTCTCGATGTCAAGGTGGTTGGTAGGCTCGTCGAGCAGCAACACATCCGGACGGCGAAGCAACAGCTTGGCAAGCTCTATACGCATACGCCAACCACCGGAAAACTCGCTTGTAGAGCGGTCAAAGTCCTCGCGGCTGAAGCCCAGCCCTTGGAGCGTGCGCTCTATTTCGGCACGGTAGTTGGTGCCGCCCATCATCAGAAAACGTTCGTTTTCGTGAGTGAAGCGGTCAATCAGTTTCTGGTAATCCTCGCTGTCGTAATCGGTACGTTCGGCAAGTTGCCGATTCATGCGTTCGATGCCCGCCTGCATCTCAAAAATATGCTCGAAGGCAAGTTCAGCCTCCTGCATTACGGTGCGCTTGTCACTGAGTATCATCACTTGGGGCAAATACCCGATAGTACATTCGCGAGGAACGGCAACAATGCCGGCAGTGGGCTGCTGAATGCCAGCCAATATCTTGAGCATGGTGGACTTACCGGCACCATTCTTGCCGACAAGAGCTATACGGTCTTTCTTATTGATAACATAAGAGACGTCTTCGAACAGAGGAGTGGCATTAAATTCTACCTTCAGTCCTTCTACTGATATCATAGTGTCAATGAATTTAGCGTTCAAGACTGCAAAGGTAGCGATTTTCAACGTTATACAATATCATACGCTCACATAATTACATCAAATATCCAAGAAAGAGAACACTACTCCCGCATTTCCTGCGGAAGGACAATTGCAAAGCGGCTCCCCTTGCCAAGAGTTGAAGCCACTTCTATTTTTCCATGAAACCTTTCAACGATAGTCCTGCAAATGGCCAATCCCAATCCCGTGCCCTGCACAAAAGCATCTCCCTTATAGAAACGTTCAAAAATGTGCGCCAGAACTTCTTCCGACATGCCAGTTCCCGTATCTTCCACAAAGACTTCCAATGTAGCAAAGTCCTTCAGCCTATACCCTATGGTTATGCGTCCTTCAGCAGTGAACTTCACCGCATTATTGATAAGATTGTTGACAACTTGCCCCAAACGCGTAGGATCTGTATAGATAACTGCCGCCCGGTCCGGAAGGTCTAGCAGTAACTCCACTCCTTTCCGAAGATTCATCTTCTGCGCACTGTAAATGCTTTCCAATATGCCATTTAAAGAAACCTTCTCAAAATGGAATTCCATCGTGTTCGATTCTATCTTGGACAAATCCAGAATATCTGAAATCAACACCATTAACAACTGGCTGTTCTTTTCAATCAAAGACGTAAATTCCATAATCTCCTGCCGCGACAAGTCGGCATCCCCACAAGCCAGCAGTGTAGAGAAGCCCACAATGGCATTTAGTGGCGTACGTATCTCGTGGCTCATATTAGCAAGAAATACGCTCTTCAACTCATCGCTACGTTGCGCTTTCTGCAAAGCCTCGTTCAATTTATTCTCCGTATCCTTGTATTTCTGCGTACTCATGCAAATACCGATGATACGGAACGGCAAATCCGTCAATTGCCCCACATAGGTAGATTGCGCCTCAAACCACTCCCACTTGCCGTCTCCCCTCCGTAGACGGTATTCCACTGGGCGTTCGTACAAATTACCATGCAACTGTAAAGCCAAAGCATCAAACACTCCCTTCCGGTCGTCCGGATGAATCAGAAATGCGAATTCCTCAGGCGTCAGCGTATAGTCACGCGTAGGAATCCCCAAATATTCAAAATAACGCGGTTCTATAATCATCAGATTATGTTCCATGTCGAAAGACCATTGAAATATCTGGGTGCGGCTCAGCGCAATATTCAGCAAATGCTTCTGTGTCCGTTCTTCCAACACATTCCTGAAATAGAGTACAATCCTCACCAATTGTCCATCTTCATGAATTCCCACCATAGCACCTTGTATCAGAAAACTGATACCACTCTTCAATTCACGTATAAAGCAATTGATATCTAAGGGAATAATCCGCACATCCCTCTCCCGAAGTTGCAGCAAAAGGTCTTCTAACACATTCTTTTTATCACATACCACTTCCAATAAGTCAGTGATACGCCGCCCTATCACATACTCATTCAAATGGAGTTCATTCATCACCTGCTGATTCAGACGCCAGATACAATCTTCCAAATCAATCATAATAATGCTGACGGGCCATGAGTTGAACAACTGCTCGGAGATGGCATTTATTATACGTACTTCTTGAGGAACATTCGGATTCATCAGAATTGTTTTATCATACAAGGAGCAAAGTTCGGGCTAAAATGCTTATGCCACAAACAAACCCTTATAAATCAATATTCCGTTTTAGCATGTATATATTCTATTATTCACAACTTTACCTTATTTAACAGAGACAAATTGAGCGTAATATTGATTTTAACTGTTATCTCTGTCATTTATACATTATTATCCCCCATTTTTGTGTCTTAAAATCTCCAACATGAATATATCCGAATTCAATATAAATGCCGAGTTCATTGCCTGCAATCATATCACAACCAATGAACTGAATCCGCTAGTGGAAAAGCCATACCACACCAAGGCCAGTATCTTCGCTCTATGCACCAAAGGAGTTCTGAAAACCATCATAAACCATACTCAATTCAGGGTTGAAGCTAACACCCTCCTAGTTATTCCTCCCGAGACCTTCGTACAATTGCTACACACGTCAGACGATGCTGAAATATATGTCGTCATATTTTCCCAACAACTTATCCAGAGTTCAGGGGCCGGCAAGGTCATGATGGATAAGTTTCACATTATAGGCAAACACTATATTTTTCCTCTATCGAAAACGGACTTCCAGCTTTATGCCGAGTTCATGACCTATTTGTCACACCTCTACCAAAGAACAGAAAGCCCCTCAAGTCTAGTTTCATTGCAAACTCTACTGACCTATCTGTTACAAGGTATATCCGAACTCTGTCCGGAACGCCCTAGAATAAAAGAGACTCCGGGCAGCAGGCATTTCAACCAATACCGCATTTTTATCCGATTGGTACACACAGACTATGTCCGGGAGCATCAAGTGTCCTATTATGCATTGAAAATGAATATGAGACCGGCAGCTCTTTGCCGCCTTGTCAAAAAGGAATCAGGACATACAGCCATGGAAATCATCAACAATACTATCATCATGGATGCCAAAGCACAACTTTGTACCGCCAACACTCCGATAAAGGATATAGCCGTGAGTCTAGGTTTTAATAATGCGGCCTTCTTCAACAAATTCTTTAAACGTCATACGGGAATACCTCCTCAGAAGTTCCGCACATCCTCAAAACAATAAAATCCACTCAAAACACAAAATGCGGATATTCTGCCATGAGAATACCCGCATTCCTCAATAAGAGAAGTCTGCCATCAATCTACCTTCTTAGCAATAAAAAACACATAACCGTAGAATTCCTTATATTTGCCGTATAGTTCATCCTCAATCATTTGGAGTGAGCTGAACTCTTCGGCAATTTTATTACCGGCATATTTCTTACGGAAAATCTCCTGGGCCGCAACCTTTGAAGCAAAGTAATGCTCTGTCCAGCAATTCTCCGGCAGAATGAATGTAGCAACGGGGAGATAACCCGCCTTGTACAACTTGGTCACCTGATTGGGAAGTGTATCCATTTCAGAGTAAGCGTCCATCCAGAAGTCATTGATTTCCGCAGGGCGTTCGTCCGTAAACCATGAACTCTCGGAGACGGCAATATACCCTCCCGGTTTCAGATACTTACGCCACTCCTTCAAGCCACGTTCAAAGCCAATGTTATAGATAGCACCTTCACACCAAATCATATCCAGCTCCTCCTCACCGAAAGGAAGGGCATCCATTGAACCGACAATTCCTTTTACTCTGTCCTGCAAGCCTAACTGCCTTGCATTACGGTTGAAGATATCAATAAAGCCGGGAAAAAGGTCAATTCCTGTAATCCGCCCCGGCACATGGCCAGCTACTACCATTGTCTGGCCACCCGTTCCACAGCCGATATCGGCAATAAAGGATTCATCGGTAAGACCGTCTACAAAGCTCAATGCCTTCAACGTCGCTTCAGGACTGCCAGGGCCTTGTCGTTCCATATTGGAGAAAAAGTCACAGATTAAATTAAGTTCGAAATCGTGGATAGTTTTATTTTCGTTACTCATTTTCTTACTATATTTTGCATATACGGAAAGTATCACAATACCTTCAGCATAATATGCGGATTAAACTTGAATTATAACAATAAAAAAACACTCTCGAAAGAAGTTATCCGAGAGTAAACGAAGGGGGGACAATCTGTGCAGGGAACACAGATTGTTTACAAAACCAAATCCGATTTAAATGTCTTTGTCATACTGCAAAGATACGCAATATTTTATTTAATCAAAGATTTTACGGTTAATAAAGATTTTCCCTTGCACCGGGCGCATGCTGAAGAACCGCACCTACCACCTGGCAAGTATCCAGTTCCTTACAGTCGCCACAAGTATTGAAACCTTTTTCGTACACACATTTGCGGATAGCACAATAATCGCTGCAATAGGCAAACTTCACCCCGTCTGCACGGCACCCCATACAATGGATGGTTTCCGGCGTAATTTCTGGCGTATTGTTCAGCACACTCCACTCTTTGGCAGTTTTCTCTCTCAGCTCATCGTCATTATTGACAGTGGCTATACGGGCGGCGCAATTTTCGCAATCCAACCCGCAACATGCAATTAATTGTTTCATCACTTGGTTATAACGATTTATGTTTGAGGATATAATGCCCTTTTTCCCGCACATCGATTCAGTAAGCCCAAAACTCACCCCATACCTTGGAACAGACACTCATTTACCGACAGTCCTCAGCGCTTTCTTAACGATATACTTGGTCTCTTTCGTTTCACTTTCCCAACGCCTGCAAAGCTTCCTTACAATTCCGGATTGCGTCTTACTTGCATCATTTAACCAATTCCCTACGCTGTTCCGGACATACTTGGAGTAATCTGATTTCAAAGGTTCCAATATCGGTGAGCCCAATGCAGGGTTCTGTTCCAACATTTCAGTATGCTTGCACCAGACACCTCGTGAACAGAAAACAGAAGAACAAATATAGCTCTGGCAAACGCCTTCCCCATATTTGTCCTTTTGTTCTTTTACCCAAATAAATTAATGCGAATCAAGTTATCCTTCCGTCTTACTTTAGAACAGCTTCGCAGGATACTCGCCCGCATCCACCAAAGCCTGAATCTTGTCGACTACACTCTGACGGTCTTCGGGATAAGTCACACCGAACCACTTGCTGGTTGTATCGAGCACTTCGCAGGTAGCAGTGCCATTGTTAATCAGCTTATCCACCATCAGCGGGATGAAGAATTCGCTTTTCAGATTCTCCATATTCTTCGGGTCGCTCAGGAAGCTCTTGAAAAACTCTGCACTGTAAGCAAAGTAATCGGGAGTAAAGCCCCAGAAGTTCATGCTGACCGGAGTCGTCTCGGGAGTGGCAGTCCATTCACCGTTATCATCGATGTACTTCACCTCGCCGTCCATACGCTGAATCTTGGTACGCTCTACTACAGAAGTCAACAAGTTGTTTGCATCCGTTCCGCACAAACCACGGGATACGGTACCGCTTTCGCTCAATGTATTACCGATGCGGAAGCCTACCATGGAATATACATTTTTGGAACCTTCGGGAAGGGCTGCAAGAAATTTGCCCATTACCTGGAAGGAATCACGACCGTAGAAATCGTCGCAGTTGATAACAGCAAACGGTTCCTTTATTACATCGGCACCCATCATTACAGCATGGTTGGTTCCCCAAGGTTTGGTACGGCCTTCGGGGCAGGTGAAGCCTTCGGGAAGGTCATCGATGGACTGGAATACCAGTTCGCAGGGGATATGGCCTTCGTATTTGGAAATAATCTTGTCGCGGAAATCCTGCTCAAAATCTTTACGAATTACGAAAACGAGCTTTCCAAAACCGGCATTGATGGCATCGTAAATAGAATAATCCATGATAGTTTCGCCATTCGGGCCTAGTCCGTCCAATTGTTTCAAGCCACCATAACGGCTGCCCATGCCGGCTGCCAATAAGAATAAAGTTGGTTTCATATTTAGTTATTATTTAAAAAGGTTAGTATATCACAGTTGATAACGGCTGCAAATGTACAAAAATTTATGGCTGACAGAAGGGAGTTTTAGTTCATTCTTTACCACTATCCGTTCAAAAAGGTACATTTAGAACGGATAACCGATGGCAAAATGCAACGCCATGCTGTCCTTGAACTTGGGAATATTATAATACCCCGACTTCCCGGTATCATACGGATCATGCAGCCCGATACCCAAGTCCAGACGAAAAACAAGAAAGTCCAAATCGTAACGCAAGCCAAATCCCGTGCCCAAAGCAATCTGTTTCGGGAAATTCTTCAACGTAAATTCACCATTCGGGCGGTTTTCATCTTTACGCATCAGCCATACATTGCCGGCATCCAGAAACACCGCTCCATGCAAGTCGGCAATCATACGGAAGCGATACTCGATATTGGCTTCTATGCGAATATCACCCACGTGGTTGATATAGGTATATTTCCTATCCGTCTCGGGAGGATAGCCGCCCGGACCTATACTGCGTGCAGAAAAGGCGCGCACACTGTTGGCACCGCCGATATAGAACTGTTCCGTATAAGGTGCGGTCGTAGCGTTGCCATACGACCATATCACCCCTCCGGCAATACGCGAGGCTATCATCTGGTTCTTGTCTATCCGGTAATGGTACCTGAATTCCGAGTTCAGCTTCAAGAACTGTGCAAAAGGTACCCCGAAAAGCTTCTTTCCTTCCTCACTGAACGGCTTGCCGAAAATACGGTAGACGGCAGAAGTCAGGTTACCGGCCGACGCAACGGTGGTCTGCCACCAGATGGGGTTACGCTTGCCGCGCACGGAAGCGTTGTCATAAGTATAGGTGTACTCCATGGCAGGAATGAACTGGTCGCGCAAACTAACGTAGAGTGCCGGATTCTCGGCACGCAACGTATCGAAAGCGGCAGTAGGATTGCGCAGTACATTGAATGTCAACCGGAAAGGAGTTATACTGTGCCTGGAAGTCGATTTGGGCTGGAAGTCATAAGTGACATTACCGCCAAAAGCCAACAGCTTATAATACTTGGCACGGTTCATCTGGTCGGCATATAAACGGAAAGTCGTTGTAGCCGGGAAGTCATACTCACGGTCGCCCATCCTAGGAAACACCACGCGCGGAAAGATAAGCGAAGTGGAGATACCCAGTTCATAACTGTTCATCAAGGAAGAACTTGCCTTGCCCGTCTGCCATTCGTACGAACCGTTCAACTTCACATTCCAGCTTTCACCGCCACCGAAGACATTGTTCTTCGTCACCGTAAAAGCGGCACCCGGTCCCGTCTGGTTATTGCTCTTCATGGTGACATTAAAATCCAACTCCGCATCGTAGGGTTTATCGAGCGCGGCAATGACCCTCACATCCAATGTATCAGACACAAACGCCGTATCACGCAGTATATACTGCATCTCCGCATAACGGAAAATACCGACGCTTGCCAGACGCTCCTGAATACGGGTCTGACGGTACAAACTATACAAACTCTGCATAGAACGCTGGCGGGCAATACCTGCGCTGTCCTGTATCTGACGTTTCCGCCGATAACCTTGATAGTTCAACCAACGGTAAAGCATGTTGGGACGTACCGGAGGTTTGTTGTAGTAATGTATGGTCAAGCCTTTGTAATCCATGCTGTCATTGGGTTCCTGCCCCTGCTTTCCAAGAAGATAGACGGATTTACGCCCCACACGGAACTGCTTCTCGGCTACCTTTGGCATACCGGGAACGGGAATCAAGCGCATCTGGACATGCCCATTGGGAACCATCATGGTATCGGCCTGATAGGTTAGGTAGTCGGGACGGAAATAATAACAGCCCACATTACGCAGCAGGGTACTGATACGGGTACGCTCCCCATCCAAATCAGCCACATTGAATTGTTCTCCCGAACTGATAAGGGAACGTCGGCGTCCCAGCTCCATAATGCGAGTGGTACGCTCGCTGAAACCACGATAATATACCGTATCTATAAAGTAGGGGTTACGCATGTTCACCGTATATTGCAACTTTGCCTTCAGCGAGTCCTTCGGGTCGATAAATGTCTTGTAGCTGACGCTTCCGTTGAAATAGCCATAATCGCGCAGCAAGTTAACCGCCGCCTTCTGGCGTATATCGGGATTCACCGTAGACATAAGCACCGGAGTGGCGGCAAATTTATTGAATATCCACTTTCCGAATCCCTTCTCATACTTCTGGAAACCATTGTAAATCCACAGTCCGAAAGGAAAGGGATAGCGGATAGTAGAGCTTCCCAGCAACGAATTGTTCGGTGCCGTAGCAAGGGCGGCTTCCACCTCTTCCATAGCAATCTCACCAACAGACGTTTCACTGCGGTTCAATACAATCATCGGCTTTTGGCCGGTATAGAGTATCTCCCCCTCGGGCAAGTGCTTCGTGGTGGAGCAACCTGCCAGAAATATCAATCCTGCAATATATAATATCAGTCGTTTCATATCACATTCCTACTTTTTCATATCGCTATTTTCAGCCTCCGGTTTTATCTTTTTCTTCCTGAAGATGAAGAGTTCACTCAATCGGTCCATCTTCCGGCGCAGCACAAGGCCGACACCCGTTTCGGTTATCTCACCGTCGAGTATGCTTTCGTAGTTTTTATTATGGAATACACGGACATATCGAGTACCCGACGCATCAAGACGGTATTCCAGCGATATATTGTCAATGAATGATTCCGCATCGTTCGTGGCATTGGCCCCGGTGGACACTTTTCCACCGATGACTATCTGTACGCGGTCGTTGAAGAAACGCTGGGAATAACGAAAACTGAAGTCTTTCTGCGTGTCACCCGTTTCAGCAGAGGTACGGTCTTCCACACCTACACTGATATTGGCCCCTTTTATACCTCCCGCCAAGGAGTTTATCTGGCTCTGAAGCACTGAGTTCAAGGCGGCTCCCATTGACAAACCTCCTCCTTTGGCACCACTGTTCAGGTAAATACCCGTGGCAAGCATGGCAATGGCCTGCTTGCTACGCTCTTCTGCACCCATTGCCTGCAGCTCATTCTCTACTGCGGCATCTTCGGGCGCCGAAATATCGAATATCAAATCGGGAGCGTCAAGCCTGTTCTTGATGGAAATGGAAACATCGAAGTTCACCATGCGCGAACCGTCCCCGTCACCATCGGCCACAGAAGCACGCATACGTTCCGTAGCCTTCAGACTCAGCGTAGGATTCATAATATTCCCCCGCCAATCCACATAACTGCCGGGATTGAACTGGAACTCCTTCAACGGGATGATAGGCAGCGAATATTTCATGACGCCACCCGAAAGGGTATAGCGTCCGGTAAGGCTCATATCCCCTTGGGGAGTATACTGCATATTCAAATCACCGCCACCTTCCAGTTCGATGTATTTGCTGCGGTCGGGACTCAAGTCAGCACGAAGACGGACAGCATCGTCAATATGGACGGACATATACATTTCCAATCCTCCCAAAGACATGGCAGGAACCTCATCTGCTTTTACCGACGTCGTATCGGTGAACGAGGTAAAGGTAACCAGCCCACTGAGACGGTCTTCCACCGTTAAAGGGGAATCGGTCAACACGTAGGTTACGTTGGTATTGCCCAGCAAATTCATGTTTCCACGCATCGTGAGCCCGTCAAGCGGCCCCTTCACCGTGGCATGCAAGTCGACGAACACCTTTCCATACACCAGACTTTCGCGGGTACGCGGTGCATCCAGCAACGTATAGTTCTCTGCCAGCAGATTGAGGTTGGCAGTAGGACGCTCCATATTCCGGAAATCAACCTTACCGTCAATCGTAAACGGATTCTTGCTGGTGGTATAAATGGCAAACTTATCAAATATCAACTGATTGTCCTTTATCTGTACCGGACGGTTGTCGAACCAGTAACGTGCTCCCGCCTGGCGTGCATAGACAGACACACTGTCCAAAACAATATCACCATGCATTTGAGGCTTGTCCAGCGAACCGTAAATATAAAGCCCTCCATCAATATCTCCGGTAAAGGCCACCGTTTGGTCAGGGATGAATGCATTGGCCATCTTCAATGGAAAATGCTCGAAACGGGTGGACACTTCCAGGGTATCCTTTCCGTTCTTCTGCGTCAAGATACCGTCGGCGGTCATCACTTCTTCATTATCATATGTAAAATAGGTATTCAGATAGTGCGTATTCTTGTCGCCCGGCAACCAGGTAGCCCCCAGGCCGATGTCTCCAACCGGTTGGCGTTCGTAGGTCAGTTTCTCTACATTGGCTTCGGCAGACACCTGCAGGGAAGTGGCAGTCTGTATATAATTTGCTTCGGCAGAGAACAATCCCGTAAGCCGGGGCATATAAGGAAGTACCTCCGTAAGTTCATCCAGGCGCAATCGGCTCAGTTCTACGTTTATATTCTGCAAGGAAAGGGTATCATTCTTGTCGGATTGCATACGGAAACACAGACCATCGTCGCTGTCCATATCAATATTGGCATAGACGCGCATATTCTTATGCAGATAAATCCAGTTACTATTGTCCGCAAAGTGGAATTTACGGAAAGCGATAATCGGCTCGGCAGGAATAAGGTTCAGCAGCACACCATTACCGCGACCGTGTCCTTCGGTCAACGGACGGGCATTAATACCGAATAGAACACCGGTCTGCCCTTTTCCATTCACATAATCCACAGTCAGTTCCGCATCTTCATTACGGACTTCACCCGTCAGTGTGCTACGGAACACAAACTGCGGGTTCTTAGGACCGTTTATGACACCACCTTGCAACTTCATGCGGGCAGTATCCTGCTTCACTGTAAAAAATATCGTATCGAGCTGCAAGGAGTCCATGCGCAATCCGTGAACAGCTGTACGTCCATTGATGCCGACTTGCGGAGTAAATCCGAAGCTCAGTTTGAAATCATTATAGGAAATACCCTTTGCAGCCAGGAAATAGCTGACGGGATTCTGGTTACCGGCTTCCAGATGCATGCCCGCTGAAGGAAGGACTTGGCGCAAAGCGGCATGGTCCAAACGCCGTTCATCAATCTGCTTTGTCAGGATAGAGACAAATTTATCCGACTGTTCCATCAACTTCTTCAACGTGCTGTGAGCGCGGAAACGCAGATTCAAGTCACCGGCATCAAGCCTCAACTTGAGAGAATCATGACGTGCCTCCGCTCCCATTGTAAAGGCAAACGGGTGTTTCAATGGTCGGGGCACCAAACCCAGCTTATGCAGATTCACCTCTTCCACATTTAAATCCAAAGCGCCATCCAGATAGTTGCGGTCAAGACGCATATCCGCATTTCCCTGCATCTTGAGAAGGACATTATCGCTGGCAAGACGGACGGTAGCAACGGATGACTTGAGTCCGGCATGCACATCTACACCGGAAATGTCCCAATGGCCATACTGTAGTTTTTCCAAGGAGGCATTCAAAGCGGCCACAGTTTTTCGTGATGCCACATCCACCCCTTGCCCCTTAGCGGACATCTTTGCCGTAAGAGTATAGATAGAGTCCTTGGGCAGGAAGTGATGCACCTGCAAGTTGTTGATGGCAAGGTCGGCATGGTAGGCTTCCGTAGCAAGATTATAGGCGGCGTCCAAATTCAAGGCGCCTTCCTTCTCCTTCAGTTTCAGGGCGGCAGTGCACTGCGCCCCCTCCATACCGAGACGTGCCGCAAGGTGCATACTGTCCGGCACAATGATGGAGCCATCGGGAGCAATGTCAGCTAGTCCGGTCAGGAAGTTCAAGTTCTGCGTATGCATTTCGAAGTCCATGCTTCCATTGCGTTTCACACTGTCGGTCAGGCTCCAGAATTCTCCTCCCCCACTCAACGAAAAGGCTCCGGGCAGCTCAGCCGTAAAACGGGAAATCTGCATCTGCTTCAGGTTTCCTTCCGTACCGGCATGAATCACCAACGGACGGAACGGATAGGCTTCCTTGAAAGCTTCCGGCAAGCCACCGGCAAAAAGCAGTACATCCTGTTTGCCGATACGGGCATTGAAACGGGCTGTCAGACGGCCGGTGGTAGGTATATTTATCAGTTCCCAGTAAGTCTGTGCCGTAAGGTTCATCTCACTATGAGGTGTCAGCAACTTCAAAGAAGGGATACGGATAACGGTAGAATCGGCAAACAACCGCCCGGTCAGGGAAGTTACACTCAAACCGGAACGCTCATACATGGAAAATTCCCGGATAACGGCATTCATATCTCTGCCGTAGTACATCACAGAATCAATGCCCATACGAATGTCGCGAAGAGCAATGTGCGAGGGGTCGAAGCCTATCGCACTCCCCGGGCCACCGGTATCATAATTGACAGAAGTTCCAGTCAGCAGGAATTTTCTCCAGCCATAGAACTGGTGTTTCAGGTCGGCAGCAGCGTCCGCAATCTCAGCATCTCCTATATGGGCTTTCAGCCCCATGGAGTCCAATGGCATCTGTAAATCGACCGAGACGTTCTTCAACTTCAGAGTATGGAGTGTGACTTTCCAGTTTAACGCAGTGTCAGTAGTGTCCTTGGGAGTCTCAGTGGTATCTGCAAGCATCACCTGCACATGGGTATCGCTCAATTCTATATTATTGAGGATGGCATCTTCTTTTGTAAGGTCTATGCCATGGCTCTCGAAAAAGAAATGCCCCAGTACCCCTTTGATGCACATACCTTCCATTAAATTGGAGGAGTTGACAGCAACTTGTTTCAAGGTAATGTCATCCACCTCCACTTTCCCTTTGAGTAAAGGCCATGCCTGTACCCGTACGTTCAAACTTCCAAGATTCAGCAAGGTATCGGGATGCTGCACATCAACAGCACTGTCGGCAGGCTGTACCACCAATACACCGCGGACCAACAAATTCAAAGGAAAGCGAAGGTCAATCCGCTCCACGGATATGTCCATACCCGTAGCACCTGATGCAATTGCCGTAGCCTGCTTCCGTATCAAATTCTGTACGGGAGGCACATAAAGCAATATCATCAATATTATAAACAGTATAATAGGAGTAAGCAACACCCACAGTGCTGTTCTCAACCATTTTCTTCTCATCGGAACGTCAATCTTTCATCGTATTTAAAAGTCCTACAAAGTAAACAATTTCTTTCGACATTTGGTTCCCGACAGAGAAAAATCACGTATTCTTCTCTGTTCCCCCATTACGGAAAAGCTGTTGCCTGAGTAATGACATCCTCTATCAAAACGAGGGCGGCAAGGGCGTGTTCTTTCAACTCTCCGGTAAAAGGCACTCCATGAGAAGTTTCCAACAGTTTCAGCAATGCAACCAGTTCCGCTGCTCCAATTAAAGTAAAGAGGGGAATCATTTTGTGGGAGACAGCAGCCATCTCGTCCACATCCTCATTCTCCACAGCCTTCTGCAAACGCTCCGCATTGAGGCGGGTTTCAGCCACAAAACTTTCCAGAATGGACTTTGCCGCCTCGGGGTCATCGACCGAAAAAGCAGTGAGCGAAGAGAATTTATACCCCGGGCAAGCCGAAGTTTCCGAAACTTCCGTAACCTCCATCCCTTTGTCCTCCATATTCAATTCATGTAGCAATTCACTGACGGTAAACGGCTTATGCAGGCATCCGGCAAATCCATGCACCGTAAATTCCTCACGCTGCAT
>OLSB01001962.1_pt1 | contig 18242 bp, 16 predicted proteins | sample 1672071 | NCBI WGS metagenome assembly OLSB01 (sample SAMEA3136642, study PRJEB25190) | human gut metagenome | biome: human gut; feature: human-associated habitat; material: faeces | place: Austria | collected 2013 | reverse complement strand
GAGAAGCTGGCTGGAAAACGCCCGCAATCCCAAAATATGTGTTACTGTTTTTGCATCCCATCCTTCCGATAGCATGCCTACAGAAATCACATTTCGAATTTGCTCGCCTCGTTTGCCTTTTTGGCCAACGGTGTCAACAGTCTCACGAAGAATTGCTGCTGCATCTGCTTTGCTAATTTTTGCTTCACTATCTTCGTCAACAGTTGGCGTAACCACGTTTGTAGCCGCATCCATTGTCTTGGAGTCGATATGGACTGTTAAATTCGGATCGCAGAGTTCGGGAACGGGAATACGCCCATGGTCGAATGCATATTTGATACGTGCAGCAGTTTCCGTCCTGTTTGCTACAGTAATCATCACCGGAGGGACATCTGCACCAGCATCTTTCCATGCATAATACAGGGCCTGCCAATCCTTTCCCAGAAGGTAATACGCCTGCGTAAGTAAATCAGGTAAAGGTTCTTCCGGATCGGCAGCTCGATTGATATCATCCTTAACGGTTTCATCTGCATAGATGTGATATAACTTTGACCGGAAGCTTTCTGAATCCGGTGTTCCATCATCTCGTACAACAACGCGCGGTGTTTTTACCAGCCCGGACTCAATACCATCATTCAGTCCAAAGTCGCTGACGATCCATCCGAACAGGGCTTCTTCATCGTTCTTCTTTCCTGAAGGAGCAAAGGGCGTAGCGGAAAAGTCATAGCAAGAGAGAATCCTTCTGGTCTTGTGAATACGGTCCAGACCACTGATCCAGATAGTGGCCTGCTGTTCTGCTTCCTTTTGTTCCTTGGTAAGTTTCACCTTGTTTTCCGGGTTCTTGCGCCATGCGTGGTGGGCTTCGTCATTGATGACCAGAATGTTGGAGGCATTGGTCATTTCACCCAGAACTTCGCGGGCATAGGCTTCGTCGCTCTTTGCACCGCGCTTATCAACACTGCGCCTCTTGGCAATGGTTTCCTCACTGTCCCATGCCAGTGCCTGCCAGTTGGTGATCATGACCTTACCCTGATGCAGCTTGTCCATCAGTCCGATAGGAACGATGTTGAACTGGACATAGTAATTATCATCGCCGCCTGTTTGCAAAACCTGTAGGCGGCTCTTGACCGTCAATCCAGGCGCAACAATGAACACATACTTTGTAAAGCGCTTGTCCTGTGGATATGTAACTTTATTGCAGATCATCCATGCGATCAGCATAGCCATGACGGTCGTTTTTCCGCCGCCGGTACAGAGCTTGGTACATAGGCGCCGGAATGCTCCGCCATCAGAGGGGATATCAATGCCGACCTTCTCCGCATCAGGAGCTTCCGTTAGCCAGATCAGTGTCTCTATGGCATCCATTTGGCAATAGAAGAACGGATATTGCCGTGCATCTTTATCGTTCCAATGATCCAGCAGCTTTCTCGTCACGCCGGTCACGCCGGGATATCCCGCTTCGCGCCATGCTTTCACACGGGGACGGATCCGGTTGACAAGTGGAAGTTCGATAAACTGCCCAATGTCATTGTACTGATTGGACCCCTGACCAGCAATAAAATATCCGGCTGGGCGGCGGCCCTCCTCGCGCACAAAGGTCTGTCCGTTTAGATCATATTTCCAGTGATGGGTCGGCTCACGGTAAGCAGAGTTAATGATTAACTGATCAATGCCTGCCATTACTCATCACCTATCCTTATCACCTTCAGGCTTTCAATGCCGCGATCGTCAATGATTTTTACTGCAATACGGGTATTCGGTTCTGCCATAAACCACAAAGACTCATTTCCGGCATACTTTTCGATCAGATCCGGATCGATTTCTGCTCTCAGCGTCTTGGCCAGCTTGTTCCAGCCGTCTTTTTTGCCGCCCATGGGGAAGAAGACCTGTTTCGGTTCAATGCACATGCCGTCATAGTCGGTGTCCAACATCCACATGGCGATTCGGGAGGTACTTCCGGAATCTACCGTGCCCTTCTTCACATCGTAGTAGTCAAAGCCGTTAACCTTAACCTTGAATTTGCGCTTGCTGCGGCCATCACGGATCAGCTCCACATCGGGCTGACCCACCAGCCAGAAGGACTGGTCGGAGGAACGCTTCTTTTTCAGATCTTCGGTCATCAGGTCGGTATTCATCTGCGCTTTCAGGATCGTGACGCCCGGCCAGTTCATTTCGTCAATATCCTTGGCGGCTTCCGGATCAAACTGAAAAGCTGCAAAGATGATCAGCTTGGGAGCAGGGCGAAGAGTTTCTGCTTCATCCAATGCCATAGCTACCATACGGGAATCCAGAGGTTTCGTCTCTCCGGCAAAGCAAATAACCGCACGGCGAGGCGTTTCTTCCTCGGTTTCCGCCTCTGCCTGCAGGAACTTCGTGCCGGACAGTGGCTCTACACGGCTGAAAGTCAATCTGCTGCCGCCCCGACCAAGGATACCGGTAGCCAGCAACTGATCCCGCCAGTCGGTCTGCTTGGCGCTAAAATCTTCCTCTGTATCGCCGATATCATCCAAAGGCTTCACAACGGGCGCAGGTAGTGCTTCAACAGTAAACGGGCCAGTAATTCGGACTTTTGTTTTATCGATTTCTGGTTGATCATATAGTGTTTCCACTTCGGGAGGTTCATTATACGCGATATTCTTAAGTCGCACGTGCGGAACAGTTTTATATACAAAACCGCTACCAACACCTTGGTCTTCATGCGCTAATTTATAATAATCAAATGTTGCCGTCATTAAGCGTTGTTTTGCTAATGTAAGGGCCACTCTAGATGTATCACATGTTATCCATCTGCGCCCAAGTTGCTCTGCCACATATGCGGTTGTTCCACTTCCACATGTAATATCCAAAACAAGGTCTCCAGGATCTGTTGCCATCAATGTGCATCGAGCTATCACTTTTTCTGATGTTTGCACAACATATATTCTTGCCGTGCGAAGCAAAAAATCTAGCCAAATGTTGTTTATTGGCATTACAGGGTAGTCATCAATATACATTACATAGGCTAAGTTTTTTCCAGTGGAAACGATTCTGTTGGCTTTTATCAGATTGTACATTTTTTCTTGAGGTACAGACCATTGCCTGTCATTAGGCGGATAATACTCCTTGCCCTCAAAAATCAGCGGAGTAATTCTGTGATTAGGATTATCGTGTTGAGAACAGGGGTTAGAGAGTTTATATGCACGCCATCCTTGGGGAATAAGCTGAGGGTTTGCTTTTTCCTCTTTGCTCATTGGCCTTCTAGTTTTGCCATCAGGTGACTCCAGTTGGTCATATCGTTCTCCGGTAGATTCGCCTTCCCCGACGCGTTTTGCCTCAAATAACTGATGATATTTCATTTTGCTTTTATCTTTAGCATACCAAACAATGAAATCAGTCACGTTGCTAAGTTGCGATGCTGTCGCCGTTCCACCTTTTTTATAAATAATTATGCTTACATAGTTTTGAATACCAAGAATCTCGTCGCATAATTCTTTAACGTGGTGAACGTTTTCGTCGCTAATTTGGACGAAAACACTTCCAGATTCCGCTAACAAATCACGAGCTAACAGCAACCGATTCCGGAGAAAGGTGAGATATGAATGAATGCCCAGTTCCCAGGTGTCACGAAACGCTTTGATCATTTCTGGCTCTTGAGATAGGTCATCATCCTTTTCCTTAACGTCCTTTTGATCCACAAAAGGCTGAAAATTAGAACCGTACTTGATACCATACGGCGGGTCAATATAGACCATCTGCACCTGACCAGCCATGCCCTCCTTTTCCAGAAGAGAATTCATAATGACCAGACTGTCACCGGCGATCATACGGTTCGTCCAATTTACGCCGTGCTGATAGAACTCAATGCTTTCTCTACGGCGGCGCATACGCTCAGCCGGGGTTTCAGCATCGAACATGGACTGCTGACCTTCCAGCTGTCCTTCTAACGTATTCGAGTATTCCTTCATGACTCTCGCAATAATGCTGTGGGGCTTGATGGACTCATGAATATGGATAGAGGAAGTCGGGACATCAAAACTCATACCCTCAGCCTTGCCTGCCCATTGCAGAGTCGGGTCCAGATGTGGATCAAACTGATAGGTCTTGACCTTTTCCTCTGCCTTATCATGCTGCGCCATTCCAACAGGAGGATTGTTTGTACGCTTTTTATCATCATGGGTATATGCTTCAACGTCGCGCATTTTTGCGGCTTCAGCATCTGTCGGTTGCTTCTTTGGACGAGCCATTTATTTGTCCTCCTTTTCCTTGGTTGGGAATAGTTCTGCATGCTTGGCGCGCAGATAGTCCACAGCAAAATTTGGATCATCACTCAGCTGGTGATTTAGTTTCTTGCGGAGATATTCATATTTGAGCTTGTTGTCCTGAATAATCTTCGACCATTCAAATACAGAAATAGAAATGTTTCCGGCATTGTAGTAATTACCGTCACCAATAACTTGATTTTCGAGGGCACTTCGTACCCGCTGATCAAGGTCCTGACCAAGCAATATAAAATGCCATTTAGTGCGGGTTTTATCAAACATTGGATTATCTGCCACTATCAGGGCATAGTCTCGAATCTGATCAAGTTCCTTTAGGGTCAGGGTTAACGTCGGCCTTTTGAGTTCAATGACCAGATGTTCAAAGTTTTCGTAGCTGGGACAAATCTGCTGAAACAGACAAATGTCTGGTATACGAGTCAGATCATCTACGGCTTCAGGCGGGATTTCGGGGATCAATTCATCGCGACCGAGGCACTTAATGTGCGCCTTCAGTAGATTTCTGAGCGATTGATCTGAAGTTCCAAGTGTGTATTTTTCTCCGAAAATCCACAATTCTTTCAGCAGCACCTTATGGAACTGGGTTCGTTCTTTGATTGGTGCACCTATCGAATCGTTATACACCATCTGTTCGAGCACCTGCAGAAATACAAGCCTATCACTTACTGTTTTGGCCGTATCGATGATTTCCGGCAGATGCGTATGTGTAAGTAGCTCGGCCAGATCATCCTGCTGTTGCTGTGTCAGATTAAATACTTCCGTTAAAATCGTTTTGATGCTGGCTGGATTTGTATTGATCGCCTCGCGCATCAGGCGATAGGTCAGCTTTTTGGTTTGCCTGGGAGATGTTTTCAGTTGAGGAACGGCGCGGTTCACCTGGACTGCAAGCACATCAAAAACATCCCGTTCGGCTTTTCTTATTTCGTCTTCCGGCTCTCCCTCGTAAGGATAAATACCCTCTTCCTTGATGCGTGTTACCTCTGTTGCAGCATCATCTGCCTCCTGCTCCCCTATGAGTTCTTTCGCAAATTTTTTCGCCTCATCCTCAAAATAGGCATACGCAGGGTTTGCCCTACCCATTGCCAGCAGGTTTTCACGATGCATCTGCTCAAAGAGATCTCCCATGAGGTAGATAGAAGTAGAAGATTTCTGCAGTGGACCGTAATCCAGCTCTGCATATACAACCCCGGAATTACCACAGATAAATAGTTTGTTGAATTGTGCCTGCTTCCAAGTAATCGCGCTGACCCTTGCTTTTACTGGGCCTTTTCCTTCTTCTACAAAAACGAGTTCTTTTTCGTCTTGCTTCTTGATTTGGCGTACAGGGTCTATCGTTGCACCGTCGTATTTGATGGTGATATCCGTATATGCCAGCAGATACGGAGCGAATGTTGTCAAAAGATCCGGCATCATTTCCATTGGATCAGCTATTTTGGAAATTGCGCCGATCTTATCATCGGCAATCCCGTGAATATGAACGGTAGTTCCAGTAAGCTCTGCATCTGTTTTTCCAGCAGTTTCGCTATAGCGGATATCCATGCGAGAACCTGAGTTAATGTGGACTTCGCTTGAATAGAGGTTGCCATCTTCATCTCTGAACACAGAAAGCCAATCGACAAAGTTTCCGGCGGCCATCGCTTTATAGCGGCCCTGTCCGAGTTTGCCGTGATAAATTCGTCCTGCGGGGCTTTTTTCGGCAACACTTTTCCGAGAGAGTCCATATTTGCCGAAATATTCCTCGATGCAGTCAACCGGAATGCCGTGACCGTCATCTTTTACATAGATGTCAGACACGGTTTCTGCGCCGGGAAGACCGGCATATCCAAAAGTTACTTCAATGTTCTGAGCGTCTGCGTCGCAGGCATTCCAAATCAGTTCTTTGATGGCTTCACGGGGGGATCCCTTTATACTGCGTTCAAAATGCTCTTGCGTGATTTCGACACTTATCGATTTATATGCCATAACACCTCTCCTTTTTCCGGAAGAAACAAACAAAAGGTTTTTGTCGTTGTTTGTCGAATAGACGATTTTGGACGTGTTGTAAACCAAGGGGTTAGTGCGCCCATTCGCACCCTTGGGATGGAATGTACCCCATTCATTATTTCGAGTCCGGGTCGCCGGGGAACTTACGCCACCAGCGTTTTCAGGATTTCCATGATCTGCTCATATTCGATGCCTGCGGCGTAAGCAAATTGCTTGCGGTATTTATCCCACATGGCGTGGAGTTCCGGGCTTTCTTCGATGTTGTGCAGGATTCCGGGGACATCTGTGATCTGCTCCGCAGTGCCGCGATGCCTGGCTGTTGCACGCAGCGCCTCAGCAAATACGGCTTTATCAAATTTCTGTGTTGTGGTCAGTATGTAGGCATCGTAGAAATCTCTGGGGCGGGCATTGAACACACCGCGCCGCAGGAGGGTTTCCACCTTTTCTGCGCTTTGCTCACAGAAGCACCTCCAAATACTGCCGCAGGATGTTCGCCACACGCATCTTCTTCGCGTAAGAGTGAAGTTTATTCAAATCCTTCTTGGGGCTGGCGGCGTAGAGCTTCAAAGCGGCAAGAAATGTTTCCGTACCCACCTTGTTGCGGCTGCGGATCATGTCACAGATCGTGCGCTCAAGGTCATACACCGGCACTTCATTTCCGGCGGGTGTGTTCAGCGCAGTCCGGCCAAGATCGAACAGATCCGGTTTGATGTAATAGACCTTGCATTCGTTTTTGATTGCCGCTGACACCGTGTAATCGGATGGCACCGTTATCGTATGCTCAAAAGGCGTCCGATCCGAAATGCCATGAAGGAACAGGGCGGTTTCGTGGGAAAAAATGATCTGCTTGGAACGCTTGCTGATGGACAACAGCTCATCCTGCATATCATCGGGCAGAATGTACTGCCCCTGAACGACCCTATGAATTCTATCTTCTCTGCACAGTTTATAAAGCATGGCTTTGGAGATGCCGTGCGCTATGGCAGTTTTCGTTTCAATGATGCCGCCATGTCCTTGAGCAATGGCGGCAAGCTCAGCCATGTAATCCATTTCGATCACCTCAGATACCAATTCAAAGAAATTATAGACAATTTCGTTATGAAAGTCAACGGCACAAGAGGACTTTTACACACAGCGGAACGGACCGCGATATCAAAACGGTTGAGAAAAAGAAAAGCATCTGTTATAATCAATATGTCTGGGGCTGTCCTTTTGCATCGGGACAAGAGGGGCGCTCCACGGGGATAAACCAAAGGAGAAGGAAGATATATGAAATTAGGTATCGTGGGCCTGCCCAACGTGGGTAAGAGCACGCTTTTCAACGCGCTGACGAACGCCGGGGCGGAGTCGGCGAACTACCCGTTTTGCACGATCGAGCCGAACGTCGGCGTCGTCACCGTGCCGGACGCGCGGCTGGACTATCTCGCGGAGATGTACCGGCCGAAAAAGTACACCCCCGCTACGATCGAGTTCGTGGACATCGCGGGTCTTGTCAAGGGCGCATCACAGGGCGAGGGTCTCGGCAACAAGTTCCTCGGCGACATTCGCAACACCGACGCCATTGTCCACGTTGTCCGCTGCTTTGACAACGCCGACATCATCCGCCACGAGTGCTCGCACGACCCCGTGAGCGATATCGAAACCGTCGATCTCGAGCTCATTCTCGCCGACATCGAAATGCTCCGCCGCCGCCAGGACAAGGCGGAGAAAAACGCCAAGAGCGGCGACAAGAAATTCAAAAAGGAAGCAGAGGTCCTCGGCCGTCTCATCGAGTGGATGGACGGCGGACGTTCCGCCCGCAGCTTTGAAGCCGACGAGGAGGAGCGCGAGATCATCGCCGCGTCCGACCTTCTCACCAACAAGCCCATCATCTATGCCGCGAATCTTGACGAGGACGGCTTCTCCGCCGGAGCGGAGAACAATGCCTACTATCAGCAGGTCAAGGCGCTCGCGGACGCCGAGGGTAGCCGTGTGCTGCCGGTGTGCGCCCGGTTTGAGCAGGAGATCGCGGAGCTTGACGAGGAGGAGCGCGCCGTGTTCATGGAAGAGCTCGGCATGACCGAGTCCGGTCTGCAGCGCCTCATTCAGGCGTCCTACGAGCTGCTTGGCCTCATCTCCTTCCTGACGGCGGGCAGCGACGAGGTGCGCGCCTGGACGATCCGCCGCGGCACGAAAGCGCCGCAGGCCGCCGGGAAAATCCACACCGACTTTGAAAAGGGCTTCATCCGCGCCGAGATCGTGGCGTTTGACGATCTCAAGACCTGCGGCAGCATGGCCGCGGCCAAGGAAAAAGGCCTTGTCCGGCTTGAGGGCAAGGACTACGTGATGCACGACGGCGACGTGACGCTCTTCCGCTTCAACGTTTCCAAGTGAGCGAAAAACGCATAGGCTTTCTCGATACATGGCGGGCAGCGGCGCTGCTCGCCATGATCGTATGGCACTTTCTTTATGATCTTGCATCGGCGGGACTTGTGCCGGAAACGCTTCTGCAAAGCCCCGTTATGGAGCTTGCCCGCTATGCCGTCGCCGGGAGCTTCATCGCCATCTCCGGCGTGTGCGCGCGTCTCTCGAAGCGCCCTCTCCGCCGGGGGCTCATCGTGCTTGCCGCGGCGCTTCTTGTGTCCGCGGTGACATATCTTATCGGCGCTCCCGTATACTGGGGCATACTGCATTTGCTCGGCGTGTGTATGCTGCTGTATGCCGCAGTGCGGAAACGCTGGGAGAGACTGCCCGCCACCGCCGCCTGCGGCGCGGCGCTGCTCGTTTTCGCGCTGACGTTCGCGCTGCCGGTGCGCGTGCGCGTGGGTGTGCCGTTCCTTTTCCCGCTCGGGCTGCGCACGGCGGCTTTTGCCTCGGCGGATTACTATCCGCTGCTGCCGTGGGGCGCGCTCTTTTTCGCGGCGGCCGCCGCGGCGGAGCGGCTCGGCGACATGCCGCCGGAGAGGAAGTACGAGCGCGCGCCGCGCGCCCTCGTGTGGATGAGCCGGCGCTCGCTTTTTATCTATCTTGTACACCAGCCCGTGCTGCTTGCGCTGACGGCGCTTTTGCTTTGCGCGGCGCAGGGGACTTGACACCCGGATTTTTTGGGTGTATAGTCCCGACATAGGCGTTGAAGGGAAACGCCCGGAGAAGTCGGCGCAGAGAGGGACGCGCTTTGGTGAAAGCGTCCTGCGGACAAGCCCGGTATCGACCGTCCCGGAGCCGGCGGGAGGAAATGCCCGCCCGTGAGATCGCGTTACAGATCAATGAGTGAAATAACAGGGTGGAACCGTGTTTTTATAAGCACCCCTGTGCCGCAGGACAGGCATGGGCGTGCTTTTTTGTTTGCCAATAAAGAAAGAATATACTTCGGAGGAGACATTATGGAAGAGAACGCTTACAGCTGGGAAAATCCCGAATACCGCAAAACGTACCATCATACCTGCTCGCACGTCATGGCGCAGGCGATCTGCCGCCTGTACCCGGGCACAAAGCTCGCCATCGGCCCCGCGATCGAGGAGGGCTTCTATTACGACATCGATAGCGAGCATACCTTCTCTCCCGATGACTTTGAAGCCATCGAGAAGGAAATGCGCAAGATCTGCAAGGAAAAGCTGAAGCTCGAGCGCTTTGAGCTGCCCCGTGCCGAGGCTGTCGCGCTCATGGAACAGGCGGAGCAGCCCTACAAGGTCGAACTGATCAACGATCTGCCGGAGGACGCCGTCATTTCCTTCTACCGCCAGGGCGAGTTCACCGACCTTTGCGCCGGGCCGCATCTCGACTCCACCGGCCGCATCAAGGGCAACGGCATCAAGATCACGAGCGTCACGGGCGCCTACTGGCGCGGCGATTCCAACCGCAAGATGCTCCAGCGCTTCTATGCCGTCAGCTTCCCGAGCAAGGACATGCTCGACGAGTACCTTGCCCGCATCGAGGAAGCCAAGAAGCGCGACCACCGCAAGCTCGGCAAGGAGCTCGGGCTCTTCACGCTCATGGACGAAGGCCCCGGCTTCCCGTTCTTCCTGCCGAAGGGCATGGTGCTGCGCAACACCCTCATCGACTACTGGCGCCAGGTGCATAAGCGCTACGGCTATGTGGAGATCTCCACGCCGATGATCCTCAACCGTGCGCTGTGGGAGCGCTCCGGCCACTGGGAGCACTATAAGCAGAACATGTACACCACCGTCATCGACGACGAGGATTTCGCCATCAAGCCGATGAACTGCCCGGGCGGCATGCTCGTATATAAGTCTGAGCCGCATTCCTACCGCGACCTGCCGCTGCGCGTGGGCGAGCTGGGTCTTGTCCACCGCCACGAGCTCTCCGGCGCGCTGCACGGACTGTTCCGCGTCCGCTGCTTCACGCAGGACGACGCGCACATCTTCATGACATGGGAGCAGATGAAGGACGAGATCAAGAATGTTGTCCGCCTGTTCGACGAGGTCTACTCCGTGTTCGGCCTGCGCTACGAGATCGAGGTCTCCACGATGCCCGAGGATCACATGGGCGACGTGAAGGACTGGGATTTCGCCACCGAAACGCTCAAGGCCGCCGTGACCGAAATGGGCAAGAGCTACGTCATCAACGAGGGCGACGGCGCGTTCTACGGCCCGAAGCTCGACTTCCATCTGGCCGACAGCCTTGGCCGCACCTGGCAGTGCGGCACGATCCAGCTCGACATGCAGCTGCCCGAGCGCTTTGAATTGGAGTACACCGGCGCGGACGGCGAAAAGCACCGCCCGGTCATGATCCACCGCGTCGTGCTCGGCTCCATCGAGCGCTTCATCGGCATCATCACCGAGCATTACGCCGGGGCGTTCCCGGTGTGGCTCGCGCCCGTGCAGGTGCGCGTTCTCACGATCACCGACCGCGCGAACGAGGCCGCCGAAAAGGTCGCCGCCGCGCTCGATGAGGCCGGGCTGCGCGTCGAGAAGGATCTGCGCAACGAGAAGATCGGCAAAAAGATCGCCGAGGGCCGCAGCCAGAAGATCCCGTACCTGCTCATTCTCGGCGACAAGGAAGCCGAGAGCGGGACCGTGGCCGTGCGCAGCCGCGCCGGGGACGAGGGCGTTATGGCGCTCGACGCATTCATCGAGCGCGTCGCCGGGGAAGTCCGCACAAAGAAAAACTAAAATTTGACATCATAAAACAAATTGCGCCCCTCCAAACTAAGAAAAACAGTTTGGAGGGTTTTTTATGACAAAATATGGGTTAAAACGCGCCTGCATTGCGATCGCGGTGCTGTTCGCGGTGAATATAGCGGTCATCTCGCTGGCGCAGAGGGCGGATGCGGCGTCGTATAAGCGCGGCTCTACCGGCAGCGTCGTTTCCGAAATTCAGCAAAAACTCAAGGACTGGGGTTACTACAGTGCCGACGTGGACGGCATTTACGGCAGCCGCACGGAGGCGGCGGTGCTGCTCTTCCAGCAGAAAAACGGTCTTGCCGCGGACGGCAAGGCGGGAGCCGAGACGCTTGCGGCGCTCGGCATTTCGTCCGCGGGGCTCATCGAGCAGAACACGTCCGGCGATGTGGCGCTGCTTGCGCGGCTCATCTCCGCCGAGGCGCGCGGCGAGAGCTACGAAGGGCAGGTGGCCGTGGGTGCGGTCGTGATGAACCGCATCGCGCATCCGTCGTTCCCGAACACGCTCTCCGGCGTCATTTACCAGCGCGGAGCATTCTCCTGCCTTGACGACGGGCAGTTTGACGAGCCGGTCGCGCAGAGCGCCTACGCCGCCGCGCGCGACGCCATGAACGGCTACGACCCCACCGGCGGCGCGATCTATTATTTTAACCCGGCCACGGCGACGAGTCAGTGGATATGGTCGCGCCCGCTGATCGTGCAGATCGGCAAGCACCGCTTCTGCGCGTGAGAGTATCTGCACCGCCGAGACGGAGGGGAGACGTTATAACCTCTCAGTCACGGCGCTTTGCGCCGTGCCAGCTCCCCTGTTAGGGGAGCCAAGTGGGTTTTTGAAACACTAACTTGCCTCCCCTAACAGGGGAGGTGGCAAAAGCGCAGCTTTTGACGGAGGGGTTTCTCTTCCGCAAAGGGAAAAGCCGTCAGGGAGGATCGCCTCCTATTGACACATCTCTTCCGTGAGATGTGCCTTGCATTTTCTCCGCTGAAAAAGTACTATAAAAGGTGCAAAACACCCTTGCCAACCGGCGGTTGACAGATTTCAAGCTGGCAATTGGTTGATTGCAACCTCCCGAAACGGTACATTTACTCCAACAACACGGCGCGGCATCCGCGCCACGAAACGGAGGAAACCATTATGATCCTGGCGGAAAAAATCGCCCGGCTGCGGAAAAAGAACGGCTGGTCGCAGGAAGATCTGGCGGAGAAAATGAATGTATCGCGGCAGGCGGTATCCAAATGGGAGAGCGCGCAGACGGTACCCGATCTCGAAAAGATCCTCACGCTCGGAAATCTCTTCGGCGTTACGACGGACTATCTGCTGAAAGACGAGATCGAAAGCGAGGAGTTTTCCTCCGGCGGCGAGGATTCTGCCGTCCGGCGGCTCACGCTCGCCGAGGCGAACGAGTATCTCGCGTGGGAGGAAAAGTCGTCGCTGCGTATCGCCGCGGCAACGTTTCTGTGCGTTTTCTCACCGATTCCGCTCGTGTTTCTCGCCGGCGCCGCGGAAGCGGCAAAGTACGGCGTTACGGAGAATATGGCGACGCTCGCCGGTATAACAATGCTCTTTCTGCTTATCGCCGCGGCGGTCGCCGTCTTTATATCCTGCGGCTTTAAAAGCGAACCCTATAAGTTTCTCGAAAAAGAGATGTTCGATACCGAATACGGCGTGACCGGCATGGTGAGCGAGCGGCAGAAGGCGTACCGTCCCACCTATGTCCGCTGCAACATCATCGGCATTGTGCTCTGCGTTCTCTCTCCCGTGCCGGTAGTCGCCGGGGCCATGACGGGGGACGAGTTTCTCACGGTCGTGACGGTGTGCGTGCTGCTTCTGCTTGTTGCCGTCGGCGCGGCGTTCCTTGTCGCTGCCGGCATCCGCTGGTCGGGAATGCAGAAGATCCTGCAATCCGGCGATTACGCTCCGGCGGAGAAAAAGCGCAATGAGCGCGAGGCGGCGCTTTCCGCGGTCTATTGGACGCTCGCCACGGCGGCGTATCTCGGCTGGAGCTTTTCGACCGGCGGCTGGAAGAATACGTGGATCGTATGGCCTGTCGCGGGCGTGCTGTATGCGGCGGTGCTGAATCTTTACCGTCTGTTTACGAAAAACCGGGAGGATTAACATGCTTGAAAATCCCCCGCCCCTTGTTATTCAAGGGACGGGGGATAATTGCATTTGCGGCTCATGCGCCTGGCTGCAAAATACGCTGCTTTCTAATGCGAAACATTACATTTCATAGGGAGGTGTATCATTGACGGCGCGGTAAATCTGGTATATTATTCTTGCGGAGAAAGGAGAATTACCATGTCTGATAAATTTATTCTGAGCTGCTGCTCTACGGTGGACCTGCCCTACAGCTATCTGGAGAGCCGTCATATCCCGGTGCTGTTCTATACCTATGTGGTGGACGGCGTGACGTATGACGACGACATGGGGCGCGATTCCCAAGCATTGCCCCGGTTCTATCAGTTCATCAAGGAAGGCAAGCTGCCTCAGACCAGCCAGATCAACGAGGCGGAGTACGAGGAATTTTTCGAGAGTCTGCTGCAGCAGGGCGACGTACTGCACATTGCGTTCACGTCCGGTCAGTCCGGCTCGGTGTATAATGCGTTTCTGGCGGCGGAGATGCTGAAGGAGAAGTACCCCGACCGGAAGCTGGTGGTGCTCGACTCGCTATGCTCGTCCTCCGGCTACGGACTGCTTGTGGACACTGTGGCCGACATGCGGGATGCGGGCGCGACGCTGGACGAGGCAGTCCAGTGGGTGCTGGACAACCGCAACAAGGTGCACCACCAGTTCTTCTCCACCGATATGACCCAGTTCCGGCGCACAGGCCGGGTGTCCGGTGCGGCGGCGGCCATCGCCACGGTGCTGAACATCTGCCCGCTGATGCGGCTGGACAACAAGGGCGCTATCAAGGCATACGACAAGGTGCGGGGCAAGCACAAAGCCATCGAAGCTACCGTGGACGCCATGGAGGAACACGCCCAGGGCGGCCGGGAGTATGACCAGCGGTGCTGGATCTGCCATTCCCAGTGCCCGGAGCTGGCCCAGCAGCTCTCCGACGCGCTGGGGGAGCGGTTCCCCCATGTGAAGGGCCACATCCGCATTTGCGATATCGGCACCATCATCGGCAGCCACGCCGGACCGGGCACAGTGGCCGTGTTCTTCTACGGCGACGAGCGCCCGGAGATGGACTGACGCGCGAGTAAAAAAGGCTGATCGGTAAATAATATGCATGCAGGGCGGGACACATTGGCCCCGCCCTGTGTTTTTTGTAGAAGAGTAAACCACCGGCTATGCCGGTGGACATAAAGAGATCCACTTATGGATGGAAAAAGAAAACCTCCGATGATAGAGTGTAGTCAGGTTCGCCAACCGACAACAGACAAAATCAAAGGAGGTTATCCAAATGGATAAGGACAGTTTAGCACATAGTAAGTGGAACTGCAAATACCATATTGTGTTTGCACCGAAATATCGACGCCAGATAGTCTATAAGCAAATCTCAGCAGACATAGGGCAGATCATCCGCGCCCTGTGCGCAAGAAAAGGGATAGAAATACTGGAGGCAGCAGCAATGCCGGATCACATACACCTGTATGTGAAGATACCGCCGAAGTACAGTGTGTCAGAGGTAATGGGATATCTGAAAGGAAAGAGCAGTCTGATGATCTTCGACCGGCATGCGAATCTGAGGTACAAGTACGGAAACCGACATTTCTGGTGCCGCGGCTACTATGTGGACACGGTAGGGCGTAATGAGAAGGCAATACAGGAATATGTACGGAATCAGTTGCAAGAGGATGTAGCCGCGGACCAGATCAGTCTGAAAGAATTTACCGACCCGTTTACGGGTGAGCCAGTAAGCAAGGGCAAATAAAGAGCCGCCCCCGGCAGGGGGCAGCCCGTAATAGTGTTGCGATTGGCGAACTTTTTCATGCGCCTTGAGGCGCGGCTGTCCTACGCCCTTATAGGGCTTGTGCAAGCCACCGGCTACGCCGGTGGTCTTGACTCGCTCATCCGCAGGGACGCCCTTGCAATCGGACGGGAACCGCGCTATACTTAAATAAGAAAATGTTGTATAAGGGGGATTCCCGTTGAGTTTTTGCGATAAATGCGGCGCATACGTTCCGATTGGGGATACGGTATGCCCGGCCTGCGGCTACGACCCGGAGGCCGAAGCGAAAAAGGCGGCGGAGGCCGCCGCGCGTGCCGCCGAGGAGGAGCGCCGCCGCGCCGCCGAACAGGCGCGAATCGAACGCGAAGAGGCGGAGCGCAAAGCCCGCGAAGAAGCCGAGCGCCGTGCGCGCGAAGAGGCCGAACGCCGCGCTGCCGAGCAGAGAGAACGCTGGCAGCAGGACCCGTGGCAGCAGACGCACACCGGCGGCCCGGCGCAGGGACAGTACACCTCCCGGCGTACGGCAGGAGCGTCTCAGGCACAGTACGCTTCACAGCGCACCGGCCGGACGAACGCCAATACCGGGGAATACCGGCAGGAAAAATCGTACCCGTCGTCGGACGATGAAATGCGCCGCAAGGCCTCCGAGTCGGTCGAGCGACAGAAGCTCTCCGTGCTCTCGTACCTTGGCCTTCTCTGGCTGATTCCGGCCATCACGCAGGGGGACGATCCCTTCATGAAGTATCATACGGAGCAGGGGCTTGGCCTCCTTGTTTTCGGAGCTCTCGTCAACCTGCTCGGCGGGATATGGGGTTGGGTCTCTCTGGTCGGAAATATCCTTTGCCTGATCGGCGTCATCAACGGCATCAAAAATGTCCTCGGCGGCAAGCGAGAGCCGCTGCCCGTGATCGGCAGTCTCGTACAGTCTGTCAAGGAATCGATGGCAAAAAGAAAAAATTAAGGAGGACACGTTATGAAACCCACCGTTTTTTTCTCCCGGGAGATCACGCCGGAAAAGGTGCTGGAGCTGTACCGTGCTCTCGGCAGGGAGCTTCCGGGCAGGGTCGCGGTCAAGGTGCACTCCGGCGAGGAGGGCAACCAGAATTTCCTGCCCCCGGAGCTTTGGAAAGACGTTGTCAAAGCCGTAAACGGCACCGTGGTTGAGTGCAACACCGCGTATGAAGGCTCCCGCAACTACACCGAGCAGCACCGCCGCCTTCTGCGCAAGCACGGCTGGTCGGCGGCGTTCGATGTGGACATTCTCGACGCCGAAGGCCCCGATCTGGAGCTTCCCATTCCGAATGGCAGCGTGCTGAAAAAGGACATCGTCGGCAAGGACATCAAAAACTACGACTCCATGCTCGTCCTCTCCCACTTCAAGGGCCACCCGATGGGCGGCTACGGCGGAGCGCTCAAGCAGCTCTCCATCGGCTGTGCCTCCACTGCGGGCAAGGTGTGGATCCACTCCGGCGGCACGACGACCGACCAGAGCCAATTCTGGAACAGCCTTCCGCCGCAGGATGTGTTCCTTGCGGCCATGGCGGACGCGGCGAGCGCCGTTGCGGAGCACTTCCACGGCAGCATGGCGTTTGTGAACGTGATGAAGAATCTCTCCGTCGACTGCGACTGCTGTGCCGTGGCGGAGGATCCGTGCATGAAGGACATCGGCATTCTCGCCTCGCTCGACCCGGTCGCGGTCGATCAGGCGTGCATCGATCTCGTCTATGCCGCGGCGGACGACCCCGGCCGGCAGCACTTCATCGAGCGCGTGGAGTCGCGTCACGGCATTCGCACGATCGAGTGCGCCGCGGCTCTCGGCGTCGGCAGCCGGGAGTATAAGCTCGTCGAATTGTGATAATTGCGCGCCGCGCTTTTGGCCGAATTGACAAGCGGATTCTTAACATGATAAAATAAAAAAAGCGGATGCGGATCGCTCTTACAATTCGCATCCGTTCTTTGTTTCTTTGATACAAGGGGAAAGGAAGGACGACCGCCATGGGAAAGCTGTTCGGAAAGACGTGGATGTTCGATACGCTCGTGGAAATTGCCGGGAGCATCCTGACCGGCGTTGCCATCTATAACTTTGCACTGCCTGCCAAGTTCCCTATGACCGGCTTTTCGGGTCTCGCGCTGATACTCTACCGGCTGTTCGGCCTGCCCATCGGCGTGATGACGATCGTTCTCAACATCCCGGTGGCGATTCTCTGCTACCGGCTGCTCGGCCGCCGGTTTTTTCTTTGCAGCGTCCGGTGCATGATCCTCTCCTCGCTCTTTATTGACTACATAGCGCCGCTCCTGCCGGTTTACACCGGCGAGCGGCTCATCGCCGCCATATGCGCGGGCGTGCTCGGCGGACTGGGTTACGCGCTTATCTATATGCGGAACTCTTCCACCGGCGGCGCGGATTTTATCACGCTTGCGCTCAAAGCCAAGCACCCGCATCTGCCGCTCGGCCGGTTCATTCTGATCACGGACGGCGTTGTCGTGGTACTCGGCGGCATCATTTTCCGCGATTTTGACGGCATCGTCTATGGCATGCTCATCGATCTCGTATTCGCCGTCATCGCCGACAAAATCATGTACGGCGCGAATGCCGGAAAGCTCGCGCTCATCGTAACCAACCACGGCAAAGCCGTTACGGAGCGGATCGACGAGCTCTGCGGCCGCGGCACAACGATTATCGACGCGCGCGGCGGCTTCCGGCAGGACCGCCGCGACGTGGTGATGTGCGCCTGCTCCGGCAAGGAAATGTTCGCCATCACCCGCGAGGTGAAGCTGCTCGACCCGGCTTCGTTCACCGTTATTCTCGAATCCAACGAGGTCCACGGCGAGGGCTTCCGTATGCTCCGCGTGGCGGAGCCGCCGGCCGACGACGGGAAAGAATAAGACGACGGAATTAAGAAAAAACGCATTCTCTGACAAAACAGAGAATGCATTTTTCAGACTGTCAAAGAAGCCTCGCAGAGTTTGCGCCCGCAGGCGCAAATAAAGTTCAAAGCATTTTTGCC
>OLSB01001960.1_pt1 | contig 18256 bp, 19 predicted proteins | sample 1672071 | NCBI WGS metagenome assembly OLSB01 (sample SAMEA3136642, study PRJEB25190) | human gut metagenome | biome: human gut; feature: human-associated habitat; material: faeces | place: Austria | collected 2013 | reverse complement strand
GCTCCCAACTAAGGTTTTTCCAAGGTGAGCGTTGTAACGTAACCTTAGGAGGCGGATGCTCTATCCTGCTGAGCTACGGAAGCGTATATGCACAACGCTGGTATTCTATCGCACAATTGCCGCCGTGTCAAGGTCAAGCCGTTTTATTGGAAGGGAACAGAATGCTGAAACTCGTAGACATCAAAAAAGATTACACCGTGGGCGATACCGTCGTCCACGCGCTGAAGGGCGTGAACCTTGAGTTCCGCGAGCATGAATTCGTCGCAATATTGGGTCATTCCGGCTGCGGCAAGACCACACTCTTGAACATCATCGGCGGGCTTGACCAGTACAGCTCCGGCGACCTGATCATAAACGGGCGCTCCACAAAGAATTATACCGACGCCGACTGGGACAGCTACCGCAACCACTCGATAGGCTTCGTGTTCCAGTCGTATAACCTCATCCCGCACCAGACGGTGCTCGCAAACGTCGAGCTGGCGCTCACGCTCTCCGGCGTTGCACCCGAGGAGCGCCGCCGCCGCGCGGCTGAGGCGCTGGAAAAGGTCGGCCTCGGCGATCAGCTTCAGAAGAAGCCGAACCAGATGTCCGGCGGCCAGATGCAGCGTGTTGCCATTGCCCGTGCGCTCGTCAATGATCCGGATATTCTCCTGGCCGACGAGCCTACCGGCGCGCTCGACTCCGATACCTCCGTGCAGATAATGGACATTCTCAAGGAGATATCGAAGGATAAGCTCATCATTATGGTCACGCATAATCCGGAGCTTGCCGCGGATTACGCCAGCCGCACCATCCGCCTCAAGGACGGCGTCATCACGGCCGACAGCGCGCCGTATTCCTCCGTGGAGTGCGAGCCGTCCGCGCCCGCGGGGAAGAAGACCTCTATGAGCTTCCTGACGGCGCTCGGCCTCTCCACAAACAATCTGCTGACCAAAAAGACCCGCACCATTCTCACTGCCTTTGCCGGCAGCATCGGTATCATCGGCATCGCGCTCATCATGTCGCTTTCAAACGGCATACAGAACTATATCGACAAGGTGCAGGAGGATACGCTCTCCAGCTACCCGATAACCATACAGGCCGAGTCCGTTGACATGACGGGGCTTATGACCTCTCTCATGGGCGTGAACGCCGGTACGGAGAAGCAGAAGCATGCGAAGGACGCCGTCTATTCCAGCACCGTCATGTACGACATGATGAACTCCATGGTCTCCGCCGACATCGAGACGAACAACCTCAAGCCCTTCAAGGAGTATATCGAGAGCAGCGACAGCGAGATATCCCAGTATATCAGCGCCCTGCAGTATTCCTATGATATAGATATGAACCTCTACGCGAAGGACAAGGACGGCAACATCGGAAAAACGGACGTCGTGGGACTGCTTCAGGATGCCATGAGCGCCACCTACGGCGGCGATTACAGCTCGTTCTTCTCGACCTACGGTTCGTTCTATTCGGCGATGGATGTGTGGCAGGAGCTGCTGCCCGGCGCGAACGGCGAGCCGATCAATGCGCTTCTGAAGCAGCAGTACGACGTGTTGTACGGCCACTGGCCGGAGAAGTACGACGAAGTAGTGCTGGTGGTCGACAGCAACAACGAGATATCCGACCTCGTGCTCTATGCGCTGGGGCTGAAGTCCAAGAGCAGCATCACGGAGGATATGCAGTCGTTCATGTCGCAGGAATCCGTCGAGACGAAGGCGGAGAGCTGGAGCTATGAAGAGCTGTGCGGCATGAGCTTCCGGTACATCTACCCCGCCGACCTGTATCAGTACGACGAGGAGAGCGGCACATATATCGACCTCTCGGACGACGAGCTCGGCCTGAAAACGCTCTACAACAACGGCCTTGAGGTCAGGATAACCGGTATAATCCGCCAGAATAAGGACGCGACCTCCGGCATGATGACCGGCGCGATAGGCTACACGCACGACCTTGTGGAGTACGTCGTCGAGCAGGCCGCGACGCGCGAGATAGTGCAGAAGCAGCTCAATGATCCCGAGCATGACGTTTTCAGCGGCCTACCGTTCCTTGACCGCGAGGATGAGGCGCTGACGAACAGCCGCAAGGAGGACGCCGCGCGGGATTACATCGCAAACGCGACGGACGAAGAGCTTGCGGACGTATATATCGAATACATGTGCAACCCGACGGATGACTACGTACAGGGCATCGTTGACGAGCAGATGGAGTCCACCACCCGCAAGGACATCGAGAAGATGGTGCTGCAAAGCTATCCGGAGTATTCCTCGATGCTCGATAAGATGGACGACGACACGCTGTTTGACTATGTCCGGCAGATGATCGCCGATCAGGTTCGTGAGCAGTACGCCGCGCAGATGCGCAGCCTGTACTCCCGCCTGTCCGATTCCAAGCTGGCCTCAGATTTCCAGCTCCTTGCGCTGGAGGATTCCGACTACCTCTGGATATACGACAACGCGATGCCGCCGGTGTATTCCGAGTCGAGCCTCAAGGACGTGTATAAAAAGCTCGGCTACGTCGATCTGGATAACCCCAGCGAGATAAACATCTACGCCTCGACCTTCGAGAACAAGGACAAGATCGCAAAGGCCATAGAGAACTACAACGACTCCGTATCGAGCGACGATCAGATAAGCTACACCGACGTTGTGGCGCTGCTGATGAGCTCCATAACGAAGATAATAAACGTCATAAGCTATGTTCTCATAGCCTTCGTTGCGATATCGCTTGTCGTTTCTTCCATCATGATAGGCATCATCACATATATAAGCGTGCTTGAGCGCACAAAGGAGATAGGCATCCTCCGCGCTATCGGCGCGTCGAAGAAGGACGTCTCCCGCGTATTCAACGCCGAGACCATAATCATCGGCCTGACCGCAGGCGTCATCGGCATCGGCCTGACGCTGCTGATAAACATCCCGATAAACGTGATAGTGCACAATCTGACGGGGATATACTCCATCAATTCCACGCTTCCGGCGGTGGGCGGCATAGTGCTGGTGCTCATCAGCGTTGCGCTTACCTACATCGCGGGACTTATACCGGCGGGCATCGCCGCGAAGAAAGACCCTGTCGAGGCGCTCAGAACAGAATAACAGAGAATATCAGGAGAGGGGCGGAAGCTTGTGCCGAAGCCGAAATGGAATTTGAATACGGTCTATATATCGGAGCGGCTTCAGGAAAGCCTGCGCCCCGTCTCCCGTTGCGCCCTGACCACAGTGGTCGCGCCCATGGGCTATGGAAAGACCACGGCGGTAAACTGGTATCTGGAGGAGCGGGCGCGGCTGGAGCCGGTGAAGATGCTCCGCGTCAGTGTGTATTCCGACAATCTGGCCATCCTCTGGAAAAGCGTGCAGGATGCTTTTGCCCGCGCGGGCTTCGGCTTTATGCGGGACTGTGACTGCCCCGAGGATGCGGCGAGCGGCGGCCTGCTGGCGGACGAAATGGTGACGCCGCAATTGCGCGCCCTTGTGCGGAGGCTGGAGGAGTTTGCGAATAACGGCAAGGTGGGCGGCCTTATCCTGCGCGGCGGCGAACTGACGCTGGCGCTCAACAAGGGCTATGTGTTTGCAAACGTCCCCAACGCGATTGACATGCGGGATATAGACGGAATACGCAAGTGGTTCACGGCCTTGCTGACCGGCATGGCGGGACTGCTGGATATCCTGCGGAAGAGTCCGGCACTGACTGACACCGTCAGTCAGGCGTGAGGAGGTGGACGTTATGCCGCTTTGGATGGCAATTGTTCTTCTCGTGCTGGCAGTGACGGGGATCGTCCTGAGCTGCAGGCTCATCCCGAGGAGCAGCAAAGCCCGCACGCCGTGCGTGCTGATCTGTGTGCTGCTGGCGCTGGTCTGCGCCGCGTATATAGGGCTGACGCTACTGTTTGTGGACGCGGTCAGCAATCAGCCGCCGACCGTATAAAAATCATCCCCCGCTGCGGAATTACCGCGGCGGGGGATGTGTGCTTATTGCGCGTCGGTTCAGTTCCCGAAAATGCGTTCGATCTCTGCGTTCGTGTAGTCCGTGAGCGCGGGGAAATCCATATATGGCCGGTACTGCAGTTCAAGCTCGTCGTGCAGCGCCTTTGCGCGGCTCAGCTTCTCGACAGCGAGATCGAGCAGCTTGCCGCGGAGCGATGCGACGGCCCTTGCTTCGGCCGCATGGCCGGAGCGCGGCGAACCGGTGAGCATGGAATCCAGCCTTATGTGCCGCGCGGAGCCGGTGCCGTATGAGCCGTCAAAGAACGCGATACCGGCGGCGGGGAGCAGTACGGCGTCAATGCGTTCTGGATGCAGCAGCGACATGGAGAGCACGCGGCACAGGCCGCGCCGCTCGGCCTCCCGCCGCACGAGCTCCAGCGCGGGAGCGCCCCCGCCGTGGCTGCTCGTGAATTCGTATGTCTCGCCGTAACCGGCCAGCGTGTCGGCAAGCGAGATCAGCCCGCGGCAGCTTATGGCGCGCAGGAACACGCGCCGCTCATATGGCGCGCTGTCCGCGGGGCAGCGGCGGAGAATCATATCAAGCCGCTTTTCGAGCGGGGCGAGATCGAAGCCGCCGCGGACTTCGCACTTTCCTGCCGCCGCGATATGCTCGTAGCCTTCTGCGTACAGCGCCTTATAGGCCGGAGTTATCCGCCGTATCGCCACCTGATTTTCTGATGAAAACGGCGTGCGGCAGAAGCGGCCAAGGTTTACATAATCTCCGGTAACGCCGAATATCGTCGGGTCTAGAGCGTGGGGAGCCGTGCCGTCGACCCACGCCTCGTTCAGCGCGGGGATATACACGCCGTCGAGCGAGTCGGGATCGCCGGAGCAGAGCACGTATTCAACGTCCATGCCGCGCCGCTCGGCCTCGGAGCCTATGGCGCGCATGAAGCCGGATTTGCCCGTGCCGGGGCCGCCCTTGATTATGTGCAGGAATCCGCTGCGCGGCGGGAAGCCGCCGTATAGCGAGTAAAAGCCCTGAGCCGAATTTGCGCCGAGAAAATATGTGCTTGTCATAATGCCACCTCTGTAAATAAAAATACAGTATTATATATGCGTATTTTTACCGGATTGACACATGATTACGCCTATAATATAATAATGCGAAAATAATAAAAACGGAGAGATATGATGTTCAAATATATTCTGTTCGATTTTGACGGCACGGTGTTCGACACCGTAGAGGGCATAACGAAGTCCGTCCGCTACGCGATAAACCTGCGCGGCATGGACGCGGAGCTGGATTCCCTGCGCTGCTTTGCGGGGCCTCCGCTGGTGGATATGTTCATGGAGCACTTCGGCTTCACGCAGGCGGAGGCGGAGCAGGCTACCGCGGATTTCCGCGCCCGCTATGAGCCGACCGGATTGCACGAATGCTGCGTTTTTCCAGGCGTCGCGGAGCTGCTCACGGCGCTGCGGGCGCACGGCCTTGTAACTGCCGTCGCAACCTCCAAGCCCGAAAAGCTGGCGCGCGAGCTGCTGGAGGAGAATAACATGCTCGGCCTGTTCGATGCCATCTGCGGCAGCCGCCCGAACGGGAACAACAGTGAGAAGTGGCAGATAGTCAGTCGCGTCATGGAGTCGCTGGGCGCGGTGCCGGAGGAAACGGTGCTTGTCGGCGACACGAAGTATGACGTTCTCGGCGCGCACCGCTGCGGGATAAAGTGCATCGGCGTGGAGTACGGCTATGCCGCCCCAGGCGAGCTTGCCGCCGCCGGAGCGGACTATATCTTACCGGATATCCCGGCACTTGAGGGCTTCCTGATAGGATGAAAGGACACCTGCCGCGCATTTGCGAATAAGAACCAAAACAGCCTGATTTCATATGAAATCGGGCTGTTTTATATATCTATTATTACCGTCTGCACGCCCTGACGGCGGGCGTACAGGATCGTGTTCATCGTGCCGCCGGGGCGCCCGTCGAAGCAGGCGAGCAGCACGGTGGAGGAATCAACCATGTATTTGTTCCGTGCCTGCATGCAGTCCGGCGTGTAGCCGTGCTGTAATATGCTCACCTCGTCGCACTCGGCGAGCATCGAGTCGTACAGCGCCCGCTGTGCGGCGTTCCAGCGGTCGGCCTGCGAGGCGCAGGGGATCGCGGCCTCAAGCGTCACATCGTGGTACCGGCGGCGAAGCGCGATGACGGCGGCGGCGAAATACATGTCACAGCCCAGCGCCATTCCGCAGATGAAGTGGCGGCAGCCGGTCTCATATATCCCGTCGAGTCGGGCGGCTATTTCGTTTTTCAGCGCGGCGCAGCGTGGATCGTCCTCGTTCGCCCCCCATGGGAGCTTCGCAGGGCGGTGTCCGGTAAAGCAGCAGCATTTTTCCCGTTTGTGCATCATGCCACCTCGGTTCGGAATGGTATAAGTTTATAATTTATAATAAACCCAAAACTTCATATTGACAATAGTAATTGTGCGTGCTATATTGTGCATGAAATCTTCAGGGCAGGGTGAAATTCCCGACCGGCGGTAAAGTCCGCGAGCCGAAAGGCATGATCCGGTGCAACTCCGGAACCGACAGTAAAGTCTGGATGAAAGAAGAAATATATTCCGAGCCGTTTATGGCTCGGGGGACACTTTCAATTTTATCCGTCCTGCCTGCCCGTGGAGTTGTCCACGGGAATTTTTTTATTTCAGGAGGAAAGCAAACTATGGAAACCCTAAAATTCGTTCTCGTCTGTGCCGCGGTGTTCGCGGGGATCATCCTCGTCGCGTGGCTGTGTGAAAAGCGCCTCACGCACGACCGGAAGCTCTTTTCCAGCACCCATTACATCAGCTACACCGCCGTATTCGCAAGCATGGCGGGCGTGCTAATGCTGGTCGAGCTGCCGCTGTTCTTCGCCCCGTCGTTCTATAAGCTCGACATCAGCGAGCTGCCCATCCTCATCTGCACATTCTATCTCGGCCCCGTGGCCGGAGTCGTCGCGGAGCTGGTGAAGGTTCTCGTGAAGCTCATCATCAAGGGCACGACGACCGCCTACGTCGGCGACTTTGCAAACTTCGTCGTCGGCTGCTCTTTTGTGCTTCCGGCCAGCATCGTCTACCACGCGAAGCCCGGCAAGAAGTCCGCGCTCGTCGGCATGGCCGTCGGCACTCTGATCATGACCGTGTTCGGCAGCGCTTTCAACGCGATATATCTTCTGCCGAAGTTTGCTGAGATGTTCGGCATGCCGCTCGACGCCATCGTCGGCATGGGCACGCAGGTCAACTCCGCGATAAACAGCGTCTCCACGCTCGTGCTGTTCGCGGTCGTGCCTTTCAACCTGCTCAAGGGCGTTATCGTCTCGGCACTCACGTTCCTGCTCTATAAGCGCATCTCTCCGATACTGCACAAAAACGACGAAAAGATGCTCAAGCGGCGGGAAAAACGCGCTTCAGCCGCAGACAGCTCAGCGAAAAGTTGAATATCTCGCTGAAGTATATCACCCCGATATACGCCGCCAGCGCATAGACCGGCAGCAGCCGCCACACAAGCAGAAGCCCCAACAGGGCTTCTGCTATATTTATCCCCATGCTCCACACCTGCTGCCCCAGCCCCTTGAGACAGCCGTCAACGGTCATGTCCGTGTACATCACTGGGATGAGCGGCGCGAGTATGCGAATATATCGCCCAGCCTCGGCGCTGTTGTATATCACAAGGCCGAGCTTATCCGAGAATACGAACATGAACAGCGCCGCCCCGCCGGAAAACAGCAGGCTCATTTTTAAAAGTGAGCGTATCGCCCGCGCGATACCGGCGTTGTCGCGCTGCACCTGTGCCTCCGTCAGCTCCGGCACGATAAGCTCCGCCATCGCCGACATCAGGCAGGCCGGAAAGCCGAGTATCGGCAGCACCATTCCCTGAATGATTCCGTAGCCCGCGAGGGCGCGGTCGGCGGAGAAGCCCGCGGCGCGCAGTCCGCGCGGGACGAGCAGATGCTGCATCGTGTTCAGGGCGCTGCGCGCATAGGCCGAGGCCGCGAGCGGCAGCGCGATCTTTAGCATGCGTCCGGTCAGGTGAGAATTGTTCGTCTCCGCGCCGTAATAGCTGCGCCGGTCGGCAAGGTAGAATATCAGCATCAGAGCAGTGGACAGAACGTCCGCCAGCAGCCGCCCGAAGGTCACGGCGGCGCAGCTCTGCTCGATCTCGCCGTCGGGCACCGCGCGCAGAAAATACGCGACCAGCGCGATGCCTGCAAGCTGCTCGGCGAAATGGATGAACGTCGGCTTCCAGACCCGCCCGCAGGCCGTGAAGTAGCCGGAAAACGCGGCGCACAGCGAGATGCACGGCATCCCGAGTGCCGAAATGCGCAGCGAGCGGACAGTCCGCGCGTCGCCGATGCAGAGAAAGCCCACCGGCTCCGCCAGCAGCCACAGCACCAGCCCCGACGCCAGACCGAAGAACAGCGCGTAGGCCACACAGCGCAGCATCGCACTGCGCACGCCGCCGGGATTTTCGCGCCCCAGCTCCTCGGATATCAGCCGCGTCGCGGCGAAGCGTATGCCGGAGATGGCGACCGTGGCGCATAGGAAGCTCACCGACAGCACAAGCTGATATAGCCCGATCCCAGCCACGCCTATGCGCCCGACGAGCCATACCTGAAACGCCATCCCGATACAGCTCATCAGCAGCGACGAGCCGGTCAGCAGCGCGGTATTCACGATGAGTCTGCGTTTGCGTATCATGGAGACCTCCGGAATCAGTATTTGTATAAAGTCTATGCGGAGCTGTGGGCAATACTTGCCTATGCTCCGCGTTTATGCTATACTGAAACCGGAAAGCGGGGGAGAAGCATGGAAGCGAAGTTCAGATGCGACAGCGCATATACCAGGGAGCTGATACAGGAGTTTTACGAATACTGCTGCTTCAGACGGCCGAGGTATATTGTGTATCACATTATATTTGCGCTGGCGCTGACCTTCTGGCTGTATGTGCGCCTCAGCGGCGGGACAATAAGCTATTTCATCCCGATAGCGGTTCTCGTCTATTACGGGCTGATGCTCTGTTACTACTACGCGTCCGTGAACCTCTTTATGAAGCGCAGCCGCAAGCTCACGAAAAGCGGCGTGATGCAGATGAAGATGGCCGCTTATTCTGACCGTATGGAGTTTTTCAACGGCTCCGGTGAGCCTGTTGAGCTCGGCTACGACGAGGTGAAGAGCGTGTTCTGTACCAAGAACCTCATCGCCGTGCGCTCAAGAGCCAGTCTCGTGTATATGATCCAGAAGTCCGGCTTCACGCTCGGCACGGCGGATGGATTCCTTGATTTTCTGCGCGAAAAGGGACTGTATAAAAAACGCTGATCAGGAAACCGCGCAGTATCGCTGCGCGGTTTTTTCGTATACATTAATTAAAATACTTGTAATATGCGGGGGAGGAGTGGTAAAATATTTTCTCATAAAAAAGAAGGAGCACAAGCAAAATGAGAGATAGAAGCAAGATTCTTATTATCATAGCAGCAGTTATCCTGTGTGCCGCGATGCTGAGCGCCTGCGGTGCGGCGCCGCAGAATGAAGCCACGGCGGCAGAGCCCGCCGCCGTCCCGTCAAGCACGGTCGAGCCGACGCCTGAACCCGAACCGGAGCTGCCGGCGGGCTGCGCCGTCACGGTGGACGGAATGGGGCTGAGCGGCAGCGTTGTGAGCGATGGTGTGACCTACGTCAGCGCCGCCGAATTCTTCGGCGCGCTTGACCTTGAGTATTCTGCCGACGGCGGCGCGCTGAATTTCGTGTGGCGCAAGGCGGAAATGAGCGTCGGCGGAGACGGAATGCAGCTCCTGACTTACCGCGGAGAGACCTATGTTCCGGTGAACGAGCTGTGCGGCGAGATGGGAATATCGCTGCTGGTGGATGACGAGTACGATCATCTGTACTGCACTCCCGCCGCCGGAGACTGGATCCTGCCGGAGGGGTACAGCGTTCCGGTGCTGATGTATCACTATGTTACGGACGACGTTGCCCCGCTGGGTACGCAGAAGGCGCTGGCAGTCAGTCCGGAGACGATGGAGGGGTATCTCAAGTATCTGGTGGATAACGGCTATGACCCGATATGGTTCGAGGATCTTGAGCATGTGGACGAGTATGACAAGCCCGTTATCCTGACCTTTGACGACGGGCATGAGGATAACTATTCCGAGCTTTTCCCGCTGCTGAAGAAGTATAATGTCAAGGCGACGTTCTTCGTCGTTACTGATTATATGAATTACGTGACCGACGTCTGCATGAGCAGGGAACAGGTCGCAGAGCTGGCGCAGTCCGGACTCGTGTCGATACAGAGCCATACGGTCACGCACCCGCGGCTCGATATGTCCACGGCGGAGTCGCAGGAAGAGGAGATGCGGCAGTCAAAGCTCGACCTGACGCGCGTCACCGGCAAGGAGCCGTTCGTGCTGAGCTATCCATACGGCAAATGCAGCATCGACACGAGGCCCCTCATGGGCGAGTATTACCGCTTCGGCGTGAAGATGAGCGGCAGAGTGTATGTCACCGGCGACGATCCGGTGCTGGTATATCGTTATTACGTCCCGCGCGGACTTGGAGTTGAAGCCTTCGCCCAGATGGCTTCCGGAAAGGGTTAAAAATTTTTAGGAGGTGCTTAGAATGATAATCACATTGGGCAGACAGCATGGCAGCAACGGGCACGACATCGCGCGCGCTCTTGCGAAGGAGCTTGACTACAGGTGCTTCGACAAGGAGATAGTTGAGGAAGCGGCCGAAAACTCGCACTTCAGCAAGGAGATATTCGATTCCTACGATGAGAAGCGTGTGAACGCCTACATAGTTCCCGTGCCGCATTACGTCGGAATGAACGAGGGCTTCCGCCTCAATATGCAGGTAGCCACGGCGCAATTTGACGTCATGCGCTCGCTCGCCGAGAAAGGGAACTGCATCTTCGTGGGCCGCTGCGCGGACTATATCCTGCGCAACCGCGACGATGTTGTGCGCGTGTTCATCATGGGCGACATGCCGACCCGCATCAAGACCATCATGGCGCGCAAAAATCTCAGCGAGGATCAGGCGAAGAAGCTGATAAAGGAAGTTGATAAGGATCGCTCCAGCTATTATCGCTATTATACCGATCAGATCTGGGGCGAGGCGGAGAACTATGACCTCTGCATCGACAGCGGCCGTATCGGCGTACAGGGCGTGGTGAATGTCATCAAGGCCTACATCGCCGCGAGAAAGTAAGCGATAAGAAAAAGTTATAAAGTTATACTCTGAACCCTCCGGCGCAGCCGGAGGGTTCAGAGTATTGTTCACAGAAAAAGCACTTGCATATAAGCAAGTGCTTTTTTCTGCGATAATAGCACCAAACGGAACATAGAAAAGGGTGTTTGCAGTAAAAGAACTTATTACATATCAGCACTGACCATATACCAGCTTGTTGTCTGTACACCAGCTTTAGTAAATGAATTGCTTTTTATCATGCTGGCATCAATTTCTGTGCCGATCTTTTCAATAATTGCCATAAGGGTTTCCGGGAGTGCTGTTCCTCTTACTATACCGAGACCTTCAACGCTCATCTCAAACGAGTGACTCCGAATATTTACACCATTTAGCATTCCGTGAAGGACGGTTTCTTCATTATAAATTTTGTCGATTGTATCCAATGTAGTAATAATGCTTGGAGCCCGATCTTTCATCATATGAATTACTCGAGAATGTGCTGAATCATCCTTCCAATTGATTTCGAGGTTGACCCCGCTCTCTCGCATCTCATCAAGCCATTGCCGGTAGTGGGTCACTGTTCTCTTTCCACATGGTGAAATCGTGGCGAGAAGCTGGTCACTATTATCAAGTGTTTCTAAAACGCCAAACATTTCATTTAGCGCTCGGCTGATGTCTGTATCTCCGGATGCCATGCCGCATTGAGAGGTTTGCCGTTCAAGAACAACTCCAAATGACCCCGCAAAAGTTCCAACGACTTCAAGCTCGGTAATATCTTTTATGTGCTCAGGAATTTTTCCACGTGATGTTGGAGAATGTAGCATCGCATTTGCTACAGAATCAAGCATGGACTGAAATCCGCCTAAGGCCGAAAGCAAAATTCGGCTGGATACTTTGCCCGTGTGAACATTATCACCATATATTCGTAGTGAAACCGTTTCTTTAGATGATGCAGCTTCCATTTCGGCTTTTTGATTCTGCAAAGCAGCAAGTCGACGTTCAAGCTCGGAGATCATAATTGCCCGCATCGTCTCATCAGTACATTGCATAACGGTTTGTATCTCAGCCTGTGTATCTTCGATTCTTCTGTTAATTGCAGTAAGTTCAATATGCGGCACAATAATCACCTCCCTCTTATTTTTTCTGATATTGATTTACAATCTATCCGTATGATGCCCTTTGGTTTATCCTCTCTGTCGAAACCAAACTGTCCTCTCCAATAGTTTCTGGTGTTAATCACATTTTGATAATCAGCTGCGCTGAGAAGTCCCTGATTTTCTGGCGATTTTGCATACCAAAAATATATATCCAGTATTCCTTGATATTTCTGACGGAAGGTGCTTCTTAGCGGCTCCAACGCCTGCATATCTTTATATTGTAAAAATAGAATTATGTCCGCATCGTTTGGATTTATTTTCGTTGTTGCATAACTCCCGTCGATCCAGAATTCGCAAGGAATCCCAATAGCAAAGACCTCTGCCGAAAAGTCTAAAAGTGATTCTGCAATCAACTGCCTTCTTTGAGAAGAAGGGAATCCAGCAACAAAGAAATCATAGAATTCGTCATATGTTAAATCGTGAAATCCTGCAGGCAACGAGCCATTCGCATCAAAGTTCAAGATCCCACCTCCATACTGCAATCGTATATGACTATATGATAAAACAGCACCGTGCTTTTTTCAATATTAAAGTGCAATTTTTGCAGTATTCGGAAGGGGTTCTTTGCCTACAGTTGCCTACAGAATCATTCTGTATTATATGCTGTACAATTATCCTTGTTATTACACATATTCCTTTTCAATCGTCACCCTGCATTTGAGATGGATTTCCAGCCTGTCCCTATGTACGACGATGTATTCGACCATAGACTTCATGACCGCAGCGTTATCAGGATCGTAGATGTCTCCGGTCGCTGCGGTTTCTTTGAATGTTTCCAGCCAATTCTGGAAGGCACTGTATTTGTTGGACGTGCTTTGCAGCTCACTGCGTCGTGACTCCAGCTGCTGCATCTGATTGGTGTATGCCTCAATCTGTGCATTGTATTCTGCCTCCGTGACCGCATAGCCCTGCCTAGCACGATGGAAGTCCAGCACCTCCTCCTGCAGCTTTATGATCTGCCGCTCGACCTCTGCCAGAGCTTCATGGTTATCTAACACCAGCACCATCTGGCAGCTATCCTTCACTGCCTCGATGATCGCGTCCATGTTGCCCACAGCATCATTGATCGCCGCACAGTATGTTTCTTTCAGAACGTCCTCCGAGACGTGCCGGGAGTCACATACCTCTCTGCCGTTTGTGATTCTGTTGGCACAGCCCCATGCAGCAACCTTTTTGCCGCTACCCATCGTGCGCACATGCCTCCGCAGCTTGTGCCCGCAGCAGCCACAGACCAGAAGACCACTGAACGGGTATTTGCTGGTGTACCGGCTCCCGCCGACGGCAATGTCCTTTTCGTCCTTCCTTCGCTGTATCTCATCCTGTGCCAGATCGTACAGCTTCTTCGAAATGATCGCCGGATGGGTGTTCTCTGCATAGTACATGGGAGCTATGGTGCCGTCATTCCTGATCCTGCGCTTGGATAACACGTCCGGCTTGTAGGTCTTGCCAAGAATGGCGTTGCCGGAGTATTTCTCGTTCTTTAGAATGCCCAGCACAGCATTCGGCCTCCAAGCTTCGCTACCGCGCTTCGTCTTGAAACCATCCGCCTCCAACCGACGGGCAATCTGCGGAACAGACATGCCGGAGACGTATTCTCTGAATATCCGGCGGACGATCTCCGCTTCCTCCTCGACAATCTCATACCCACCGCTGACCGCTTTCCGGTATCCGAGGACAGTGCCGGTATTGATCGTCACTTCGCCCTTTTCAAACTTCTTCTGGTATGCCCACTTGATGTTGTTACTCATAGTGCGCGATTCCTGTTCGGCCATAGCTGCGAGGATCGTCAGCAGTATCTCGCCTCCGGGTGTCAGGGTGTCGATGTTCTCAGACTCAAACTGCACGGAGATGTTCATGTCCCGAAGCTCCCGAATGTAGTTCAGAGCATCCACGGTGTTGCGGGCAAATCGGGATACGGACTTGACGAGGATCTTGTTAATCTTTCCAGCCCGGCAGTCGTCGATCATTCGCAGGAAGTCCGGGCGCTTCTCCGCCTTGGTTCCGGTGATGCCGGGATCCTTATATACTTCGACCATCGTCCATTCGGGGTTCGACTCGATTAGGTGGGTGTAGTGCTCTACCTGCCGCTCGAAGCTGTCTTCCTGTTCTTCCTTGTCGGTGGATACACGAGCGTATGCTGCTACCTTCTTTTTCTTCTGCTGCGGGGTATCATCAAGCCGCACGACCGCGATCTGCGGCATGGCTCTGACGACTCTTCTTGCTGCCTGTGCCATGGTTATGCCTCCTTTGCGTTCCAGCCGGGTTTGTTGCCCGGTGTGCCATTACTGTATTCCAGCGTGATCTCCACGCCGTTATAGAACACAAAGGTCACCGTGCCTTTTCGCACAATGACCTTCGTGATGAATTTCTTAACTTTTTCGGGATCGTATTCTGTTATCACCGTGAAGTCCGCACCGGTAACGCTCTTGCTTTTCTGTGCGCATATTGCTTCGGTGAGTTCTGCCATTTCGGCCTTGAGCTTTTTCTGCTCTATTCGGAAGGCTGTATCCGGTATCAGGTGCTTCAAGGCGAGTCCAGCTAAGTCCTGTTCTTCTTCTTGCAGGTTCTTCAGCTTTACCTCCATGAGCCTGAGCGAATTGCTGATGGGCCGCTCTGTAACGAAGTGATTATATGCCTCCACGAATTTTTCGCAGAGGACGTCTTCCTTTATCCGGGTATTGTCACAGGCTTTTTTCGTATACTTCAGCTGATTGTGGCAGGCCCATATGGGGTTTGCCCATTTTAGGCCGCTGCTATTGACCTTGTGGTTAAAGCGCATGCCACATACTCCGCACTCTATCAGACCAGTGAAGTCGTGCGGATCCGCTTGGACTCCGACCTTCTTCGGGTTCTTCCTGCGAGCCCGCTCTTCCTGTGCTTTACTGAATATTTCATGGCTCACGATACCTTCGTGAGAGTTTTCTATCATGTACTGCTGTGAGTACCGACCACCGTCATTTTTCATGTGGACGCCATTGATGCGGACGTGCTTTCCCATCAGAGCGTCGCCGGTGTATTTTTCATTAGATATGATTTCGAGGATTGCGTTAGGGCTCCAAGCGTTCCCACGTGAGGTTTTCAGTCCCCGGTCGTTCAGCACTTTGCTGATCGCCACGGTTCCCATGCCACCGAGGTACATGCCGAAGATTTCTCGGACCACGGCAGCCTCATCTTCGACGATTTCGAGCTGGTTGCCTTCGACGGCTCGGTATCCGTACATGCAGCTCCCGATGCTGATCCAGCCATTCTGGAACCTGTCCTGATATGACCAGCGCTGCCGTTTTGAGTCCTCTTCGAGCTCGCTCTCGGCCAGCGCTGCTGCTATCGTCATGAACAGCTCGCTTGTGTTGGATAGGGTGTTGATATTTTCATTCTGGAATATAACCGCTATCCCAAGGTCGCGGAGCTCCCGGACCGATTCCAGTAGGTGGACGGTGTTTCGTCCGAAGCGGGATATGGATTTTGTGTAGATCACGTCGAATTTTCCTTCCCGCGCATCCTGCATCATCGTCAGGAACTGCGGGCGTTTATACATGCTTCGGCCACTTATGCCTTTATCTGCGTATATCCCGACCATCTCCACATCTGGATTGCTATCCAGCTCATTGTGCCAGTATGCGGACTGGAACTCAAAGCTATGGATCTGCGCATCGCTCCCGGAGGACACTCTCACGTAGGCTACGGCCCTCTTGCGTTTTTTCACGCTCTCCATTATTGTTTCCTCCCTTCGACTTGGTGGATTTGAAAGGGCTTAAAATTTTGTCCCTGCCACGTAGGCAGGGACAAAACTACCAGACATTTGGCGAAAAAGCCAGACAAATAATGCTTGTTATCAAAGAGTTAGCATTCACCGCTTTTCACGCCTTCGGCCGTGCGCCGGGCGATGTTTTCGCGTTCCTGCTGGCTTATCAGACCTTCCACCCACAACTGCTGTAGGATAGCTTCAGCGAAGGCTATTTTCACTTTAGACTTATCGCTCATGGGTGTCACCTCATTCCGTGGGGATCCTAAGTTTCTGGCCCACGATGATGACCGAGGTCTTCAGTCCGTTCAGCTTTACGATCTCGGTGTATCGGGCTCCGCTGCCGAGATATTTCTTAGCAATGTCCCACAAGGTATCGCCCTTTTTAACGGTGTAAGTGATGTCTTTGGCTTTCGCTGCCGTGACCAGCTGGAGGTTGTCTACAGCTACCCACGTCATGATACCGGCCACGATGCTGCCGCCCTTTTTGGCGATTTTTTTACCGAGCAGGACACAGGTCTTTCCGCCCTTGTTGAAGGGCTTTCCGTTTACGGTCACCTGGGTGACGATGTGATTGTAGTCTGTCTTCACCCAGTCTGGGATCAGGGCGCTGTTGGGGGTGTACCTCTCGGCGCTGGCTCTGAAGGCCACGGTGCTGCCGAGCACGATCGCACCGGTCGAGGTCTGTTCTGAAGGCGCCGGAGTTGCTGCCGTCTCGGCCTTCGTTTCCTCGGTGTCGGTCTCACTGTACAGCGGGTGGCCGTAGCCGATGATGGTGCTGTTGCTGCGGGCGTAGGTGTTTTTCTTCACCTGATTGCCGCTGTTGCCTTCGACCGTCACAATCTGGCTGGAGCTAACCTCTACGACGATGCCGGTGTGGTCGGCTCCGTTGCTACCACTGTAGCGGAAGAATATCTGATCGCCCACCTTGGGGTTCTTGTCACAGCGACCCTGCTGTTGGTAGTACTGCATACTGTAGGTGCAGCCTGCACCGTAGGGGCCGGTCTGACACTGGATGCGCTGGCCTTCGTCCTTGCCGTATGCCTTGAAAAAGCACCAGTCGACAAAGACGTCGCACCACGCGAAGCCATTTTTGTTGCCATTATAATAGCCCGCAGACGCAAGGTCGCGAGAATACTTTGTCCAGTTGGCGGAGCCTGCATTGGCAGCAGGATCGTCAAGGTTTTTGTTGCTGGCTTTTTCTTTATAGCCAATCTGTGCCAGCGCAATGGCTACGATCTCACTTGCTTTACAGTGGTTGTCTCCTGCGCAACAATTACTCCGTCACCGAATTTAGAATGCCTTACCTGCTTTCCGATCAAATCCATAACGAAATCTCCCAGTCTCCATAAGGTATATTGTAATTTTACGGTCATTAGGCAGCAGAGTCAATATGTCCCTTTGTTCTAACCGGCCTTTATTATCGCAAAAACAATCCATAGAACAATGCCTACAACAAATAGAGCCCAGCCCATTGCACGGGTATCTTCGGTAGCATCCTTATTAGCTGCCATGCACAAACCGACTACCGGCAACAGAAATACTATCAGCAGTAACTGTACTACACATCCCAGTGCCGCATCATCGCCACTTTTTCTGCTCATAACATACCCTCCAATCACCAAAGATCATCATCGGAATCATCGTCGCCATCATTGGAGAAACAATCTTCCTCCTGCTTATCTTCTTCGTCAAAACCAAAAATCTCATTGAGTATGAAGAAGTCTCTGCCATCCACTATGCCATTGTGATCGATATCAAGCCAACTCATGACATTTCCTCCTTATATTTCTGGTCTATGATTGCATTTTAAATTTCTTACTGTCCAATTAACAGTGCTGATCAAGCACTTTCTGCCAGAACACAGCCTTCTCCGTTGAATTAAGCTGCTGGTAGCAGGCTGAAATAAATGCAATGGTTATTTCCTTTTCGCTCTTGGCTCCAAGGTTACGAACTCCACGCAAGCCGGTTTCTCTATCCATCAATTCCCTGAGTTTACCGAATGTGCTCGCTCCAGCTCTCATCAAGCCGTTCGAGGCTCTGACCGACAAATTCATTTCTTCTATCGAAAGACTGCTCATTCTTTGTTTGTAAGGAATGATGATCTGCTCTCCGGGAATCAGCTGCTGAAGTGTACTGTATACGCCATATCTACCTGCTTTGTCTCGAAGCTGCACAGCTTCTTCGCTAATGTTGGTGGGCATCAGCTCAACTGCGCCATCAATCTTCTGCTGCTCC
>OLSB01001959.1_pt1 | contig 18262 bp, 19 predicted proteins | sample 1672071 | NCBI WGS metagenome assembly OLSB01 (sample SAMEA3136642, study PRJEB25190) | human gut metagenome | biome: human gut; feature: human-associated habitat; material: faeces | place: Austria | collected 2013 | reverse complement strand
GTAGGGCGGGGTGCCCTTTGCGCAGCCGTCAGGGACGAAGGAGCGCTACGGATGCGGCATACCTCTTGCGGGTACACCCCGCCGCACGCAGGCACTCACGTCCTCCGTGCGGTATAGTTGGCAGCATTTTCAACGTCCCGTGTACCGATTATTCCTGCGGCCGGACGCAAAAACTGCCCGCCTCACAGCCGAGGCAGGCAGTTATTATATTGCTCCGATCGGAAATCCATCAGATCACATAATCGTATCCGGCATCGTCGCTGTGCATCAGGTCCGCCAGCGTAACGCTGTCCAAATAATCGTTGATGACCTTATCCAAGCCGCGCCAAAGGGAGAGCGTCCGACATTCCGACGCACGCGGGCAGACCTCACTGTGCGGCTCCACGCAGACAACCGGCGCCATGGAAGCCTCGGTCAGCCGCAAAATGCTCCCGACCGTATACTGCTCCGGTGCCTTCGTCAGCCGATAGCCGCCGCCCTTCCCGCGCACGCCGTTGAGAAGCTTCGCCTTGACCAGCAGCTTAATAATGCTCTCCAGATACTTTTCCGAAATGTCCTGACGCTGCGCGATCACCTTCAGGGGAATATAATCCTCCGACCGATGCTCCGCAAGGTCGATCATAACGCGCAGTGCATAGCGTCCCTTCGTTGAAACCAGCATATTCTTCCCTCCTGTACCAACCTATTATACAGCATGGTTAATAGGAAAATCAACCGATTTTTTCATTTTGCCTATTGACAAACCGACACCGGCGGTTTATAATCCGAACAAACCTATTGGTTAAGTTGGTATTAACCTTGACCGCAACAAAATTACCGTTGAGGAGGAAACCATTATGTCCAAGATCTACACATCCGCTGACCGTCTGATCGGCAACACCCCGCTGCTGGAGCTGGTCCATATTGAGCGCGAGGAGCATTTGGAGGCAAGAATCCTTGCCAAGCTGGAGTATCTGAACCCTGCGGGCAGCGTAAAGGACCGTATCGCCAAGGCAATGATCGACAACGCGGAGCAAAAGGGACTTCTGAAGCCCGATTCCGTCATCATCGAGCCGACCTCCGGCAACACCGGCATCGGTCTGGCAAGCGTTGCCGCCGCCCGCGGCTATCGCATCATCATTGTCATGCCCGAGACGATGAGCGTGGAGCGCCGTCAGCTCATGAAGGCATACGGTGCGGAGCTGGTGCTGACCGACGGGGCAAAGGGCATGAAGGGCGCAATCGCCAAAGCCGAAGAGCTGGCGAAGGAAATTCCGAACGGCTTTATCCCCGGGCAGTTCGTCAACCCCGCAAACCCCGCCGCGCACAAGGCAACGACCGGTCCCGAGATTTGGCGCGATACCGACGGCAAGGTGGACATTTTCGTTGCGGGCGTGGGCACGGGCGGCACCGTCACGGGTGTCGGCGAGTATCTCAAGAGCCAAAATCCCGCCGTTAAGATCGTCGCCGTCGAGCCTGCCTCCTCTCCCGTTCTGAGTAGGGGCACCGCCGGACCGCACAAGATTCAGGGGATCGGCGCGGGCTTCGTTCCCGCCGTGCTGGACGCCGCGGTCTATGACGAGGTGATTCCCGTAGAAAACGAGGATGCCTTCGCCGCCGGCAGACGCGTCGGCAGAAAAGAGGGCGTGCTGGTCGGTATTTCCTCCGGCGCGGCGGTTTGGGCAGCCATTGAGCTGGCAAAGCGTCCCGAGAACAAGGGCAAAACCATCGTCACCCTCCTTCCGGACACCGGCGACCGCTATCTCTCCACGCCGCTGTTCGCGGAATAACGTCTCCTTTCCTGCGGGCAGACGCTGCTGCACGCAGGATTTTTAAGATTTCCGTCGGAAAATTCTGTTCGTTTTTTTGTGATTTATATTGACAAGACGACATGCAACGGCTATACTATCCGTGTAGATTGTCGGATTGTGCCAACGCGTCAAGGGACATTCGCCGATTTGCCCGCATGCAGAGCTGCGTCCTCCCTTTTCCGTCGGCAAAAGCCGAAAAACCACAAGAAAGGATGACTCAAATTGAAAAAACTTATTTCGATTATCTTGGCACTCTGCATCCTGTCCGCTCTGACCCTCCCCGTTTTCGCAGCCGACTATAAGGACACTGCGAACCACTGGGCAAAGAAAGCCATCGACGAGTGGAGCGATTACAGCATCGTCAAGGGCGAACCCAACGGCAGCTTCTATCCCGACCGTCAGATGACCCGCGCCGAAGCCGGTCAGATCATGGTCAGACTTCTCAAGCTCACCGAAAAGGCTGACATCAGCAAGCTCACCGACGTCAAGTCCACCGACTGGTACGCCGATGCCGTCGCAAAGTGTGTCGCCGCCGGCATCCTGAAGGGCGTCTCCGAGACCGAGATGGACCCGAACGGCACCCTCACCCGCGAGATGTTCTTCGTCATGTTCGCGCGTGCGCTGGGCTTCAAGGAAGAGGACAAGCTCTCCGTCGGCACCACCGACATGGATAAGTGCAGCAGATGGGCAAAGGGCTATATCAACGCTCTGCTCAACCACGGCTTTGTCCGCGGTATCGATGTCGTCGGCGGTAAGACCGTCGTCGCTCCCGAGCGCAACATCAACCGCGCCTCTGCGGTCAGCCTGCTCGGCCAGACCGTTACCACCTACATCACCGAAGACAAGGCTGCCGTTAAGCCCGAGGGCAAGGGCATTATCCTTGTCGTCGCGGACAACGTCACCCTGACCGAGGTTCCCGTCGGCACCACCGTCGTCACCGGCGAGGCTAACGGCATCACCGTCAACGGCAAGGCGATCTCCGATCACACCATCCACATTGTTGAAGAGGACAAGCCCGAGCCCAAGCCCCACGAGCACAAGTTCGGCGAAAGCACCGCGACCTGCACCCATGACGGCGTCAAGACCTGCGAATGCGGCGAGACCGAGGTCGTCAAGGCCACCGGTCACGACTTCAAGAACGGCGCGTGCACCCGCTGCGGCGTCCTTGAGAGCGAGGCAATGAAGCTTCAGCTCGAGGTCACCTCCGGCAAGTCCACCGTTAAGGTCACCGTTTATGACGACTATTCCTTCGTCGTCCTTGTCCCCAATACCACCGTTGACGCCTCCGAATTCAAGGCGACCGTCCGGATGCAGAACATCAGCTCTCTCGACATCGGCAAGCTGCGTGAGCACACCGCTACGCTGAACACCGGCATCACCGGTCACGATTCGATCTCCCTGCAGAGTTGGCTGAGCAACGCTTGGACCTTCGGCAAGGAGGGCACCGCCAATAATGCGACGATCAACCTCGACATCGCCGGCAAGACCGCTTCCTACGCAGTCTACACCCCGCATGATGTCCTGCTCGGCAACCCCGTCGAGATCAGCGGTACGCCGAAGGACATTGAAGCCGCCCGCGCCGCTTGGGAGACTCTCGCCGCCAACATCAAGACCGAAAGCGGTCTCGATAACGACAGCTACTTCACGCTCGTCAACGGCTCCTACCTCCGCAACGGCACCGAGAAGCTCGGCTTCGACAAGAGCTACAACGGCAACCTCACGCTGAACAACGTCGGCGATCTGCATGCACTGAAGCAGCACATCCGGGATGCCGTTAAGCTTGAAACGGTCGAAGGCAAGGACATCGAGGCGTTCGTCGCCGCCGGCACCACGCTGAAGGTCGGCGCTACCAAGGCAGTCCTTACGAAGGATACGAAGATCACCGTCGATACCTCTGTGGACGGCGCTCTGACAAAGCTCGGCGCTGCTGTCAACGGCGACAGCGTCTACGCACTGGCGGAAGCGCTCGTCGACATGGTCAACGGTATGCTCGGCTCCGTGCAGGGCAAGACCGTCAACGTCGCTGTCTCCTTCTCCTAAGATCATACTCACTGAAATATACGGACGGCTGCATCTGCTAAGGTTGCAGCCGTCCGTCGCTTTATCAAGAAAATCTACCCCACGTTTTGGAGCTGTCCTGCGGGTGCGGGACAGCTCCGTATTTTATCGGTGCTTTATTCTCATACTAAAATCTGTTAAGAAGCCGGAAAAGCTTTTTATTGCGCCAAAGGCGCGTCAGATTCTGCATGAGACGGCGCATCGTGCGTAGCACATGGGATTCTTGATGAAATATTTTCATCAAGAATCGGTATCAGGTATCCAACGCGGGATTCATAAAATATACGTTCTTGCTGTTCAGGTGCTCCCGCAGGCGCTCAACGCCCTCGCCGAAGCGCTGGAAGTGCACGACCTCCCGCGCCCGCAGGAATTTGATCGCATCGTTCACATCGGGATCGTCCGACAGCCGCAGAATATTGTCATACGTCGTCCTCGCCTTTTGCTCCGCCGCCATATCCTCCGTCAGGTCGGTGATCGGGTCGCCCTTCACTGCCATTGTCGCGGCGGACCACGGCGTCCCCGCTGCCGACTGCGGGTAAATGCCGACCGTGTGATCGACAAAGTACGGTGCAAAGCCCGCCTCTCTCTGCTGCTCCTCGGTCAGCTTGCGCGTGAGCTGGTGCACGATCGCCCCGATCATCTCAAGGTGTCCAAGCTCCTCTGTCCCCAGAGAAGCATCGGAAATGTTCCACAGCGCAAATTCAGCTCAAAATTCTGCGTTTCGTGGGCTTTGGGTACATAGCTTAAAGACCTCGGACAAGGTGTTGAAGTACGGTGAAAATAACAAAGTGGACTTCTCCGAGCATCCGACGGTAGTTAAGCGTGGCAGCGTTAGAACAATCAACATTTACGCCGCTGTTCCCGATGTGGCGTAGGACAAGCCTATTGCACATTGGAACTTAACATCAACCTACGGTACAATATAAATGCAAGGAGGTCGAGCGTATGAAAGACCAAACCACACATCTATATGTAGACAGTCACGAAAGAACGCTGATATTACATAGCCTTGTGGAGCTGAAAAACGCTCTCATACGGCAAGGCAGATATACGGACTGCATCGACGAACTCATTTTCAAGGTAGCCAATGCGCCTGTCAAGAGAATGAAAGTCAAATATGACTAAGGCAATTCAAGAGTGAGCCGCTTATTCTTTTCCATAAGAGTAAGCGGCTTTTTTGCGTTCTCTGTACGATTTACATAGCCGCCTTGACAAAGCGGCTAAATCTATGCGAAAGGAGGACGCATCTATGTCAAATTGCAAAGTGATTGCTCTGACCAACCAGAAAGGCGGTGTTGGCAAGACCACAACAGCGGTCAATCTGGGTGTGGGTCTGGCGAAGCAAGGAAAAAGAGTGTTATTGATTGACGCCGATGCACAGGCAAATCTCACAATGGCTCTGGGTTACAACCGACCAGATGATTTACCCATTACGCTCTCCACAATCATGCAGAACATCATAGACGATAAATCTTTTGATGTTTCGCAAGGGATTTTATCCCACAGCGAAGGCGTTGACCTGCTCCCGTCAAACATTGAGTTATCGGGCTTTGAAGTAAGGCTAATCAATGCGATGAGCCGTGAGCGTGTTTTGAAAACCTATGTAAATGAGGTTAAGAAAAACTACGATTATGTGCTTATCGACTGTATGCCGAGCTTGGGTATGATAACCATTAACGCATTGGCGGCGGCTGACAGCGTGGTTATCCCAACACAGCCCCACTATCTTTCTGCAAAAGGCTTAGAGCTGTTGCTTCGCTCCGTGTCAATGGTCAAGCGGCAAATCAATCCCAAACTCAGAATTGACGGTATCTTAATGACAATGGTTATGCCTCGCACCAACATTTCAAAAGAAATCACGGCGACGGTCAAGAACGCCTACGGTCAGAAAATCAAGGTATTTGATACCGAGATACCTCATTCTATCCGTGCTGTGGAGGCAACCGCAGAGGGTAAAAGCATTTTCGCCTACGACAAAGGCGGCAAGGTTGCCGCAGCATATGAACAGTTCTCAAAGGAGGTGGCAGAGCTTGGCGAGAAACAGAGAAACCAAAATCGAGCTGACCGCTTACGATGACCTGTTCCAGACGGACGAAAGCCGTGCGGAAGCAGCTTTAAGCAAGATACGGGATATTCCCATATCGGAGATTGACGAGTTCCCAGACCATCCGTTCAAGGTTTTAATGGACGAGGATATGGAGCAGCTTGTCGAGAGTATTAAGCGGAACGGCGTAATGACCCCTGCTACCGTGCGTTTGAAAGAGGACGGGCGGTATGAGCTTATCAGCGGTCACAGACGAAAAAAGGCGTGTGAGCTTGCGGGGCTTGAAACCCTCAAATGCGAGGTCAAAGAGCTTACCCGTGATGAAGCCATTATCATTATGGTGGAAAGTAATCTGCAAAGGTCTGTTATTCTGCCGAGTGAAAAAGCCTTTGCCTATAAAATGCGGCTTGAAGCAATGGACAGACAAGGAAAACGGAATGATTTAACTTCGACACCATTGGTGTCGAAGTCGAGGTCTAACGAAGAACTCGCCGACAAAGTTGGCGAAAGCCGTGAGCAAATCCGCCGTTTTATCCGCTTGACCGAGCTTGTACCCGAAATTCTCCAGATGGTAGATGAAAAGCAGATTGCTTTCCGTCCTGCGGTGGAGATTTCCTATCTTGCCGAGGAACAGCAATACACCTTGCTTGAAGCGATGAGCTATAACGACGCTACTCCCTCATTGGCGCAGGCTATCAAAATGAAAAAGTTTAAGCAAGACGGAAAACTGACGGACGAGGTTATCCAATCCATTATGGAGGAAGAAAAGCCAAACCAAAAGGAAAAGCCTGCTTTCCGTGACGAGAGGATAACCAAGCTCATTCCGAAAACCGTTCCCAAGGGACAGGAAGCAGATTTCGTTGTCAAGGCGTTGGAGTTTTACAACCGACACCTGCAACGGAACAAAGCGCACGAAAGATAGCCGCACACCGAGGGCGAGGTCTGCCTGTTTGCGTGGATAGCCATATTTTGCGCTTCCCCCTCTCCACACCTCACCCCCTAACTACTGCCAAGACTATCCGAAAAAAGAATACCTGCAATATCTCGCAAATCTGTTTGTACCTTTGAGGACATCGGCTCTTTTTCGTATAATGAAGCCGTAAAGAAGGTCGATATGATGAGAAAATCAATGTTTGCAGCGCTTCTTGTGCTGATAATGCTGCTTAGCGGCTGCTCCGATGTTTCAACAGTCCCCACACGGAATTATGAAAGTGAGCTTGTGACGGAAACCGAAGCTGCTGCCAAAGCCGAAAGTATCCAAATGATTACCCTGAAGTGGGGTCTGAAATAACTGTGACTGGTACTTTTGAACTCTATACAGAAAACGGATTTCAGTATTGCAGACTGAAAGACGCCGTTATGGAATGATGCTAATTGCCTCAATAGGAGGTGCAACTATGGACGAAAAGAATTCGTCCGTTTGGCTTCGCTGCCCGAAATGCGGGAGCAAGACAAGAGATAAAATTCTACCCCAAACGATTATGATAAACTACCCGCTTTATTGTCCGAAATGTAAGCGTGAGTTGCTTGTCAGCGTAAAAAATCTAAGCATTACAATTATTAAGGAGCCAGACGCATAGACGCAGGGCCGACAAACTTGTGAGATACCTCACAGTTCGTCGGCTCTGTTTTTATGTTCTATATAAAGACATCACCCCGCCAAATAAAAAAACGAGGTTTTGACGGGGTCTAAAAACACGCCCATATCCCTCAAATCCGAGTTTTTGGATTGGAGGGATTTTTTATGTGTTGGTCTAATATGACCGTAGCGCTGCTCATCAGAAGCAGCGGATACATATAGAGTGTCACGCAGGAACGAGGATAATCTGTTAAAAAAATCCTCGCCTGTTCGTGGCACTCTTATGGTTTTCAAATAGAGATTTCATTTCTATGCCATAGGTATAGTTATGCTTATTACCGCAGAGGTCTTTGTACCTTTGCGGCTTTTTGTTTGTCGGTCTTTTCCTTGATACAGTACAAGCCCATATCTGGCATTGGCTGCCGTAGTCCGCCTGCCAATCTGAGTTTTCAAAAAATTCAGATTGGAGGAAACACAGTATGGCGTACAACAAAGCCAGAGAAGAAAAGAAATGGCGGCTCTGGAAAGAAGCCGAGGAAAAACAGTTGCGGAGTTTAGGTGTCAGCGAAAGTGACATAGAAAAGCTCCGTGTTCACGATTGGGCGATTTTCAATTCCGACAGGCGTTACTATCAGCGTATGCATGAAACAGGTACATACCTTGAAGAAGTCGCAGCGGATATGACACAGCCCGAAATAAAAACGGTCGAGGATTTTCTGAATAACATCGAAAATCAGCAGCTCTATCAAGTGCTGATTAAGGTGGACAGGCTTACTCTGCGTATCGCATTTATGAAAGTACAGGGATATTCTACCCGTGAAATTGCATCGTATCTGCGTATCACGGAGAAAGCCGTTTACAGGCGGTTGGACAGGCTCAAAGAAAAAATCCAAAAAATTTTTGAGTAGAGGGGAAAATTGAGCGTTCCCACGGGCTACAGGGTGAAAGGACAAAACCTCTCGCCCTGTTTTCCTTTGTGTGGCGAAAACGGGATTGCTCTTTGAAAACTGAATACCCATTCGCCAAATACCTTCTCTTTGTGATTGTGATGAGCATAAGCGTGTCGAGAGGTACGCCATAACCTGCCGCAAGGCAGAGAGCGATAACTACCTACTCAAAATATCGGGCAGCTCCCGATTTCGCCATAACCCACAAAGAGGACAATGATACTCCCGTCCAGTCACAGTCCGAGCGTGATAAAACCGTCGCAGGCAATGAGGGCGGCTCTGTCAGAACGACAGTTGGGGTGAAACTCCCGTGGCGTCAGTTCGCTGCTGACCGTTTGGCGACTTCCCAATAGCATTTCGGGGTATCGAGGACAAATTGAAATGCTTTCTCATAGCAGCCAGACGCAAGGCGGTCATAAGAACAGAGATATTGTTTATGCTCTCCCGACCTTAAATACTTCCTTGTATTTGGCTGCCTACATAGGCAGAAAGCCTCTGCCTAAATCATATTGGGAGGTCAAACACAATGGAATTGACTATCAAGCGTGGCGACATTTACTATGCGGAGCTAAATCCCGTTATCGGCTCGGAACAGGGCGGCACAAGACCCGTACTTATCATTTCCAACGATATAGGCAACAAGCATAGCCCTACGGTCATTATCGCCCCTATCACAAGTCGGGTACACACAAAAGCAAAGCTACCTACGCACACCTTAATAAAAGACTTCGACGGTCTGGATAAGAACTCGATTATATTGTTTGAACAAATCCGCACCATAGACAAGCAACGCCTGCGAGAGTACTTAGGAACTCTTGACAGGCGTTTTATTCATTGCGCAGACAAAGCCCTTGCTATCAGCATAGGGCTTGCAAAAAAGGATTAGCTCTCTCGTTATACGGTACAAGCGGTAGCTCATATACATTAGAAACGAGGGAGGTGTTGCGGCTGTTGCATAGAGAATTTGTTTATGTTGGCGACCCTGTTCCAGAATTAAACGAGCAGGAACACGCTGCGTTCCTTATGAATATCCAAAAGTCGATACTCCTTTCTTTGGAGAAAAGAAAGCTGCTGACACATTCTCAGCGGGAACGCTGTCTGGTCGAGCTTGAAAAGCAATATAGCAGGGAGCAAAAAAGCAGACGCCGAGCATAACGCTTGGCGTTTTTACATAGCCGAGTGAAAAAACAAATTTGCACATTCGACACCGCACACTCTTTTTTCTATAATTAAATACAGTAACAAAGTTTACTGAGAAAGGAGCTTCGCTATGATAAATAGATATGAACGCCTAAACCAAGAGCTGAAGATGGTTGAAACGAAAAGAAAGGTAGCTGCCTACTGCCGTGTTTCAACGGACAATGAAGACCAAGCCAATTCGTTTGAAAGCCAGCAGCGGTATTTCAGACAGTATATTGAGCGCAACCCCGATTGGGAGCTATATGAGATTTTTGCCGATGAGGGCATTTCTGGTACGAACACAAAGAAGCGCAAAGAGTTTAACCGTATGATAGCGTGCGCCAAGAACGGCGACTTTGATTTGATTATCACCAAGGAGATTTCCCGTTTTGCGAGAAACACCCTTGATAGTATATATTACACCCGTGAATTGAAAAAGCACGGCGTCGGTGTTATATTTATGAATGACAATATCAACACCTTAGACGGCGATGCAGAGCTTCGACTGGCGATTATGTCCTCTATTGCGCAGGAAGAAAGCCGTAAGACTTCTGAGCGTGTAAAGTGGGGGCAAAAACGCCAGATGGAACAAGGCGTTGTGTTCGGCAGAAGTATGTTGGGCTACGATGTCGAGGGCGGCAAAATGACTATCAACGAGGAAGGCGCAAAGGTTGTACGCCTTATCTTCCATAAGTTTGTCAATGAGGGCAAAGGAACGCACGTCATCGCCCGTGAGCTTCGTGAGGAAGGTATTAGCCCTATGCGGGTCAAGGAATGGAGCAACACGGTCATTCTGCGAGTGATACGCAACGAGAAATACTGCGGAGATTTGGTGCAGAAAAAGACCTATACGCCCGACTTCCTATCCCACGAAAAAAAGTACAACCGTGGGCAAGAGGAATTTGTTATCATCAAAGACCATCACGAGCCGATAATCTCCCGTGAACTGTTCGATGAAGCAAACCGCATTTTAGATGCAAAGTCGCTTTCGCAGGAGGGCAAAGCGAAACATTCTAACCGCTATCCGTTCTCTGGCAAAATCAAATGCGGCTGCTGCGGCTCAAGCTATGTGGCAAGGTATAAGACCAGAAAGGACGGCAGCCGATACAAGGCGTGGCGCTGCAACGAAGCCGCAAAACACGGAAGCCCTCATATTGACAAGGCGGGAAACCAAGTCGGCTGTACGGGCTTGTCTATCCGCAATGAGGATGCGACCCACATTATGTATCTCGTAACCAAGACCCTTAAATACAACAGAAACAAAATCATAAATAACCTAACTGCCGTTATTCAGTCCATTATTGCTATGGATACGACGGGTACGGATGTCCTAAAGCTGCAAGAGCAGATTAAAAAGGTTGAGGGCAAGCGGGCTAATCTGATTGACCTGTATATGTCCAATCTGATTAACAAGGACGAATTTACCGCCACCCGTGCAAGCTGCGATGCGGAAATCGAGGAGCTTCAATCTATCATCGAAAGCGTTGATAAACAGCGGGAAATGATTGAACAGCAACAGCAGCTCTTAAAAGAGATTGAGGACGCAATCAAAGAGATTGTCGGCGGCGTGGAGTACGAAGATGAGTTCTATAAGCACATTTTAGACAAGATGGTGGTTCAAGATAAGGATAACATAGATGTATATCTGAATTTACTTCCTATGAAGTGGAGCTATACGGTTGCAAAAGCATCAAAAAAAGCCGTAGCCTCTGAATGGAACATTTCAGAGGCTTCTCTACCGATGTCGGTCAAAATTCCGACGACCTCATTGTACGGCATCGTAAAGCGCTGGCTCAGGTAGCGGTTTGCCGCACCGAGCTCACCGTCGGGACCGCCGAGGGCATCGAGGATCACTTTTGCCGCAGCAGGATTCGGATTTTTTATATTTACGGGGTATTCAAGCCTTTTTACATACGACCACATAATTACATCCCTCCTTCACAGTTCTGCCACGGCCACGATCCCTCCGACCACTGCCATCCTTCATTTTCCACACTTGCCGAAGCAGTGATCGGACCGTAGTTTTTCTCGTATTCGGCGACGGCGCATCTTTCGTTCTCCGTCATCTCCGCGAAATATTTCTTCGCCTCCTCGTTATACGGGTAAGCGTCGAGATACAGGAGCGCATCGTACATTGCGAGCCCATACATCGACACCGTGCGAAGAGCGTCATTTTTTCTTCCTCTCATCTGTTTCCGCCTCCCCTGCAGCATTTTTCTCCGTAGAAGCGCAGATCGAGCTGACGGAATATCGTTCCCGCGTCAAGTGCCTCCGAAACCTCGTAGAGATCGGTAAATTCCTGATAGGGCGAATATACCATCGCCAGCGACGGCATATTGCACCCTCCGTTATCCCTTGCGTTCTGTGTACGCCTTACCGTATTTCCCGACATACCGTCCGAACGTCCGCCTGCCGTGCACCCGCACGTCATACGGCGGCGCATATCGCCGTCTATCCGGTCGCGCGGAGTTCTGCAATCGTTTCTGTAATCCATTTAAGATCAAACCTTTCTTTATCTTTCCGGCGGCTCCCAAAGGCTTGCGCGCCGCCTCGCCGAACCGCGTCCGAAACGCCCGAGCGCGTTCCGGATTTTCTTTTCAAAGCCCGTCGGCTTCAATAAAGTATATGCCGCAAATCAAAATGACGTGAGCCCTTGAAAACGCTCCGACAATGTGATAGAATAAAACGGCGGTTCGGAAAGCACGGATTTTTATCATTTTAGTCGTATGTCTTTTATCATTCGGCGCTTGCAAAATATAGCTTTTCCTCTGCCGAAAGGCAAAAAACGCTGCTTTACGCTCGGAATCGCCAGAAAATCGGAGATGCTGCCGCCTGACGTGCGGCGGAACGGGGAACTTTATGAAACAGGTTGAAATATATACTGACGGCTCATGCCGACGGAATCCCGGACCCGGCGGATGGGGTGCGGTACTCGTCTACGGCGGGCGCGAGATGGAGATATGCGGCGGTGAAGCCGCAACTACAAACAACAGAATGGAGCTTACCGCAGCGATAGAGGCGCTTTCCGCGCTTAAGGAGCCGTGCCGCGTGACTCTGACATCGGATTCGAAATACCTTACCGATGCGATCACGAAGGGCTGGGTTTATTCGTGGAAAAAGAAGGGGTGGAAGAAATCGGACGGCAAAGCCGTTTTGAATCCCGATCTTTGGGAAAAGCTCATGAGCCTCCTCGCCCTTCACGATGTCACGTTCGTGTGGGTGAAGGGTCACGCCGGTCATCCGTACAACGAGCGGTGCGACGCAATGGCGCAGAGCGAATCCGGAAAGTACGGCGAATGACATGAACGAGACCCTGCGTTATATTCTGATATCGTACATTGCGGTGATCTCGCTTATATCCGCCGTCGTGTGCATTGCCGACAAGCACAATTCCAAAATAAAGGGACGGCGGCGTGTGCCCGAAAAGACGCTTCTCCTTCTTTCCGCGCTCGGCGGAAGCGCCGCAATGCTCACCGTGATGCTGCTTATCAGGCACAAAACGAAAAAACCGAAATTCATGATCGGAATTCCGGTAATAATAATCCTGCAATATGCGGTGCTCATGCTTGTTTTACGCGTATTCGGGTAAATATATAAAGCGCGCCGAATATACTATATGTAGAAAATCGCCCGGATTTTCTATTTGTTATTGCATTTTTATGCAAACTGTGCTAAACTGTGAACGTGATTGTATTTAATAAACATTGCCGCACGACGGAAACGGACAAGATCCCGTAATGCGGTGCGAATATTGCAGGAAAGGTTGTTCGTTATGAAAAAGTATAAGAATTACGAAGTGCGCCCCATTGAGAATCTGAAGGAGATGCTCTACACAAGCGCCGCAACGTGGCCCGAGAAGAACGCATTTCTCGAAAAGCGGGACGGAGTTTACGAAGGGATCACCTTCAATCAGTATCTCCTCGATGTTGAAGGACTCGGCACCGAGCTTTGCGCGAGAGGACTCCTCGGCAAGCGCGTTATCGTCACGGGCGAAAACTGCTACGCATGGGCACTCGCCTACATGACCGTTATCTGCGGTCTCGGCGTTGTTATCCCGGTAGACAAGGAAATCCCGCCGGAGGAGATCGCAAACATTGCGAACGTATCCGAAGCGGATGCGGTTATATACTCCGCAAAATATGAGGACAAGATAAAGAAGATCGAGAAGCCTCTCGACTTCATATGCTTTGACGAGCTTGCCGGGCTTTGTGTAGCCGGACGCGAAAAGATAAACGCGGGAGACCGCACATATCTCGACCTCGAGATAGACAAGAACGAAATGGCATCGCTCATATTCACATCGGGTACGACGGGCGTGTCGAAGGGCGTTATGCTTTCGCATCACAACATCACCTTCAACCTCACCGAAATGTGCCAGATGATCTATATCGGACCCGAAGACACCTTCCTTTCGGTTCTTCCGCTCCACCACGCATACGAATGCACCTGCGGCTTCCTCTGCCAGATCTACCGCGGTTCGACGATCGCTTACTGCGAGGGACTGCGCTACATCATGAAGAACATGAAAGAGGTTCACCCGACGATGATCCTCTGCGTGCCGCTTCTCATTGAGACCATGTACCACAAGATATGGGCAAACATCCGCAAGAACGGCATGGAGAAGATGGTGAAGAAGGCTCTCGCTGCCTCCAATGCATCCCGCAAGATCGGTAACGACCTCAGAAAGAAGCTTTTCTCCGAGATTCATGAGACCTTCGGCGGCAAGCTCAGAATGATGATCGCCGGCGGTGCCGCGGTCGATCCCGACATACTGAAGGGACTGCGCGATTTCGGTATTCTTGCGGTTCAGGGATACGGTCTTACCGAGTGCGCGCCGCTCGCAGCCGTCAACCGCGACAAGTTCTACTGCGACAGCTCCGCCGGACTTGCCACACCGAACGCAACTCTTGAAATCGTCGATGCCGCCGAGGACGGCACCGGGGACATCCGCTTCAAGGGTGAAAATATCATGCTCGGATACTACAAAGCGCCCGAGCTCACCGCCGAGGTCATCGTAGACGGATGGCTCTACACCGGCGATCTCGGATTCATCGACAAGGACGGCTTCCTCCACATCACGGGACGCAGAAAGAACGTCATCGTCACCGCCAACGGAAAGAACATCTTCCCCGAGGAGCTTGAAACGTATCTTTCGCGCAATCCGTATGTGCTCGAGAGCGTCGTGGTCGGCGTACCGGACGAGACCGGACGCGATTACGATATCGTTGCGATGATCCTGCCCGACAGGGAGAGGCTCGATGAGGAAAATCCCGACGGATATTCCGAAGAGCTTGTCCGAGAAAAGCTCACCGAGGCTGTCAAGCAGGCAAACTCCATGGTTCAGCAGTACAAGCGGATCAAGAAATTCCTCGTGCGCAGCGAAGAATTCCCGAAAAACACTTCAAAGAAGATTAAGCGCGCGGGACTTCTCGAGGAAGCGATCGCACAGCTCGAAAACGCTGAAGAAAAAGCCGGAGAATAAAGTTATATCTAAAATCCCGAAGCATAGATATAATCCCCATAGTGTAGCCTTGAAAACTTTTTGTTTTTTCAAGTGTCTACTCTATGGGGATTATATCAATTTACGAAGGAAATGCCGGGGATTTATTCATTTCAGATCACGTCCGGCTATGTCGGCTCAGTCCATCGCCTTGTAGGCGCCGTCCTGAATGTACATTGCCTTCGGCTCCTTGGTGGGCTCGCCTTCTGCGTTCCATGTCATGCTTCCGGTAACACCGTCAACGGTGATTTCGGTCATGACAGCCTTGAGCTTGTTGCAGAGGTCGGATGCGGAGATATTCGCATCGGTGACATTTGCCTTTTCAAGCGCAGCCTTGATGGTGTATACAGCGTCGTATCCGTCAGCCGCAAACTGATTGGGAGTTTCTCCGTATTTTTCCTTATATTTTGAAACAAAGCTCTTGGTTGCCTCGTCCTCCGCATACGGATCGGGAGTCTCGTCGTTGTAAGCAGCCTTGTATGCCGCAGTGAACTTAACGGTCTTGTCATCCTTTGCGTCTGCGGCGAAAGGAGTAAGAAGCATTACGCCGTTTGCAAGGGCAGCGTCATCCTTGAGCTGGGAGATAACTCCGTCGAGTCCGTCGCAGCCGAAGAACTTGACATCGAGACCTGCGGTATCCGCCTGCTTAAGTATAAGCGCAGCCTCCTGATAGTAAATAGGGAGGAATACAAGTTCGGCGCCGCTGTCCTTTATCTTCTGAAGCGCAACTGAGAAGTCGGACTTGTTATCTGAAGTGAACGCCTGGCTCTCGACAACCTCGATGCCCTCAGCCTTGCACTCTGCCGCAAACTTCTCGTAAATACCGCTCGAGTATACGTCGGAGCTGTCGTAAACGGCAGCGACCTTGGTCGCAAGAGAATTTTCCTTTATATAACGTGCGGATGCGGTTCCCTGATCGGGATCGTTGAAGCAGATACGGAATGCGTTGTCGTATTTCGTGCACTCAACGGCTGAACCCGAAGGAGTGAGCAGAAACATGTTGTCGTCATGAGCGTTGTCCTTGACCGCCTTGCAGGGGGTGGAGGTAACAGTTCCCATGAGAATCTGCATTCCGCTGTCCTTCAGTTTATTGTACGCGTTGACAGCCTTCTCGGGATCGTTTTCGTCGTCCTCGAAGGAAAGCTCAAGCTTCAGTCCGTTCACGCCGCCGGCGTCGTTTATCTCCTTAACCGCAAGAGACGCGCCGTTCTTTACGGATGTTCCGTAGGAGGCAGCACCGCCGGTCGTAGGACCCACTCCGCCGATCTTGATGGTGTCGGAAGAACCGCCTGTTTTGCCGCCGCAGGATATGAGGGATCCGGCAAGAAGCAGAGCCGCCGTTGCAAGTGAAAGTATTTTCTTCATCATCTACATCCTCCATGAATTAAGATACAATAATAATACACTTTCAAAGACGGATTGTCAACAGATTTTTTCGTTTCCGCCGTTGTCATATTACATGAAATTTTGCGAATAAAAGCCTAATTTTTTAACGCAGCCTGTATATTTAGGTGACTTTCGGCAATATTTGCCCTTCGAAGCAGCAAAGCGGCGACCGCGCATCGGACAAAGGCGGGCGCTGTTTCGGCAAAATGAATATTCAGGATGAATCATGAATTTTTATGCACACATTTTACGATCATGACTTTTCGCATACGGTTTATCACCGCAAACAGCTCCTGCTTGCGCGGAAGATCGAGAAAGCGTTCGCAGTTCGTGAAATAAGACGACCAAACTGTATCAAGCCCTTCGCTGTCCATACCCGTATCCATGATCTTCCGATACAGCTTATCGATCTCGCCGGGAAGATCGACCTCGTGATTTTTATTTGATATTTCCAGATACCTCAGCATAAATCCGAGCGCATCAAGCTGCGCTGACGTTATGATGTCGTGCAGTCCGCGAACGTCGATCTTCTCATCCCCGATCGTGATAATACCCATGTCGGATACTTCAAGCTTCTCGCTTCCGCTCCCCTCGGGATAAGAGGAAAAATGATCGGAATAAAGTTTTCTCTGCTGAGTCCATTCCACTTCGGGAGGCTGATCCTGCGTTATTCCGTGATCGCGGCAGATTCTTTTTGATTCCTCCGTCACATCGTGTATCAGATAATCGTCCATCATGTAAACTTTATCGGCAACGTAAAGATATTCTCCGCTTCCGCCGATAACAAGGATCGTCGATACTCCCTGCGTTTTGTAAAGCTCGCCCGCACGGTCGGTAAACGGCGTGATCGGTTCCTTCTTTATAAGCTCCTTCATCATGCGGTCGCGGATCATGAAGTTCGTTGCGCTTCTGTCCTCGTCGATCAGGAGAAGCTTCGCGCCGCAGTCAACCGCCTCCATAATGTTCGCCGCCTGTGAAGTCGAGCCGGAGGCGTGATCCGTCGAGAAATCGGACGTATCTCCGCCGGGAAGCCACTTTATAAACGGAGCGATGTTGACGTGCTTTACGCTTCTTCCGTCCTCGGCGGATACGGTAACGGCGCTGCCGTCGGCTATGCAGAGCTCGCGCCCGTCTCCGACGGCATGATCGTAAATCCCGGCAGAGATCGCATCAAGCACGGTTGATTTGCCCGAATATCCGCCGCCGGTAATGACCGTCACGCCTTTTCTGATCCCCATTCCGCGCACGCCGCAGACCTCGATCTCGTCGTCCGGCGTCGATCTGAACGGTATGGCGTCTGTCATCGGGAGATCGGTCCCCTTCGCTCTCGGCAGAATACTTCCGTTGGCGATAAACGCGCAGTAATCGCTGTTTTTCAGCCAGCTGCGGACAGCATTCTGCTTTTCGGCGAGCTTCAGAGCTTCCTCAAAGGACGTCGGATCAAACTCCGTGATGAATCTGTCTACTGCATCCGGAAGATCGCGGCAAAGCATCCGAAGCGTCCTGCGAATCTTGCGTTTCGGGAGCTGTACCAGCATCCGTATGCACAGACACATTTTCGAAAGGCGCGTTATCCCGTCGTCCAAAAGAATAACCTTGTTTTTGCTCAGATAGTCATAGTCCCGCTGCGGACACAGCGCAAAGTATACGGTGTTGCGGTAAAGTACCTCGCCGCCCGGGCGGTAAAGATAATATTTCCCGTTTTCGCTGTCGGGACGGCTTCGGTTATAAAGCTCGGCGTTAAAAACACGGCGGGAACCCATGGCAGGGGTAATCCAG
>OLSB01001953.1_pt1 | contig 18280 bp, 16 predicted proteins | sample 1672071 | NCBI WGS metagenome assembly OLSB01 (sample SAMEA3136642, study PRJEB25190) | human gut metagenome | biome: human gut; feature: human-associated habitat; material: faeces | place: Austria | collected 2013 | reverse complement strand
ATTAATGTATATAAAATAAACAATAAAATATTAATAATAAATAAAATACAAATAATATTTTTATATTAATAAATTATTTAAATTTATTTTTTTAAAATATTAATAAATATGAAATAAATAATTAAATAAATAATTATTTATTATTTATAAAAAAATAAAAATAAAAATAAAATTAATAATAGATTAAAATATTTATAAAAAATAATAAAAGGAAATAATTATTTCCTTTTATTACGAAAATTAATTTTTTATTTTTTAATTTTAATATTTTTTTCTCTTTTATTTTCTTTATTTAATGCAATTTTTTCATTATTTTTTTGCTTTAAATTATCTTTAGCTACTGCCATTAATAATTTAATCCTATTTGTTTGATTTGTTTCACTTGCTCCTGGATCATAATCTATTGGAGAAATATTTGCATAAGGATATTCATCTCTAATTGTTTTTATGACGCCTTTTCCTACTACATGATTCGGTAAACAAGCAAAAGGTTGAACACATACTATATTAGAAATTCCATGCTCTATATATTCAATCATTTCTGCTGTTAAGAACCAACCTTCACCAGTTTGGTTACCGATAGATAAAATATTTTTTACTTTATCTTCTAATTCCCATATATCACATGGCTGAAGATAATCTTTTTTTGAATTAGCAAGAGCAATTCTTTCGTCTTTTTCCAATATATCAATTAATTTTATAGCAATTTTAAATAATCTTGCTTTATACTTGTCAGTCTTTATTAGTGTATTAAAAGTGATTTTATGTGTTGCCATAAATTTTACAAAGCCCATAAAATCTGGAAGAACTACTTCAGCACCTTCTTTTTCTAACTTGTCGGCTACAAAATTATTGCCAAAAGGATGATATTTAATTAAAACTTCTCCGACAATTGCTACTTTAGGTTTTTCTACGGAAGTATCTAGCTTTATTTTTTCAAAATCTTCAACTATATCATAAATGCTCTTTTTAAATTCTGAAATTGTAGAATTTACCGAGAGGTCTTTACATTTATCTAGCCAAACATTAAATAATTCTTGAGATTCACCTTTTTTTAATTCATAGGCTCTATTTTTAGTAAGTAACTTTTGTAATAAATCCCCATATACAACTGTTTTTAATAATCTTTCTATCATTTTAGGGGTTAATTTAAAACCAGGCATTTTTTCCATACCAACAACATTGAATGAAATAACAGGTACATTAGGGTAACCAGCATCTTTCAATGCTTTCCTAATAAATCCTATATAATTTGTTGCTCTACATCCTCCGCCGGTTTGAGACATCATCAAAGCTGTTTTGTTAACATCATATTTACCAGACTCTAAAGCTTCTATCATTTGTCCTGTTACTAATATAGAAGGATAGCAAGCATCATTATTTACATATTTTAATCCAGTATCAACGGTATGCTCTGTACAATTTCTTAATAACTCAATATTATATCCGCAAGATTTAACAGCTGCTTCCATAAGTTCAAAATGTATAGGAGCCATTAATGGAAATAATATTTTATAGTCTTTCATATCTTTAGTAAATATTTTTTTATGTGATTCGTAATTTCCATCTTTATTTGCAACAATATTTTCTTTTTCTCTTTTATTCATGCTGGCAAGTAAAGAACGTATACGTATTCTAACGGCACCTAAATTATTAACCTCATCAATTTTTATTAAAGTGTACATTTTATTATAACTTGATAATATTTCTTCTACTTGATCAGTTGTTACTGCATCAACACCACAACCAAAAGAATTTAATTGTACCAATTCCAAGTTATTATGTTTACCTACAAAGTCAGCAGCTGCATATAATCTTGCATGAAAGACCCACTGATTTACGACTCTTAAAGGTGCTTTTGGTTCAACTTGATCGGCAATACTATCTTCTGTTAGAACTCCAAGACCAAGATTAGTAATTAAAGTATCAATTCCATGGTTTATTTCTGGGTCTATATGATATGGACGTCCTGCTAGAACAATACCTTTTAGGTTATGTGCTTCTAAATATTCTACAGCCTTTTTTCCAGCATTATGTATATCATTTCTACAATTTTGATATTCTTCTTCAGCCTTTTTAGCAGCTGATAATAATTCTTTTTTTGTAAAATTGTATTTTTTAAATTCTGGTAGTTCTAAAATTGTTTCCGCTAATGTTTTAGGATTAAAAGGTAAAAATGGATTTAAAAAGGTTATGTTTTTATCTTTTAGTTCTTCCACATTATTTTTTAAGACTTCTGAATATGATATTACAATAGGGCAGTTATAATGATTATCAGCTGTTTTATATTCTTTTCTTGAAAAAGGCATACATGGATAGAAAATAGTAGTAATACCTTGCTTAATTAAACCAACTATATGACCATGAGATAATTTTGCTGGATAACAAACCGATTCAGAAGGCATTGATTCTAATCCTTTTTCATAAGTTTTTCTAGTACTTTTTTCTGAAATAATTACTCTAAATCCTAAATTTGTTAAAAAAGTAAACCAGAAAGGATAATCTTCATACATGTTTAATACTCTAGGTATACCAATGGTTCCACGAGGAGCATCTTTTTCTTCAAGGGGAACATAATTAAATATTCTTTCATATTTATATTTAACTAAATTAGGTAAGTCTTTATTTGTTAAAACGATACCAGCACCTTTTTCACACCTATTTCCAGAAATATGTTTAGCTCCATTGCTAAATTTGTTAATAGTTAATAAACAATGATTTTCACAACCATTACAACGAATATGAGAAGTTTCTATTTTTAATTTGCTTAAGTCTTCTAGAGTAGAAATAGTTGATTTATATTCCATATCTTTATTTGCTTCAAATTGTTCTTGCGCCAAAAGAGCTACCCCATAAGCACCCATAAGACCAGCAATATCAGGTCGAACAACATTTCTTCCTACTAATAATTCAAAAGCGCGAAGTACTGCATCATTATAAAAAGTACCTCCCTGAACAACGATGTGAGCTCCTAATGTTTTCATATCTCTTATCTTCATAACTTTTTGAATAGCATTTTTTATTACAGAATAAGATAAACCTGCAGAAATGTCTCCTACGCTATAGCCTTCTTTTTGTGCTTGTTTAATTTTTGAATTCATAAAAACGGTACATCTAGAGCCTAAATTAACAGGATTTCTAGCAGAAAGGGCAGCGTCTACAAATTCTTGTATAGACAACCCCAAACTTTTAGCAAATGTTTCTATGAAAGATCCGCAACCTGAAGAACAGGCCTCATTTAACATAATATTGTCTATCGAGCCATTCTTCATTTTTATATATTTCATATCTTGACCACCAATATCAATAATACTTGAAACATTTGGCATAAATCTTTTTGCAGCAGTATAATGAGCAATTGTCTCTATTTCGTTTAGGTCAACGTTTAATGCTGTTTTAATTAAATTTTCTCCGTAACCAGTAACTCCACTACATCTAATTGTTACATCTTTTGGAAGTATAGAATATAATTCTTTTAGCATATTTATTACACTATTAAGAGGATTACCCTCATTATTTGCATAAAGAGAATAAAGTAAAGTTCCATTTGTATCAGTAACTACTAATTTGGTTGTAGTTGAACCTGCATCTATACCAACAAAACAATCTCCATGGTATACAGTAATATCGCCCTTTGGTACAACATCTTTACTGTGCCTTTCATTAAATTCCTCGTATTCTAAATCCGTAACGAATAAAGGCTTTAAAGGATTTGTTGTTGTATCATGAGAACTTTTTAACATTTGAATTTTTGCTTTTAATTTCTCTGTAGAAATAGGATGCATTTCAAGAGAGTCCAAAGCTGCACCTTTAGCAACTAATAAGTGTGCATCTTCAGGGATTATTACTTGATCTTCTGTTAAATGTAATGTGTCAATAAATCTATTTCGTAATTCAGGTAAATAATTTAAAGGGCCTCCTAAAAAAGCAACATTGCCACGTATAGGTCTACCACAAGCGAGACCACTTATTGTTTGATTAACAACTGCTTGGAAAATTGATGCTGCAATGTCCTCTTTTGCAGCTCCCTCATTTATTAATGGCTGTACATCCGTCTTTGCAAAAACACCACAGCGAGAGGCAATAGGATATAACACTGAATAATTTTTTGCAAGATTATTTAAGCCCAAGGCGTCTGTGTTTAATAAAGATGCCATTTGGTCTATAAAAGCTCCTGTACCACCAGCACAAGTACCATTCATACGTTGCTCAATTGATTTTCCAAAGTATATAATCTTTGCATCTTCGCCACCGAGCTCGATAACAACGTCAGTTTTTGGTATATATTTTTCTACAGCCCTTTTGCAAGAAACAACTTCTTGAATAAAGGGCACATCTAAAAAAGTAGCTGCAGACATTGCACCCGAGCCAGTTAAAGCTATAGTAAATTCCGAATTAGGATATTTTTCTAACAAATTATCTAAAACAGCACAAACAGTATTTTTTGTATCAGAAAAATGCCTTTGATAATTGGTATAAAGAGTGTTTAATTGGTCATCCATCACAACTATTTTTACAGTAGTAGAGCCAACATCAAGGCCAACATGTAATATTTTATTCATATATATATATAATCTCCTTAATATTTAATATAAAATCAATCTAATTTTATACGGAAAAAAGGATTTTGTCAAATGAAAAAAATGTAAAATTGATTTAATTGTTCTAAAATATTTGTGTAATGAATAGACATACTATCAAAGAAATATAAATTACGGAGGAAAGAAAAATGAGTAAGAAAACAAAAAAGATTATTTTATTAATAATTATAATAGCAATTATTATTACTATAGTGATTTTAATAAAAAATAAGCAGAAGCAAAATAAATATAAAGAATATGAGCCACAAGAAGAAATTTCTCAAGAGCAAGAAAGAAAGACGATGGTTTCTTTATATTTCATTAATAAAAATACTAGAAAAGTAGAACCAGAAGGAAGATTAATAGATGTAAAAGAATTAGTAAAAGAGCCATACAAGCAGCTAATAAATTTATTGTTGGAAGGGCCAAGAAACGAAAACCATGAAAAATTGATACCAGAAGGTACAAAACTGTTGAATGCAAGTATAGATAAAGATGTTTTAACCTTAGATTTTTCAGAAGAGTTTATTAATAATCATAATGGAGGCAAAGAAGAAGAAGAGAAAACAATAGAGAGTATAGTGAATACTCTTACAGAACTTACAGAAGTAAATTCGATAAAAATATTAATAAATGGACAAGAAAACCAAAGTTTTAAAGATGGAGAAATAGATTTTACTCAAAATTTTATAAGAAATGAATAAATTTATCTAAAGAAGCAAAATATTTTATATAAATTACATGCTTTTTGAGAGTTACATAAAAATCTTTCTACACAACAAAGGGAGTCTAATGCACTTCCTTTTTTTACGCATTTCTTAAAGTATAAGCAATTTTTAGAGCATATTGGATTACAACAATTAAAACATTTATTATAACAATTATAATTATTAAACATATATACCTCCACTATTTACATAATTAAATATTTAATATATAATATTAAAGAAAAAAATAAATTGTTAATAAAAGGTATATATATGGAAAAGAAAATTGAACTAAACGAGAATGAGAGAATTGATGATTTGCAATATAAAGGGCTAAAGATTATACAAAACAATGATGGATTTTGTTTCGGTATTGATAGTGTTATATTATCTGATTTTGCAAAAAACATAAAAGAAAATAGCGACGTTGTTGATTTAGGCACTGGGACGGGGATTTTAGGACTATTATTATGTGGAAAAACTAAATTGAGAACAATAACAGGTATAGAGATACAAGAAGATGTGGCAAAAATGGCCGAAAGAAGTATAAAATTAAATGAATTGGAAAATAGGTTTAAAATTTTCAATGTTAACATAAATAGCGTTTTTAAAGAAAATTTACTCGAAAAAAATAAATTTGATGTTGTAATAATGAACCCTCCATATAAAGAGTTAGGAAGTGGAATTACAAATGAAAATAAGAGCAAACTAATTGCTAGACATGAGATAACCGCTACGTTAGAAGACTTTGTCAAAACTGCAGCAGCATTATTAAAGGACAAGGGTGAACTATATATAGTACATAAGCCAGAACGCACAGTTGACATAATTACAAAATTGAGAGAAAATAAACTAGAACCAAAAGAACTAAAAGTAGTGTATTCACGTAAAGATACAGATGCATCTCTTATTTTAATAAAAGCAGTTAAAGGACGGAAAGAAATTTTTAAAAATATTAAAACCAATATACATATATGATGAAGACGGAAATTATTCTAAAGATATAAAGAAAATTTACAATATAGGAGATGAAGAATGATGGTTGGAAAATTATATTTAATTGCAACCCCAATTGGCAATCTAGAAGATATAACTTATAGAGCAGTGAAGATGTTACGAGAAGTAGACATAATTGCGGCAGAGGACACAAGGCATTCACTAAAATTGTTGAATTCTTTAGAAATATCAAAGCCAATGATAAGTTACCATAGGCATAACGAGGATACAAAAACTGAAGAACTTATAAAAATTTTAAAGCAAGGAAAAAATATAGGACTAATAACAGATGCAGGAACTCCAGGAATATCCGACCCAGGTGAGGAAATTGTGAAAGCTGCAATAAAAGAAAATATAGAAATAATACCAATTCCAGGAGCATGTGCTTTAATTAACGCATTAATTGCATCTGGACTTGGAACGAAAGAGTTTGCTTTTTATGGATTTTTACCATTAGATAAAAAATTTAGAGAAGAAAAGTTTGATGATATAAAAAAACAAAATAAAACAATTATATTTTATGAGGCTCCTCATAGACTAATAAAAACCTTAACAGAAATGAGAGAAAAATTAGGAAATATAGAAATTGTAATTGCAAAAGAGTTAACAAAAATACATGAGACTTTTATTAGAGGCAATATAGATGATATATTAAAAGGATTGGGCAGTGTGAAAGGTGAATATATAATATTATTTGAAAATCACGCAAAAACTGACAAGCAGATTGAAATAGAAAATATTAATAAATTATCTTTAGACGAACAATATATGTATTATATAAATAAGGGATTGTCTAAAAAAGAGGCTGTAAAACAAATTGCAAAAAATAACAATGTACAAAAAAATGAAGTTTATATGAAATTTATATAAATTTAATAAAGAAAAACCCAAAAAATAATGAATTATTTCTTGGGTTTTTATGTTTTGTAATATTATTTATTCTTCTATTTTTGTAATATTTTGTAGACATTTTGAGCAAATTAATTTATCTTTATATTCTGATAAATTTTTTGTGCTTCCACAAAATATACAAGATTCTTCATGCTTTTTTAATATTATAGAAGAACCATCAACATAAATTTCAATAGGATCTTTTTCTGCTATTTTTAATTTATTTCTTAATTCAATAGGTATAACTATTCTTCCTAATTCGTCCACGCGTCTAACTATTCCAGTAGATTTCATTTTTATTCCTCCTAAAACAACAAAATTCGACAAACTTTAACAATATAATAACACATAATACATAAAAAAACAAGCAATATAAACAAAATTAAAGAAATACTTTCAGTTATTAATGTTATCTAATTATTAATATTTAATAAATCATAACTATATATTCATAAAAATATGATTTGTTAATGATTGCCAAAAATAAAAAGAATATAAAAATAAAACGAGAATATATATACAAAGAAAGAGGTAAATATGTTAAACAAAATTTGGCCTTGTTTTATAATAGTTTCTTTTATTATTGCTGTGATAACTGGAAATATAAGTGATTTTAATAGTTCAATTTTTTCGTCTTGTACTCAAGCGGTAGAATTAAACATAAAACTTCTTGGTACTATATGCTTGTGGAATGGATTAATGAAAATTGTACAAGAAACATCATTAATGGAAAGACTAACAAAATTAATTAATCCGCTTATGAAGATATTATTCCCAAAAATGAATAAAGAAGATAAAGAATATAAGGAAATCACAATTAACATAATTGCAAATATATTAGGAATAGGAAACGCCGCGACGCCACTGGGCCTAAAGGCGATGGAAACTATGCAAAATAAAAATCCTAAAAAAGATACTATAACAGATTCTATGGCTATGCTTATTGTTTTAAATACTGCATCAATACAATTAATACCAACAACAGTTATTGCAATAAGGACATCACTTGGTTCGACAGATCCAAGTAAGATTATTGTACCCGTATGGATTGCAACGATTTTATCTAATTTTGCAGGAATTATAGCAAGTAAAATTTTAATGAAGAAGTATTAATATATAAATGGTATAATCAAAACGATAGAAAGGCTTAATGATGAAGACAATAAATTACATATCTACAATAGCAATTCCAGCTATTATTATTATAATTATTGCCTATGCTATAAAAGACAAGAAAAAAATGTATGACATTTTTATAGAAGGGGCAAAAGAGGGAATGAAGATAGTTGTAAGTCTTTTTCCAACTTTATTAGGAATATTTATTGCAGTAGGTACATTAAGAAGCTCTGGAATTCTAGAAATAATCACAAATATGTTATCTTTTTTAACAAATAAAGTTGGAATTCCAAGTCAAGTTATTCCATTAGCATTGTTAAGACCCATATCTGGAAGTGCATCTCTAGCAGTAGCAACAGATATAATGACTACCTATGGAGTAGATAGTAAAATTCGGATTAATTACATCAACAATGATGGGGTCAACAGAAACCACATTTTATGTTATTGCAATATATACAAGCAATTTGAAGATAAAAAAGACAAGATTTGTGTTAGCTGCAGCGTTAATTGCTGATTTTGTAGGGATAATTAGTTCTGCAATTATTTGGAATTTTATTTAATAAAATTTATTTATGATAAGTTTCGTTATTAGATATTTTAAAAGCTCGATAAATTTGTTCTATTAAAAATATTCTGATTAATTGATGAGGAAAAGTCATTTTTGAAAAGCATAATTTTAAATTGCAAGAATCTAAAACTTCTTGAGAAAGACCTAGACTTCCACCAATTATAAATGTAATAGAACTATTAATTGAAGAAATTTGTTCTAGCTTATTAGAAAAAGACACAGAGTCAAGTTGAATACCACGTAAGTCTAAAGCAATAATAAATGAATCTTTTTTTAAATGAAGAAGAATGTTTTTGCCTTCTTTTTCTTTTATTGATTGTTCAATTTTATCATTAGACTTGTCGGGTATTTTTTCATCAGGCAGTTCAATAATATTTAAAGAGCAAAATCTTGCAAGTCTTTTTGAATATTCTGAAATAGCATCCTTAAAAAAAACTTCTTTAATTTTGCCGACACAAACAATATTAATATGTAACATATATATTCTCCTTTAGGCTATATATATTATGCCACTAGGGCGATCTCTTTTAGCAACACCAACTTTTATAGCTGTTTCATCGCAATTATTATTTATAATTTCTTCTACAACGGTTTTATATGCAAGTTCTGGGAAATTATTTTCTTTACTTAAATGCCCTAACAAAACATTAGTTAGACCAGATTTCATCAAACCAGAGATAATTTGCCCAGAATTATTATTTGACAAATGACCATTTGGACCAGCAATTCGTTGTTTTAAAAGATAAGGATATTTTGAATATTTTAAAATATTAGGGTCATAATTAGCTTCTAATAAAGCAAAAGAACTTTTTTCTAAATGACTAAATAATTCAGGAGTTACATGACCTAAATCTGTAGCGATACTCATTTTTTTCTTATTATAAAAAACATTAAATCCACAAGGATCGGCAGCATCATGAGGAATACTGAAAGGAAGAAATTGCAAATCCTTAATTTCAAATTCTTCATTTATTAAGAATTCCTTCTGGTTTTCAGCAGAAATCTTTTGCTTCTGTTCTGGCATTGCTTCCCAAGTATTTGGGTTAGCAAATACGGGGATGTCATATTTTTTTGAAAGAGTACCTAATCCTTTTATGTGATCAGAATGCTCATGAGTTACTAAAATCGCATCAATATCCAATATATCAACGTTAATAAGAGAAAGTGCATCAACTATTTTCTTTGCACTTCCTCCAGCATCTATTAAAACTTTAGAATTATTTGTTTCTATTAAAGAACTATTACCAGCACTTCCGCTAAATAAACTACAAAATTTAAACATTTTTTATTCCCTATTCTTTTACTCTTTTGATATTTGCTCCAAGTTTTTTAAATTTATTTTCAATATTTTCATATCCTCTGTCTATATGGTCCAAATTATATAATTGAGTTTCACCATTAGCTATTATACCAGCAATTATTAAAGCTGCTCCAGCTCTTAAATCAGAGGCATATACAGGAGCACCAGATAAAAAGTCTACTCCTTCAAATACAGCGGTTTTTCCTTGAGCTGTAATATTTGCTCCCATATTATTAAGTTCAGTAGTATACTGAAAACGAGATTCCCAAATACTTTCATTAATTATACTTGTGCCATCTGCCACAGAAAGAACAACACCCATTTGAGGTTGTAAATCTGTAGGAAATCCAGGATATGGTAAAGTCTTTATATTTGCTTTATTTGGACGAGAATTGCACCAAACGTGAATAGAATCACCATTTTCTTCAACTTGACCACCAATCTCAAGAATTTTGGCAGTCAAACATTCCAAATGCTTTGTTATACAGTTATGAATTGTTATATCTCCTTTAGAAGCAACTGCTGCAAGCATAAAAGTACCAGCTTCAATTTGATCTGGAACTATGGAATATGTAGAATTTCCATGTAATTTAGATACACCATTAATTTTTATCATATCTGTACCAGCTCCGTGAATATCTGCACCCATAGTGTTTAAAAAGTTTGCAACATCAACTACATGTGGCTCTTTAGCTGCATTATCTATAGTAGTTGTGCCTTCAGCTAAAACAGCAGCAAGCATAATATTAATAGTAGCGCCTACAGAAACGGTATCCATGTAAATAGAAGTGCCAACAAGTTTATTAGCTTCAGCAGATATCTTTCCTTGAGCAATAGTAACATTTGCACCCAACGCTTCAAAACCTTTTACATGTTGATCAATAGGTCGTGCACCTAATTTGCAACCGCCAGGCAAACCAACTTCAGCTTTTTTACAGCGACCAATCAAAGAACCCAACAAATAATAAGAAGCTCTGAATTTACTTGTCATATCTAAAGGTGCTGATGAACAAGAAATATTTCTTGTATCTATGCTACAAGAATGTTCAGTTAACCATGTAATTTTTGCTCCTAACTTTTCCAATATAGAACAAGATATCTTTACATCGCTTATATTAGGTACATTTTCTAAAGTACAAATTCCATTTATAAGTAAAGTAGCTGGAATTATTGCAACAGCTGCATTCTTTGCACCACTAACAGTTACATCTCCTTGTAATCGAGTTGGTCCATTTATTACTAATTTTTCCAAAGTAAAATCCCCCTAATTGTATAAATCATACTATATATTTTTTTGCTAAATATATTTATAACATAAAAATGTAGTATTTACAATAAATATTGATTAAAATATAAAATATTATAAATGAAGTTGTTAATGAAAAGTCTTATATAACAAAAAATTACTACCATTGTATCATATTCTTAATCCAACAGTAGTAATATTTATATTAAATATAGTTAATTACTAGCAAGTTTTAATTTTAAATTTTCAAACAATTCTACAATTTTAAATTTAAAATTTAATTCTGAATTATCAGAAGATTTTGTAAGTAAGTCGTATTCTTCTTCAGACATACCATCTTGCAGTAATTCTTTAGAAGATTCAGGAACAACACCAGAAGATACATCTACAAAACATAAAGGAGGAAACATTACACACCACCAATTATGACCGCTTGCAGATCCAATTTCCACTCTCAATGCATCATAATTACCAGCAGGCAAAGAAACGTCGCCATATTCTTTTGTTGGAAAATTATATTTCCCAATACTTACATTTATAGGATAATCATATCCGTTTTGAGTAACAATATCTTGAGCAATATTAGAAAAATCATCTATATGGTTTTCAGCAATATTCATAGCTTCTTCTTTAGAAAATTCAGAAGAGCATAGAGCATTCATATATTCAAGTAAAGCATCTCTAACTTTATATTTTAAATTTTGATCTTCTTGAGAATCACTATTTGCAATTACATGTAGTCTAAAAACGCTGTCAGAAATATCAGAAGATACAGCTGTTACATAAGAGTATGCCGAGAAAAATATAAAAAGAGTTAACAAAAATATTAACAATAAAAGTCTAGAAATTGTAGATATATTAAAAATACGTTGCATAATATTCCTTTCCCTTTAAAAATACATTTTTTCAAAGTTATACTAATTTGATTAATAAAATTATTTACCAAAAAATAAAAAATATACATAAATGGTAAAAAAATATCAAATATAAAATGTAATAAAAATGTAATAAAAATGAAAAAATATTATAAGAAAAAAGCAAATAAAAGATAACAAAAACTCGAAAAGTATTGATACTGTCGAATTATGACATACGATTATCTTGTAATAATATTGACACAAAAATGTAAAAATGGTAAAATTTAACATAGAAACAAGGAAGAAAGTGGAGGTAAGAAATGACTGAAAACAATCCAAACATTAACAGAGTTTGTAGTTTTTATGCAAGCGATTGGCATCTATTAACAATGCTATTGCCAAACATAGACAGGAAAATTAATGAAGGAGTTAAAATTACCACGATTTTAGAAAACGATTTAACAGAAAAAATGGAAACACTATTAGAAAAAGTGAGATTAAAAAACAAAGAAAAAATTTTAAATGTAACTTGGAATAATAAAGAAATTAATATTGAAAACATAAAGAGCATAACAAAAGATAAAGACGAAATAATAATTAGTGGCTCAATAGAATTTATAGAAAATGTACACAAAAAAATAAAAGAGTGCATAGAAAATAATAGTCTACAAAAGGAAAATATTACAATTATAGATTGCTACGACATAAATAAGGTTCAATCAAAAATTAAAGAACTTTTAGAACTACACGATAAAATATTAAATACAGCAGGAGAAAAGGACAAAGAAGAATATGTATTAAACATCAAAACTGCAAATTAAAACAGAAAAACTCTATTTTTAACAATGCAAACTATAAATTTTGTATTGAAAGAAATAGAGTTTTTTTTAAAACGATTGACTATTTTTTTTTTAATAGTATAATAATAAACAGTTAAAAGATAAAATTTATAATAAAACAAGGAAAAACGAAAGGAGAAGAATATGAACGAAAAATATTTGGCAGCAGAGGAAGTTCTAAAAAAATATAATCAAGAACATCTTTTAAGTCAATATAATAAGCTAGATGATGAAGGAAAGACAAAATTATTAGATGAAATATTAACATTAGACTTTGGACAAATTGAAGAATTATATAAAAGAGTAAATAAAAAAGTGGATTTTAATAATTCTAAAATAGAGCCAATAGAATATATGGATAAAAGCAAAATGACAAAGGAAGAACTAAATCACTATGAAGAGATTGGACTTAAAGCAATAAGAGAAGGAAAATTAGCTGCTGTAACAATGGCAGGAGGACAGGGAACAAGACTTGGACATAATGGACCAAAAGGAACATTTGACATCGGTTTAGATTCTCATAAGCCTATATTCGAAATATTATGTGATACATTAAAATCAGCAAAAGAAAAATATGGAGTATATGTAGCATGGTATATAATGACAAGTAATGAAAACAATGATGCAACTGTAGATTTCTTTAAAGCAAATGATTATTTTGGATATCCAAAAGATAAAATTACATTTTTTAAACAAGGCGAATTACCAATGATTGATACAGAAGGAAAGGTATTATTAGATGAAAACGGTCTAATAAAAAAAGCTGCAGATGGACATGGCGGAATTTTCTTATCAATGAAAAGAAATGGAATTATATATGATATGAGAACCAGAGGAATAGAATGGGCTTTTATTGGCGGTGTTGACAATGTATTAGTAAACATGGTAGATCCTGTATTTTTGGGACTTGCAATAGAAAACAAAGTATTAGCAGCAGGCAAAAGTGTTGTAAAAGCTGGACCTCATGAAAAAGTAGGAGTATTCTGCAAAAGAGATGGCAAGCCAAGTGTTGTTGAATATAGCGAAATATCAACACAAATGGCAGAAGAAACAAATGAAAAAGGTGAACTAAAATATGGAGAATCACATATTCTATGTAATTTATTTAATATAGATGCAATAGAAGAAATAAGCAAAAATGAATTACCATATCATAGTGCGTTTAAAAAAGCAAAATATTTAGATAAAGATGGAAAATTGGTGGTAGGAGACAAACCAAATGCATATAAATTTGAAGCATTTCTATTTGACGCTTTTGAATCATTAGATGATATGAAAATATTAAGGGTAAAAAGAGAAGAAGAATTTGCTCCTGTAAAGAATGCAGAAGGAGTAGATAGCCCTGAAACAGCAAGAAAATTATATAATGAATTTCATAAAATAAAATAGCTATAAACAGGTTTAGATTTTTTGTTAAAGAACACAAAATTTAAGCCTTTTAATGTAGAAAAACATAAAAGAAAAAATATGTTTACAAATGCTTGTTAAATAAGCCTGATAAACATATTGCACGAGGAGGTTTTAGAATGAATTATTTAGATAAATATTATGAATGGTTAAAAAATCCTTCAATAGATGAGGAGACAAAAGAAGAGTTAAGAAGTATTGAAAGTAATAAAGAAGAAATAGAAGATAGATTTTATAAAGATTTAGAATTTGGAACAGCAGGGTTAAGAGGAATTATTGGTAATGGAAGTAATAGAATGAATAAATACACAGTTACTAAAGCGACTCAAGGGTTAGCTAATTATATTAATAAAAATAATCCTGAAAACAAGCCTGTGGTAATTTCTTATGATTCTAGACACATGTCTAAAGAGTTTAGTGAAATGACAGCACTTTGCTTAAATGCGAATGGAATAAAAACGTATGTGTTTGAGGAGTTAAGACCTGTGCCGGAATTATCATTTGCTGTAAGAAAACTAAACTGCATTGCAGGAATAATGATAACAGCAAGCCATAATCCTCCTAAATATAATGGGTATAAAGTGTATTGGGAAGATGGAGCACAAATAGTTCCTCCACATGATAAAGGAATTATAGAAGAAGTAAATAAGATAGAAGATTTCTCAAAAATAAAGAAAATGGAATACAAAGATGCAGTAGAAAAAGGATTATATAATACAATTTTAAAAGAAATTGATGATGCATATATAGAAACATTAAAAAAATTGGTGCAAAATCCAGAAACAATAAAAAGAACACAAAAAGACATAAAAATTGTATATACTCCTTTACATGGTGCAGGAAATATCCCTGTTCAAAGAATATTGAAAGAAATAGGATTTGAAAATGTATATGTTGTACCAGAACAAGAAAAACCAAATGGAGATTTCCCAACAGTTAGTTATCCAAATCCAGAAGATGAAAAAGCTTTTAAATTAGCGTTAGATTTAGCAAAAAAAGTAGATGCAGATGTTGTTTTAGCAAATGACCCTGATGCAGATAGATTAGGAGTATATGCAAAAGACTCAAAAACAGGAGAATATCATTCTTTTACCGGGAACATGTCAGGGCTTTTAATCGCAGAATATGAATTATCACAAAAAAGAGAAAAAGGAGATATTCCAACAAATGGAGCTCTTATAAAAACAATAGTATCTTCTAATTTGGCTGATGCAATAGCAAAAGAATATAACTTGACACTAATAGAAGTTCTTACAGGATTTAAATATATAGGGGAACAAATGAGAATGTTTGAACAAACAGGAAAATATACATTCTTGTTTGGGTTTGAAGAAAGCTATGGATGCTTAATTGGAACACATGCAAGAGATAAGGATGGAATTGCAGCTGTTATGGCACTTTGTGAAGCTACAGCGTTCTATAAAGAAAAAGGATTTACTTTATGGGATCAAATGATGAACATTTACAAAAAATATGGATATTACAAGGAATTAACGGTATCTATTACAAAAGAAGGAGCAAGTGGAGCAGAAGAGATAAAGAAAATGATGGAAAATATAAGAACAAATCCTCCAACAAAACTAGGAAAATATGATGTATTAGAATTTAGAGACTATAAAGTAGGAACGGTAAAAAATTTAAAAACTTTAGAAACAAAATCCACAAATTTACCACAATCTAATGTATTGTATTTTGACTTAAGTGATAATGCTTGGTGTTGTGTAAGACCATCTGGAACAGAACCAAAAATAAAATTTTATATAGGTGTTAGAGAAGATTATAATGAAAAGGCACAAAGCAGTTTAGACAAATTAGAAGAAGAAGTAAAAAAATTAGGAAAATAATAAGAAAAAATAAATAACAAGTAAAAAGAGTTCACTTCAATTTAAGTTTGAACTCTTTTTATATTGAAATCTTACCATCCATTTATATGATTTCTTTTTATAGTTCCAAGAAGATAAGCTTTAACATGAGGATTTTTTAATGAAATTGTATATATTAGATTCTTTATATATTCTCTTGTAGAATGACCATCCATAGGGCAAACTTTTACCATGATTTTAGAGCCAGATCTTTTTATATAACGTTTAGTATCTTTTTCCGAAGCATAAACAAGAGGACGGATAACTGTTAGACCAGATCTACTCATATAACTTGTTGGTGAAAAAGTAGAAATATTACCAGCAAAGAATAAATTCATCAAAAAAGTTTCAATAACATCATCTAAATTATGCCCCAAAGCTATTTTGTTGCAATGCTCACGTTTTGCTGCAGAATTTAAAATTCCTCTACGAAGATTTGCACATAATGAACATGGATTTTTTTCTTTTCTATCCTCAAAGACTATTTTGCTAATATCATATTTTTCTTCAAAAAAAGGAACTCCTATTTCATCGCAAGTTTTTTGCAATAATTCTGTATCAAAAGATTCAAAACCAGGATTTACACTAATAGCTATTAAATCAAACTTTTTTGGATAAAAAATTTGTAGATTTTTTAAGCCCTTAAGTAAAGAAATAGAATCTTTACCACCAGATAATGCAACAGCTATTTTATCACCATCTTCTATCATATTATAATCTTCAATTGCTTTTCTCATAAAACTTAATATATATTTCATAAATTATCTTATATAATCAATCATGTAAAATATTATTTAATTGATTAATCCTTTTCTTTTATTTTTTAAATATCATTAACATAAAAAATATTATATCACAAAAGATAAGCAAAATAAAGAAAAATTAAACATATTAAATAAAAAAGAGTATTATATGAGTTAAATAATAAAAAATAACTTTTAACAAAAATATAGAGAACAAAAGCATTAAGTATGTAATTTAAGCATTAACAGATATTGAAAGATTATATAATTTATAATATAATAATTACAAATTATAAAAAGAGGTAGAACTATTTGGAAGATAATATTAAATTTATGAAGGAGGCTCTTAAGGAAGCAAAAAAATCTTATATGAAAGAAGAAATACCAGTAGGAGCAGTAATTGTAAAAGATAACAAAATTATAGCAAGAGGACATAATTTAAAAGAGACAAAAAATGATACAACAAACCACGCAGAAATAATAGCAATAAAGAAAGCTAGCAAAAAATTGCAGTCATGGAGATTAAAAGGTTGTACAATGTATGTTACTTTAGAACCATGTACTATGTGTGCAGGAGCATTAATTCAATCAAGAATAGATAAAGTTGTAATTGGCACTATGGATGAAAAAACAGGAGCTTGTGGTTCTGTCCTAAATGTCCTTCAAGATTATAAGTTTAACCATGTAGTAGAAGTTGAAACAGGAGTAATGAAAGAAGAGTGCAAAAATATTATGCAAGATTTCTTTAAAATTTTAAGAAAAAGAAATAAAAGATGCATAACTGAATAAATATAATATGTCGGCAATTTATTAAATAAATAGCATTATATAATAAAATTAGAGACCTTGAAATTATATCAAGGCCTTTAATTTATCATTAAATCTAATGTGGTGCACCTAGCAGGAATCGAACCTGCGACCTCTCCCTTAGGAGGGGAGCGCTCTATCCTACTGAGCTATAGATGCATTTACTATATAATAATACCATTATAATATAGTAATGTCAATTAAAACAATAATTTGACGGCTAATATTATTACAGAATCCATTATCTCAAAAAATAAAAAAGTACTTGTAAAAAATTTTTGGTTGTGGTAGTATAAGCATAAAGTAAATATCTATATAAAAATATAGAATTTACAACCAAAGTAAAAAAGTAAAAATC
>OLSB01001952.1_pt1 | contig 18281 bp, 17 predicted proteins | sample 1672071 | NCBI WGS metagenome assembly OLSB01 (sample SAMEA3136642, study PRJEB25190) | human gut metagenome | biome: human gut; feature: human-associated habitat; material: faeces | place: Austria | collected 2013 | reverse complement strand
ACGAACGGCAAGACGACAACGACCATCCTCGTCAAGCAGATTCTGGAAAAGACCCTTGGCGCGAAGGTCGGTCTCATCGGCAGCGTATCGAACATGATCGGCAGCGAGGAGTTTCACGCCGAGCACACCACGCCGGAGTCCTGCGATCTGCAGGCGCTCTTCCGCCGGATGGCGGACGCCGGGTGCACCCACTGCGTGATGGAGGTATCCTCCCACTCGCTTGTGCTGCGCCGCGTGGCGGGCGTGCATTTTGCCGTCGGCCTATTCACAAACCTGACACAGGATCATCTGGATTTCCACAACACGATGGAGGAATACGCCCGCGCCAAGGCGATGCTCTTCCCCCTGTGCGAAAAGACGGCGGCGAACGCGGACGATCCGTGGACGGAAACGGTCATGAAGAATGCGCCGCAGCCGGTGTACACCTTCTCGGCCAAGAGCGACAGCGCCTCGCTCACGGCGCGCGATATCCGTCTCGCGCCGAGCGGCGTTCGCTTCTGTGCGCTGGAGGAGGGCGAGCTTGTCCGGGTAAAGACGAACCTGCCGGGGCAGTTTTCGGTGTACAATGCGCTCGCGGCCATTGCCTGCGCGCGCCTGCTCGGCGTATCGCTCGCCGATGCCGCCGCCGCGCTTGAAACGGCCCACGGCGCAAAGGGGCGGGTGGAGCCGGTGCCGACGGACGGCGATTACAGCATTTTCATCGACTATGCCGTCACGCCGGACGCCATCGAAAATGTTCTCACGACGCTGCGCGGCATCGCGCCGAAGCGTCTTGTGATGCTCTTCGGCGCCGGCGGCGACCGCGACAGAAAAAAACGCCCGATCATGGGGAAAATCTCCGCGGATATCGCCGATTTCGTCATCGTCACGAGCGACAACCCGCGCACCGAGGATCCCATGAGCATCATCGAGGAGATCCTGCCCGGTGTGCGCGCGGGCAAAGCGCCCTACAAGGTCATCTGCGACCGGGCGGAGGCCATCCGCTGGGCGATCGACCACCATGAGCCGGACGACGTGATCCTGCTTTGCGGCAAGGGCCACGAGGACTATCAGATCATCGGCCACGAGAAGATCCACATGGACGAGCGCGAGATCGTTGCGGACCATCTTGCCGAACGCGCGAAGCGCATCTCATAAAGCAAAAGAGGAAAGGCACGGGGAAAGAGAATGACTTTGAAGCTGATTTTGGCGCTTGTCGTCGGATTTTGTATATCGAGCGCCGTAGGCGCGGTTTTGGTACCGTATCTGCGGAAAATCAAAGCCGGGCAGGCGATCCGGGAGGACGGCCCCACGTGGCACATGAGCAAGACCGGCACGCCCACAATGGGCGGGCTGATGTTCATCATCGCCGTTACGGTCGTTTGTCTCACGGTCGGCTTCTCCTGCATGGCGAACGGCGAGTGGGGACACATTTTCATTCTCGTGTTCGGTCTCGTGTTCGGCGCGATCGGCTTTCTGGACGACTATGAAAAGCTGCGCCACAAGCAGAATCTCGGCCTGAGCGCAAAGATGAAGTTCCTTCTGCAGCTCCTTGCCGCCACGTGCTTTTTGCTGCTGCTCCGCTTCACCGGCTATCTGAGCCCGAATCTCTATATCCCGTTCTGGAACAACTATGTCCCGGTCTCCGAGCCGCTGTACTTCATTTTTGCGGCGTTTGTCATCGTCGGCACGGTGAACGCCGTGAATATCACCGACGGCGTGGACGGCCTCGCAGCGGGTACGTGCGTGCCCGTGTTCCTCTGCTTCACGGCCATCGTGTTCTGCTGGGGCAAAGAGTATATGCCGCAGGGCATTTTCGCAAGCGGCATGGTCGGCGCGCTGCTCGGCTTCCTTATCTACAACTTCAACCCCGCGCGCGTATTCATGGGCGATACCGGCTCGCTTTTCCTCGGCGGGTGCATTTCTGGACTGGCGTTCGCGCTCGATGTGCCGCTGCTGCTCATTCCGCTGTGCATCATGCCGATCATTGAAACGCTCTCGGATATCATTCAGGTAGCGTATTTCAAGCTCTCTCACGGCAAGCGGGTGTTTAAAATGGCGCCCTTCCACCACCATCTCGAAATGGGCGGCTGGACGGGCCGGAAATGGAAAGAAAAAGAAATCTTCGTCCTGTTTGCGGGCATCACGCTCGTGATGGCGATCATATCGCTGCTCGGCGTAACGGGACGCTATTCCTTCTGAACTTTTGAGAGGGTAATACCGGAGGCTCTCATGGATCATACTTCGACCGGCGCCGCGCCGGTCAAAACGGGTAAGGCAGACCGCAGGGCGGATCTGCCTTTCCTTGTTATCACCCTCACGCTGCTCGGCATCGGCGTGGTGATGGTGCTCTCGGCGAGCTTTGCGAGCGCGTATTACGATCTGCAGGGCGAGACGGGGCATAACCCGGTGTATTTCTTTTCCCGGCAGGCGATCTTTGCTGCGGCGGGCGTGTGCGTGATGCTCATCGCCTCGCGCGTCCCGATGCGCGTTTACCGCGCCTGCGCTCTGCCGCTGCTGCTCGTTTCCGTCGCGAGCCTTGCGGCGGTCCTCGTCATCGGCACGGTTGTAAACGGCGCAAGACGATGGATAAACCTTGGCTTCACGACGTTCCAGCCGTCAGAAATTACAAAAATCGCAATTATTCTTTACTTTTCGGCGCTGATATGCAAATATAAAGACCGGATGCGCACCTTCCGGTACGGCATCGCGCCGTTCGCGGCGATACTGGCGGTCGTTTCGGCGCTGCTCGTGCTTGAGCCGCACTTTTCCGCAACGATCATCATCCTTGCCATCGGAGCTTCCATGCTCTTTCTCGGCGGGGTACGGCTGCACTGGTTCATCGGCGCGGCCGGCGTGCTGATTGTCGGTGCGGTCGCGGCGGTGCTGTTTGTTCCGTATGTCGCGGCGCGCGTGGCGTCGTTCCGCGACCCGTTCTCCGATCTCACCGGTGACGGCTGGCAGATCGTCCAGTCGCTCTATGCGATCGGCTCCGGCGGGCTTTCGGGACTTGGTCTCGGCATGAGCCGCCAGAAATACCTCTATCTCCCCGAAGAGCACAACGACTTTATATTCTCCGTCGTCTGCGAGGAGCTGGGCTTCATCGGCGCTTCGGCGATCCTTCTTCTCTTTGCCATGCTTGTGGTGCGCGGGTACTGGATCTCCATGCAGAGCGGCGACCGTTTCAGCTTCCTTGCCGGCTGCGGCATCACGACGATGCTTGCCCTGCAGGTTGTACTCAACGTTGCGGTGTGCACGAATCTCGTCCCCTGCACCGGCATCTCGCTGCCGTTTTTCAGCTATGGCGGCACGGCGCTGCTCATTCAGATGGGCGAGGCGGGGATACTGCTGAGCATATCACGGGAGAACCCCTGCGCGGCTTACGCGCCGCGGCAGCTTTTTCAAACCGTAAAAAACCAAAAAATCGAGGAATGACCTATGCGTTTTCTGTTTGCCTGCGGCGGCACCGCGGGCCATGTAAATCCTGCCGTCGGCGTTGCCGGGCGGATTCGTGAGCTTCTGCCGGACAGCGAGATTTTATTCATCGGCGCTCTCGGCAAAATGGAAATGGAGCTTGTCCCCCGCGAAGGGTACGAGATCCGCGGCGTGCCGGTAAGCAATCTGAGCCGGTCGCTCTCAGCCGAGGGCATTAAGCACAATATCAAGTTTGTCACGGACCTTATCAAATCCGGACCCGCGTGCCGGAGGATCATCGAGGAGTTCAAGCCGGACGTCGTCGTCGGCACCGGCGGATATGTCTGCTATCCGGTGCTGCATGAGGCGGCGAAGCTCGGTATCCCCACGCTCGTCCACGAGAGCAACGCCGAGCCCGGTCTCACAACGCGCCAGCTGGAAAAGAGCGTGGATAAGATCATGGTCGGCTTTGCCGAGGCGCGGGAGAATTATAAGCACCCCGAAAAGGTCGTCGTAACCGGAACGCCCGTACGGCTTGGCTTCATGCGTTCGGATAAGAGCGCCGCGCGCCGCGCGCTCGGCATTGCGGAGGACGAACCGCTCGTTGTTTCCGTTTGGGGCAGCCTTGGCGCAACGGAAATGAATAAGGTCGTCGCGCGTATGATCGCCCTTGCCATGGATAGCGCGGAGCGCCCCTTCCGGCTCGTACACTCGGCGGGCAAGCGCGGTATTCGGAGCATGACAGAGTACATGAGCGGGGAGCTCGGACTCTCCGGCTGGAAGGAAGCCGGATTTGACGTGGTGGACTATATTTATGATATGCCCCTTCTTATGGCGGCGGCGGACATTGTCCTGTGCCGGAGCGGAGCCTCAACACTCGCCGAGCTCACCGCCATCGGAAAACCGGCGGTCCTTGTGCCCAGCCCGAACGTGGTGAACAACCATCAGGAGAAAAACGCCCGCGTGCTCGAGCACGGCGGCGGCGCCGTCGTGCTGCTCGAGAGCGACGCCGGAGCCGACGTGATGCTCTCCACGATCAACGGGCTTTTGAGCGATAAGGAAAAGCTCACCGAAATGGAAGAGCATATGCGCGATCTTGCCGTGGAGAACGCTACCGACGAGATCACGTCCATCGTCCTCTCCCTCGCCGCCGGCGAGTAATTTGGCAAACGGCGCTTCCACTGCATAGTATGGCTTGAAAATGCTGTGCGGGGGAAGAATAATGAGTATATGGCATATAACCGGCGGATCGCCGCTTCGCGGACAGATCCGCGTACAGGGCTCAAAAAACGCGGTTTTGCCGGTGATCGCGGCGTCGCTCCTCTGCGGCGCGGAAACGGAGCTGCTCAACTGCCCGAATCTGAGCGACGTTGATGCGGCAATGGACATACTCCGTTATCTCGGCTGCATCGCGGCGCGCTGCGGCGACGCTCTCTGCATCGATACGACCGCGCCCACGCGGTGTGACATTCCGCGTGAGCTGATGCACCGGATGCGCTCCTCCGTGATCTTTCTTGGCCCGCTGCTCGCCCGTTTCGGCGAGGCGGAGGTGTCGCTCCCCGGCGGCTGCGAGCTTGGCCCGCGGCCGATCGATCTGCATCTGCATGCTCTGCGTCTTCTCGGCGCGGAGATCGAGGAGGGCGACGACAGTATCGTGTGCCGGGCCTCGCACCTTCACGGCGCGGAGATATCGCTCTCGCTGCCGAGCGTCGGCGCAACGGAGAACGCCATGATCGCTGCCTGCGCGGCGGAGGGAGCAACCGTTATCTATAACGCCGCCCGCGAGCCGGAGATCGAAACGCTGCAAAGCTATCTTCGTGCGCTCGGCGCGGACATATCCGGCGCGGGCTCGCCGGTCATCCGGATTACCGGGTTCTCCCCGCGCGCCCACGCGGGACTGCGCATTCCGCCCGACCGGATCGCCGCGGCAACATATCTCTGCTGTACGGCGTGTGCCGGCGGGGAGATCGAGCTCACCGGCGCACTTCCCGGACAGATCGTCCCGGTACTCGACGCGCTTCGCACGATGGGCTGCGCCGTGAGCGCGCAGGGCGAGCGCATACATATGGCGGCACACGGCCGCCTGGCTTCGCCCGGCGCGATCGTTACAAGACCCTATCCCGGCTTTCCGACGGACGCTGCGCCCCTGCTGATGGCGGCCTCGCTCCGATGTGCGGGGCCGGCGATGTTCATTGAAAACATTTTCTCCGGCCGCTACCGTCACGCGGAGGAAATGCGTGCTCTCGGCGCGCAGATCGTTCTGCGCGGGCCGCTGGCACTCGTGACCGGCGTGGAAACGCTGCGCGGCGCTTCCATGAAAAGCCCCGATCTGCGCGGCGGCGCGGCGCTCGTTGCCGCGGCGCTCGGCGCGGAGGGGGAGAGCACCGTGACCGACGCCGGTCACATCCTGCGCGGTTACGAATCGCTCGAAGGCGCGCTGCGCTCGCTCGGCGCGTCCGTCTGGCGCGAGGAAAGATAATATACAAAAGGAGCAGAACATGGCATCGGAAATGGAATTCAATCAGCACAACAAGGTAAAGCGCCGCAGCCCGTGGTATGGGCCGATGGTCCTTGTTTTGCTTTTCTTTGTCGTCATACTGGTGATGAGCCTCGCATTTCGCGTATCAAAGATCGAGGTCATCAACGCCTCGGAGTATACCGACGAGGAGATCATCAACGCCTCCGGCGTCGAGCGCGGCGCGAACCTCTTTTTTGTAGACCGCTTCAAGGCAGCGAGCATGATCTTTTCCGACCTGCCGTACATGGACACCGTGAGCATCACGCGCCGGCTCCCGAACAAGATCGTCATTCAGGCGGAGGGATCCGCGCCCGCGGCGTATATGGTCATCGACGAGGACTGCTGGCTGCTTGACCGCCGCGGAAAAATGCTCGGTACGACCGACTCTCTCACGGCGGAGAAGTACCCGGAGATCCGTTCGCTCGAACCGATGACGGTGCTTGAGGGCGAGGATATGCTCGTGGAAGGCACCAATGCCGAACGTCTCGCCGTTTTGCAGGAGATTCTCGCGGCGCTTCGCGCGGAGGACGTTTCCTCTCTCGTGGAATGGATCGATCTCCGTGATCCCGCGAATCCCTCGCTGCGCTATGACGGCCGTCTGACGGTCTATCTCGGCGCGGAGGGAGAGATGCTCTACCGCGTCGCCATGCTCAAAAACGTCGTTTCCCAGCTCGCCGCGGAGGACGCCGGAACGCTCTATTATACGAACGGCAACGCCTGGACCTTCAGCCCCGATTGAGCAAAAAAGGCGGATTTCTTTTCAAATTTGTTACAAAAACCAGCCGCAGGTCAACATAATGCTGTTGACCTGCGGTTAAAAACGTTATAAAATGACAAGAGTATGAGTATAAGTCCCCAAATAGGAACTGGGAGGGTATATAGAATGGCTATCACCAAAGACGCGGAGAACGTTGTCACCATCAAAGTCATCGGCATCGGCGGCGCCGGCAACAATGTTGTCAACCGCATGGCGGCCGGCGATACGAAGGGCGTGGAGTTCATCGCGGTCAATACCGATAAGCAGGCTCTCGCCGTTTCCGGCGCGAAGCAGACCATCCAGATCGGCGAAAAGCTGACGCACGGCCAGGGCGCGGGCTCCGACCCCGATGTCGGCAAGCGCGCCGCTGAGGAGAGCCGCAACGCCATCGCCGAGGCGCTCGAGGGTACCGATATGGTATTCCTCACCGCCGGTATGGGCGGCGGCACCGGCACGGGCGCGGCTCCGGTCGTGGCTGAGGCTGCGAAGGACGCCGGCATCCTCACCGTCGGCGTTGTGACGCGCCCGTTCTCGTGGGAGGGCCGCCGCCGCGCGCTGCAGGCGCAGCAGGGCGTCAGCGAGCTGATGGGCCGTGTGGACAGTCTCCTCATCATCCCGAACGACCGTCTGAAATACGCCAGCCCCGAGAAAGTCACGCTCGCGAACGCCTTTGAGATTGCGGACGACGTTCTCATCAAAGCCGTGAGCAGCATCTCCGAGCTTATCAAAAACACCGGCTTCATCAACCTTGACTTTGCCGACGTGACTGCCGTTATGAAGGGCGCCGGTCTCGCACATATGGGCGTGGGCCGTGCCGCCGGCAAGAACAAGGCGGAGGATGCCGCGAAGATGGCCGTTTCCAGCCCGCTGATGGAGACCTCTATCGACGGCGCGCGCGGCGTGCTCATCAACATCACCGGCTCCAGAGAAATGGGACTCGACGATGTCGAGGCGGCCGCCATGCTCGTGCAGGGTGCGGCGCATCCGGAAGCCAACATCATCTTCGGCGCGAGCTTTGACGATTCTCTCGATGACGAGATCGTCGTTACCGTCATCGCCACCGGCTTTGACGAGAAAAAGCCCGAAACCGTCAAGATCGAGGAGCCGCGCGACGCGAACCTCTTTACGGACGCGCGTGAGCGCGCCGAGAGCCAGAAGGAGCCCGCGGCGGTTCCCGCCCCGGAAGAGGACGGCGAGGATCCCTTTGACACGATCTTCAAAATCTTCAACAAGTAATATCATACAAACCGGGAGCCGCGGACATGTCCGCGGCTCTTTTGTCATGCTCCGGAGAGCGCCGCTATGTCGGAAACGGAGATCTCATACGCCGTGCGGCGCACCGCCTGCCCGTCGAGATTCTTTATGTACTCACGGCTCTGGATGCGCCCGAGCAGATGGACGCGCGTACCGACATCCCAGAGCGCGGCACGGCGCGCATTCTGCCCCCAGACGATGCAGGGAAGATAGTCGCTGCGCCCGTAAAGCCGGTTGACTGCGAGCATCAGATCGCAGATCTCCCGTCCCATCGGCGTGGTGCGTCGGTTGGGGCTTTTGCAGAGCGTGCCGGTCAGCTCCACCTCATTGACCCATACGGGTGTTTCCGGCGGCGAAAGCTCACGAGCAAACACGCTGATGACGAGCTTGCTGCCCTCGCCGCTGTGGTTGTTGAACGATCTCACTTCGCCCGTGACGCGGATGAGACCTGCGCGCGACGGCCGGAGCTTCGGGAGAAGCTCCTCGCGGAGGAGAATGTTGACCGTATCCACCGTACCGGATAGGCGCGCGACTTCCAGCGGGAACGTGTAGAACGGTTCGAGACGGCTGGCGTGGGAAAAAACCGGGGAAGAAAGCGGCGTGCCGCAGAGAATGACGCGGTTGTTGGTTTGCATTTCATCCATTTGTAACACCTCGCCATAGCCTATTCATGCCCCGGGGACAAAATGCCTTGTTTCTTTCGTGCTCGTGTGATATGATGCATACATCATCGTGTGATATGATGCATACATCATATCAATTCAAAGGAAGGCGGAACATCATGGATATAAAAGACATTCTTGCCCGCTGCGACCACACGCTCCTCCGCACCGACTGCACCGCCGCGGAGATCCGCGCTCTGTGCGATGACGCGATCCGCTTCGGCTGCGCCTCCGTCTGCATCCCGCCCGCGCATGTGGCGGGAGCCAAACGCTATGTAAACGGTCAGATGAAGATCTGCACCGTTATCGGCTTCCCAAACGGCTACAATACCACCGCCGCCAAGGTCTTTGAGACCGAGGACGCCGTGAAAAACGGCGCGGACGAGATCGATATGGTCATCAATCTCGGCATGGTGAAGGACAAGTGCTGGGACATGCTGCTTGACGAAATCGTCCGCATCAAGGCCGCGTGCGGCGGGAAGCTCCTCAAGGTCATCATCGAGTGCTGCCTGCTCACGGACGAGGAGAAGATCAAGCTCTGCGAGATCGTCTCGGCGAGCGGCGCGGAATATATCAAGACCTCCACCGGCTTCTCGAAGGGCGGCGCGACCTTTGACGATGTGGCGCTCATGCGCGCGCATTGCGCTCCCGCCGTCAAGGTCAAGGCCGCGGGCGGCATTTCCTCCATCGAGGATGCCGAGCACTTCATCAAGCTCGGCGCGGAGCGCCTCGGCACGAGCCGCATCGTGAAGATCGCCAAGCAGCTCGAAGCGGAGAAGACGGAATAAAAAAGAAACGGGAAAGAAACGATTCTTTCCCGTTTTTGATATTATGCCGATAAGCGAGCAGGATTATGTAAGAGCGTCTAAAAGCGAGACGTATTTCTCATATTCCTGCGGAATGCGTAATATTCTCTCATTTCGCTGGTCGGAGATCAGAACATATTTCGGAAATACAGCAAAACTCCATCGTCCGTCAAAAGCTTTTTTGACCGGCGCAAACTCTTTTTGCGATTGAAAATCATAACCGACATGGTTTATTCGCTTCAAAAAAAGTGTCCCCATCTGATCACCGTTTTCCAGCCGGCGAAGCGAAAATGCGGTTTTTGATGTGAAATAGTAATCGCCAAACAAATGATTATACCCTTCCGCACTTGCTTTCATTGTGTATTTGCCCCCATAACGGATAACTCCGTCTTCTCGCACAAGGACATAAATCATGGCTTTACCCTTATCAAAACGGGTTATCGTCACCTGATCTCCATTGTCAACGAGATAGGTGGCATTTGGGAGAGGTAAATCAGTGTAAATGTAAAAATTATAAGCCGACAGGCAAAGGAACAGAAGCCATAAAGCTGCGCCGATCCACAATATGATTTTTTTCATTGGAATCCCTCATCTTTCCTGTTCGTTCTTTATCTTGCCGCATATTCCTGCAGATAGCGGGCGCGTGCCGGGTGACGGAGCTTGCGAAGCGCTTTTGCCTCGATTTGGCGGATACGCTCACGCGTAACGAGAAACGATTCGCCGACTTCCTCCAGCGTCCGCTCGCGCCCGTCGAAAAGACCGAAGCGCATGCAGATGACAGCGCGTTCCCGTTCCGTAAGTGTTGAGAGCGCCTTTCTCATATCTTCGCTCAATGCGTTCATGAGTGTCTTGGATTCGGGGGCGGCATCTTCGCTGACGGCGAGAAAATCGCCGACGGTGCTTTCACCGTCCTCACCGACAGGCGCATCGAGAGAAACCGTGTCAGAGATCAGCTGCGAAAGCGAACGAACGCGTTCAGGATCGCAGCCGATGTTAGCGGCGAGCTCCTCAACGGTCGGCTCACGTCCAAGTTCAAGCGTGAGCCGCTGGAGTGCCGTGCGATATCGGTTCAGCGTTTCATGCATATGTACCGGAAGCCGGATCGTTCGGCTCTGGTCAGCGATCGCTCGCGTGATGGATTGGCGTATCCACCACGTTGCATAAGTCGAAAATTTGAAACCGAGATGGGGATCAAACTTCTGCACGGCTCGCATCAAACCGAGATTCCCCTCCTGGATAAGATCAGAGAGTGGGAGACCGCGATTTACATAGCGCTTGGCGATCGAGACGGACAGCCGCAGATTTGCCTCGATCATCCTGTTCCGCGCCGCCTCGCTGCCCGCGGCGGCGGCCGCTGCAAGCTCGACTTCTTCTTCCGCTGTCAGCAGCGCATGCCTTCCGCTCTCCCGCAGGTAAAGCCCGAGAGAGTCTGTAATGTCACCCGTTTCCGCGGCGGTTTCTGCATCTGCTAACGCTTCTTCGCTGATCTCTTCCACGGCCCGAAGCTCGTCTGCGCTCGGCGCGGTGAGACCATCTGTTCCCGTTTCTGTTATTTGCTCCTCCATATTGCGTCCTCCGATCGTTTTTTTCAGGGCCCTCTATTTTTATTATATCATTTCGTGAATGTTGTTATGTAAACTAACGAGCGTTTACGACAAAATTTACAGTTTATTAACTTTTTAAGATCGCCCCGATTTTGAAAAGCGGGGGGAAAAGTGAGGATTTTCTTTTCTCTAACTCTTGACAATACGGCGCAGGGCATATATAATACTCCTGCTTAAAAGAAAGCAGATCGTTTCCGGTCTCACCCGGCCGCACATGGCGCGCCGCGGTCAACATGGTTCGGCCTTGCGGGTGCGGGGTCAGAGCGTGTGCGGATGCGGTTTGCGTATCCGCTTTTTTGCATGCATGGAAAGGCGCGAAAGTGCCGGCGACTTATTTGGAGGTGTTTAACGATCGCTACCCAGAATCATTTGCTCAACGAAGAGATCCGCGAACCGGAAGTTCGCCTGATCAGTGAGGAAGGCGAACAGCTCGGTGTCATGTCTGGCGAGCAGGCGCTCCGCATCGCTGAAGAGCGGGAGATGGACCTTGTCCTGATCTCTCCGCAGGCAAAGCCGCCCGTGTGCAAAATCATGGACTACGGCAAATTCCGCTTTGAGCAGACCAAAAAGGAAAAGGAAGCCCGTAAGAATCAGCGTATCATTGAGATCAAGGAGATCCGCATGTCCCCGGGTATCGGTGACAACGATTTCAATACCAAGCTGAAAAACGGACAGAAATTCCTCCTGGACGGCGACCGGCTGAAGGTCACGGTGCGTTTCCGCGGCCGTGAAATGGCGCACACCAACATTGGCGAGCAGCTTCTCACAAGTTTTGCCGCCCAGTGTTCCGAGATCGCCACCATGGACAAAAACCCCAAGATGGAGGGACGGAATATGTTCATGTTCCTTTCCCCCAAGGCTCCCGACAAACAAGCAAACAAAAAGTAAAGGAGATATTCCGAGATGCCGAAACTGAAATCGCACAGCGGCGCGAAGAAGAGATTCAATCTCACCAAGACCGGCAAGGTCAAGCGCGCCCACGCTTTTAAGAGCCACATTCTCAACAAAAAGACCGCCAAGCGCAAGAGAGGCCTCCGTCAGGGCGCCTACGCGGACGCCACCACCGCGCCCACGATCAAGCAGATGATTCCGTACAAATAAGGAGGACTGAAAGATGGCCAGAGTCAAAGGCGCGATGATGACGCGCAAGAGAAGAAATAAAAAGCTGGGCCTTGCCAAGGGTTATTGGGGAAACAAGTCCCGTCACTATAAGATGGCAAATCAGCAGCTGATGAAGTCCGGCCGTTACGCTTACGTCGGCCGCAAGCTCAAGAAGCGCGACTTCCGCCAGCTGTGGATCACCCGTATCAGCGCCGGCTGCAAGATGAACGGCATGAACTACTCCACCTTCATGCACGGCCTGAAGAAGGCCGGCATCGACCTGAACCGCAAGATGCTCTCGGAGCTTGCGATCCACGACGCCGCCGCTTTCACTGCCCTGTGCGAGAAGGCTAAGGCGAGCCTCTGAATTTCACACAACGATAAAAACACGCGGCTTTTCAACAAAAGCGGCGTGTTTTTTCGTTGTTGCTATTTTCCGAAAACTATGGGATAATGAAGAAAATGAGGGAAATAAGGAGGAATTTGTCCATGGCATTCTGTACAAATTGCGGTGCGAAGCTCGCGGACGACGCGAAATTCTGCACCGAATGCGGCGCGCCGGTCGGACGCGTATCGCCTGAACCGACAAATCCGCAGACAATGCCGGTCGTCGATCCCGCACCGGCAGCTCTGACAAGCGACGATACATATTCTGCTACGGCGAACGATTACACATATACCCCGCCACAGCAGGATAGCGGCGCGGCGTCCGGCTCCTATACATCCGGAACGCAGCGAAACGCCTATTCCTACGACCCCGCGGCGGCTGGCCCCGGCGCCGTACAGCCGCCCCGTCCGCCGCACGATATCCCCGGCGGCAGCCAATCCGGGAAGAAACGCTCGGCAATTCTTCCCATTCTTCTCATTGTCATTGCCGCTGCAGCGCTTGTAATTCTCTTGTTCGGTATCTTCCGAAATTCCGACGGGGCGGATAACCCGGCCTGCGGAGTGTATATTGCCTCCTACGGCACCTATGCGGGGAATCGTGTCGAGATCGAGGATATGTGGTCGGGCGGCTTTACCGTTGAGCTGCTCCCAAAAAACAAGTGCCGCGTGGTCGTTGATGATAAAACCGAGACGTGCCGGTACGAACTGGATAAAGACGGCGAGATTGAGATCGATCTCCGCGGCGATGACGACCTCGAAGGCCGGCTCAATGAAAACTGCCTTACACTGGAGGACGTTATGGATTCCGGTGTGAATCTGGTATTTTATAAAGAAGGTACGGCTGTCCCGGCGGTCAATGAGCCTGCCGCGACGGAAGCTCCGGCGATCGATACACCGGTCGCTACCGCAGCGCCCGTGGAGTCGGCCTATTCCTGGTGGAACGGCGACTGGTACGGCTGGTGGGCCATTTACGACGCGGGCGGCGAATATACGGATTTTGTGGATTCCTGGTCAGACGTCTGCGCCACGATCTCTGTGGACGGCGATAGCGGCCTAGTCGATATCTGGGACGATACCTGCGAGGAGGGCACGAATCTCGGCTATATCGATGTGGCCTTCAAGCCCGGAAAAACGAACAATGGCCGCATGCTTTCGGAATCGGGATATTTCCTGATCGATGACGTAAACAGCGGCGACTGGGTTGTTGACCCCGGCGACTCCGTTGTGAGTCGGTTTGATCAGATGATCTGCATTCACGGCACGGTCGTCGAGCATGACAACAGCGAGAACTGGGTCGAATACATTGTTTTCCTCCGCCCGTGGGGCATGAGCTGGGAGGATGTGCGCAGCGACGCCTGCGAGGATATGCCGTATTCGGAAATGATGCCGTACTACTATGACGAATGGTATGTGCCGCAGATGAATGGGCCTATGCCGGACTATTTCGATTTCGATCTCGGTGAGGCCGCCTGAGAGAACAACGCACAGAGACGGAGCGGGGGAGACCTGCTCCGTCTTTTTTTACCGGTTGCTATCCTGCGCCGGACGGAGTAAAATGGAAGATATGAAAACGACGGCGAAAAAGAGAATAACGCTCCGGTCGCTCTGGCGGCGGTGTCCGGCACGCCATACGGTCCTGCTCATTTCGCTCGTATGGCTCGCGGCGTACTTTCTGCTGCGCAGCAACCGGACGGTGATGAACTTTCTATGCAAAACGCTTGTGCGCCCGTGGCACGCTTTTGCGGGAAAGATTTTTTCCGCCGTGCCGTTTTCCGTGACGGAGTGGATCATCCTTTTTCTCGCGGCGCTCGGCGTCGCGCTGCTCATTCTGCTGGCCGCGCAGCTTGTCCGGCGGCGGTGGGTGAAGGCTTACCGCACGGGCATGACGATCCTTTCCGTATCGGCGGCGATGTTTGCCCTTTTCTGCCTTTGGTGGGGCGTGCTGTACTATTCCGACAGCTTCACCGAGCAGGCGCGTCTGGAGCGGCGCGACATATCCGTGCAGGAGCTGGAGACGGTTACAGAATATTTTGCAGCGCAGGCAAATGCGGCGGGCGAGCATGTAGAGCGCGATGAAAACGGCGTGTTTGCCGCCGATAAGGATGCGATCTTCCGCCGCTCTGCGGGAATTTACGAGGGCGCGGAGCAGATCTTCCCGTGCCTTGCCGCTCCGGCGGTGCGGGCAAAGCCCGTGCTGCTCTCGCGGCTTTTGAGCTATATCCGCTATACCGGCTTTTTCTTCCCGTATACGGCCGAGGCCAATCTCAACGCCGATTCGCCCGCGTGCCTGCTGCCGTCCACGATCGCGCACGAGCTGGCGCACCTGCGCGGCGTCGCGCGCGAGGACGAGGCAAACTTCTGCGCCGTCGTTGCCTGCATGGAAAGCGGCGACGAGGATTACCGCTACTCCGGCGCGCTGCTCGCCTATATCTATCTCGGAAACGCCCTCTACAGCGCCGACTATGACGCCTGGCGCGAGGTGTATTCCACGCTCAGCGAGGAGGTTCGCGCCGATCTGCGCGCAAACAACGACTATTGGGCGCGGTTTGAAACGCCGGCGGCGGACGTGTCCGAAAAGGTGTATGAATCGTTTCTGCAAACGTACGGCGACGACCGCGGCATGCAGAGCTACGGCGCGTGCGTCGATCTGTTAACGGCGTATTATCTGGACGCAGAATAGGGAAAAGGCTTCTCCCAAATCGTGGGAGAAGCCTTTTCCTTTATTCCAGCGCCAGACCCCAGTAGATCGGCTCGGCGCCGTTGAGTCCCATGAGAAACGGCTCGTCGCCCCCCCGCGCGGGGGGCGGCTCGCACACCCGGCCGCCGTCTACGGCGTATATGTCGCCGTGCTCGCCGCAGAAAAATTCCCCGGTAACGGAGAAAAGCCTGAGTATCCCGTCGCTGTACTTTGCATGCGGGATGCCGTCGAGCCACGCCTCACGCCGTGTGTTGAATTCCTCCGCCGTGATCTTTCGGTATACGGCCGGGAGCGGGGCGTTTGAGCGGTAGGATACCGTTTTCGCGCGCATTGTGAGCGCATACCAGCACCGAAGCGTCGCACTGGCCGGGCAGAGATACGCCGGCTCTCCTCCGGCGGCGGCGAGCACTACCGCGCGGCCGTAGCCCCTGCCGCGGTATTCCGGCTTTGTCGCCACGGCGAAGATGTACCGGACGGCGCCGAAGGGGACGGCGTACGCCGCCGCAACAATTTTACCGTCCTCTTCAACCACGCTCGCCATGCCGGGCCGGTAGAGCTCGCGGAAGAAGGTGTCGATATAGACATCCGTATCGCCGAACACCTCGTGCCAGAGCGCCTTGAGCGACTTCTCGTCACCCTCGCGGGACGGACGCGGCGTCATGCTTCGTCCTCCTGCCAGAGAGCGGTGAATTTATCGATCATAAACATCGGATACCACTCCTCTTTCGCTTTTCGCAGTCCGGGGATACCCATATCCTCCTCACGGTTAAGATACCGGATCTCCGGAAAATCCTTTTGCAGATGGCGGGCAAACTCCCGAGCGATCATCGGGTATGCGCCGGGGAGCGTGTCAAGCGCCTTTTCAAAATGCACGTCGATCGTATCGCTGCCGAGTCTTTCCCCGGCGGTGAACGCCGCCGGTTTGCCGTCGGCATAGAGGATGCCGCCGGTCATGCCGAGCTCGTCCCAGTACTGGAACATCCGCTCGATCGCCTCGTTTTCCTCCGCGTTGCCGCCGCCTTTTTCGGCGTCCCAGTGCCGGAGAAGGCTGCGGCAGTCGTCAAAACCGGCGGGGGAGAGGACTTCGTAATGCCAGTCGTGGGCCGCCTCAAACCGGTTGCAGAAATTGCGTTTGCCGTGGAGCTTCTTTCCTGCGAGCGTGGCGAACGATTCAACGGAATAGATATAATCGGCATCGTCCCGGGCCTCAAAGAAGCGGAACCGACCCGGCAGCGCGGCCTCAAGCGCGGCGCGCTGCGGCGCGGTCACGCCTTCGAGATAGAGCGGCCGCCCCTGCTCCGCGGCACGCGCGCGGAGCGCGTCAATGGCGGGGACGAGATCGCCCCGGCCGGAGGGGTAGGCGTAGAAAGCGCCCTTGGAGCAAAGGTATTCAATGCCCAGCCGCTCGCCGAGAACGGCAACATTGCGGCGGCAGAGAATGTCCCAGAGAAAAACGTTTCCGAAGCTGTCCGAGGAGCTTTTGGAACCCTCCCAGGCGAGCGCTTCGTCAATGAAGGGTTTGTGCTGCAGACCGATGGGCTGAAATTCGCTCATAAAAAAGCCTTTCCGGTTGGTAGTTTTTTTTATTTATAGAGCCGTTCGCAGACGCGTTTTGCTTCGCTGCGCAGGGAGCGCAGATCGGCGAATGTCTCCGGACGCTTGGTGATGTCGCGCAGCAGCGCGGACGGATGGTAGATCGCCATAGCGCGGGCGCTTTCGATATCGAACCACTGCCCGTGCTCACGGGTGATGCGGAAATCCGGTTTTATGACTGCCATCGCGGCGATGCGCCCGAGGCATACGATGAGTTTCGGGCGTATCAGATCGCGCTGTGCATCCAGCCAGCGGCGGCACGCCGCCTGCTCCTCGTTGAGCGGGTCGCGGTTGTGCGGCGGACGGCATTTGACGACGTTCGCAATGTATATGCGCGAGCGGTCGAGATCGATCATTTCCAGCATGTCGTCGAGCAGCTTACCGGCGGGGCCGACGAACGGCTCGCCCTGCAGATCCTCCTGCTCACCGGGGCCTTCGCCGATGAACATCAGCTCGCTCTCCGGATCGCCAACACCGAAAACAACGTTGTGCCGTCCCTGCGAAAGCGGGCAGTCCCGGCAGGAGCGGCATTCTCTTTGCAGTTTGTCCATTGCTTCCACGATCATCACACTCCATACCCGGACATAGTATCATGCTTCGCCGGAAAAGGCAACGCCCGAATCGGCCAAAAGAGAGACGCGCCGCGTACACGGCGCGTCCCCCTTTGCAGGGAAGATATTTTAAGAGAGGCGGATAGGGATCACACTTTGAAGTCCACAGAGGTAGAACCCTTGTCTTCCTGCACGAACTCGTAGTCCTTGCCGGGCAGGATGGCGTTGAGCACAATACCGACGATCGAGGCGACCGCAAGGCCGGAGAAGCTCACGATGCCGATCTTGATGGGGGCGGTGTAGGTGATGCCGATCGCAAGGACAAGGATGAGCGCGGCGATGATGATGTTGCGGGTGTTGGAGAAGTCCACCTTGTTTTCCACGACGTTGCGCACGCCGACCGCGGAGATCATGCCGTACAGCACGAGGGACACGCCGCCGATCGTGGCGGTGGGCATCGCGGAGACGAGAGCGGAGAACTTCGGGCAGAAGGACACGACGATCGCAAACACTGCGGCGATGCGGATGACGGCGGGGTCATATACGCGGGTCAGAGCGAGGACGCCGGTGTTTTCGCCGTAGGTGGTGTTGGCCGGAGCGCCGAAGAGCGCGGCGAGAGAGGTCGCAAGACCGTCGCCGAGGAGCGTGCGGTGGAAGCCGGGATCGACCATGTAGTTCTTGCCGACCGTGGAGGAGATGGCGCAGACATCGCCGATGTGCTCGACCATCGTGGCGAGAGAGAGCGGAACGATCGTGAAGATGGCGCTCACAAGCAGGCCGGCGTTGAAGTCGGCGTTGCCGAAGAGGGAGAACACGGTGCGCTCGCCGTGGATGGGCAGGCCGATCCACGCAGCTTCGCTGACGGTCTCGACAACATGGGCGCGGGCGGCGGGGTCAACGATCAGCGCAAAGACGTAGGAGCCGAGGACGCCGAGCAGGATGGGGATGATCTTAGTC
>OLSB01001949.1_pt1 | contig 18329 bp, 8 predicted proteins | sample 1672071 | NCBI WGS metagenome assembly OLSB01 (sample SAMEA3136642, study PRJEB25190) | human gut metagenome | biome: human gut; feature: human-associated habitat; material: faeces | place: Austria | collected 2013 | reverse complement strand
GAAAGGTTGCGGAACTTGTTTTACCCGAAAGCGAAAGCCGAAACGTGCGGATAGATTTTTCATGCGCACGTCAGAGCGGAAATGATGTTTTGTATGTTTCGGGTGTTTCAAAAAGCTTTGAAGGGAAAAGTCTTTTTAAAAATGTTAACATGGATATAAAAAGCGGCGAATGCGTTTTCCTTTTAGGCGGCAACGGATGCGGAAAAACAACGCTTATGAATATCTTAATGGGAAGAGAAAAAAAAGACAGCGGTGAAATCCGTTTCGGCACTAAGCTCGATATAGGTTACTATGATCAGCATTTTGCGGATCTTCATGAAAGCAGCACGGTTATATCTGAAATAAGAAATGCATATCCGCGCCTGACAGATACGGAAATAAGAAATTATCTTGCCGGATTTCTGTTTTGCGGAGACGATGTTTTTAAAGAGATTTCATGTTTAAGCGGCGGAGAGAGGGCACGAGTGGCACTTTTGAAGCTTATGCTCGCCAAACCGAATCTGCTGCTTTTGGACGAGCCTACAAACCATCTCGATATCCCGTCGAGAGAGGCGCTCGAGGACGCGCTTTTGTCTTATGACGGAACAGCGCTTATAGTTTCGCATGACAGATATTTTATAAATAAACTTGCCGAAAAGATTTATAAACTTGATGAAAACGGAACGCATGAATATTGCGGAAATTACGACTATTATCTTGAAAAATCACTCCCGCAGCAGCCAAAAAAAATAAAAAGCGAAAAAACAGTATCATCATATGAGCTTGAAAAAAAGGAAAAGGCAAGAAGGCAAAAGGCTGAGCGCACATTAAAAAAAGCGGAAGAAGATATAGCCGAAACAGAAAAGCTTTTGGAGGAGCTTAAGATAAAACTCCAAAATACGGGCGCGGATTATGTTGCCGCAACCGAAATTTCGGAGGAGATTGCCGAGAGCGAAAAAGAGCTTGACAAGCTTTACGGTATTTGGGAAGAAGCTTCGGCCGAGCTTGAATGATATTGATTGATTCAGCCGAAACCAAAAACGTTGAAACATCAGCACAATAAGCGGCTAATATGCCCGCTTATTGTGCGGCAGGCAAACAATTATTTTTTCTGCCTGTAATCTCCGGGTGTGGTTTTATGACGCTTTTTAAAGCTTTTTATAAAACTTTCCGGATTCTGATAACCGAGTTTTGCACTTATATCATAAATAGAGTGTTGCGTATAAAGCAGGTAAAACCTGGCTTTTTCATCGCGGATGACTTTCATTATTTCATTAAAAGAGCGTCCGGAGCACTCTTTTATTTTTTTGGACATATATTGCATGGTGTAGCCAAAATGCTTTGCCATAGAATCAAGTGACACATCCGGAAAATTGTTTCGGATATATGAAAGAATTTCAAAGGACTGTGTATTTGCCTTTTCTGTCATGTAAGTCTGTTCAACCGAAAAAGCATAGTCTCTGATAAGTTTTGCAAAAAAGACGGTTGTTAAGTTTTCTATTATTTGTTTTTTGAATTGTTTATTTTGAAAATCTTCATAATAAAGTTCAAGTATCGATTCTTTTAAAAAGTCATTTTTTCCCGTTCGAAAAAGTAAATATTCATAATCCTTGTTTGTATATGTATTCATTGTAAAAAAGTTTGCAATTAAGTTATTGGAATTATAAAAATCATACAGACTGTACGATAAAAAACGTTTGGATATCAGCATGTTCATTATAATGGTTTCGTCATTAAAAGCTTCAAGCTGATGCATGGTTCCGGGTGATACAAAACATACATCTCCCTTTTCCATACTGAACATTTTGCCGTTGACAACATGCATACAGTGACCCGACAGCACTGTGACAACTTCGTAAAAAGTGTGTTGGTGCATAAAAACGGGAGTATATCTGTTATTGTACAGCATAATTATATTCGTCGATTTTTCATCTTCAAATTTAAAGCACATGTTGTCGGTTATAACGCCGGGAAGCCTGTCCGCTTCCGGTGGCATTATCTGTTTTAAATCTTCATTTTGTGACACAATATCTTCAAAATCAAAATTTGTTATATAATTTTGCGGCAGGTATTTGCTGCCGCGTCTTAAAAAGCAGGTTTTGTAATAAGTTTCGGATTGATTCAAAGTTTGCATTGTTTTGAATAAGTCTTCCGTGTTCATAAATCCACCTCAAAAATTTCTAATTTCCTGATATCATTATAATACTTTTTAAACATTATTACAAGCAAATATTAAAAAAAGTCTATAAAAAAGCGAAAAATTACCATTGAAATTGATTTTTAAAATGATATAATATTATTAAAGAAAAATAACGGAGGTTTAATATGTACAATCTTTATGTGAATTTCGATAAAACCGTAGGTAAAGTGAAACCTTTCCACGGAATAAACAATGCCCCGATAAAAGGTCCCGAAGACCTGATGCATTATCTAGGAGACGCAGGAATACCTTATTCAAGACTTCATGACACGGGCGGGCGTTACGGCGGATTCCGCTATGTTGATATAGAAAATATTTTCCGTGATTTCTCGGCGGATCCCGAAAATCCGGATTCATACGATTTCGCTTTTACGGATAAGCTTTTGGCGGAAATAACAGAGCAGGGCACAGAACCTTTCTACAGACTCGGCGCAACGATTGAAAATTCCCACAGGATAAAGGCATATCATATATTTCCTCCGAAGGATAATCTTAAATGGGCAAAAATATGCGAAGGAATAATAAAACACTATAATCACGGCTTTGCAAACGGTTTTCACTACGGAATAAAATACTGGGAAATCTGGAATGAACCCGATAATGAGCGTAACATAGAAGATAACCCCATGTGGAAGGGTACGAAGGAGCAGTACTATTCTTTGTATGAGGTAACGGCAAATTATTTAAAATCCGTTTTTGACGATATAAAAGTCGGCGGTTATGCCGGATGCGGAATGTATGCCATAGAAGACGGATATGATTCACCGGGAATCCCCTCTCACAGAGCCGAATATTTCCTTGAATTTTTTGAAGGTTTTTTAAAGTACATAACATCAGAAGAACATAAAGCGCCGCTGGACTTTTTCTCATGGCACAGCTATGAAGATTCGAAACGCAGTATATTATATACAAGATTTGTTCGCGAAAAACTCAATGAATACGGTTTTGATAAAGCCGAAAGCATATTGAACGAATGGAATCCCGGAACGCAGTACAGAGGCAGTGAGGAAGACGCCGCAAGAATTCTTACAATGATTACTTATCTTCACCGCGAACCGCTTGACAAGCTGATGTATTACGACGGGCAGGAGGACGGGATTTATAACGGCATTTTCAATCCCCTGCAATATAATTCAGTATTTCCGGCATATTACGCTTTTGAGGGATTTAACAGACTCTATAAGCTCGGCAGCGAGGCAGAGCTTAAATGCGATTCTGAATATTTGCCTGCATTGGCGGCAATGGACGGAAAAACAGGACTTATACTCATTGCAAACGAAGAAGATAAACCGCTTGAATATAAGCTTGAAACTACGGGAGATTACACAATGAAAAAAGTTTTGATATCTGACGGTGAAAACGGATTTAAGGAATCCGATACAAAATGCCCGGATATAATTTCGGTGCCGGCAAAGAAAATGATGATTATCGAATTTGAAAAATAATTTTTAAAGGAGAAGAGGCATGTTTAAGAAAAAAATTGCACTGTTTGTAACCTGTTTTATGCTTTTTTCGGTTTTTTCAGCATTTTTGTGCGACGAAACATCAGCTGCCGAAGGCGATTACAATTATTATGAAAGCCGCGAGATTCTGCAAGCACTTGATATTACAAACGGAATAGACTTGAATGCGGCAGACACTGTTACAAGAAATGAGTTTGTGGCGCTTACGATGCGTATGATTAATGTGGAATGCGGGGAGTATAAATTCTTTTATAACGATGTTTCCGCAGATGACAGCTTTGCGGCGGAAATAAGTGAGGCGCGTATTCGCGGAGTGGCAAGCGGAGTATCCGAATACTATTTCGGATCCGGTAACGCAATTACATATTCGCAGGCTTTGGCGATGATTATAAAGGCTTTGGGATACGGCGATCTTACCGAGCTTTACGGCGGATACCCTGTAGGATATTACGCTTTGGCAAACGAGCTTAAAATAACAAAAAATGTCGGCGGAACTTTGGATACCGAGCTTAACGCCCAAAGGACATACATACTTATTGCAAACACATTAAAATCAAAGTTTATAAATGCAAGCGGTATAAAATCCGGTAATCCTGATGACGTGATAAAATACAGCGAATCCGATTTGAGCGTAATGCAGAAATACTTCGATATACGTATTGCGGACGGTGTTGTGTGGGGAATCGGAAACAAAACCATGAGAAGCTCTGCGCCGGGTGATGAAAAAATCGATATTTCGGGAGACACTTATTTTTGCAACGGCGATTATGATGAATTTCTCGGTCTTCATGTGAAGGCACTTTTGGATTCCGATGATAAAATTGTGGGCTTAATTGAGTCAAATAAAAACACCGTAACGGAAATTGCTTCGGAAGATATCTCGGGTTTTTCATCAAACAGGCTCAAAGCCTACGATGAAAACGGAAAAGCACTGACATTTTCGTTTGATGCAGGCTACATACTTCTGAAAAACTATAAGATAGCTTTTAATCCCGATTTTAAGGAAGAAGACGCAATAGTCAGACTGATTGACAATAATTCGGACGGAAAAATCGATGTTGCGCATATTCTTTCTCCGGAGTATATTATTGTTTCTTCTGTGGATGATTCTGTGGTTTACGATAAGAACGGAAAGACAATAGGCGGAAAACAAGGTGTGGAAATTGACAGCCTCAGTTTTTACTCTCCGGAAGGAAGAAAAAAGATTTCCCCTTCGGCTCTTCCGAAAAACATGGTTGTAGGCGTTTATGTTTCCGAGGACGGGGAAATAACCGACGCTCTTTGCGGATATGACGTTATGTACGGCGTAACGGTTACCGCAACGGAGGGAAATGATATCTTTATAGATGATGTAAGAAAGACTACAAATTCTTACTTCAAAAAATACTTTAAAGATATTTATGTCGGCATGAGCCTGACCGTGTATTATGACGAAAAGGGCAGAATCTGCTTTGCCGAAAAGTATACGGGAGACGGCATTATGAAATACGGCTATTTTCTTTCCATGAAATTCGGAAAAGGCTTTAATAAAACTCAAATGCTTGTTTTGACGGAATCAAACGAGAGAAAAACCTTTGATATTTGCGATAAAATTTTATTTGACGGAGAAAATCTTTCATCATCTGACGTAAAAATTACAAATACGTTTTTAAACGGCGATATTCCGAAATATCAGTTGATTAAATATGGCGTTGACAAAAACGGTTTAATCTCCAAAATAGATACGCTTACCGATGTTGACGAAAACGCCGAAACAGAAGAAAAATACTTCGGAGCTTCTGTAAACCCCGATGATTCACTTACAAGAATCATTAAAAATAAGGGTGTTATCTACAGGGCATATTCGGAACAGCTTTTTCCGTATGCGTTTACTGACAATGCGGTAATATTTGAGGTCCCGAAAAACATTGCCGGTGATAATCACTCGGAAAGATACGATTTCGGATTTTTCAGAGCGCGCATAAAGCCGTATTCCGATAATGATAAATTTAACGCCGATATGTTTGATTTCAACGAAAAATTCGGAGCATCGGCAATTGTGGCATACAGCGTTGCGGCTTCGGGAAGCTCCTCGGTACCCGATACGATAGACCCGGATTCCGACAACGTGGAATTTGTGAAGGATGTTGTTAAAACGGTTGACAAAAACGGCAATATAACGTTGGGAGTAGTGTTTGCCGGCAGCGGAAAAACGCACAACATTGTATATGATCTGCTTGATTATTACAAACAGAACAATTACATACCCAAGGCGGGCGATTTCATACAGTATTCGCTCAATGAAAACGGGGAGCTTAACGGATTCAATCTTGCTACATATGACAGAGCCACCAGAAGCTTTGGGATCGATTATTCAAAGGTCGGGTCAAGCGTGCTGCACGACACAACCTTTATCGCGGGGAAAATTTACTCGGTTTCCGATAAGCACATTGCCTTGAAAGCAAGCGTACACCCCAGCGCTGTTTCGGGTGTTTCGAATCCCGATGACAAGATTTTTATCCTGTCGAAATACAGTAATTTGCCGATATATATATTCAACACAAAAACAAATGAAACAAAATTAGGTTCAATAAAGGATATTAAAAGTATAAAGGATGCCGGCGATGGTGCGGACGATATTATGATTGAGCTTGATTGGGGCTCGCCGAATCAGCTTGCCGTATATACAAGATAAGGAGGGAATGCAATGCCTAAAAAAATAATTTCGTTAATTTTGGTATTAGTTTTGCTTTTGTCCGCTCAAAGCATCTCGGCAAATACAGAAGAAAGCTTTTATCTTCAGTATTTCACAAATTACACTTTTGAGTCCGCGGCTCTCGGAAGCCAGCCGGAAAGTTCGGTTACAAACGGAAACAGTATGTATATAGCAAGCCTGCCGTCCGATTCTGGCAAGTGCGTATACTTTGAAGGCACAGGCACCTATGCCGGATTCATAAATATGGGCGTATGCTCAAAAGAGGATATTGTCATAGAATTTGACTTGCGCATAACAGAGCTCGGAAACGGAAGCGTGTCGCTTGAAGTATATGATTTGGGAAGATTGAACAGAAGAATTGCATACTTCGGCGCTGACGGAAACTTGTATGCTCCCGACGGCACTATGCTTGCCGTCTGCGGCGTAACGGACACCTTTAATACATTGAGCGTATGCATTAAAAGAAACGGTAAAGCGGAGATATATTTAAACGGTGTCAAGAAAACCGGAAACGTTTCGTTGGGACTTGAAAAATTCACAGATATCAGCGAGATAAGGCTGAATATGTCAAAGCATACGCTTTATCTTGACAATTTCTGTGCATATTCAGGAACACAGCCATTGTCCGTTCTGATTAAAAACGGCGTAAATATCAGAAGAAACTCAACCCTTGCAGCCAATGCAATGTTCGCTACGGATACAGAAATGAGCGAATATCTCGGCGGCGGAATAATTTTTTACGATAACAAAAACAAATACTATGAAAACGGTGAAACAAAAATCTGGAATAACGGAATTTTGTTCAGAGTCGAAAACGGAAAAGGAATCCTGAACGAGAATTTTGTAAAAGAAAAATACGGATTTGACAATCTTACAGACATAGGCGAGCTTTCCGAAAAACTCGGAAAGAAGCTTACGCTTGACAAAAGCGGGATTGCCGTGATTTCTGACAGAGAAAACTTTTTCAACTTTACAACCGATATGCCGTTTTTTAAAACCGCGGCAATAAATCTCGTTTTTGACGATACCACGGGCGGCGAGATGCACAGATTGCTTAACGAAAGAATTGCGGCAAATGAGCATCCGAGACTTTTCGGCAACTCCGCAAGGTTCAACGAAATAAAAGAGCTTGCAAAAAATAATGAAAGAATAGCAAAAGCGACCGAATCTGTAATCAATGTAGCGAAAAAAAGTCTTGACGGTCCGATTCTGCAAAACAAATATATAGATAATTCAAGTCTTAATGTTGCGAGAAGCTTAAAGGAGCTGTCATTAAATCTCGGACTCGCATACAGGCTTACCGGGGACGAAAAATATGCCGCAAAGCTTTGGGAGCATATGGAGGCGGTTTGTGATTTTTCCGATTGGAACGAGATTCACTTTCTGACAACCGGTGAGTATATTTTTGCAATGGCTGTCGGCTATGATTGGATTTATGACTATCTGTCGGACGTACAGCGCAAAAAAATCGAAGAAGCAATATTAAACAAAGGCCTGACCCATGCCATGGAGGATTACAATGATGTTGTGGGAAGAAAAAGAACCTTTAAATGGGCACAGGTAAAAGAATGTTCAAACTGGAAAACCGTATGTAATACGGGCGTGATAGCCGCGGCAACAACGCTGATGGATATATACCCCGATTTGTGCGAAACACTGCTTGGCAGCGCGATGGAAAACATAAAGGTATCCGCTTTAGGCTACGCACCCGACGGCGCTTGGAGCGAGGGAACAACATACTGGCTTTATAACACAATGTTTTATACCTACTTTATAAATATACTCGACGCTGCATACGGAAATGATTTTGGCTATATGGACGCGCCCGGGATGAAGGAAACAATTGATTTTATGATTGCCGTGCAGGGCAGCAACGGAACATTCAATTACGGTGACTCAAACCATGTTATGATTATAGCGCCCGAATTCCTTCTTTTCTCCAATAAGCTTAAAAAGCCGTCCATACAAAAGTATTTTACTGACCATGCCGCGGGAACGGAATCGACATTTATATTTAATTATGTTCCCGAATACGAAAATTCTGCGGAAAAGCTTGAGGTTCCGCTCGACTATTACGCAAGAGAAACCGAGACCGTAATGCTTCACAGCAGCTATGACAGCAACTCGATTTTTACAGCCGTACATTCCGGCAGAGTAAGCGCTCCGCACGGACAGTACGACAGCGGAGAGTTCATTCTGGACGCATACGGAACGGATTTTGCATATGATTTGGGAAGTGCAAGCTACTCGCTGTCGCAGCAGCCGTATCTGTACAGACGCAGAACCGAAGGGCATAATATGATAACGATTAATAATGATTATTATCCCGGGCAGGACAGCAGAGCTTTTACGAAATTCCAAACATTTGAAAGCGGCGAAAGATCTTCGTTTGCAATAACCGATTTATCGTCCGCGTATTCGAGAGATGCCGTTTCGATGCGCAGAGGAGTAAAGCTTTTTGACAACAGGCAGAGCGTGATTCTTCAAGATGAATTTGAGCTTTATGAAAAATCCACCGTCGACTGGGCGTTGCATACAAAATGTCCGATAACGGTTTCGGAGGACGGAAGAACGGCTGAGTTTACGGGCAAATATAAAAATATGCGCGCAACAATACAGGAAGGCTGCCCCGGCACGTTCAGGGTTGAACGGGCGAAGGGCGATGAGAGATCGCCTCATATAAACGGCGACTCGGATGACTCGAGAGTAAATAAGCTTATGATTACGCTTAAAGATGTTAAAAGCGCAACAATAGCCGTGGCGTTTACGTTTAATTTCGAAGGCGATGAATATAAGCCCGAATACGACCTTGTAAAGCTTGACGACTGGAAGCTTGAAGAAGGCGCGCTGACGGAAAAACCGTCGCTTCAATATATTAATGTTGACGGAAAGCTTATAAACAATTTTAATTCCGGCAATAAGTTCTACACATATTATTATGCTGAAGGAACCCCGATGCCGAAGTTTGAAGCAAAGAGCAGCGCAGATGTGAAAATCGAATATCCCGATAAGCCTTCGGGTCTTGTCAAAATCACCGTTTCAGATAAGAATATTACGGAGACTTACGCCGTAAAGATTATATGCAAAAAGCTTGAGTTGCTTCAAAACGGAGAGAAAGAGCTTTTCGTGTTCGGTGTTGAAGCAAGCGATATTCCTCAGGAGGATAACGGGCCCGAAAACACAATAGATGATGATTTGTCAACGAGATATTCGGCAATGGGAACGCCTTATTTAATCTTTGATTTGGGAGAAGAGCGGAGCATTACTTCGGCCAAGATTGCCGTATGGCAGGGCGACAACAATGACAAGCGTAAGCAAAGCTTTGAGATTTATGTCTCAAAAGACGGCGTAAATTACGAATTTGCGGGAGCGGAAACAACAACGGGAACAACGCTTGAGCAGGAGTACTTTAAGCTTAAGCCGTTAAATGGCCGGTATGTTAAGCTTGTAGCAACAGCCGTAAACGGGAAAAGCGGCGGCTGGAATTCATTTACAGAAGTAACATTCTTTGGAAGATAGGAGGTGAGATGATGAAACGAAAACTGGCAATATTCATTATATTATGTTTAGCTTTAATACCGATAGCTCCCAAGGCTGCCGGCGGAATTGACATTTTGTCTCCGCTGCCGGGCGCCGCTGTGGGCTCCGGGTCGGTGACTCTTGAAGTGTCGGCTGATACAGGGCTTGAAAAAATATCTTTTTATATTGACGGCACCTTATTTAAAACGTTTGACGGTGGCGAGGCGTCATATTCCGCGTTTTATGATGACGCTTCCTACGGCTTACATACTTTCAAAGCCGTGGGAATTAAAAAGGGTGCGGAAGCGGCTGTGGCAGAATCGGAATTTTCTGTGGTTGACACAACGGAAAAACAGTTTTTGTCAATAGACTTTAACACAATGTCGTCAGACCTTTCGGGAAGCGGTATAGGATGGATTACAAACAACAATGCTGTTTTTTTGGCAGAGAAGAGGGAGGATGAGGTGCAGTGTCTTAAAATTCTTGCCACAAATGCAAATGACACGAATCTTTATATGCCGTTCTTCAATTTCACTCTGCCGGATACAACCGGTATTGTAATGCTGGAATTTGACGCCCTTGTATCAAACGAAGGCATACGCCTTCGTTACGAAAGCGGAGATATATTTGACATATTCAGATACAGCAAATGCGGAGATACGACGCTTGAGCCGCTTACATGGAATCATTTCAAGGTGGTTTTGAATTACAGTAACAGAAAATGCGAAATTTACATAAACGGAAGCGACGAGCCGGCTTATTCGGAAGAGCTTTCCAAGGCTTCAACGGGTTCTGCGCCGAGATTTGCTTTTGCGGACGCCTATACAGACAGCGGCTATCTCTTGATTGACAATATAAAATACAGCTCGGTTTACGAAACCCCGATGTTTCAGTATATGATTGTAAAAGCAAACGGCAGCTCGAGTCAGATTAAAAACGGTGTAATTCCGTCCGGCGCAGAGCAGATTAAAATGTATTTCAAAGGAACATACAATCAAGCAAAATATAAAGTTTCGCTTATTGAAAACGGAAATGAAATTGCATGCGAATCATCGGTAAATACCGATTCAGGAATCGTAACAATCGAGAAGTTTAATAAGCTCAAGGACGGAAGCAATATTAAAGCGGTTATAGAGAATACGGAGACGGGTAAAAAAATCGAAGTGCTTTTAAAGACCGAAAAGACGGGATTTTATGTAAAAAACCATGTTTTTTCAAACGGCGAATATGATATTACGGATTTCGGACAGTTAGATGAACAAGATAACGTTTTTTCAAAGCTTTCATTGGTTAACGACACGGAAGAAGATAAAAAAATCATTTGTATTCAGTGCGTTTACAAAGGCGGGATAATGACAAGCATCGGTTTTGCCGAAAAAACGGTTTCGGCAAAAAGCTCTGAGGAATTTGAAACACCTTCCTCAAATGCAGCGGGCGATGAAATAATTTGCAGCATAATAGATTCGTGGGCGGAAAGAGTACCGATTGCATCGGTGGCTTCATTAAAAAGGTAAGTCGGCAAAAAGGGTGAAAATGAAAATAAATAAAAAATTTTTAGGAGGACTATCATGACGAAAAAACTTATGGCATTACTTATCTGCACATTCATTGTTTTGGGAAGCTTCGGCGCTGTCTTTGCCGCAGAAACCGTAACTGTGCTGTATCCTCAGAACGGTATGACGGTTTACGGCGACAATACCATCACATTCACCGCTTCCGTTTCAGGCGCGGCAAGCGCCCCTGCGTTTACGTTGGACGGTAAATCCGTGGGAACGGGAGAAATCAACGGAACAAAATATGAGCTGTCGTTTGACGCGTCGGGGCTTTCTGCGGGCGCGCATACATTGACGGCTGTGTCGGGTACGGAAACGGATACTGTGCTCTTTAGCTACCTTCCCGAGGAAATCGTTCTTTTTGAAAACGAATTTGACGATTCCTCAAGCACGGTTGCGGGCAATTTTATCCCCGCCGGCATCGGCGCGGCTGATGTCAACGGAATAAAATTTGGGTTTGACGAGGGTATGAACGGCACAACCGGACTGCGTTTCACAACAGAAGGTGATTCAACAGGGTTTCCGACCTTTTGGATATTTACCGACATTCTTTTCTTCGGGAAAGCCGTAACAGGCAACGGAAGCGGACTGACGGAGGGAATTGTAAAAACGGAGTTTGATATTAAAATAGACAGCAAAACAAACATTGCTCTTCTTCATGCCGGCAACACGTCAAACAGCGCTACATCAAGCAATTCGGCGATTTTCTCAAGCAGCGGCGTGGTTAGCGGCACGGATATTTCTTATGATCTCGGTGTATGGAAGCACGTTGCGGTTGTGGCTGATTTGACAAATAAATGGTATTATGTAAGCTATGATGGCAATATGGTTAAGAAAGGTCAGTGCGATTACGGATTCGGCTCGGGCACAATAGCTAGTTCCGCAGGAATAAAGTTCCAGAGCAACGGCTCGTCCCCAACAGATTATTCGATAGATAATTTTAAAGTCAGCTTTGTAAACGCAATGTCTCTCGGAAGCACTGATTTTACCGGAGCAGAGGTTACTGACAGTTTACCATGGAATGATAAATTGACATTTGCTTTCTGGCCCAAAACATATACTGTCTTTTTTTGTGACAATCCGGTAAGTGATACTGTAAAGGCATTTTCGACGGCAGCCGAGGGCAGAAACGGAAGCGGAGACGCGGCTTACAAAATTGTGCCGAACGGAACGCAGTTTGTTACATACAGAAAGTATTACGGTGAATCCGGTCACTATCCGGCATCAAATATCATAAATGGAATAAGTGAAGGAGTAGCCACTTTTGAAGCGGATTTCAAATTTGACAAAAATGATACATGGGCAACAAAGCTTTCAGAAGGCTGGGGTCTTGCAGGAAATGACCGCTATCTGTTTACGACAGGCGGTGAAATATACAATTCCGATTTTAAATACGTGCCCGGCGAATGGTACAGAATTAAATTGGTTGCGGACTATAACAGCAAATCATATGTAGTGCTTTGCAACGGTAAATTTATAAGAAAAGGCAAGCTTTTGGACGACGCAAAATATGCGGGCAACTATTCAACACTGCAGTTTGAATGTGTAAACAGAGTGGCTGATGCGGAAAACGGAATAACGCTCGATAATTTAAATTCGTATTACTATAACACACCTCAGGTTTCTTCCGTTGCATACAAAAATGCGGAGGATGACGGCTTTAAGGCTTTAAGCGGAAACATAACCCGCATTAAGGCAGGTACAACGGAATTTAAGCTTACGCTCTCAAAAGCTTTTGCAGACAATTTGTCATCGGAGAACGCAGCGGTATATAAAAACGGCGAGAGACTTGCAGGAGCCGAATTAAGCGCGGACGGCGCCGTTATATCGGTTTCGCTTCCGGCGCCTGCACAGACCGGAGACTTTTTCGAAGTCAGAGTAAATGGCAGCGTGAAGCTTGCAAACTTTGTTTCCGATACGACTAATGCACGCATCATAGGCAAAGAAACTTCATACGGCGTTGTTACCGTTCAGGACGGATTTACAAAACTTGTTTTAGTAAAAGACGGCTCAAATGCTCATGTAAGAACAGACGCTTATTTTGATGAGATGCCGAACAGTATGCTCCTTCTTGTATCATATGCTGGAAACAGAATCGACAAGATAAACCTTATCAAACTGAATTCCGAGAGCGTTACACTTGGCGAATATTATAAGCTTTATGTAGATTTAAATGATATAAGCAGAGATGCAACGGCAGTTAAAGCGTTTGCATGGAAAACAGACTTACAGCCTGTTGCGGCAGAGAGTATTACTGTTACAAAATAATTTTATAAAAATTGCTTAAGGAATTGATTATATGTCAAAAAAAATAATATCAGCAATATTGTGTTTGTTACTCATTTCCTTTGCGGTTTATGCGGACGGAGTTTCGGTATCGGTTGTTTACGATACCGAAACGGACTCCGTTTACGTAAGCGGCAATGCGGATTCTGATGTAACTGTTACGGTTTTAAAAAACGGAACCGAACCCTCCGATATCAGTGCGGAAAATCCCCCGGTATTTTTCAGGTTTGCCGAATCCGCAAACGGAACGTACAGCCTGAGCTTTAAGATTGAATCTGACGCGGAAAGCGGCAAATATGATATTTTTGTTTCTTCAAAAAGCGGTAAAGCGAAAGGGTCTTTTATAAGAATCAATAAAAATATTGACCCATCACTGCTGGAAGCGCTGAGCGCTGCCGCTTCACAGGCGGAGTTTTCGGATCTGCTCGAGAAAAACAGCGGTGATTTCGGTATAGATACGGATGATGAAAATTACGATAAGTATAAAGATTTAGCATACAAGATAATGTTTTGTTCCGGCAGAACATATAAAACCGCTTCCGAGGTTTACTATGATTATTTAACAGCCTATGCTTTATCCGGCGTTGTTTTGTCCGAAAATACAGATGCTGCTTTGCAAAGCGGAGCAGATCATCTCGGCTTTGACTACAACGCGGATTATAAAAATGATACAAGACTTTCAGACGCGGCAAAAGAAAAACTTTTGAATCTTTTGAAAAATGAAGACTGGGAAAATGTTTATTCCGGCTGTAAAACGGAGCTCAGGGAGATTTTTAAAGAAAGATTCAGCGAATACAAAGTCGTTTCAAGCGCTCTTTGCGCGCAGACGGGCGGAGAGCTTAAAAAAATAATCACCGAGGATTACAGCGATAATTTTTCGGATTTGCTTTCAAATGAGCAATACAAAAGCCTGAAAAGCCCCGAAGAAGTATTTTCACTGATGATTAAAAAGAGTTTCACGGATATGAAAACTCTCCGGACTGCTTTTAGCGATGCCGCTACAAAAAGATATAAGGAAGAAAATAAAAAGACCGGATCATCCGGAAGCTCTTCATCGGGCGGCTCTTCCACAGGCGGCGGGTTCGCGGTAAGCGGCGTTGAGATACCGGCAAAGGACAATACCGTTGATATCACCGAGCGTAAAACGCCTTTTACAGATATAAAAGACTATTCATGGGCGAAGGATTCAATTGAATCGCTCTATGAAAAAGAAATAATATCGGGTTATGATGACGATACGTTCAGACCGGGAGAGTATATCACAAGGGCGGAATTTTCAAAGCTTATTGCCGAGGCGTTTTTGAAAAACGCAAAAGGTGACAGCAAAGCCGATGTGTCTTTCAGCGACGTATTAAAAACGGACTGGTTTGCTTCTTTTGTTGAGAAAAACGTAAAGTGCGGAACAATTCTCGGCTATGACGGAAAGTTTAATCCGCTTGATTTCATAACAAGAGAAGACGCAAGCGTAATTTTATACAGAATAATTAAAACAGACGGCGATTTTGCCGCATCGCAGTTTGATGACGAAAATTTAATATCGGAATACGCTGAGGACGCGGTTTCGTTTTTATCATCGGCGAACATAGTGCGCGGCAGAGCAAACAATATGTTTGCGCCAAAGGACAGCATTACAAGAGCCGAAGCAGCCGTGCTTATAAGCGCCGCTTTGGATTATATTGATTCATTGCAGAATTAACATCATAAAAACAGGAGTTTTTTAATGAGAAAAGATTTTATCAAAAAGGGACAAAGCATTAATATCGAATTAAATAAAAAGCAGGTTTCGCCGGTGTGTGTTTCACGCTTTAAAAAAGACGATTCGTTTTACAGAGGCTACGGCGTTGTTAAAGAAAAGGATTTTACGGGCAGGGATGTCATAGACGACTATTTGATGTATGATTTCGGAGAGCATTATGTAGGATATTTGTCATTTGACATTTTGGGAATTGACGAAATATGCGATTCTCCCGTAAAGCTCAGATTTCATTTTGCCGAGGTGCCGTATGAATTTACGGATTGTCCCGAAAGCAGAACGGGCTGGCTGTCTTATTCGTGGATACAGGAGGAGATAATCCACGTGGATTATTTGCCTTCGCATGTTGAGCTGCCGCGCAGATACGCGTTTCGATATGTAAAAATCGAGGTGCTGGCAAAGAACAAAATAATGAAGGTTGTCATTTCAAATCCGCGCGTTACGGCCGAAACCTCGGGTGATTTTGAAAAATACGACATTGTCAAAAATCCGCGCTGGAAAAAAGTCGGCGAGGTGTGCGTGCGTACATTGAGAGACTGCATGCAGACCTTTTTTGAAGACGGTCCTAAGCGTGACAGAAGATTATGGCTCGGAGATATGCGTTTGCAGGCGCTTGTAAATTACGATACATTTAAAAATTATGACCTTGTGAAAAAATGCATGTATCTGTTTGCGGGTCTCACAGGAGAAAGCGGAATTATACCGTCGTGTATTTATGAGTTTCCGAAGCCCATGCACGGCAAAATCGAGCTATATGATTTTGCTCTTTCGTTTGCGGCAACGCTTTGCGATTATTATGACGCCACAAATGACCGCGAAACGGCGGAGGAGCTTTTTGAGCCGGCTTATTCGCAATATTTACTTTTTGAAAAGCTGCTTGATGAAAACTATTTGATTAATCCACCCGAAGGCTGGTGGTGCCATATTGACTGGGGAAAAGATTTTCCGAAGCTTTTGTGCATGGAGGCGCTGGCAATTTATTTCTCGGGATATATGATAGATCTTGCCGTAAAGCTTTCAAAAAACAAGGAAGCCGAGCATATAAAAGAGCTCAGAAAAAACCTTTTTGACGCGGTCACAAGGACATATTACAACGCGGAGACAGGCCTGTTTGAGGAAGAAGGCAAGGTTATGTGGGTCCCGAATATTTATCTTATAGATTCGGGGCTGATTCCGAAGGAACAAGGAGTAAAAATGATATATGCTCTGAGAGAATGTAAAGATGCTGTTTTCGCAATCACGCCTTCATGTCACCACTATATGCTCGAAGCGTTTGCAAAGCTCGGCCTTTATGACCTTTTGGATGAGCATATAGACGCATATTGGGGCGGAATGCTCAGAGACGGAGCCGATACATTCTGGGAGACGTATGATATAAACGATCCTTTTGTTGCTGCATATGATGACGTAAACTTAACAAGTTACTGCCACGCATGGAGCACAACGCCCATATACTTTATTTTAAGGTATCTTGACAAATAAAGGGAATTAATCATGAAATTTTATAATAATATTTTTTTGAAAATTTCAGTGTTATTAATGTGTATTCTTTTTGTCTTGCCGCAAAATGTTGTTTTTGCGGCAACACAAAAAAGCTTTTCATATGTAAAGGAGAGCGAAATATTCAGCTGCAACTATAATATGATTACGGACGGCGCCTCAAGCGTTGATTCTTCAATGTCTCCGCGGCTTTACGGACCTTTTCTTGACACGGACAGAATTTTTAAGGGAGAAGGTCCCGACGGTACACCGTGCCTGCTTATGCAGGCGCCGGAAAAAAACGGATATGCGACACTGCGATATTATATGCCGGAGCAGTACAGAAACTTGTCGGCCGGAATAATAGTTTTTGAAACCGATATAAAAGTAAGCAGCACAAAGGATGAATACCGTATGGCAGAGGGCATGGCGGGTCTTGAGGCGGTGCTCGGAACAGACGGTAAGATTCTAGGCTCATATCCGTATAAAAGAGGCGTGTGGTTTAATCTTAAAATCGCACTGAATTTTGAAGCAAATTTAACCGAAATTTATTACAACAATATTTTTGCCACTTCTAAAAAAATAACGGGGAATTTTGCTCCCGAATATTTCACGTGCCAGCTTGCCGCAAAAGGGAGTGAATGCCCTTCGCTGTGGCTTGACAACACAAAACTTTACAAAGCGGCGTATTTAGCCGACAAACTAATAGCTTCGGCAGATTTTACGGGATATAACGCAAACGGAGAGTATGTCCGTTTGGACAGTTTTATAAATCCTGCATGCTACGCTCCCGCGCTTGATACAAACGGAACCGTGTTCTATTCCGAAAGCGGAAAAAACGGAGAAGCAAATTCGGCATTTTGCATTAAAACAACCCAAAAGAATTTATATCCGCAGATTCGTATGTATCTTGCCGATGAATTTAAAAATATCAACTCCGGAAAAATTATTTTGGAAATGAATTTAAAACTCGGAACAAACGAAGATAAATTCAGGTTAAGCAACGGTTTCGGACTTTCATGGTCAGACAGCGACATATTCAATGCAGAGGGAACTGTTCTCGGAACGCCGTACAGCAGCGGTGTTTGGAATAAACTGAAAATTGTTTTTGACTATGACGAGAAGAAGGCTTTTATATCTTTAAACGATATATATTGCGGATATAAGGAGATTGCAGATTCATTTTGTCCGAGCTCGCTGGGTTATGTTACTTTCCAGTTTTGGAGTGTAAATAACGATGAAGCCTCGGTTACAATAGATGATTTTATTATTTACAAACCGTTTGATATACCCGAAAACTCGGTGTATTATTATTCGAACGGATCGGAAATACAGAGAATACAGGGAGGAACTGTCAGAACCCGCATTAAAGGAGTGGCAGGTGACGATTCAAAAATAATCT
>OLSB01001945.1_pt1 | contig 18352 bp, 19 predicted proteins | sample 1672071 | NCBI WGS metagenome assembly OLSB01 (sample SAMEA3136642, study PRJEB25190) | human gut metagenome | biome: human gut; feature: human-associated habitat; material: faeces | place: Austria | collected 2013 | reverse complement strand
ATTCGAGGCGGGCTTTGCCCCCTCGAGCTCCCCCTGCGTACATGAACTGCTTGTCGTATAGAGAAGGTTTATCGACAAGCTGATGAAAAAAGAACCGGCGTGAGCCGGTTCTTTTCTCATGTCACAGGGCGGAACTCCAGGTTCAGGTCGATGATCTCGCTTACGCCGTCCAGCCGCGCATGGTCGGCGTACTGCCACACATCGTAGGCGTAGTAGAAGTCCGGGTAGTCGGCGTAGTCCGCCACCCACAGGGAGCGGTCGGACAGCGAGCGCAGGTCGTAGCGGTAGTAGCCCTGCTGGCGGTTCAGGTACACGCCGGGGGTGTAGCCGCCGCGCTCGATGACGTTGCAGAACGCCGCCGCGCCGGCGGTGAGGTAGAGGTGGTCGTAGGCGGCGGTGCGGGAGTCCTCGGCGGCAACGGGCTCCCAGTCGTAGTACACCGGCAGATCCAGCGCCCGCCCGTCCAGCAGCGTCAGGGCGTGGAGCGCCTCCTCGGCGGCCTCGCGGACGGTGACGGCCTGGGAGAAGAAGTACACGCCCACGTCGATGCCCGCCGCCTTCGCGCCATCGTAGTACCGGGCGAAGGAGCGGTCGGAGTACAGCGTGCCCTCCGGGCCGTAGCCCCGCATACCCAGCCGCAGATAGGCGAACTCGATGCCCTGGGCCTTCAGCGCCTGCCAGTCGATGCTGCCCTGATAGTTGGACACGTCCACGCCCCAGCGGGTGGCCAGGTTCGCCCCGGTGTAGCGGATGCGCTCGCCGTCACGGACGAACTCGTCCTGTTCCACGGGGCTGACGGTCACGCCCTCCAGGGGCGTGTGCCACACCATGCCCGCGCCATCGTTGATGTAGACCTGTCCCTCGTGGGGATCGGGCTCGGGGTCGGGGTCGGGAGCTTTCACGGGCCGCAGGGACATAACCACCGCCGCCAAAAGTCCCGCCACCAGCACCGCCGCGCACAGCAGCAACAGCACCGGCGTGCGGCGATGCCGCCGTGTCCGGCGGGGGATACGTGTTTCGGTCATGGCTGCATCTCCTCTATCACCTCCGCGGCAAAGGCGCGGGCGCGGGTGTCCTTTTCCTCGTCCATAAAATCGCTGCCATAGCCCAGGTGGCGCTCCGTCAGGCCGCCCAGCCAGCGCAGCCGACCGTGCTTACACCACCGGGCCATGGCCTCCAGGAACAGGTCAGCGCCCTTTTCCGGGCGGTAGCCGCAGGTGGTGACGGCGGCCATGGATTTGCCCGCCAGCAAGGACGGGCCGCGCCCGGCAGGGCCGTAATATTTCTCCATGGCGTACACCAGCCGGTCCAGCGCCGATTTCATGGGCGGCGTGCAGAACCAGGAGTAGATGGGCGTGGCCAGCAACAGCAGGTCGCTGTGCAGTACGCTGTCGAAGATGGAGGACATATCGTCCCGCGTCACGCAGGCGGGGTGCTGCCAGTCGCTTTGGCAGCAGCGGCAGGCGGTGCAGGGCTGTATGTCCATATCGTAGAGGGAGAACACCTCCGCCTCGTGCCCGGCCTGTCGCCACGTCTCCAGCCACGGGCGCAGCAGGGCCAGGGTGTTGCTTCCCTCGCCCCGGGGACTGGCGAACAGTACGGTGCAGCGCATTTTGGTCACTCCTTTTCAAAGACGTGGATGCGGAACTGGACGCGGCAGTCCAGCTCGATAAGTTTACATAATCTTTCAACGCCGCTTTTCGGCGTTTTCCAGCAGTAGGGCGTCATGGCGAACAGCGCCTGGATGTCCGCCGGGTCGGTGAGGTGGAGCGTGGATTCCACCGGCTGGATGGTCACGTAGCGGAAGCCGGGGTAGGGCGTTTCCTTGTCCTCGTTGGGGTAGGGCGCGTCGTAGAGCACCTGCTTCATCTCCCACAGGTGGTCAGGGCCGGGGACAACGTAGAGGAAATGGCCGCCGGGCCGCAGCACGCGGTGAAATTCCTCCAGTGCCAGCGGGGAGAAGCAGTTCAGCAGCAGGTCGATGGACGTGTCCGCCACCGGGAGGTGGTAGGACGAGGCCACGGCGAACTGGATGTTCTTCTCCCGTTTGGCTGCTAGACGCAGGATGGGCTTGGAGATGTCCGTCCCCGCCACGGTGGGGACTTTGCCCGCGTCCAGCAGGGCGCGGTAGACCCCGGCGGTGTAGTAGCCCTCGCCGCAGCCGGTGTCCAGCACGGCGGGCGCATCGCCGGTGAGGGAGACGGAAAGTTTACATAACGCATCGCGCAGCGGGGCGTACCAGCCCTTGGAGAGGAAGGCGCTGCGCGCCGCGGCCATGGCTTTGTCATCGCCGGGGGACTTGGAGTGCCGCCGGTTCACCGGCAGCAGGTATGTATAGCCCTCGCGGGCGACATCGAAGCAGTGCCCTGCGGGGCAGCGCAGGCTGCCCGCCTGACGGGTCAGCCCGCCGCCGCACAGGGGGCAGACGAACAGCTCAGTCATCTCTGCGTCCCTCCGGCAGCGTGACATCGTGTATCCATTTCCGGGAACGGATACGCCACAGGCAGATGGGGCACTTGAGGAAGCTCTCGGCCTGAATGGCCAGGGAGACGAACCAGGGGTCGGCATCCAGTACCAGCGCCAGCAGCGCCGTCAGCGGCAGGGCCATGACCCACTGGGGGGCAAGGTCCAGCGCCGTGGACCACAGCACATCGCCGCCGGCCCGCAGGATGCCGGTGACGGCGGAGATGGAGTAGGCATGGAGGGGGATGCAGGCGAAGCCCGTCACCGCCAGGGTGGTGGCCAGATGGGCGCTGAGGCCGTACAGCTCGAACAGGGGGAAGATCACCGGCTGGAACAGCAGGGGCACTAGGACCAGCGCCACCACCGCCAGCACCGCGCCCACCAAAATCGTGACCCAGGACAGGGTTTTGGCCAGGGTCATCAGCTCGTCGTGGCTCTGCCCCTCGCCGATGGCTTTGCCGATCATGACGGCGGTGGCCGCGCCAAGACCGAAGCACACCACCAAGAACAGGCGGTTCAGGTTGCCCATGACGCCGTTGGCGGCCAGGAACTCCACGGAGACGGTGGTGTGGCCGAGAATGACGGTGAGCAGGCTGTTGCCCAAGCCCCACAGCAGCTCGTTCAGCAGCACGGGGGAGGCGTATTTTACGAAGCGGCGCAGCATCTCCCAGCCGGGGCGCAGCAGCGCCCGGAGGTCAAGGGGGATGAGTTTGCTGCGGAGGGCGCAGATCAGGCAGACGATGAACTCCGCCACGTGGCTCAGCAGCGTGGCCAGGGCCGCGCCCTCCACGCCCAGCGCGGGGAAGCCGCATTTGCCGAAGATGAGCAGGTAGTTCAATCCGGTGTTCATCACCGTGGACATCCCGAACAGCTTCATGCCGAAGCCGGCGTTCTCCACGCTGCGCTGGGCGCTGACGTAGATGGACGAGAGCATATTGAACACGTAGGAGAAGCCGATGAGGCGCAGATACGGCGCGCCCAGCAGGGACAGGTGGTGCTTGTTGCTGAGAAGGTCCATGATGGCCACCGGCCACGCGAACAGCACCACGGCCACGATCAGCGCCAGGCTGACGCCCAGGAAGGCGGCCACGCCGATGACGCGGCTGATGCTGGTCAGATCCTTCTTGCCCCAGTACTGGCTGATGAGGATGCCCACGCCGGACTGGACGCCGAACACGATGGAGATGAGCAGGAACACCGGCACATTGGCGGCGGTGACGGCGGCCATCTCATCGTTGCCCAGGCGGCTGACCATCAGCGTGTCGATGAGGCCCAGAGAGAAGGTGATGAGGTTTTGCAGCGCGATGGGCGCTGTGAGGGAGACGAGATAGCGGTAGAACGCTTTGTCGCGCTTCAGGGCTTGCAGCATGATGAAAATACCTCTTACAGCATGGGGAAGCGGTTGTCCCGGTGGCGGCGCAGCGCGTCGCACAGGGCGTCCACGTCCTCGGTGGTGTTGTCGGGGGAGAAGGAGATGCGGATGACGCCGGCGGCGGTCTTTTTGTCCAGCCCCAGGGCGGAGACCACGTGGCTGGCCTTGCCCTGATGGCAGGCCGACCCGGCGGAGATGCAGATGCCCTCCGCGCCCAGCTCCGTGACGATGTTGGCGCTGGGGTAGCCCACCAGCGACACGGACAGGATGTGGGGCGCTGTGCCCGCGCCCACCGGCACTACGCCGCCCATGGCCAGCAGCTTTTCCCTGCAATAGTCCCGCAGGGCGGTCATGTGGGCGAGCTTCACGTCGTAGTCCTCTAGCCGCAGCTCTACCGCCTTGGCAAAACCGGCGATCTGGGCGGTGGCCTCCGTGCCGGAGCGCAGGCCGCGCTCCTGTCCGCCGCCGGGCAGCAGGGGACGGGGCTCGCGCAGGCGCGGGCCGATATACAGCGCGCCGATACCCTTGGGTGCGCCCAGCTTGTGGCCGGACAGGCTCATCATGTCCACGCCCCAGCCCGCCGGGTCGCAGGGGACTTTCAGAAAGCCCTGCACCGCGTCACAGTGCAGCAGGGCAGGGGACTTTTTCTCCCGCAGCAGGCGGGCCGTCTCCGCTACGGGGAACACGCAGCCCGTCTCGTTGTTCACCAGCATCATGGACACCAGCATCGTGTCCTCACGCAGGGCGTTGGCCACCTGCTCCACGGTGATATTGCCGTCACGCCCGGGCTTGAGGTACGTTACGTCATAGCCCTGCTGCGCCAGGAGCTTGCAGGGCTCGAGGATGGCGCTGTGCTCCACGGCGGTGGTGATGATGTGCTTGCCGGTGTGGCGGCCCTGCCACAGAGCGGCCTGGATGGCCCAGTTGTCGCTCTCCGTGCCGCAGGAGGTGAAGTGCAGGTGCTCCGGCGGGCAGTGCAGCGCTCCGGCGATGACGGCGCGCCAGCCCTCCACCGCTTTTTTCATCTCCTGACCGGCGGGGTACTGGGAGGAAGGGTTGCCGCAGTGGTGCAGCAGCACGTCATATACCGCGTCGGCCACCGCCTTCGGCACGGGTGTGGTGGCCGCATTGTCCAAATAGATCATATCTGCCTCCTGTTTTCCTAAGCCGGTACTTGTCAGCCACGGCGAAATCAAGTATAATGTACGAGTTCCAGGGCGGGAAAGCGCCCGCCCGTGAAACATCATTATACGATAGAATAAAGGAAAGTGCAAGATGCGTATCGCCATCTACACCTTGGGCTGCAAGGTGAACCAATACGAGACACAGGCCATGGAGCAGGAGCTGACCCGGCGGGGGCACGAGATCGTGCCCTTTGACGGCGCGGCGGACGCCTATATCGTCAACACCTGTTCCGTCACCGCCGTCAGCGACAAGAAGTCACGGCAGATGATCCGCCGCTGCCGCAAGCTGAACGAGCACGCGGTGGTGGCCGCCTGCGGCTGCTATGTGCAGACCCACAGCGACGAGGCTGCCGGGCTGGGGCTGGATCTCATCGCCGGGACGGGCGACCGCATGGCGTTCCTCGACCTGCTGGAGCAGGCCGCCCGGGAGAAAGAGCCGCTGACGCTGCTGGACGACGCGCTGCGCCGCCGGGCGTTCGAGGTGCTGCCCGCCGGGGGCATGGCGGAGCGCACCCGAGCCATGCTGAAGGTGGAGGACGGCTGCGTGAACTTCTGCACCTACTGCATCATCCCCTACGCCCGCGGGCCGGTGCGCTCCCTGCCCAAGGCGGAGGCCGTGGCCCAGACCCGCCGTCTGCGGGAGGAGGGCTACCGGGAGCTGGTCATCACCGGCATCGAGATCTCCGGCTGGGGACACGACCTGAAAAACGGGGAGACGCTTATCGACCTGCTGGAGGCGGTGTCTGACGCTGCCGGGGAGATGCGGCTGCGGCTGGGGAGCTTAGAGCCCCGCACCATCACCGAGGAGTTCTGCCGCCGGGCGGCCAGGCTGCCCAACCTGTGTCCGCACTTCCATTTGTCTATGCAGTCCGGCTGTGACGGCACGCTGCGCCGCATGAACCGCAAGTACGACACCGCCCGGTTTTATGAGTCCGTATCCCTGCTGCGGCAGTACTTCGACCGTCCCGCCGTGACCACCGACCTGATCACCGGCTTCCCCGGCGAGACGGAGGAGGAGTTCGCACAGACGCTGGCGTTTATCGAGAAATGCGGCTTCGCCGCCATGCACATCTTCCCCTACTCCGTCCGGCCCGGCACGAAGGCCGCCGCCATGCCGGACCAGTGCACCGCCGCCGTGAAGGAGCGGCGGGCCACACGGGCCGCCGAGACGGCGGAACGGATGAAGCAGGCGTATCTGCACGGCTGCGTGGGGCAGACGTACCCGGTGCTGTTCGAGCAGGAGAAGGGCGGCCTCTACGTGGGCCACGCGCCCAATTACTGCCAGGTGGGCGTGCGGGGAGAAGATTTACATAACGCTGTACGAAATGTGAAAATAGAAGCAGTGGACGGCGATATGCTGATGGGGGAGTTGACATAATATGAACCACTTTTTTGCCTATATCAACCGTATGCGGTTCATCCAGCGCTGGGCGCTGATGCGGAACAGCTACAGCGAGAACATCCAGGAGCACAGCCATCAGGTGGCGGTGCTGGCCCACGCACTGGCGGTGCTGCGAAACGAGTATTTTGGCGGGCAGGTGGACGCGGGGCAGGTGGCCGCCGCCGCGCTGTATCACGACGCGGCGGAGATCCTCACCGGCGATATGCCCACACCCATCAAGTACTACAACCCGGACATCCGGGACGCCTACAAGAACGTGGAGCGGGTGGCGGAGCGGAAGCTGCTGGATATGCTGCCGCCGGAGCTGCGGCCCGCGTATGAGGACTTGCTCCGCCCGGCAGACCCGGAGGTGGAGACGCTGGTGAAGGCGGCGGACAAGCTGGCCGCCCACATCAAGTGCTTGGAGGAGCTGAAGGCGGGCAACGACGAGTTCCGCCGCGCCGCCCAGCAGACCGCCGCCGCGCTGGACGAGATGGATCTGCCGGAGCTGGGGTATTTCCGGGAGCACTTTTTGGCGAGTTATTCGTTGACGCTGGATGAGTTGGAATAGAAAATATACTATCATCTGAAGGGAGTTAGTTTTATGAAAGCGATCGTTACCGTGGTAGGCAAAGATCAGGTGGGCATCATCGCCGGGGTGTGCAACACGCTGGCGGACTGTCAGATCAACGTGCTGGACATCAGTCAGACCATTATGGAGGGCTATTTCACCATGATGATGGTGGTGGATCTGACTGCCTGCAAAGCGCCCTTTGACGAGCTGCGTACCATCCTGAAGGAGTACGGCGAGGGCCGGGGGCTGTCCATCCGCATCCAGCGGGAGGACATCTTCGACGCCATGCACAAGCTGTGAGGTGCGCGCCATGCTGAGTCTGCAAAATATTTTCGACACCATCGACATGGTGGACAAGCAGCATTTGGACATCCGTACCATCACCATGGGCATCTCCCTGCTGGACTGCGCCGATGAGGATATGGGCCGCTGCTGCGATAAGATATACGACAAGATATGCACACGGGCGGAGAAGCTGGTGCAGACGGGCCGGGACATCGAGAGTGAGTTCGGCATCCCCATCGTCAACAAGCGCATCTCCGTCACGCCCATCGCCATCGCGGCGGCGGCCTGTAAGGGGGAGGACTTCGTGCCCCTGGCGCTGACGCTGGACCGGGCGGCCAAGACCTGCGGCGTGGACTTTATCGGCGGCTACTCCGCCCTGGTGCAGAAGGGCTTTACCTCCGGCGACCGGCGGCTCATCGCCTCCATCCCCCAGGCGCTGGCACAGACGGATCTGGTCTGCTCCAGCGTCAACGTGGGCAGCACCAAGGCCGGTATCAACATGGACGCCGTGGCCCAAATGGGCCGGATCATCAAGGAGACGGCCCGCCTGACCGCCGACAGGGAGGGGCTGGGCTGCGCCAAGCTGGTGGTGTTCTGCAACGCCGTGGAGGACAACCCCTTCATGGCCGGGGCGTTCCACGGCGTGGGCGAGGCCGACAGCGTCATCAACGTGGGCGTGTCCGGCCCGGGCGTGGTGTACCACGCCTTGCAGGGCTGCAAGGGCCAGCCCTTTGACGTGGTGGCGGAGACCATCAAAAAGACCGCCTTTCAGATCACCCGCATGGGGCAGATGGTGGCCTCGGAGGCCTCCCGCCGTTTGGATACGCCCTTTGGCATCGTGGATCTGTCCCTGGCACCTACCCCGGCGGTGGGGGACAGCGTGGCCCGCATTCTGGAGGAGATGGGACTGGCCGTCTGCGGCACGCACGGCACGACGGCGGCGCTGGCGCTGCTGAACGACGCGGTGAAGAAGGGCGGCGTTATGGCCAGCGGCCATGTGGGCGGCCTGTCCGGCGCGTTTATCCCCGTGTCCGAGGACGAGGGCATGATCGCCGCCGCGCTGGACGGCACGCTGACTATCGATAAGCTGGAGGCCATGACCTGCGTGTGCTCCGTGGGGCTGGATATGATCGCCGTGCCCGGCAGCACCACGGCGGAGACCATCTCCGCCATCATCGCCGACGAGGCGGCGGTGGGCATGGTGAACAGCAAGACCACCGCCGTGCGGATCATTCCCGTGGAGGGGGCGGACGTGGGCGACATGGTGGAGATGGGCGGACTGCTGGGCAGCGCGCCGCTGATGCCGGTACACGAAGCGTCCAGCGCCGACTTTATCGCCCGGGGCGGGCGCATCCCCGCGCCGCTGCAGAGCCTGAAGAACTGATATGGTGCGGCGAGCAACAGAGAGCGACCTGCCTCGCGCCCTGACCATTTACGACAGTGCGCGGCGGTTCATGCGATCCAACGGCAACACCGTCCAGTGGGTGAACGGCTACCCGTCGGAGGCGCTGCTGCGGCAGGATGTGGAGCGGGGCGATTTGTACGTGATGGAGGACAGCGGCGCTGTCTACGGCGTGTTCGCCTTTATCGTGGGCGACGACCCCACGTATCAGACTATCCACGGCGCGTGGCGGGACGACGGTACGCCCTACGGCACGCTGCACCGGCTGGGCAGCGACGGCACGCGCCGCGGCGTGCTGGCGGAGGCGGTGGATTGGGCGCTGACCCGGCTGCCGCACCTGCGGGCGGACACCCATGAGGCCAACGTGACCATGCAGCGCTGTTTGGAGCGGGCGGGGTTCGTCCGCTGCGGCGTGATCCATGTGGCCGACGGCACGCCCCGCCTGGCGTATGAGAGGATATGAAAGAACCGCCCTAGGGCGGTTCTTTTTCGTGTCATTCCAGTATATCCTTCAGGTCGGTCAGGCCCATGGCGTTGGTCACGACCAGCACGTGGTCGCCGGCCTGGATCACCGTCATGCCGCCGGGGATGATGGTGCGGCCCTCCCGCACGATGGCCGCCAGCAGGATGCCTGGCTTCAGCGTCAGATCCTTCAGGGGCAGGCCGAGACGCTCCGCGCCCTTTTCGCTGACGGTGAACTCCAGCGCCTCTACCCGGCCACCCAGCAGCTTATACAGCGACTCCACCGCCATGCCCTGGGAGTTGGCCAGCGCACGGACGTAGCGGGTGATCTGATTGGCGATGATGTCCTTGGGGCTGATGATGCTGCCCAGCCCCGTCTCCTGCACCAGCTCCATGTAGTTGGGGCGGGTCATCTTGGCCAGCACCTTACGCACCCCGGCGCGCCGGGCGGACAGGGCCATGAGCAGGTTCTCCTCGTCCCGGCCCGTCAGGGCCACGAAGCCGTCCGCGCCGAACAGGTTCTCGGAGCGGATCATGTCGTTGTCCGTGCCGTCGCCCTCGATAATCATGGCGTCCGGCAGCTCCTGGGACAGGCGCAGGCACTTGTCGTGATCCCGCTCCACGATATGTACCCGCGTGCCGGTGCGGGCCAGCTCCCAGCTCAGGTACATACTGATGCGGCTGCCGCCCAGGATGGACACGTCCTTCACCCGGTACAGGCTGCGGCCCATGGATTTGAGCATCTTTTGCAGCTCGGCCTTGGTGCCCACCATATACAGACGGTCGTCCAGCCGGGGCACGAACGAGCCGTTGGGGATGATGAACTCATCGCCCCGCTGGGCGGCGCAGATCAGCACCTCCGCCACCCGCTCCCGGTGGAAGTCGCTGAGACTGTGGCCCAGAATGGTGTCGCTCTCCTGCATTTGGAAGCCGATCATGTCGATGCGTCCGCCGGCGAAGGGTTCGACGGAGATGGCGGCGGGGAAGCTGAGGATACGGGCGATCTCCTGGGCCGCCGCCAGGTCGGGGTTGATGACCATGTCCAGTCCGATCTCCCGCTTCAGCATATCGGCGTCCCGCCGGTAGTCCGGGTTGCGTACCCGGGCCACGGTGTGCTGCGCGCCCAGGCTCTTGGCGATGAGGCAGCACACCAGGTTCGTCTCGTCCACGCCGGTGACGGCGATGACCAGGTCGGCGCTTCGCACGCCGGCCTCCATCAGCACGCTGATAGACGCGCCGTTGCCGTTGAGGCACATGGCGTCCAGTGTGCTGTCGGCACGGCTGAGATGCTCCGGCTCGTCATCCACCAGCGTGATGTCGTGCTTCTCCTGGGTCAGCTGCTGGGCGATGGCATAGCCCACCTTGCCGCAGCCTACGATGATGATCTTCATGTGTCCTCCTCCGCGCCGGCGGCGCGTTCCTTATCCAGCAGCGCGGCGGAAAACTCCGCGCCCAGTATCAATACCTGCCCCGACATATACAGCCACAGCAGCACCACGATCACCGTGGCGATAGAGCCATAGAGCACCGAGTAGCGGCCCATGGTCTCCACATAGTACGAAAACGCCATGCTCAGCACCATCCACGCCGCCAGCGAACCGCACACGCCGGGCATGACCTCCCGCAGCGGCTGCCGCCGCCCCTGGGCCAGCCCGTACAGCAGCACCAGCGACACGGTGATGACCAGCGCCAGCACGATGAAGCGCATATAGCTCCACACCTCGATGAAGCCCGCCGGCAGGGTGATGAACCGGCCTGCGAACTCCAGCGCCCGCCGCCCGATGACCACCAGCACCAGCGTGACGGCGATGACCACGATGAGCCATATCGTGAACAGCAGTATGCGCCACTGACTGCGCCACATACTCTCCGGCGTGGGCTGGCCGAAGGCCTTACGCAGGGAGTGCATCAGGCAGCCGGTGGCCCGCATGGGAAACCAGATGGAGAACACCAGGCTGAACCACAGCAGCTGGCGGCTCTGATTGGCGGAGACGTATTCCAGATAGGACTGCACCACGCCCAGCACGTCCGCCGGGAGCAGAGGCTTCAGCACCGAGGTGATGTACGCGATGTCCAGATCCAGCAGGCCCAGCAGCGCGCTGATGAAGATCAGCAGCGGGAAGATGGCGAACAGCAGGTAATACGTCAGCGCCGCGCTGTCCCGCGCCACGTCGTGGGTGTAGTAGCGCCGCAGCATATCCGCGGCCAGCCGGCCCACCGCCGTCCGCGGGCCGGAGGAAAGCAATTTTTTCTTCATAGTGGGTTTATTCTACCACACAGGCGGTAAAAATAAAAGAGCAATTTGCGGCGGCTCACCGGGACAGCAGCGGGAATATGTTAAATTTTCATGAAAAACCACTTTTTTGGTTGTGTGCCGCCCAAAACCGTGCTATAATAGCTTTACCTAATTTTGGTAATCCTAATAAGAAGTGAGTTGAGGACAAAACATGGATAATCTGACCAAGATCGTCCGCGATGAGATCTCGCGGCAGTACCGCAGCGTCCGCCAGTTCGCGTTCGCCGTGGGCGTACCCCTGTCCACCATCAACAGCGCCCTGCACAACGGCGTCGGCGGTTCTTCCTTCGACACGGTGGTACAGATGTGTCAGGTGCTGGGTATCAAGGCTTTGTCCGATGACGCAGCTTTTTACCTTACCGATGACACCGAGCAGCTGCTGACCCAATACGCCGCGCTGGACGACTATGGCCGTCACACCGTGGCCTCCGTCATGGAGGTGGAGTACAAGCGCTGCTGCGGCAAGGACGACAAGTAACACACAAGCCCACAAGGCCCGCCGAAAGGCGGGCCTTGTGCTTTTTCAACCCGCTCTTGCAAACGGGCCGCCGCCGCGATACAATAGGCCTATATTTATGCAAGTGGGGAGGATCGCCTGTGGAACAGCTTACCGTGCAGGGAAACGGGGTCTATATCGGGCCGGGTGCGCTGCTGCGTGCCGGCGGGCTGCTGCGGCAGCACGTCCCCGCCGTGTCCCGCTGGGCCGTGGCGGCGGATGAGTCCGTGGCCGCGCTGTACGGCGACGCGGCGCTCTCGGCGCTGCACAGCGCCGGACTGGAGGCGGAGCTGTATCTGCTCCCCGCCGGGGAGCGGGCCAAAACGCCGGAGGTGTGGCTGTCCCTGTGCCGCCGGCTGGTGGCCGACGGCTTTCGCCGCGGCGGCGGCATCGTGTCCCTGGGCGGCGGCGCCTGCGGCGACATGGCCGGCTTTGCCGCGTCCACGCTGCTGCGGGGCGTGGCTTTGGCCCATCTGCCCACCACGCTGCTGGCCCAGACCGACAGCGCCATCGGCGGCAAAACGGGGCTGGATCTGCCGGAGGGTAAAAACCTGCTGGGCACGTTCTGCCCGCCCGCGCTGGTGGTCAGCGACACCGCCTGTCTTGCCACGCTGCCGCCCCGCCAGTTCGCCTCCGGCATGGCGGAGGTCATCAAATACGGGTGCATCGCCGACGCTTCGCTGCTGGACGCGGCGGAGCGGGGCGTTTCCGCCGACGATGGCCCGGCGCTGGCATCGCTGGCGGCCCGATGCTGCCGCAGCAAGGCCGTGCTGGCGGAACAAGACCCCTACGACCGCGGTGTGCGGCATTTGCTGAACTTCGGCCACACCTTCGGCCACGCCTACGAGGCGCTGGGCGGCTTTGAGACATACACCCACGGCGAGGCCGTGGCCGCCGGGATGATCCGCGTTCTCCGCTGGCAGCTGGCCCACGGCTACGGCGGCGAGACGCTGCTGGATCGGCTGACACGTCTGCTGCCCCGGTACGGTCTGCCGCTGGGCATCCCCTGTGACGAGACGGCCCTGCGGCGCTGGCTGACACGGGACAAGAAGGCGGAGGGAGATCAGGTGACGCTGGCGCTGGCGGAGAAGGCCGGACAGGGCCGCCTTGTCACCGTGCCGCTGGCCTCGCTTTGGGAGGACACGCCATGATCCTGCGGCTGTATCCCTCCACGCTGCGGGGCAGCGTCACCCCGCCGCCGTCCAAGAGCTTGCTGCACCGGGAGCTGATCTGCCGCTGTCTGGCGGGACAGTCCACCGTTCTGCCGCCCCACGCGGCCCAGGACGTGCTGGCCACCGCCCACGGGCTGGAGCAGCTCACCGCCGTTCGCCCGGTGGTACACTGCGGCGACAGCGGCAGCACTCTGCGCTTCCTGCTGCCGCTGTTCATGGCATTGGGCCGCACCGGGACGATCTTTGCCGGGTCGGAGCGGCTGCTGTCGCGGCCTATCCCCGCCGACCTGGGCTTACAGTCCGTCCCCGGCGGGTTGAAGCTGACGCGCCCGCTCCACGGCGGGGTGTGGACGCTCTCCGCCGCGGAGACGTCCCAAACTGTCAGCGGGCTGCTGCTGGCGCTGCCGCTGCTGGCGGAGGACTCTGAAATCGTATTGACCGATGAGCCGGTGTCCCGGCCCTATTTGGATATGACCACCGCCGTCATGGCCCGCCACGGCGTTGCTGTGGAGGCCGCGCCCACGGGCTACCGCGTCCCCGGCGGGCAGCTGTACCGCCCCGCCCCGGAGCACAGCGAGCCGGACTGGTCGGCTGCCGCCTTTTGGCTGGCCCTCGATGCCGCGCAGAAGCGGCGGGGCAGGGGCGGGCTGCACGTGCCCATGGGCCGCCCGCCCTATTGGCAGGGGGACGCGGCGATCATGCGTTATGTAAACGAACTGCCGGAGGAGATCGACATATCCGCCACGCCGGATCTGCTGCCGCCGCTGGCGCTGCTGGCGGCGGTGCGGCCCGGCGTTATCACCCGGTTCACCCACGCCGCCTTTCTGCGGCGCAAGGAGAGCGACCGTCTGGCCGCCGTGGCCGGGGTGCTGCGGGCGTTGGGCGTTCCCGTGGAGGAACAGCCGGACGGGCTGACCGTCACCGGCACGGAGACGCTCCACGGCGGCAACTTGGACGGCTGCGGCGACCACCGCATCGCCATGCTGGCGGGCTGTGCCGCTATGCTGGCAGACGGGCCGGTGACGCTGCGCGGCGCGGAGACCGTGGCGAAATCCTACCCCGCCTTTTGGCGGGATATGGCCGCTCTCGGCGGCAGATGGGAGGTGCTGGAGACATGATGGAATACACCCTGTTCGGCGAATCCCACGGCCCTGCCGTGGGGGTGCTGCTCACCAACGTGCCCGCCGGGCTGCCGGTGGACGGCCCTTTTATCCGGGAGCAGCTGCTGCGCCGCATGGCCCGTGACGGCCTGACCACCGCCCGCCGGGAGGCGGACGAGGTGCAGCTCCTCTCCGGCGTGTATCAGGGCAAGACCACCGGCGACCCGCTGGCGGCGGTGATTTGGAATAAGGACGTCCGCTCTGCCGACTATGAGGCGCTGGCCCACACGCCCCGCCCGTCCCACGGCGACTACGCCGCCGCCGTCCGCGCCCACGGCTGTAACGACCCGCGGGGCGGCGGTCATACGTCGGGCCGCCTGACCGCGCCGCTGACCGCCGCCGGGGCGCTGGCCCTTACCTGTCTTGCGGAACGGGGCATCGCCGTCCGGGCCGAGATCGTGGACGAGGACGGCCTTCGCGCCCGGGCCGCCGAGGCTCGCCGTGAGGGCGACAGCGTGGGCGGTGTGATACGCTGCACCGTCACGGGGCTGCCCGCCGGACTGGGCGGCCCGGACTGGCGGGACAACGTGGAGAGCGAGATCGCCCGCCATGTGTTCGCCATCCCCGCCGTCAAGGCCGTCGGCTTCGGCGCGGGGCAGGACTTTGCCGCCCTGCGGGGCAGCGAGGCCAACGACCCCTTTACCGTGTCCGATGGCGCGGTGCGTACCGTTACCAACCGCTCCGGCGGCGTGAATGCCGGGATCACCAACGGCATGGACGTGGTGTTTGACGTGACGTTCCGCCCCACGCCCTCCATCGCCAAGCCGCAGCAGACGGTGGAGCTGACCACCATGACCCCGGCCACCGTCACCGTGGCGGGCCGCCACGACAGCTGCGTGGCCCTTCGCGCCGCTCCGGCGGTGGAGGCCGCTGCGGCGCTGGCGCTGTGCCGGCTGCTGCCCGACACGGCGGAGGACACGCTGCCCGCCCTGCGGCAGCGTTTGGACGAGCTGGACGCGGAGCTGACCGCCCTGTTTGCCCGCCGTCAGGCGCTGGCCCGCCGCATCGGCGGGGTGAAAAGAGAGCAGGGCTTGCCGGTGTGCGACCCGGAGCGGGAGCGTCAGGTGTTGGCGTCACGGGGCGATTTGCTGCCGGAGCGGCGGCGGCAGGTGGAGCGGCTGTTTGCCCTGCTGATGGAGCTGTCCAGGGAGGCGCAGACATGAGCCGCCTGATCCTCATCGGGCTGCCTGGCAGCGGCAAGACCACGCTGGGCCGTATGGCCGCTCAGGCGCTGGCGCTGCCGTTTTACGACTGCGATGACCAGGTGTCCCGCGCCGCCGGGATGACCATCCCGGACATTTTCGCCCGCCGGGGCGAGCCGTATTTCCGCGCTTTAGAGCGGGAGGCGCTGCAGGAGCTGTGCCGCCGGGAGGACTGCGTCATCGCCACCGGCGGCGGCGGGGTGCTGCTGCCGGAGAACCGGGCGCTGCTGCGGCGCAGCGGTACGGTGCTGTGGCTGGACAGAGACGTGGAGCGCATCCTGCAAACCGATTTTTCCGCCGGAAGGCCGCTGCTGGGGCAGGGCGCGCCGGCGCTGGCGCGTTTGGCGGCGGAGCGGCGGGAGCTGTACGCCGCCTGCGCCCACCACCGCATACCTGACGGCGATGTGAACGCCGTTCTTTCGGAAATTCTGCGTATTTGGAGGGAGGAGCATCCATGAAGCTGCTGATCGTCAACGGCCCGAACCTGAACCTGCTGGGTGAGCGTGAGCCGCATATCTACGGCCCGCGCAGCTATGACGACCTGTGCCGCCTGATCTACGGTCACGCCCAAAAGACCGGCTGCCAGGTGGAGATATTCCAGTCCAACCACGAGGGCACGCTTATCGACGCCATTCAGGCGTCCCGTGCCGGTTACAGCGGCATCGTCATCAACCCCGGCGCGTATGCCCATTACAGCTACGCCATCTACGATGCGCTGCGCTGTGCGCCTGTCCCGGCGGTGGAGGTACACATCTCCGACATCACCGCCCGCGAGCCGTTCCGGGCCGTGTCCGTCACCGCCCCGGCCTGCGTCAAGACCATCTCCGGCCACGGGCTGGAGGGGTATCTGGAGGCCGTGGACTACCTGCTGGCCCACGCGCCGGACGCGGAGAAAAGCGCAGCGCCCCGCTGCGGCTGCGGCGGCGAGGCGCTGGTATGACGGCGCGGCTGTATCTCATCGGCGACCCGGTGGCCCATAGCCTTTCGCCGCTGCTCCACGGGGCGATGATCGCCCAGACCGGCGCGGACTGCACCTATGAGGCCCGCCGGGTGAGGGCGGCGGAGTTGCCCGCCTTTCTGACGGAGGCCAAGGCCGCCTGTGCCGGGTTCAACGTGACCATGCCGCTGAAGGAGGCCATCGTGCCGCTGCTGGACGGGCTGGACGCTTCGGCACGGGAATGCGGCGCGGTGAACACCGTCTGCATCCGGCAGGGCCGGGCCATCGGCCACAATACCGACGGGTCGGGGTTCGTGGACAGCCTTCGCGCCCGGGGCATCGACCCGGCGGGCATGACGGTGCTGCTGCTGGGCGCTGGCGGCGCGGCGGAGGCCGTCTGCACCGCGCTGGTGAAGGCAGGCGCGGCGAGGCTGTATGTGGCCAACCGCACCATAGACCGCGCCCATGCGCTGGCGGCGCGCTGCCCGGAGGTGATACGGCCCATCCCCTTTGACGGGGATGATCTGTGCCGCGCCGCGGCGGAGAGCGGCCTGCTGGTCAACGCCACGTCTTTGGGCATGGCGGGCAAGGGCGAGTTTTCCGATTTGGATTTCCTGCGCCGCGCCCCCGATGGCGCGGTGGTGTATGACCTGGTGTACCACCCACGGTGTACCCGCCTGCTGCAAGCGGCGGCGGCGCTGGGGCTGCCCACCATCCCCGGCACGGAACTGCTGCTGTATCAGGCCGTGGGGGCGTTCAGCCTGTTCACCGGCTGTGCGCCGGACGTTCCGGCCCTGCGGGAGATGCTTGGGGATGCGCTGAAATGAATATGAGACAGCCCCATGGCTCTCCCAAAGGGAGAGCCATGACCGTAGCTTATTGGCATGAGAAATGGAGCGTATCTGTACCGATACGCTCCATTAACTGTTTTACGATCGCCCACCGAAAGCTAGGGGCTGTTCGTTATTCATCTGTCGTTTGCGGCAGCTTTTCCGTCCGGCCATACAGCTCTGTCATGCGCCGTATTTTCTTAGCCAGCGCGGGAGTCAGCTCACCCTCCAGCAGCCGCCACGTCCAGTTGCCGCCCTGCGTGCCGGGGGTGTTCATGCGGTGTCCCGCGCCCAGGCCCAGGTAATCTTGCAGCTGCGCCACGAACAGCATGGCCACGCTGCCCATGCCGCCTCGCAGCACGCCCCAGTGGAAGCCCTCGTCCTCCGTCAGCGCCAAATACTCGCGGGCGTAAGCGATGTCCTCCGGCTTGGCCTCCTCGCGCCACAGCATCAGCGGGCTGTTGTCGTGGGTGCCGGTGTAGCAGATGCAGTTCTCTTGGTAGGTGTGGGGCAGATAGCTGCTGCTGTCGCGAGAGTCGAAGGCAAATTCCAGCACCTTCATCCCCGGCCAGCCGGAGTCCCGCAGCAGTTGGGCCACGCCCGGCGTGGGATAGCCCAAATCCTCGGCGATAAACTCCAACTGGGGAAACCAGCCCTTCAGCCGGTCGATGAGATCCATCCCCGGCCCTTTGACCCACTGGCCGTTGCGGGCGGTGGTGTCGCCGTAGGGCACGGCCCAGTAGCTCTCCAGCCCCCGGAAATGGTCGATACGCAGCACGTCGAACAGCTTTCCCGCGCCGTCGATGCGCCGTATCCACCAGCCGAAGCCGTCATCCCGCATGGCGTCCCAGTCGTACAGCGGGTTGCCCCACAGCTGCCCGTCGGCGCAGAAGTAATCCGGCGGCACGCCGGACACCGCCTTGGGCACGAGCTTGTCGTCCAGCTGGAAGAACTGGGGCTCGGCCCACACGTCGGCGGAGTCCATGGCCACGTAGATGGGCAGGTCGCCGATGATGCGGATGTGCAGCGCGTGGACGTAGTCCCGCAGCGCGTTCCACTGCTTGAAGAACAGGTACTGCACGTATACGAAGAACGACACGTCCTCCGCCAGCAGCGTGCGGTATTTCTCCAGCGCC
>OLSB01001941.1_pt1 | contig 18365 bp, 14 predicted proteins | sample 1672071 | NCBI WGS metagenome assembly OLSB01 (sample SAMEA3136642, study PRJEB25190) | human gut metagenome | biome: human gut; feature: human-associated habitat; material: faeces | place: Austria | collected 2013 | reverse complement strand
TTTACTTTTGCCTCACTCACAGTGCTTTATCAGTATAGCATCTTGTGAATGATTTGTCAACAAAAAGTTTCATATTTTTTAAAGATTTTTTTCTTTAATTTTGTCTCAACTTTTCTTGCCGACAACGTATTTTATATTAACATCTTTGTCGATGTTTGTCAACAAAAATTTCATATATTTTTCAGGAAATTTTTTCATGTTTTTCACATCGATTTTTGTCGACAACGAAACCTATCTTAACATCTTTATAGAGCTTTGTCAACAACAATTTTTATTATTTTAAAAAGCTTTTTATAGTATAATTACTCAATGTGTGAAATTCTTATTCTTTCAGTACTTTTAGCGAATTGTAAATTTTGAATTTTGAGCTATGCTACTTAGCTTTTTGAAATACCAACCCTAATTATTCTTTTAGTTGTTATAATACACACTCTTTTATTACATATTCTTATAGCACATATATAATCAATTATAATTTTCATGCCTCAATTAAAATGTAAATTTTATTAATAACAAAATCGCTGACCGAAATTAGCCAACGATTTTGTACAAATTTTGAGTTCTAAAAAAGCTCACACTATACTTGTTACACTCAGCACAATGTAGTATAGGAACTATCTCGATCCCATACTGCCACCTCCACCAAATGAGCCGCCTCCACCGCCACCTGATGAGAAGCCACCTCCACCACTATTATATGCATTTGCTTGTGCTCTTGCTGCGCTTTCCATTGCCGAATTAGAATACATATATATAAAGTTTATATTGTCATACGTACTATAGCATGATTCCGCTACTATATCTGGGTATAAATCTTTAAAAGCTTTTTGCACTTCTTTTGCTATTCCAAATATTTGTGCATATATTAAATATTCTTCAAACATCTTAACTTCTATCGGTGTCCTTTCTTTTATAAGTGTATATTCCTTTAAAAACCTCTTAAGTCCTGCAAGTTCCATAGCATCTTTTGTTAATGTGCTTTCCGCTTGATATTTATTTTTCTTTAATTTAGTTATCTTGCCTTCATTTACTAGTTTGTCTCTTTCTTCTTTTTTCACATTTTCAAGCCATTTAAATATTTTATTGTAATTTTTGTTACACCATTCTTCAAATTCGCCTTGAGACAAAATGTCATCTTTACTTGCTTCTCTCATCATGTTATATATATCTCTTTCTTTTTGACTATCAAAATCACATAAACCTCCTGTGCTTTTTAAAATTATTGCTCTTCTCTTTTCTTCAACTACTTTCATCATGTTGTGTATTTGATTTACTTCTTGATTGTCAAAGTCATTTAAATCTGCTGTATCTTCTAAAACCATTCCTTTTTCTTTTGCTGCTTTCATCCTAGCATACACGTCTCTTGCTTTTTGAATATCAACTTCTGAGGCTGGTTGTATCGATATCATATCCTTCTTCAACCACTTAAGTAATAAAGCGCCAAACAAATCTGCATCTTTATTTGTTAATCTATATAACGTAGAAATATAAAAAGCTCGCTCAACATTGCCACCACATGGAATATCTCTGTAAAATGGTGCAGACTTCATACTCTTTATATCCGATGTTTCTATTTTAACTTTTTCTTGTGTAGCAACCGCAACACCGCAAATAGAAAATACGCCTATTATTATAACTGTAAATATAGCAGCAATAAACTCTACAGTATCCCCTTCTTCATACTTCTTAGCATCTTTAATAGATAAATCATAATAATACTCAAAATCTTCACCTATTTCATCAGCACAATTAAACGTACCCTTAGGAAACTTTACAAGTATTGTCATATATTCGTCATCGTCAAGTGCTCCATCGGATTTCATTTCTATTTTTCCGTCAGCAACATAGCAAAATCCACCATAATTGCCATAACCCCAAACAGGCAAAGTATCTTCGTAATCAAGCTCGCTCCATATTGTTATATTTGCTTCTTGTGTTGCAGTACCTTGCGGAATTAACTCCCAATATACAACTTGTGAATCCTCCAATTCAGATACAAAATCAGTTATAACATAATTTACAACATATTCTTTATTGCCATACTCAGATATTCCCCAACAAATTTCTGTTCCATCCGAAGTATTATTTATTCCACATTTATACTTTTTATCTTCAAAACTTCCATTAACATCCCAACCATCCAAAATCTCATAAGTCATAGTATCATCTGACACAACCAAATTCTCAATTTTCGAATTTCCCAAATTCTTATATGAATGATAGCACTCCGTTCCTGAATCAGAATAATAATGCCAAGTTTCTGTAACATTCGCATTACCATTCTCATCTATAAACACATTCATATCTATAGACCTCATCTCATTCGCTTGAACCACAGAACACATCAAAATTAAAACTATCCCAATAACCACATAAACTTTTTTCATATACCTTACTCTCCATCCCTTAAAGAAATAATTTCTTCTTCCATCTTCTTTGTAACTGTTATCCATTCCCTAGGTCCTGTCTTTTCCATTTCAAAATAAGCATTTAAATCCATTGGCTTTCCAAATCTGATTTTTATTTTTGTAAAAGGTATAAAACTTCCAGAAATTCCAACAGGTATAATCGGAGTCTTAGTTTGCAAAGCAACCATCGCTGCACCTTTCTTCATCTTTATTCCTTTAGCCATTCCATTTCTTTTACCTTCTGGAAAAATCATAAGCAAATCACCATCTTTTACATGTCCCTCTGCATCTTCAATAGCCTTAACATCACCTTTGCCCCTATCAACAGCAAAACAACCTAACTTATCAAAAAACCAATACCCTATTTTGCTCTTCATAAGCTCTTTCTTTACCATTATATATATCATCCTTTTTATATGTATAACAATCGTAACTGAGTCAAGCAAATGAATATGATTAGCACATATAACCGCAGCTCCCTCTTTTGGAATATTTTCTAACCCCTTCACATCAAACCTATAAATAATATGACACATTATATTAGCAAAACCCTTTACAATCTTTCTAACCATTCTCCATCACCTTTTACCTTTACATAGTCTTATTCTCTTCTATCAATTTTTTAAACACTTCAAACGTTTCCTCAATATTCAAATGCGTATTATCAATTACAACAGCATCCTCAGCAATCTTCAAAGCACCCATTTCCTTATGCTTATCATTTTCATCCCTAGATTTAATATTCTCATACACATCTTCATAAGAAACATCAGCATTACTTTCTTTTAACTCCAAGTATCTTCTCTTAGCACGTTCATCTAAATCCGCCGTCAAATACACCTTCAAATCAGCATCAGGAAAAACAACAGTAGTTATATCCCTGCCTTCCATAACAATATCCTTTGCTACATCTTTCATAGCCCTTTGCAAATCAACCATCTTTATCCTTATCTCTTTAACACTAGAAACAGGAGAAACAACAGCATTCACCTCTGGAGTCCTAATAAGCTTAGAAACATCCTCACCATCAAGACAAACAGTTAACTCTCCATCCTTCTTAATAAGCTCAATCTTAGTATCATTAAGCATAGACTTAATAGCCTCTATATTTTCTATCTCAATACCATTCCTTAACATCTTTAATGCAATACATCTATACATCGCTCCAGTATCAATCCTTGTAAAGCCAAGTTTTTCATCAATCATCTTAGCAATAGCGCCTTTACCCGAACCAGCAGGTCCATCAATCGCAATTATCATATCGACTACCCCTTTCCAAACTTTCTACATATTATTTTATTATATTCTTTTTTTATACTCAATATTATTTTAACATTTACTACACAAAACTTTACAAATAGTTACAGTTCATCTTAAAAAAGGTATAAGGTCTGATAAAACTTTTATCCGCAAAGCTTTGCCAAGGTAGTATTGCTAATGCAATCTCCACCTTGACAAAATCGCTCCTAAAAGTGTTATCAGACCTTATACCTTTTTTAAGATAAACTGTAACTACAAGCACAGCATCCTCAAATACATATTTCAAGAAATACCCCAAATAATAAAACATATTAAATCCAGCATTAACATATTCATTAAGTAGAAAGGAGTTGCTTCTATGAAAATTTTCAATATAAAACTAGACATACATAAAATCAGATATATCTTTATCTTTTTAATAATACTACTTTTCACAATCTTCTTATTCTCAATAATTATAAATACCAAAACAATCATTATGACAAACGCAAACTATACAAAAATCCTAAAAGATTCACATGCCAACATCTCTAAGTATGTTGGTAGAAACATTCAAACCACTGGATACATATTCAGGGCAAAAGACTTTGAAGAAGACCAATTTGTAGTTGCCAGAGATATGCTCATAAACGAAAAAGAAGCCAATATAGTGGGTTTCCTTTGTAAATACGATAAAGCTTCAGACTTCGAAGACAACGTTTGGGTTGAAATCTATGGAACAATCTTCCTAGGCGACTATTATGGTGCTATTCCAATAATAAAAGTAGGCACCATAAAACGCATAACAACACCCGAAAACATTTTCGTATATCCACCAAAAGACTAACCGGTCCCCCAAAAAATTTTGAAATAAAAATTGGTTGGTCCGTTCCCCCTCGTTTAAGTGTGGTATCTTAGGTAGGTATTAAATGATAAAGATGGAGTCTTTGATAACACTTTTAGTAGCAATTTTGTCAAGGTGGAGATTGCGTAAACATTTATCAACCTACCTATTGCATAAAACAGCAATACTACCTTAACAAAGCCATTGCGGATAAAAGTTTTATCAAAGGCTCCATCTTTATCTTTTAATACCTACCTAAGATACCACACTTAAACGAGGGGGAACGGACCAACCAATTTTTATTTCAAAATTTCCCTTCTATATTATATTTTCACAAGCCTCTATAATATAGTCAAACTCTTCTTTCAAAGCCTTCAAGTCTAAATTTCTTCTAAAAATACTTTTGTCATCCAAAATCTTCTTATTCCAAATAGCTATGTATTTCATATTTCCTTTATAGATAACCTTAATCGGAACCCCAAGCTTAAGCTTTATATTTAACAAATCCTCCATATACTTAGGTGTAACAATCTGCCTAGCCTTAATCTGATTTTTAGAGCAAACCTCAAAATACTTTTCAAACTCAGCACTTTCCAAATAAACCTTTTGAGAATCATTCCCCATAAGCTTATCCTTACTTATAACAACACTACTTACATACTTATTTTCAAAGTCAGGTTTTATAATAATTTCATTTTCATAAAACTCGTCAATTTTCTTAGCGACAAAAATACCATCAAACTTAATAACCCTACTTTCATCAGTTCTAACAGTCGCAAGAGCATTAGCAATCTTAAATCCATTTCCTATATTTACCTGCTCAGTAAAAAACAAATTATTGTATCCATTATAAATATTTGAATTTATAAAGTCATTTTTCATACTTCCAACAGGAAAATACAATATAACTTCATGTTTATCTTTTCTAGAAGATAAAAAATAATTTAAAATCTTATTTTTTAAAGCCGCTTTATCATTCATATTAACACGATAAAAATAAACCATAAGCCCAATTGCAGCAGCGGCAAAAACCCCAAATAAAACAACTGCAAACGTAGAAGCATGAATACTTATTAAAATTCCCATAATTACAAAAAAAACAATAACTAAAGCAATACACACAGAAAAAAACTTTATACTTTTATTTCTATACATTTTGATTTTCAAATATATACCTTTAACCAATTCTTCATCCATAAAAATTCACACCTTTACAAATCAACCTTTACGTTATCCTTTGCTTTATCATCTATAACAAATAACTCTTTCTTCTTTAACTTAAAAATCTTACCAACCAAGTTAGTCGGAAACGAATCAAGTGAAATATTATATTCAGTAACAGCTGCATTATAAGTCCTTCTAGCTGCTAAAAGTTCATCCTCCATTTTTTCAAGAGATTTTTGTAAAGCTAAAAAATTTTCAGATGCCATAAGCTCCGGATAAGCTTCAGCAACAGCAAATATATCTTTGATACCACTTGATATACCATTATCCAATTTCACAATCTCATCATGAGATTTTTGAGAAATCGCTTCATCCCTTAATAGTGTCACCTTTTCAAAAACCTCTTTTTCATGCATAGCATAACCCTTTACCGTATTTACCAAATTAGGAATCAAGTCATATCTCTTTTTCAAAAGTACATTCACAGTTGAAAAAGAGTTGTCAGCTTGCTTGCCTTCCCTTACTAACTGATTATACATTAGTATAAATATTATTAAAACAATTGCAATAATAACAAACCACATTTAAGACTTCCTCCTTATTTTTCGTCGAATAAATCCTTAAACAAACCATTTTCAATTTGAGTTGCAAAAATACATTTTATAATCATAAGTCCTATCGGTCCAAGAATCAATCCAAAAACACCAGCCGCCTTAAAGCCAGCATACATAGCAAAAAGAGTAATTATCGGATGTATTCCAAATTGTTTACTAACAAGCTTCGGCTCCAAAAATTGTCTTATAATAAAAATCAACACATAAGTAACAAAAACAGCAATTGCAAAACCATAATTACCAGTAAGTAATAACCACAAAGCCCATGGATTTAATACTGTTCCAACACCAAGAATCGGCAAAATATCCACTATAGCAATTGACACAGCAAGTAAAAATGGATAATCAATTTTAAACCCGATAACATTATATATATTAAAAGCCAAATACAACTCAACAAACGTTATAAACAAAATTTTTGCATACACTTTAATATATCCACCAAGAGTAGAGAAAAACTCAGAAGTAACAGTCGTTATCTTTTTAATCCAACTCTTTGGCAAATGATGTTCCATAAGATCAATTACATATATACGATCTTTAGTGAAAAAAATCAAAGCCAAAATCGTTATTATTATATTTATAACCATAGTTGGTAAAGACAAAAGATACTTCATAAGTTCACCAGCTAAATTTGCTATCCAAGTGCCTACATTACCAATAAAATCCATAATAGAATTTTCAACAGTTGTCACAACTTCAGGTGAAATAATTTCGCCGTTAATTTCAATGCTATTTATAAGCTCTTTCGTTTTAGTCATAACTGTAGATATAGCCGGAGTTAAATTGCCAGTAAGTTTTATAACCTCTTTTATTGCTGCTGCACCACCAAAAAAAATAGCTAAGCAAAATAAAATAATTGTCACCGAAACAACAATAAACGAACTAACTCTTCTACTCATTCTTAATTTATTCATGCAAAACTTTATTACAGGCTCTATCATAATAGCAAGAATACCAGCAATTAAAAATGGCATGAAATAAACTGCAAACTTTGCTATCAAGAAAAGCATTAATATTGTGCCTAAGAAGACAGCTATTCTTTGAATTATTTTCCAAGTTCTTTTATCCAACTTTTCCATAATACACCTCTTATAAAAATATTATATGTATATTTTCTCACAAAAAGATAATATAATCAATCAAAATATGAACTTCTTGAATTATACTTTTTATAACCAAGATAGTGCAAGTTTTTTATAACCAAGATAGTGCAAGTGCCTGTCCATATATTAAATTTTTTGAGCCCTCGCCACACCAAACCGTTGCTCAAAAAATTTAATATATGGACAGGCACCAGCTAATTTTGTGGTCGTTTAAGTTAATTTAGTTTGATACATTTTAAGTAACAATTTAAAAGTATGATATTAACCATTTACAACCTTTACTTAAAATCACAAACTCAAACAACCTCAACCAATTCTCTTAATCAGCCTCTCGTATGTTAGAGAATGAAATTATATTAAATTTTCCGAGCAACGGTTTGGTGTGGCGAGGGCTCGGAAAATTTAATATAATTTCATTCTCCCACCACTACACTAAAACAAGAGAAATAAGTTCAGAAAATTCAGTATAATTTCATTCTCCACCACTACACTAAACCAAGAGAAAAAGTTATATATTCTCAACTCTAGCTGGTCGAGATATTTCTAACAACGTCTCCCCAACTTCAACATTCTTTGAAGCATACACCGCCACATCTCCAATTGATAGCATTCCAACAAGTGCATCTTCTTCCATAACAGGCAACCTTCTAATTCTTTGTTTTTTCATTAATGCCAGCGCATCTGTAACGTCTGCTTCTGGCTTTACTTTGTAAACCACATCTGATGCAATTTCACTTGCAAAAGTATTTGCAGGATCTAAATTAAATCTTGCCATATTCATAACGATATCTCTATCCGTTATTACTCCTAATACTTTTTCTCCATCATCTAATACCGGAACACACCCAATATTATGATGTTTCATAAGTTTAGCAACATCTAAAATTGTATCATCCTTATCCGCAATTACCAAATCTTTTGTCATTATATCTCTAACTTTCATAAAAAAACCTCCAATACAAATTTATTTAAAAATAGTATTGGAGATTTCTTTGTATTTTATACGATATTATTCTGGTATGTGAAGACCTTTTGCAACGATTTGTATGTCTAAAACATTCATCGCTGTAAGTCTATCTATTTCTCTTTTTGTTTTTTCTTTGTATTCTTTCATTACGTCTCGTAAATTATGTCCATATTCTAGTATGATATCTATGTATATTACGATACCATTGCTATAACTATCTACTTTTAGTCTTTGAATTTTGTGAACACCTTCCATGTCGAGAGCAATTTTTTCTGCAATGGTTCTTATTACATTGTCAGATATTGTATATCCTCCAAGGTAGCTAAATGTCGGCCTTATGATCGATTTTTCCGTCATGTATGGAGCTGTACCTTTTCCTTTCCATTTGAATATTTGAAGTGGATCTAATAAATATCCTGAAAAGTCTTTTTTTATTTCAAATGTAGGAACTGGTATAACGTGTTTTCCCTCTGACATCCTTATGCTTCTAGCTGTCGCTATTTGCTCTGGTGTAGAAACGTCTTCTATATAAATAGTTTCTTCTATTTCTGGTAAGCCGAGGTTAGCAACTATTTTTTGTACCATGCCATCTGATGTTCCAAGTATTAAAATGCTTTTTGGTTTTTCTTTTTTTATAGCTTCTTTCATTTCTTCTGCTTGACCAGGCATTGAAAATAAAGCTCTTTTTACAGACTCTATTTTTGTACTAGCCTTTTTGGCAGAAGTTCCTGCTACTACTTTATTTTGACTAACTAATATTGCATCGTCTATTATATAATCGATATTTTTTTCTCTAGCAACCATCTGTGCTCTGTGACTTTTTCCTGTACCACTAGGGCCAACAAAAGCAACAATTCTCATATAGAGCCTCCTCTTCCTTTCGTAAAAATATTTATGTCTAAAAAAGGACACTAGCTTAAATAAACTTAAGTAGTGCCCTTATCTTAACTAATCAACAATTCTCATAAGGTTTACTCTACCTTGATTATCTATTTCGATAACTTTTACTTTAACCTCGTCACCGATAGATACAACGTCTTCAACCTTTTCAACTCTCTCTTTTGCTAGTTTTGAAATATGAATCATTCCCTCTTTACCTGGAGCAATTTCTACAAAAGCACCGAAGTTCATTATTCTAGTTACTTTACCAATATAAATATTGCCAACTTCTAAATCCATTGTAATAGCATCTATTATGCTTTTTGCTTTTTCTGCAGCCTCACTATCTGTACCAGCAATAAATACACTACCATCTTCTTCTATATCAATTTTAACTCCTGTGTCAGAAATTATTTTGTTTATTGTTTTTCCACCTGAACCAATAACGTCTTTTATTTTATCAACATCTATTTTCATGCTAATTATTTTTGGAGCATATTTAGAAAGTTCTTTTCTTGGCTCTGGAATTGCTTTTAACATTACTTCATTTAAGATATACATTCTTGCAACTCTTGTTCTCTCAAATGCTTCTTTAATTATCTCTCTTGTTAAACCGTCAATCTTTATATCAACTTGGATTGCTGTAATACCGTTTTTTGTACCAGCAACTTTAAAGTCCATATCACCAAAGAAATCTTCTAAACCTTGGATATCTGTAAGCATTATATATCTATTTCTATCTGTTTCGTCTGTAACAAGACCTGTAGAAATACCTGCAACCGGCTCTTTTATAGGAACACCAGCAGCCATAAGTGCCATTGTACTTCCACAAATACTACCTTGTGATGTTGAGCCATTTGAAGATAAAATCTCTGATACAACTCTTATTGTATATGGAAATTCATCTTGTGATGGAATAACTGGAGCTAAGGCTCTTTCTGCAAGTGCACCATGTCCAATTTCTCTTCTGCCAGGACCACGAGAAGGTCTTGCTTCACCAACACTATATGGTGGGAAGTTGTAATGGTGGATGTATCTTTTACTTGTTTCTTCGTCTAAGCCATCTAATTCTTGTTCGTCACCAATAGTTCCAAGAGTAACGATAGACATAACTTGTGTTTGTCCTCTTGAGAAAAGTGCACTTCCGTGAACTCTAGGTAAAACATCTACTTCTGCTGAAAGTGGTCTTATTTCATCTAAAGCTCTTCCATCAACTCTTTTATGCTCTTCTAAAATCATGTGTCTTACTGTTTTCTTTTCCAATTTATAAATAGCATCTCCAACTTTTGGAGCTATCTCTTCATAAGCTTCGCCGTATTTTTCTTTTAAATATTCTTCGATTTCGGCTTGTAATACTTCAAGTTTAGCATCTCTATCTTCTTTATCAACTGCTTGTACTGCATCATACATTTTGTCTTTTGCGAATTCAGCAATTGCATTATATAGCTCTGGAGCTACATCAAAAGATTCATAAGTAAATTTAGGTTTGCCAATTTCTGCGACAATTCCTTTGATGAATTCAGTAATCTTTTGAATTTCTCTATGTCCAGCCATAATAGCTTCTAACATAATATCTTCTGGAATCTCGTCAGCTCCAGCTTCTATCATAGAAACTTTTTCATAAGTTCCAGCAACCGTTAGGTTAAGTCTATTTTTTTCTCTTTGTGCAAGTGTAGGATTTATAACAATTTCACCATCTACATATCCAACACTAACTGCAGCTGTAGGTCCATTAAATGGAATGTCTGAAATAGAAATCGCTACTGATGTACCAATTTGTGCAGCAACTTCCGGAGAACAATCAGGATCTACAGATAAAACCATTGCATTTACGCAAACATCATTTCTTAAATCTTTTGGAAATAGCGGTCTAATAGGTCTATCAATTGCTCTTGCAACTAATATAGCTTTATCACTTGGCTTTCCTTCTCTTTTTTGGAAACTTCCTGGTATTCTTCCAACAGCATAAAGTCTCTCTTCATAATCTACTGATAGTGGGAAGAAATCAATTCCTTCTCTAGGTTTTTTAGAAGCAGTAACATTTACTATAACTGTAGTTTCACCATATCTAATTAATGCACTACCATTTGCTAGTCCTGCCATCTTACCTGTTTCTACAGTAAGAGTTCTTCCAGCAAGTTCCATTGAATAAGTTTTAAACATATAATTTCTCCTTCCGAGGTTTCCTACCTCATTTAAATTTTTAATAAAAACCTTCGGGTAGTTGTAATGTCTAGATACTTTCAAAATATCCACACATTACACCTACATCCAATGGTTTTTATTTAGTATGGTAGGAAGATTAGAAGTTTAATCTTCCTACTATACAAAAAAAGGGGATAATTTTAAACCTTATCCCCTTTTTATAATTACTTTCTAATTCCAAGACGCTCTATTAAGCTACGATATCTTTCAATATCTGTCTCTTCAAGATACTTAAGTAATCCTCTTCTTTGACCAACCATTTTAAATAATCCTCTTCTTGAGTGATTATCTTTTTGGTGTGTTTTTAAATGTTCTGTTAAGTGATTAATTCTAGCTGTTAATAATGCTACTTGTACTTCTGGTGAACCTGTATCACCTTCATGTGTAGCATATTCTTTAATTATTGCCTCTTTGTCCATCTTTTTTCCTCCTTCTTTTTCTTATAATTGCCTCGGACCTAGAATAAGAGGAGATATTATCCTTATTCCAAGTACTAGGTTCATTTGGTATTATACTATATGATTTAGAGAAAATCAACCAAATTTTAGGAAAATTTTCTTACATTTCTGACTTTAATCTTATAATTGCATATAATGTGTAGCGAGTATTACCTGTTTTTGCAGTGCTAAATAAACACCTATTCCAAACAGGCTCACCTTTTGAGTATGCAGCATAAAAATTTTTGTCAGTTCCCGGTCCACTTCCACACGAAAATACAGATGACTTACCTTTTTCCCATCCGCCGGTAAAAATTTCAGCATGGTGTGCACCATTTTTACCACGCAAGCTTACAGGACATTTACTGCAAATCCCTTTTGCTGTAATACCATATTCTACTATATGTTTATCTGCCGTTCTGCGTGAGTGACCGGCATAAAATACTATAATGTCTCCTGGCAACATATTTTCTTGTAACCAAGCCAACGTAGGTTCCGAGCCATCTGGATGCTGATAATCTTTGTTTCTTCTTATCCAAATAACCTCAAAGTACTTTTCGGCTCCAGTTGTTTTTCCATTTGCTATGCTGTTGGCAAAAGAACAAAATCCAGAAGAACCCTCATTAAATGTTTGTAACTCTGGGATATTATGCATTTTACCATAAGCTCTTATAACACCACTCACATATGCGGTACAGTCAATTTGAGTTGCTGACCCTTCAAGCTCATTCGTAAATGGATTAAAATCTATTTCGCTATATCCGTAGTCAAAACCTTCATTAGCAAGTAATGTAATAAAGTTTCTCGCTATTCCAAGAAATTCAGAGTTATCAACAAAAGTTAAATTTGAAGACCATCTACTACCTGTATAATACTGCATTATTTGTATAGCTATAGTAGTTACCTGTTTAGACCAACTAGCTCCTGGTGGCTCACCAGTAGGACAATATGTCGGTCCAATTGTGGCTATTGTAAACCTTCCAGCTTCAAAATAATTTCCACCAGCAATCAGTTTTGAAAACCTCATAAATGCATCTCCATAACTATCATATACATTCCATGTTTCATCTATATAATTTATGCCACCATTAAGGTTACCTTTTATACTAAAAATATTATGGATACCCGGTTTACCCAAATACTTATCACTATCTCTATAGTACGAAAGTCCAAGTTGTTGCTCTAATGTTCCAACAGCTAAAGCAAATACTGCAGATACTTTATATTCTTCTTGTGCCTCCAGAATTTTTTCGATTGTATCCTCTGTAAATACATTTTTCATTAGCCATTCAAATTCCTCTTTGTTGTACCTCTTTGATAACCAGTTCTGTAAAATAAATTCCAACTCTTCTCTTGTTAATTCTGGAAGTGCACCTGGCATATCTGTTTTTACAGGAATATATCCATACAATACTGTTAGAAGCTCAGGATCTACCTCAAGTAATCCTGCATCTTTAGCTTTATTTATGTCTAAATATTCTTCTCTTATATAAACATCTCCGCTTTCAATCTCTGGCCAATCTAAATCACCAGACATACTTAAGATATATTCTCTCTTGCCTTGATCTTGTACTAAATTTCTATAATCATTTAGTAAAGGAGTCTTTGGAACACTATTCTCGTTAAATACTCCTCCTGTCATTTTACTTCCTGGATTTTCTTCATCCATTAAAAAGACTGTTCTATAAAGTGTCATATACTCATTTGCTAAATCAAAATCATTTTCTTCAGCTTTTTCGTAATAATAAAACGGTGTAAATGTAGGATATATATAATCAACTGGATTTACAGTACCAGAAATTAAACTAACATGATTATCCAAATTATCTACCTCATTTAGATCATCAAGTCTTTGAGTTGATTCAGCGTTTGACATTGACATTTGAAAATGTAAATGTGTACCACTACTTCTTCCTGTATTTCCTTCATATCCTATTACTGTTCCTGCTCCAACATGATCTCCAACATTTACATTTGGCCATCTCTTTAAATGACAATATATCGTTTTTACAGTAGCTGCTTCATCATGTATAATTGTAACATAAAAACCTGACCTTCCCGTAAATCCAACACTTCTCACTATACCTGGAGCAACTGCCACAATTGGCATATAAGAAGATTGTTCTAACAACTGAGTCTTTAAATATTCTTCTGCTTTTTCTTCAGTATATGTTTTCATAAGTTGATTTAGGCTATATTCATATACCTTACTTGCAATATCCTTACCTTGTTCTGAAGCAGATTCTCTATTCAACATGCTATCTATTATACTTCTTCCTGTTAAATCGGCTCCCTCATGCGAACCAGCCTCATAAGCTCCATCAACAAGATAATCCATCCCTCTATCCAATGCTAACTGTACATATGCCCTCACATATGCAGAGCCAAAAGGATTTAATGCATATACCTTTCCATTACATTCATCATATTTTTCATACTCAATAATTTGCCATTTTAATACCGGATCGCGGGTTCTTACTGTTTCAATTTCTTCCCTCGTTAAAGCATCATTCGTACCTCTTTGACCAAGCAATTCCAGCCAGTATATCTTTTGAGTTTGTTTATCGTCATAATACAAAATAGAGTCTTGCATATATACATATGTGTACGTATCCGGATTAATAACTTTTTTTGAAGTTTGAGAATAATCTTGTGTTGCCATAACTAATTTATATAGTTCTCTCATATATTCATAGCAATCGTTATCTCCTTTTTCTGCATATGTCTCTAGTGTAAGTAGCATTGAGATTACATCTTTTTCTTGTAGAACTGCAAAAACGTCTTCATATGCTTTACCTCTATAGTTATTTTTCATTTCTGAAGTAACAAATGATTGCATTCCCATCGAGCTAACACAATTTGGAACTAGATAGCTATGATCCGTCTGCTCAAATAAATTTTGAGTTATAGCATGTGAATACACTACTTCTCTTGACCATGTTATTGCCGATTTAACTAAAAGTATTGGCATTCTTCTATGTTCTATCTCTAACACCTTAGTATATTTTTGACTCGAAACAATAAATATTGGTACATATTCAACATCTATGCCATCAAGATATGCGGTTCCATCATTTGGAATGCTTACACTTTCGCATGCTTTTTCTAGGATTCTACTTTTTATTGTATCTTCCATACCTTTTTTGCCAAAATAATAATATGCTTCTTGAGTATCTTTCAAATTAGATGCCGGTATATACCCATCATCCGGATTACCTGTTGCCATTAAAACATTACCATGATTTACACCATCAATTCCCATTTTAGCCAAGCTCATAGGATATCCAACTTCGCCACCATCATTACCAATACTTTGGCACAATGTAAACTTATCCGAAATAACATAGGCTGACTTAAAATCACTAATATAGGTCCTCTATATTAACACTCTTGAAAGCTTTATACTTCGTTGTTTCTATTCCTGCTTTTTCAAAAGTTACAAAAGATTTTTGGTTTGATGTATCATATTTATATGGCTTTTCTTCGTATTTATTTGTTTTAATATTCTTTTCAATTTTTGTTTTATTTTCTACCTTTTCACCATTTAAACAAGCATCATTATATATTTGTTTGATTTTATTAGCTATTTCTTCTCCCATCTCTATAGCCGCATCACCAGATGAAACAGAAGAATCTTGCGTGATATTTTTCTTTAGCATTGTCCAAGCATATAAAAGCTCCGTTTTTGGCATATATCTGCCTATAAGAGTTTTTAGCGGTATTTTATATACCGTACAATTTGTTTCATCAGTATAATATGGTACCCACGTGTAGTCACCATTTTGCTTATCCATATTAAGATCAGGCCAAACTCTAGTTACCACACCTTTAGTCGCTCTCTTGATTTCCTTTGATCTTTCAACACTTACCCCCATGTCTGAATTATATGCATTTAACAGTAGAGGAATTTCTAAGACCTCATTATCCTTATTGAAATAATACGAGAAATCTATTTCTTCTCTTACAACATAAAGATAAGGAATTATTGAACCTCCAAGTTCATCATTAGAAAATAAGTCTTTTGCAGTACTATCTTCTTCTACATAGTCTAGTTTTCCTTCTCCACCCTCTGGTGTGATTGTATCACCTAAATCTAAATTGTCTCCAGATTCCATTCTCATTCCATTATATACAAATTCATACACTAAAAATGGTCCCATAACTCTATTATTACCACCAGTAGTTGTCTTATTAGCATCTGCTCCTTGTCCAGTAACATCTATAACATTTATGTTTCTCGAACTGTTACCTTGTGCTATCGCATTTTTCAAAGTATCTCCTTCAACTACACTTTGATCTGTTTTTGATGTAGTAGGTAAAAGTGTTACTACTGGTTTTCTATTTCCATTTGGATTATTTTTAGCTTTTTCAGCTTCTGCTTCCGCTATTAATTTTGATAACAGTTTTCTCTCTTTTGTATATATTCCTTGATTTTTAGCTACATCAAATTCTTCCTGACCATTTAATCTTATATATTCTGCTGCATCCATAAGTACAGAATATTCGAATGCCTTATAATTTATATAATCGTTGGGATTAAGCTGGCTAGAATATCCACTTGAATATATATCATCCATAATTTTCTGAGTTGAAGCAAAATTCAAAAGGACTTCCTTATCCTCATCATATGTAACATAATCAGTATTAAATCCCAAAAGATCTTTAAATGAAGTAGCAACAGTTTCTACAACTACATACAAAAGAAGTACCGCAAATAAAATAAACAAAATCCATCCAAGAACTGTGCCAAGAGGCGTTGCAAAAAATTTTATCGCTCTTATTATTCTTTGTATCGTTTTCTTTGCTTTCATAAGAAACTGCACCGCTTTTTCCTTTCCACCTGCCAAAAAAACACCTCCTAATAACGCATTGTGACTATTATATATATTATACGACTTTTTTAGCCACATTTCAACAAAACATCACTATAATTCTATATACTTGATTCTTCATCTGAATACATTTTTATTTTTTCATCTATTCCATTTATTTTTATGTCCATATTTAAATAAAGTATATCTTCCCTAACTTCTTTCGAATACAACTCTATTCTTTGTTTTTCATTTGGCTTAATTATTATTTTTTCTGGTCCATTACACTCTATTGGTGTCCCAGTAACTCCAAGTAAATATTTCCTAGTAAATTCTATTTCGACTTGTTCACCAGAATTATTAGTTATATCTATAGGATATATAATTTCTCCACCAATTGAATAGTTAAAATTATTATCAAAAGACAAATCATTCACCTTCGTATAATAATCGCTAGAAACTATGTAGTCATAATATCCAAACATTAATCTATAGTTTTCTACATTTGTACCAAAAACAGTAATGTATTTTGTATAAAAATTGTCGCCAGATGTAAAGCCAATGTTCACATAATATCTTTGTTCTGCATCAGATACATTCGTTATTTGATAATTCGACTCGCTTCCCAAAAAATCCGAAAGTGAGCTTTTTGCCTTTTCTTTATCATTATCAAAAAAATAGAATAAATATCTTCTATCAAGATAGTGTATTACATAGTCATAATCATCATCTTGTAATGCTTTCAAAACGTTATCTACAAATTCTTTTACGTTCCTTTTAGCAATTTCGGATTCTGAATTATAAATTTCATCTTGTTTCTTTTCTTCTTTTACATTGCTTGCAATATTAGATATTCCTTTCGAAATTCCTCTAATTGCAATTTCTAAAACTGCCATAGCTACGAAAAATAAAAAAACAGATATGCAAATCTTAAAAACTCTTCTTTTGTCCATTAGCAATTTCCTCTCTATTTTATATCAATAACATAATCCATATATTGCCCTTCTTTGTCTGTGCCTCTACAAAGTGTTACTTGACTCGGAAATTCATAATTTGTATCGTATTCTATAGTTATTTCTTTTGTCTCCTTTGAATTTAATACAATACCTTCATCATTTTCTATCGTACCTTGTTCATTAGTAAGTAGTTTTGAATTAGAAAAATTTACTGTTTCATTTGAATTATTTTTGATACTAAAATTTAAAATACACTTATCTATATTTACAATATAGTCTTTTAAAGTAATCTCAACTTTCTTTTTATTTACTTTTTTATTTATTTCTTTATGATCTAAAAAAGATTCAGGATAAATAACACTACTTCTAGAAGTGTCATCTACAACCATTGAATAATATGCCCTTTCGCCACTATTACCTAAAACTATTTCATACGTAGTATCTGTTATTATATTTATATCTTCGATAATAAAATCATCGATATTTTTTTCTTTTAGTTTATCAATAAATTCTTCATAAGATATGTACCTTCTATAAGATGCTCCAAGCATTCTATAAGCCGTTTCATATTTACCTTCTGAAATATATTCTTTATATAGCTCTATATATGTTTTCAAAGTATAATAGTCGTTAGTGGTCAACTCTCCGCCACCAACACGGCTACCAACTTTTGATTCCATATCAACAATAGAATTTGAATAATTTTTTAGCCACACATATATAATAAAAAGTACA
>OLSB01001939.1_pt1 | contig 18381 bp, 18 predicted proteins | sample 1672071 | NCBI WGS metagenome assembly OLSB01 (sample SAMEA3136642, study PRJEB25190) | human gut metagenome | biome: human gut; feature: human-associated habitat; material: faeces | place: Austria | collected 2013 | reverse complement strand
AATGTGTTCAAGAGCAAAGGAATGTCCGGCGCACCGCTGACCACCAATCCGCCCTTTGGGTACCTGAAAGACCCAGAGAATAAGAACGGCTGGATCATTGATGAAGCTGCGGCAAAGACCGTGCGGCAGATTTTCGCTTGGTGTGTGGACGGCCTTGGACCGACGCAGATTGCCAAACGCCTGAAAACGGCCAAGGTGCCGACACCTACGGAGCATTGGGGCAATATCGGCAGAAATTGCAGTAAGCCGCCTGCTGTGCCCTACAACTGGTGTTCTGCCACTGTGGCGGACATTCTCGGCAAACAGGAATACTGCGGCGATACGGTGAATTTCCGCAGTACCACCAAATCTTTCAAGAACAAGAAGAAAATCGAGCGTCCGCCGGAGGAATGGCAAATCTTCAAGGACACGCATTCCGCCATCATCGACCGGGAAACCTTCGCCTTGGTGCAGGAGCTTCGCAAGCACCGCCGCAGACCCACCAAAAGCGGCATCGTCAGCCCCTTTTCGGGCCTACTCTACTGCGCCGACTGTGGAGAGAAGCTGTATTACAGTGTCACAGGCAGCTACAAACGGGAGCAGGCGTACTTCTTCTGCTCCTCCTACCGCAAGAACTCCGAGGTCTGTTCCGCCCACTATATCCGTGAGAAAGTGGTGGAGCAAATCGTTCTGGAGAGTATGCAGCGCATCCTGCTGAATGTGCAGGTGTTTGAGAAGGAGTTTGCCCGCAAGCAGATGGACTGCTACACGGAGGACAAGAAAAAGCAGCTTGCCGCCAAGCGCCGGGAGTTGAGCGAGGCGAAGAAACGCATTGCGGAGATTGACGCTCTGATTCAAAAAATCTACGAGGACAACGCCAGCGGAAAGCTATCTGGCGAGCGCTACGCCACTCTATCCCTGTCCTACGAGGAGGAGCAGAAAACGCTGAAAGCCGCCGTCCCGGAGATGCAGGCGTATCTGGAAACCGAAACGGATAAGACCGAGAGCTTGCAGCGGTTCATCCAGAAAGTCAAGCAAATCACGGAGCTGAAAGCCCTGACCCCGGAGCTGATCCACGAGTTCGTGGACAAAATCGTGGTGTATGCGCCCAGATACCTTGACGGAAAACGGGTGCAGCTTCTGGACATCTATTACAGCGGCGTGGGTATCCTACACGAGCTGACCCCGGAGGAGATGGAAGAAGCCTTCCAGCAGCACCTCACCCAGCGTAACAAAGAGAAAACGGCGTAACCGCAAGGGTTACACCGTTTCTAAGAACTTATTAAACTGAGATACAAGAGCCGTCCCGGGGCACCTTTCTTACGGAGGGTGTCCCGAGCCTGTCCTTGTGTGAAGTGCGGGGATATCAGCCCCAGAGGGCGGTGAGCATGGGGATGATCTGCTTTTTCCGGCTCATGACCTTGGGCAGGAACAGGCTGTTGTCCTTGGGCTCGGCGGAGAAGGCGTTGCGGATGACGTCATCGCTGCCCACATACAGCAGCTGCGTACCCTCCATCAGCACGTCCGTCAGCATCAGGATCACCATGTCGTAGTGGTGATCCTCCTGATCGTGGCGCATGGCCTCCAGAAACTCCTCCCGGCGCTGGAGCATATCCTCGGAATCCAGACAGGTGATCTGCCCCACACCCAGATTCTGCTCGGCAATGTGGAACTCCTTGAAGTCGCTGTGCAGCAGATCTTCGGCGGATTTGCCGTCGAAGCTGCTGTCGAAGAGGAGCTTGCCCAGTTCGTTGAGGGAGACGTTGGCGATGCGGGCCATGCGCTCGGCCATGGCTACATCCCGCTTGGTGCAGGTGGGGGACTTGAACATGACGGTATCGGACAGAATGGCCGCCGCCATCAGGCCCGCCATGGCCGGGGAGGGCATGACGCCGTGTTCCTGATACATTTCGGTGATGATGGTATTGGTGCTGCCCACCGGCTCGTTGCGGACCCGGATGGGCTGAGTGGTCTGGATATCCGCCAGACGGTGGTGGTCGATGATCTCCAGAATCTCCGCCTGATCCAGACCCTGCACGGCCTGCGCCCGCTCATTGTGGTCCACCAGCACCACACGCTTGCGCCGGGGACGCAGCAGGTGATACCGGGACAGGGTGCCAACGACCTTTTCGTTCTGGTCCAGCACCGGGTAGCAGCGATAGCGGCTCTTCAGCACCACCTCCCGCACGTCGTCAATATAGTCCGACAGATGGAAGCAGACGATGTCGTCAGTGTGGCAAGGGCGGGAGATGGGGATGGCCTGATAGATGAGACGGGCCACCCGGCTGGCATCGTAGGGACTGGAGATGATGCAGGTGTTCCTGGCGTCGGCCAGCAGCTCCTGATCCACCTCCGTCTGGCAGAGGATCAGGCAGCACACGTTGGTTTCCAGCGCACGGCGGATCATATCCGGCTGGTCGCCGCACAGGACGATGTGGTCCTTGCCGTTCCACAGCAGATTCTCGCAGCTTTGAGGCAGGGCGATGACCACATCGCCGGTGACGGAATCCACCAGATCACCGGTGTCGTTGAGGACACGGCCCTCGATGACGCTCAGGAGGTTGAACAGAGGCAGGGCCTCCACACGGGGCTCACTGATGGTGTTCATGCTGTAGGTGGCGATGTCGCCGGCGGACAGAGTCCCATACAGAGTGCCATCCTCGTTGACCACGGGGATGGCGGAGATGCGCTGCTCCCGCATGATGTGCCAGGCCCGGTCCATGGTAACGGTGGCGTTCAGGGCGGGAGGTGTGTCGTAATCCAGATCTGACACCTGCGTGCGGACGTTCTGGATCAGCTGAGGGGGCTGGAAACCGAAGCGGTTCAGCAGGCGCTGGGTCTCATCGCTGACGTGGCCCAGATAGGCCGCTACGTAGTCCCGGTCGCCCAGAGCGTTCCGCAGGGCGGCATAGGACATGGCAGCCACGATGGAATCCGTGTCGGGGTTCCGATGCCCGACCACATAGATCTCGTTCATACAATAGCTCCTTTTTTGTTCCGTGGGAGTGATTCATGTACTGATTATAATTATTATACGGCGTAAGGGAAATTTGTCAATGCGGGGATATGCCGGAAAAGAGGAGAAAAAAGGCTTCCAAATCCGGCAAAGCGGCGAAAACTGAGGAAAAGCGGCACTGTGCGTCGGTTGTATACAATATGCGGGGATGTGTCGCTGTCTCTTGACCTTTTGAAAAAGCGGCGGTATAATAAACAGACGATAAAGAAATTTTATCCAAAGGAGAGGGGTCCTGAATTGAAGAGCAGAAACCAGAGCGTGGACATGACGCAGGGCGTCATTTGGAAGCAACTGGCGTATTTCGCCCTGCCGCTGTTTTTAGGCAATCTCTGTCAGCAGTTGTATAACACGGCGGACAGCGTCATCGTGGGAAAATTTGTGGGCAAGGACGCTCTGGCGGCGGTGTCCAGCAGCGGGAACCTCATCTTTATGATGACGGGCTTTTTTATGGGCCTGTTTGTGGGGGCCGGCGTCATCATCAGCCGCTATTTCGGCGCCAAGTGCTATGATCGGCTGGAGGCGGCGGTGCATACCGATCTGGCCTTCGCCATGGTCTGCGGCGTTTTGCTGACGCTGGTGGGCATCTTCCTGACCCCCCAGATCCTGGTGTGGATGCGGACGCCGGAGGACGTGCTGCCCCAGTCCATCCAATATTTCCGATTGTACTTCATGGGCAGCCTCTTTATGATCGTCTACAACGCCTGTATGGGCATTTTGCAGGCGGTGGGCGACAGCCGCAGTCCCCTGCGCTACCTCATCATCTCCTCCATCACCAATGTGACGTTGGATCTGATCTTCGTGGGAGCGCTGAAATGGGGTGTCAACGGCGCCGCCATCGCCACGGTGGTGAGCCAGATGGTCAGCGCCGTGCTGTGCTTCCGGAAGCTGATGCAGGCGGACGGCCCCTATCGGCTGATTCCCAAGCGCATCCGCTTCGAGCTGCCGATGCTCAAGCAGATCATGGCGCAGGGCATCCCCTCCGGTGTGCAGAACTCCATCATCGCCATCGCCAACGTGGTGGTGCAGTCCAACATCAATACCTTCGGCTCCGATGCCATGGCGGGCTGCGGCTCCTACGCCAAGGTGGAGGGCTTCGTGTTCCTGCCCATCACCTCCTTTGCCATGGCGCTGACCACCTTTACGGGGCAGAATCTGGGCGCAGGGCAGTATGAACGGGCCAAGAGGGGGGCACGGGTGGGCTTCACCTGCTCCACGCTGCTGGCGGAGCTTATCGGACTGACACTACTGCTGGTGGCCCCCTATGCCATCGCCCTGTTCAACGATGACCCGGCGGTCATCGCCATCGGCGTACGGCAGACCCGGACGGAGGCACTGTTCTACTTTGCACTGGCCTTCGCCCACAGCATCTCCGCCGTGATGCGGGGAGCGGGCCGGGCCAAGATGCCCATGTACACCATGCTGGTGTGCTGGTGCGTCATCCGTGTGACGTATATCACGCTGGCGCTGAAGGTGTGGCCGGATATTACCACCATCTTCTGGGCATACCCCATTACGTGGTGTCTCAGCTGCGTGGTGTTTCTGCTGTATTATCTGAAGGCCGACTGGGTCCATTCGTTCCAGAAGATGCACTGAAGAGGCTCCGGCGGGTACGATATTTTGCCCCCGGCGGGTAACTTTCGTTCAATAGCGGCAGAGAGAATGCCTGCACACAAGGACCCATAAAAAGAGGACGTCTGTGGGACGTCCTCTTTTTATATGCAGTTTACAGGTTATCTACCCGCAGGGCACGGATGGCATTCAGCACGGCGATGACCATGACACCCACGTCGGCAAAGATGGCCGCCCACATATTGGCGATGCCCATGGCACCCAGTACCAGGCACAGGCCCTTGATGCCCAGCGCAAACACGATGTTCTCGTACACGATCCGCAGGCACTTGCGGGAGATGCGGATGGCCTTGGAGATCTTCAGGGGGTCGTCGTCCATCAGCACCACGTCCGCCGCCTCAATGGCGGCATCGGAGCCCATGGCACCCATGGCGATGCCGATATCGGCACGGGACAGCACCGGGGCATCGTTGATGCCGTCGCCCACGAAGGCCAGCTTGCCGTCGGCGTTGCTCAGCAGGCGCTCCACCTGCGCCACCTTATCCGCAGGCAGCAGCTCACTGTGTACCTCGTCCACGCACAGTTCTCCGGCCACGTGGTCGGCCACCCGCCGGATATCGCCGGTGAGCATGACGGTCTTTTCCACGCCCGCCTGCTTCAGGGCGGCAATGGCCTCCTTGGCGTGGGGCTTCACCACGTCGGAAATGACGATGTGGCCGGCGTACTGACCGTCGATGGCCAGATGGATGATGGTGCCGACGCTATGGCAGTCGTGCCACGCAATGCCCAGCCGATCCATGAGCTTGCTGTTGCCCACGGCTACGTCGGTGCCGTCCACCTTGGCGGTGATGCCATTGCCGCTGATCTCCTGCACGTCCGTGACACGGTGGCGGTCGATCTCGCCGCCGTAGGCCCGCTGGAGGCTCTTGCTGATGGGATGGGAGGAGGCGCACTCCGCCAGAGCGGCGTACTCCAGAACCTTCTTCTGGGGCATGGTGTTGTGGTGAACGTCGGTGACGTCAAAGACGCCCTGGGTCAGGGTGCCGGTCTTGTCAAAGACCACCACACGGGTTTTGGAGAGGGTCTCCAGATAGTTGGAGCCCTTCACCAGCACGCCGGCCCGGCTGGCACCGCCCAGTCCGGCGAAGAAGCTCAGGGGGATGCTGATGACCAGCGCACAGGGGCAACTGATGACCAGGAAGGTCAGGGCACGGTAGACCCAAGTGCCCCAGTCGCCGCTGAGGCCCATGACCAGCCGCACCACCGGCGGCAGCACCGCCAGCACCAGAGCGCCGATGCAGACGGCGGGGGTGTAGATGCGGGCAAATTTGGAGATGAAGTTCTCGGAGCGGGATTTGTGGGAGCTGGAGTTCTCCACCAGCTCCAGAATTTTGGAGACGGTAGATTCACCGAAGGCCTTGGTGGTGCGGATCTTCAGCACGCCCGTCATATTGACGCAGCCGCTGATGACCTCGTCGCCGACGGCGGCATCACGGGGCAGACTCTCGCCGGTGAGGGCGGCGGTGTTCAGGGTAGAGCTGCCCTCCGTCACTACGCCGTCCAGCGGGACCTTCTCGCCGGGCTGCACCACGATGATGCTGCCCACAGCCACGTCGTCCGGGTCCACCTGCACCAGCTTGCCGTCCTGCTCGATGTTGGCATAGTCCGGGCGAATATCCATCAGGGCAGTGATGCTGCGACGGCTCTTGCCCACGGCGTAGCTCTGGAACAGCTCGCCGATCTGATAGAACAGCATCACGGCCACGGCCTCCAGATAGTCGCCGCTTCTCTCGTAGACGGCCAGTGCAATGGCACCCACGGTGGCCACCGCCATCAGGAAGTTCTCGTCGAACACCTGACCCTTGATGATGCCCCGGAAGGCCTTGCGGAGAATATCATAGCCGATGATGAGATAAGCAGCCAAATACAGCACCGTCCCGGCCACGCCGCCGATGGAGAAGAGCTTCACCACGGCCACCAGCGCCGCCGTGGCAATGATGCGCCAGAGAACCTTCTTCTGCTTCTTTGTCATGTTGGTCACTTCCTTCCATAAAACGTGCCGGAGGACCTCCGGCACGTTTCGCTTCTTACAGATAGATCTCGCAGTCGTCCTCGACCTTTTTGCAGTTTTTCAGTACCGCCTTCATGACGGTCTTGGGGTCGCTGCCCTCGGCAAACTCCACGATCAACTTCTGGGTCATGAAGTTCACCACGGCGTCCTGCACGCCCTCGGTCTTTTTGGTGGCCTCCTCCATGAGGTTGGCGCAGTTGGCACAGTCCACTTCGATCTGATAAGTCTTTTTCATAAAAATGCTCCTTTCGTGCGGCGACTTTCAACCATTAAGCACTTGTTTAATCTTGATGACTGTACTATAATAGATGTCGACGAGAAAGTCAATGCGGAAAGACGCTTCCCTTCCAAACGGGCGAAAAGTCCTTCCAAACGGAACAGAAAGGCGGGAGAACCATGGGAGAATTGCCCCATCATCATGAGGACCGGAAGCGACTGGAGCGGCTGCGAAGCTTCATTCAGGAGCCGGAGAGCTTTCAGGAGGTGGCCAATCTCTGCCGCCTGCTGTCGGATAACAGCCGGGTGCGGATCTTCTGGCTGCTGTGCCACTGTGAGGAGTGCGTCATGAATCTGTCGGCGCTGGTGGGTATGAGCAGCCCCGCCGCCTCCCACCATCTGCGGCAGCTGAAGGACAGCGGCCTCATCGTCAGCCGCCGGGTGGGGAAGGAGGTCTACTACCGGGCGGCGGATACGGAGGTGGCCCAGCTGCTGCACCAGATCATCGAGCGCACGGTGGAGGTGACGTGCCCCCAGTCGGACAGTCAGCTGGTGTCCGGTGCGCCCCATCTGCCGCCGCTGGATCAGCACGACTACTGCGGCAGCTGTCCGGCGGAGCAGCTGGAGGTCATCCGGCAGGTCCATCGGTTCCTGACGGAGCATCTGGACAGCCGCATCACCATCGAGCAGCTGTCCCGGCAGTTTCTCATGAACCCCTCCACCATGAAGGAACTGTTCAAGGAGGTGTACGGCAGCTCCATCGCCGCCCATATCCGCCAGCACCGCATGGAGCGGGCCTCCGCTCTGCTGCTGGAGAGCGACGACAGCGTGGCTCAGATCGCCCGGGCCGTGGGCTATGAGAGCCAGAGCAAGTTCACCTCGGAATTCAAGAAGGCATTTTCCATGCTGCCCACGGAGTATCGAAGGCTCCATAAGCAGGCGTAAAAAAGATGCGGAAGTCATATGGCTTCCGCATCTTTTTTATAGGGATCATCTCTTTTTGGCACGGGCCAGAGTGAAACCGAACACGATGCCGCAGAGACCGCCCACGATGTGGGTCATCTGGGAGATGTTGTCGCTCTCGGAGAGTCCGTCCACCACCTCGTTGCCCAGATACAGGGCCACCACCAGCAGCATGGTCAGGGGGATGCCGCCCCGGCGCATCTCGGTGAAGGAGTTCAGCACGATCATCATGAACACCACACCGCTGGCTCCCAGCAGCGCCGTACCGGGGAAGAAGATGAACTGCACCAGTCCCGTCACCAGAGCCGTTACCAGAATGGTCATCAGCAGGTTGCGGCTGCCGTACTTTTCTTCCAAGCCCGGCCCCACCAGCAATAGCAGCAGCATATTGTTCATGTAGTGACTGTAACCGGAGTGGCCCAGCACATGGCCGAAGAAGCGCACATAGGTCAGCGGATCCGCCAGCGACGATCGGTATACACAGAAGAACCGGGTGGTGCTGACGCCGCCTGTCCAGCCGTCCAGCAGCAGGACCAGCAGGCTCAGCAGGGCAAACAGCAGCACCACCGGGGCATTGAATCGGATCACCAGTTTTTTCACGCATCATACCTCTTTCCAAATGGGAATATTTCGATTATAATAGATTTATCCAAATTTGTAAACCGAGGGGGAAGCATTGTTGAAAAAAGCTTGGAAGATCGTGCTGGTGGTGGTGCTGGCGCTGCTGGTGGTGGTGCTGGGGTACGTGGCCTATGTGTTCATCGACTATCACCGCATCGGGGATCAGGAGCTGACGGTGGAGCGGAACGCCGCTGCCACCGTGGAGGCGGGGAAGGAGTACGGCATCCTCTCCTATAATATCGGCTTCGGCGCTTATGAGGACGATTACAGCTTCTTCATGGACGGCGGCACGGAGTCCCGTGCGTGGTCTGAGGAGCGGCTTACCGCCAATATCGAGCGCATCGGGGCGTTTTTGCAGCAGCAGGATGCCGACCTGTACCTGTTGCAGGAGGTGGATCGGGACTCCACCCGCAGTTACCACGTGGATGAGGCCGCTATGCTGACGGCGCAGCTGCCGGGGCTGGGTCATATCTGGGCGCAGAACTACGACTCGCCGTATCTGTTCTACCCGCTGGATCAGCCCCACGGCAAGTCCGTGTCGGGCCTGCTGACTCTCTCCTCCTTCGGCATCACCGAGGCCCGGCGGGTGGAGCTGCCCATTGAGGCCGGTGTGATGAAGCTGGTGGATCTGGATCGGTGTTACAGTGTCCACCGCATCCCCGCTGCCGACGGCCGGGAGCTGGTGCTGTATAATGTCCATCTGTCCGCCTACACCTCCGACGGTACCATCGCTGTGGAGCAGCTGGAGTTGCTGCGGGCGGATATGCAGGCGGAGTACGAGAAGGGCAACTGGTGCATTGCCGGCGGCGACTTCAATAAGGATCTGCTAGGCCAGTCGGAGGAGATCTTCGGCGGCTCTGCCGAGGGCTACACCTGGGCGCAGCCCCTGCCGGAGGGGATCTGGGACGGCACCAATCTGTCGCTGGTGGCTCCGCTGGACGAGACGGACCCTGTCCCCAGCTGCCGCAACGCCGACGCTCCGTATCACGAGGGACAGTACGTGCTGACGGTGGACGGCTTCGTGGTGTCGGACAACGTCACCGTGGAGCAGGCTGTGGTGGAGGACACGGGCTTTGCGTGGTCGGATCACAATCCGGTGTCCATGCGTTTTGTGCTGAACTGAGCGAAAGAGGGAGGGCGTCTGCGCCCTCCCCCCTCGGTGGAGGAAGGCATATCAGCAGGAACGAAAATTTCCCTGAAAATTATTGCAATTAGGTGTTGACAAATGCGGGCTTTTGTATTATACTGACCAAGTCAGTTGCGGTGAGCAAGCGACGCAAGTGAATATGGGGGTATAGCTCAGCTGGGAGAGCGCTTGAATGGCATTCAAGAGGTCAGCGGTTCGATCCCGCTTATCTCCACCAAAGAACACTCGATTTCACTTGAAATCGAGTGTTCTTCTATACTTTTCAGCCTGTTTTGTACTGGGCGTTTTCACCTTGGACAGCAAATGGACAACAGACCATCTCAATTTCTTCTTTCTTACTGTGGGAAGGAAGAAGTTATGGCATCTATCAAAGAAGAAGGAACAAGAGGCAAACGTCTTTCATACAAGTTTCGTGTGTGTTTGGGACGTGATGAAAACGGCAGGCAAATTTCAAAGGCAATGCGCTGGAATCCTCCTGAGGACATGACCCCTGCAAAGGCAAAGAAAGAAGCGCAGCGGGTGGCGGCGGTTTGGGAGGCAGAGCAAAAGGAAGCCTTTGAACGCCAAAAGGCACAAAAAGAAGGGCGCAAGACCGATTATACCTTCGGGCAGTTCGTAGATGAAGTGTGGGTTCCCCTTTGTGTTCGTGACGGCTCCCACCGCCCTTCTACGATTGCCATGTACACCAACATTTTGAAGGTCATGCGCCCGCATTTTGAAGAGCTGCTGCTGAGCGGGATTTCAGGCATTCAAATCACGCAGTATTTGACATGGCTTCGCAATGAGTATCGGACGCAGTACGGCAAGCCCCTCGCCGAAAAATCCATCAAGCACCATTACAATATTCTCTCCTTTATTTTTGGCTATGCCGAAAAGCAAGACCTGATTGAGAAGAACCCCATGAAAAAGGTGGACGCTCCAAAAGTGCGTAGAAGGGCGGTGGATGCACTGTCCGAAGAGGATGCACGGCGATTCTTTGAAGAGCTGAACGCACTGGATTTTGACTTTCGCTGTATTCTGCAACTGCTTATCACAACTGGCTTGCGGCGTGGCGAGTGCATCGGCCTCCAATGGCAGGACGTCGATTTTGATAACCGTATCATCAGAGTAGAGCGGGCTGTGACCTACACGCCTGAAAGCGGCATTGTAGTAGCGCCGCCGAAAACCGCCACAAGCATCCGCACCATTCCCCTTGTGGAAAGTACGACGAACCTTTTGAAAGCCCTTTATCGCCAGCGCCAAAAGCAATATCCGAACTGCTTCATGGCAACGGCTTTTCTCTTCTGTAAAGAGGGCGCACCCTTTGAGCCTCGTGACCCAAGCGCCGTTACAAGGCGCATGAAGCGATTTGTGACACGGGCAGGCTTGCCCGATGTCTCGCCCCATGACCTCCGCCACACCTGCGCCAGCCTTCTTCTGAGCAGTGGGGCAGATATAAAAAGCGTCCAAGAGATACTTGGTCACGCAGACGCAAGCACAACCCTCAATTTCTATGTCAAAACAGACTTGCGGCAAATGAGGCTTGCAACGGAGAAATACGCCAAAGCCTTTGACCTCTGAGCGTCATGGGGTTTGCAGAAATTCTATAATCATTTTTGCAAAAAGAACGGACAGTCCGCAGCTGTCCGTTCTTTTTTAGTATCTGGATAGGATTTTCTGCAAGTATTCCTTATACTGCTCCACCACGGAATTGGGAGAAAACAGTTTTGCCTTTGTGCCAAAGCCGCAGAGCCAGCCGAAGAACTGGTCGCTGATCTCCACGTCTGCCGAAACGTTAAAATGATGATCGTCGGAACGGGAATAGCTGACATTGTAGCGCCCAAAGCGCTCCACTGCCGTGTCCAAGAGCGAAGAAACAAAACGGATGCTCACACGCTCACGCTCGCCGCCAAACATGGAAAAGGTTCTCTGCGTGTATGTTTTCATGTCGATTGCGGCAAAGGCTTCTGCGCCCTCTCTCGGCGTGCCAAGGCGGTTGATTGCCTTCATTCGGTCAACTCGGTAGGTGCGGATTTGCTGGCTGTTCTCGTCGAAAGCAAGCAGATAATAATTGCCGTCGTTGATAATCAGCTTGTAGGGGCTGACAATATACTTTGCGCCCTTGCGCCGTTCCGTCTGCTTCTCCAAATCGTCAATGGTGTATTTCAGATACTGGAAGCTGATCTTTTCGGGGATGTGCTTTTCGCCCTCAATCATTTTGCTCATGGCGTCGTAGATCGTGGAGACATTGCGGAGCGTGGATTTGTTCAGCGTCCTTTGACGGGCAGTGACAAGGGCATCGGTGCGGATTTCTTTTGCTTGCTCGTCGCTGACAAAGCCTTTGATGATGTCCACAAGACGTTCTGCTTCGCTTTGGGAAATGTAGCGAGAGGCATAAATACATTCTGCCATAAGGCGAATATCAGAAAGCTCATACTTGCGGCGAACAACCCGAAAGCCCTTCAAATGCTTGTCGTAGACAATGAACTTCTCAGCATCGTTTTCATCGTCCTCTATGGCTTCTTCTGCATCAAAAATCGTTACATCATCGTTTGTATTTTCCAAAAGCCAGAGTGCTTTGTTGATCTCTTCAATGTCACGATAGATAGAACGGCGCTCTGCATCAATGCCAAGGTCGTCCCGCAGATATTCCACAATCGCATCTGCTGGTGCGGCGTGGTTCTCGTCGGTGTTCTGCATTAAATACTCCATGACAAGATACGGCTTCATTTTCTGATTGGCTTTTCTGCCGTGGCTCGGATTGGCTTTTGGTTCTCGGCTCATAACTTCCACCTCTCTTTTTCTTATCATATCACACCATGCGTAAAAAAGAAAGGTCGTTATTTTAGTACGCTTCCATCTTGAAATCAGGTGGGTACTTGTGCTATACTGTAGGTGCGACACAAACTTAATATTTGCATCTCAATACAGGGAATGTGTTTTTACTATCTTGGTAAAAACGCACTCTCCATTTTGTCATTCTCTGTGAGGTGCAAAAGTTTGTGTCGCAACAAACGGGGCTGTGCGCTTTTCGGTGTGTAGTTCCGCTTGGAGCTACACACTTTTTTATTTTATGGAGGTAAAGACAGATGAAACGAACACTCGCACTTCTTTTGGCATTGGTGTTGTGCCTGAGCTTTGCGGCTTGCGGAAAAGCAACCAGTAACGATCTCGTTGGTTTATGGAATGGCTCTGGCAATCATGATGGTGACTCATTTACTTACACAATTTTATTTGCGACAAGCGGGAATTATTTTGAAGAAACCTGCAAAAATGGTGAACCTGTCTCGACGGAAAAAGGAACATATGAGATTGATGGAGACGAAGTGTTTCTATATGAGAATGGCAGCAAAGGATCATGGACTAGATATAAATATGACGGTAATAGCCTAAATAATAACGGAAATATCCTTATAAAAGTAGGGTAAATACAGGATATTGCAACTCGCTTAGTATTTTACTCTTTGTCGGCATAGAAGATTTACAAACAATATTCTAAATTCTAAAGAAAAAGCAGTTGCTGGGGCTATGATTTAAAACACAGGTAAAACAAATTGAAAGGATGATAACCATGAAAAAGGCAGCTCTAATTATTATAGCAATCATTGTAGTCTTTTCCTTAAGTGCTTGCAAAAAAAGCCCGACGTTCGATGATTTAAGCTACTTACAAACTTCGGATTATGAATATACAATTAACTCAATTGATGGTACAACGTTCATTCTTTATGGAGGCAGGAAAAGCCAGAATGTTCCTGGCGTTGGAGACGTGTTCTATTCATCAGAAAAGGCAACATATAGTTATACGTTGGAAGATGGTAATGTTATAGTTGTCGATGGTAAACAGTATTCCTATGAAATTGATTCCAAAAATGGGACAATAACGTTTTCACCTTCATTTTTGGGAATAGCAACAAAATTTGATTGCAGATTGCAATAAAGTTTGATTTACTTTCAATCACCCAAGATTTGTAAGGCAAAAGGCTACCATAATCTTACAGGACATCTAGGCTGAGCGGGCAGCACATCAACGTAATGCCCCCGCATTTGTCAAAAGACTATGAGAATGAGGACAAATCTCTGGAAAACAAGGCAATACTGCCAGATACAAGCGGAGAAACCGAAGTGTTCATCGTATATGTCAGATAATATGCAAAATGGAGCGGTGCAGTTCAATACTGTCCCGCTCCTGTTTTATCCTTTCCAAAGTCCAACATACTTGTAAACCGTTGTTCTGCTCAAATCCCCCCTTTTACATCAAATCCACATGATTCAGAATCGCCTCTTCAATTCTCTGAGGCTCAATGCCAATATAGCGCTGGGTAACTGCGGCAGAGCTGTGCTGCAAAAGCCGCTGCACCAAAGCAATGTCATAACCATTCGCCTTGTAAATTTCCGTTGCGTACCACTTGCGGAAGCTGTGCGTTCCGATTCCCTCATAGCCCAGATAATCACAGACAAGCGCAAGCTGCTTCTGCACGGCTCGTTCTGTGATGGGGAAAATTAAATCCCTTGCGCCAATGCCGTTGCGAAGGCAGTAGTTTTCAATGTACTGTTTCACCACAAGGGGAACGGTGAACACTCTGTGCTTGCCCGTTTTCTGCTCGACGATCTCCAAACGGTAGCGCTCGCCGTCCTTCACAATGTCGCAGGGGCGCAGTCTGAGGATATCGCTAATCCGCAAGCCCAAGTTTCCCTCCAACACAAGCGCTGTGGCGGCACGTTCATTGGGGCGAAAGAAGGAACTGCCCTCACGCATGGCAGCGATGATCTCTTTGTACTGCTCTGTTGTCAGAGCCTTGGTTTTCTTGTTCATGACGTCTCCTTTTGGCTGAAAGTTCGTATTTGGAGCAGGAAAAGTTCGCATCTTTTCGCCGTTTTTCAAAAAGTCTTGCGGCAAGGGGCTTTTGCTGTTCGTAATTCTATTATTTTAGGAACTCTCCCTCTTGGCTCCCTTTGCAGAGCCAAGAGGGCTATCAGCGCTCAGGCGCTGATAGTGAAGCGACGGCTGGAAACCTGCTTGGTGTATGCCTTGTAGACCTCAGGCATCACCTTTTTGAATGCGGTGCTGTCAAATCGGTTGGTGAGGACAGCAGTGTATCGGACGATGTACTGTCCTGCAATCAGCTCCTCCACCTCTCTGGCTTCCATCTCTGCCTTGATGGTGTTGCGGATGGTGTCGGCCTCGGCTTTGAGTTCCTCCATCATGGCTTCGTATTTGTTCAGCAGTTCAATCTTGGCAAGCAGTTCGATTTTAGACATTTTCGGTTTCTCCTTTGTGTTTGTTTTGCCGTCTCTCCGTGCTGTCGCTGCTCCTTTGTGGGTTGTTCAGGGGGCTTACAACAGGCAGTGTTGAAATTGGCTGCCCCTCAATTACAAGAATATTATAGCACTAAATGCTGGTGCTGTCTATTGACATATTGCACTAATATTTGGTGCTTTATTTGTTCAAAATTAGCACTTGATTTTAGTGTACATTCGTGATAGAATAAGGACAATGGAAAAGGAGGCGCATTTTATGGCAATCCGTTACAAGGTAGACGTGTTGGCAGAGCTGAAAAAGAAAGGCTACACCTCTACCAAAATCCGTGAAGAAAAACTGATTGGTCAGTCCTACCTCCAACAGCTGAGGCATGGGGAACTGGTGTCGTGGAAAACGCTGGACACAATCTGCGCTCTGCTGGACTGTCAGCCTGCCGATCTGATTGAGTATGTGAAAGAGGACGATGTCAGCGAAAGGGGCTGACGTGTTTCCTGAACAGAAATTTTGCGTTTTGGGGTGCCTTTAGGGGCGTTTTTCAGGAACCAAAAGTGTCTGCGAAACCAAATGCTTGATTGAACAGGGGGCTGTATTTCAGGAAAGCCAGACGATTTCCCACCATACGGAAAAAGGCGTGGTCTGCGCTCCTACCAAGAGAGGGTTTGATTTCCGCAAACGGCTTTCAGGTCTGTTTGCGGACAGCCCTTTTTCACGCCACACGGCGCAGACGGCAGAAAACGAAAAAAACGGCAAGCCAACCAAGGGTTTTCCTTGTGTCGGCTTGCCGTTTCTCTTATAGTTTAATTTTGATTTCCTTGTCCCAGTCCTTCAGCAAATCGTCCACTGCCGCATCCAATGCCGTTTTCATGGACTTTTCCATAATGCTGAAAATCTCTTTTTCAAGGACGGACTGCTTCTTTTTCTTCTTGTCCTCTTTCTTTTCGCTCATCGTTTGATCTTCACCTCGCTCTTAATCTTGACAGAATCCACGGAATCCGCAAGTTCTTCCTGTTCTGCCTGCTGTCTGTTCATTTTCTTGTGGAGGGCGTATCTGATCTGCTCAGGGGTGTAACCGTCCATGCACATGGAATCGTAGTATTCAGGTACGTCCTTAAAATAATCATCAATTAGGCTCATTGTTTTGCCTCCTTCTTTTTCCTTCTACTATCTATGGCTTTTTTTACAATTCAAATAAAGAGAAAAGACCAATTAAGTTAAGCATTTAACACCAATATATATTATATTAGTGTTAAATACCTGACTTAATTCGCCTCCATTTCGTTTTCCATGGATTCCTGAACATAGGAAAGCATCTGCTCGATCTTATCGTTGTAAATGCCGTTGATTTCAGGAATTGGCTGTTTGCGAGCTACTCCACCATGGGCTGCTCTCATGTTGTCGATAGCTTCGTAACAGGTTAACCCATTGTCTATGTCTCTCCAATAATCATGCCACGCTTCCACATATTCTGCATGATCGCAGAACCTTTGTGTCTGCTTAAAGGCAAAGTAATAAAGGAAGTTCTTTGTTTGGCGAGAAATAAGGTCGTGGGATTCTAATTTGTAGGTGTAATTTGCGATGGTCTGACGTGATACAGCTTCTCCCATCTCACGCATTCTCGCCTCCTTCACCTCGTCAGGCATCGTCATAAAGATTTCATCCTCGAAGAAGTGATAGATGAAATTCCGTAGTTTGGTAAAGTCTGTGTTTCCGTCACAGTCCAACTCCGTGATTGCAAATACCTTGAAGGGGTCTGCCATTTTCTTTATAGTGTAAATCGCTTCTTCACCTCGTCCGCAACCATCAAATTCTACGCCATAACGACTCAATTTGCGGTCAATGCCCTGCTTGCTCTTGGTCGCAAGGATTTGGGCCATTTCAGCTTTGGAGTACGAGCGTCCGATTTCTAACATTTTATAGTCCTTTCTCGTTTTAAGTCATGTTCTTAACACTAATATACTTAATATTAGTGTTAAATAGTTGACTGAATTTTTTGAATTAAGCAGCTCTCCTTTCTTCGGCAGGAGGATTCAGATATGCTTTTCCGTTGATGATCGTCGGTAGCTCCTTGTAATTGGGGAAACGCTTCACGAACCAATCATGTACATACTTGTATCTATTGGACTGACTGAGGGAAAACTCCTTGACTTTCTCAAATTCGGCAAGGGCTTCTGCGCCGTCAGCGAAGGCAGAAATGTAGCGCTCCATACGGTCATAGGTCATGCCCTTTGCAGGATTGCTCGTCTTGGAGGGCTTGTGCGTGCGATAAGCAATCCGAAAGTCAGGACAAGCCGCACGACAGTTTGCAATAACCTTACTGGCTTCGGATTTAGGGTCAAGGGCTGCTTCGGCAAATGCCTTGGTGATGGTCAGCGTCTTGGTGGCAAAATTCATCTTGTACTCTTTCATTTTCGTTTCCTCCTATTTCGATTACGCAGTCTTTTTCTCGTTTTCGATAATGTTGAGTGTGGCAGCTGCCTTTGCAAGAGCATCTTTGCCGACGGCTACTTCGGCAGAAATCTCGGCTTTGCTCACATTGTTTTCCTTAAACTCAGGGAAGGTAGCCAAGAACCACTTCTTGGTCAGAGGGTACTTCGCACCCTTTGTGGCTGCAACCTTCTGGATGGCCGCAAACTCAATCAGGCGCTCCTTGCTGTTGGGCTGCGTCTCAATGTACTCCTTCATACGGGGGAGGGTCAGACCGTTGTACTTTTTCTTATCGGCCTTGTGATTGATCTGCTTCTCTGCAACCGTAAAATCAGGATGTTCGGCAAGCATTTCGCAGAGCATACCATATTCGGGTTTCATGCCCTTGTTTGCACGGTTGATTGCAGACTTGGTGCCGACGATGGTCTTGTTGACGAAGTTGTAAGTGAAGATGGCGTTCATTGTAATTTCCTTTCTGCGCTCTTGGCGCTTGCGATTGGTCGCAACCCATATTTTATTTGAGGTGTTTTCCACTGTTCTTTATGTACTTACGTCATACAAAGCCCCTCGACTATGACGACAATTTCATCCTCGGTGTAAAACTTGTTCTTGTACCACATATCAATTTCCTTTCTGCGCTCTTGGCGCTTGCGGTCAGGTCGCAACCCTTTATTTTGTTTTGGCTGAGGTCTTATCTCTCTCAACCTTGTGACCATATTATACCGAATCTTAGCTCTTGACTGGTCGTTATAATGGTATTATAATAGGCGTACAAAAAAAGAAAAAAGCGGCTTCAAAGAGCCGCAAAAAAACAGAGTTGCCGCCACATCAGCGCAACTCGTTTGAGAAGTATTCAAAAGATGTACAAAGGCGTATCGTTCCCCTTTTGGAGATGAAGCAGGGCGTTGCATACTTGAATGATTGATGTGTCCTGCTGTATCGTTGTTGTCCAAATCTTTTGGACAACAACTTGGACAACAAATTAAAATATACTCAAAAAACAATGTGCAGTAAGTTGCAGAAATTGAGGGTTTTGAAGGTAAATCCGCCATTTGCGGAGTGGCAGACTTGCCACGGAGCAAATGGCATTCAAGAGGTCAGCGGTTCGATCCCGCTTATCTCCACCAACAACAAAA
>OLSB01001938.1_pt1 | contig 18384 bp, 19 predicted proteins | sample 1672071 | NCBI WGS metagenome assembly OLSB01 (sample SAMEA3136642, study PRJEB25190) | human gut metagenome | biome: human gut; feature: human-associated habitat; material: faeces | place: Austria | collected 2013 | reverse complement strand
GCGATACAGCATGCTCACGCCCAGACCCTCCTCCACCATCGCCATAATGGTGTAGACGGCGGTGGACTCGCCCCTCATACAGCCGCGGCATAAAGGCAACCGGTGCGCCTTTACAATAGATGCCAACATAGCATTTGCCATAAAGGAGCTCCATGGACACCGCAACTCGCGACCGCAACATAGCAACTTGGTTGGGCGATGCGCCGCAGCCGGTACGTGACACTACGAACCAGCTGCTCGAGCGCATCGCCCTTTTGCGTGCCGAGCAGACCATCTACCCGGCACAAGACGACATCCTCAATGCCCTCGCCTACACGCCGGCCGACCAGGTCAAAGTTGTCATCTTGGGCCAAGATCCTTATCACGGGCCCAACCAGGCCATGGGGTTATCGTTCTCGGTCCCCGCGACGCAAACCAAGTTGCCGCCAAGCCTGCGCAACATCTATAAGGAACTCAAAGCCGATCTGAGTTGTCCCATTCCCGCCACGGGAGATCTGACGCCATGGGCACAACAGGGCGTCCTGCTCCTCAACACTACGCTTACCGTGCGCGAGCATGCCGCGAACTCACACGCCAAGCTGGGCTGGAGTACGCTCACCGACTACGTTATCGAACGCTGCTGCCAGCTACCCCAACCGGTAGTCTTTTTGGCATGGGGCCGCTTTGCCCAGCAGATGGTTGAGGGCAAGCTCGCCGCAATCGACGCGGGCAAAACGACCGGCAAGTTCTGCCTTGCCTCCACGCACCCCTCGCCGCTTTCGGCCAACCGTGCCACGGCAGAACTCCCCGCTTTTATGGGGTCGCGACCCTTCTCGGCAGCCAATCGGCTACTCGAACAGCACGGCTCGACCCCCGTCAACTGGACTTGTCTCGGCTAAAAATCGATACATCAAAAACGCGCCCGACGGCTTTCCATCGGACGCGTTTCCTATTCGGGCCAAATAAATTGTGTGCGGCCGGCCTCGCCGCCATCAATGAGCAGGCTCTGCCCGGTCATAAACCGGTTGGTCACGCCCACAAAGTAGATCCATTCGGCGATCTCTTGGGCGGTTGCCCAGCGTTTAAGCGGTGTAAGCTCCATAATCTGGTTCCACAGGTGTTCGTCTTCCATCACGCAACGGTTGAGCGGCGTGATAACGCCACCCGGGTCCACACTGTTGGCGATGGCCTGCGGTGCCAGGCGGTTTGCAAGGTTCTTGGTATAGGCGATAACGCCGCCCTTGCTGGCGGCATAGGCGGGAAACTCCGATCCCGTATGCCCGCTCGCCGACCCCACATTGACCACGGATTTGATAGCGGGCGCCGGCTTGGCAGCAAGCCCCTCCCCCACAAAGGCGTAGCACTCGGTCACGTTGATGGTGCCACAAAGGTTGGCGGCGATGTCGTCAGCCGAATCCTGCGCACCGGCAACGTTCACGATTACCTGGGGTTCAAGGTCGCCTGGAAACGAGCCCGGCTCGCGTACATCAACGACCAGATGGCGGTAGCGCTCGTGTTCGATCACCGCCGGCAGCAGATCAAAGCCCACGACCTCGTGGCCCTCGTCCAAAAAGCGCTGCACGCACGCGGCTCCGATACCGCCCGAAGCGCCCGTAATCAAAACCCGCATACTTGCTCCTTAGGCGGTTGCGTGGCGCTCAAGGTACTCGGCGCCCACATTCTCACGCTCCCAGCCGCGCACGACCTTGTAGCCCACGGGGCTCAGGAAGACCTCGCACAGCAGCTCGGCGACAGCGCCGGTCAGCGAGCACATAAGGACCTGCACCCAGGTCCAACCAAAGAACGTGTGGCTCACCACAATGGCAAAGACCAGGTTGTCGATAAACTGGCCAACACCCGTGGACACATAGGAGCGGAAGGCGAAGCTCGCAAAGTTATTCTTTTTGAGCATACGGCCGAGCGACTGGTTGAGCGTGGAGTTAACCACGGCAGAAGCGAGCATTGCCAGCGAAGAGCCCAGCACCACGTACCAGGTGCCGCCGATGGTGGCGTTAAGGGCGGTGTTGACCTCGATCATGCCCGTGTCGTAGTAGGCACCCCACATACCGGGTGTGAGCGAGCACGCCCAAAAGCACAGGCTCACGGCAAGGTTGACCGCCAGTGCGAGGATAGAGATTTTGATGGATGCCTTGGCGCCAAAGCGCTTGCAGATCATGTCCTGGCACAAAAACGAGACCCAGCTCACCACAAAGCCGCAATCGAGTGCCAGATACGGCAGGCTGATGAGCTCTTTGTTGGCCAGCAGGTTCATCATGATAACGCTCACGAAAAACAGCGAAACCGTTGCCGCGGGAATGCTCCGCAACAGGACCTTGTAGTCCTCCATGACCTTCTTGATCATTATGTACTCCTTTGGTTTTAGGTTTAACGAGCAGGATATCGGACCCGAACTGCTCGGACGCCCCGGTCTTGAGACGACGGTGGGCATGATAGCCGCTCACGCGGCATCAGGCAAGCAGGCAGCGCGGCAGCCCCGCAGAGCCACCGCGCCGATGCGTTAAAAGACTACGTTGCCAAACTCCGACAGGATAAGGTCGGGGTTGTGGTCGGTTGCCCAATCCACGTTCCACGGGCTCGTAAACAGCAACAGCTTGCCACCGCGCATGTCCTCGACGCGCAGCGTGTCACGCGTGAGCGAAAGGCCCGGGATATCGATGGTGTCGGGGTCGTTCTGGATCCAGCGAATGTCCGTATAGGGCAGCGGCTGGCGACGAACCTCAACACGGTACTCGGCCTTGAGGCGGCGCTCGAGTACCTCAAACTGTAGCACGCCGACCACGCCCACGATGACGCTCTCCATGCCGGCACCAAGCTCGCGGAAGATCTGGATGGCGCCCTCCTGGGCAAGCTCCTCCATGCCCTTGACGAACTGCTTGCGCTTGAGCGTGTCGACCTGCGTAATGCGAGCGAACATCTCGGGGGCAAACGTCGGAATCTGCGGATACTGCACATGGCGCTTGCCGGAGCACACGGTGTCGCCGACGCTAAAGATACCCGGGTCGAACAGGCCCACGATATCGCCCGCGTACGCCTCGTCCACGATGGCGCGGTCGTCGGCCATCATCGACGTGCCCGTGGCAAGCTTAAGCTTGCGGTTGCCCTGCACGTGGAAGGCATCCATGCCGCGCTCGAACTTACCCGAGCAAATGCGCACAAAGGCGATGCGGTCGCGGTGGTTCTTGTCCATGTTGGCCTGGATCTTAAACACAAAGCCGCTAAAGTCGTCGCGGCAGGGATCGACCGGTTCACTGGTAAGCGTATCGGTATAGGCACGCGGCGTCGGGGCTAGACGCAGGAACTCCTTAAGGAAGGGTTCCACGCCAAAGTTGGTAAGCGCCGAGCCAAAGAACGCCGGGCTCAGCTTGCCGCAGGCCACGGCATCCAAGTCGAGCTCGTCGCCGGCGCCATCGAGCAGCTCGATGTCGTCCATCAGGTTCTTATGGTTCTCCTCGCCGATGAGCTCATCCATGGAAGAATCGCCCAGCTCGGCCTCGACCTCGGCGACCTTCTTGGTGGCGTTGGCGTGACCGTCGCCCTCAAAGGCAATGACGCGACGGGTCTGACGATCGAACACGCCGCGGAAATTGCGGCCGCTGCCGATCGGCCAGTTCATGGGATACGTATTGATGCCCAGGACATTCTCGATCTCTTCCATGAGCTCAAACGGATCGCGAGCCTCGTGGTCGAGCTTGTTCACAAAGGTGAAGATGGGAATGTGGCGCAGCGTACAGACCTTAAAGAGCTTCTTGGTCTGGGCCTCGACGCCCTTGGCGCCGTCGATGACCATGACTGCGGCGTCAGCGGCCATAAGGGTACGGTAGGTATCCTCCGAAAAGTCCTGGTGACCGGGGGTATCGAGGATGTTGACGCAGGCGCCGTTGTAAGTGAACTGCAGCACCGAGGAGGTGACGGAAATGCCGCGCTCCTTCTCGATGTCCATCCAGTCCGAGACGGCATGCTTGGCCGAGCTCTTGCCCTTGACCGAGCCGGCGGTCTGGATGCTGCCGGTATAGAGCAGCAGCTTCTCGGTAAGCGTGGTCTTACCGGCATCCGGGTGGCTGATGATCGCGAATGTGCGGCGCGACGAGATTTCATCCGACAGGCTTGCCATGCGGATCCTTTCTTGCATTGAGTGCATTACGTCGTTGTAACCGCACTATTGTAGCCGCGAAATCTCACTCTAGGGCGCCTATCAGGACAAATTCATCAGTTGGGGCCTGTGTAGCAGTCGATGACGGCACTCCGCAGCAGTTTGTCTCGATCTGTAACATCTAGACGGTTTTTGAACCTCTACCTGTTACAGATTTAGACAAACAGGTGGGCGTCCCAGAAAGATCTCGATCTGTAACATCTAGCCACTCAAAACGGGTCCATCTGTTACAGATTGAGATATAAGGATAGACGGGTGGCCAATGTCTCGATCTGTAACATCTAGCAGCCAAAAACTTCTCCAGTTGTTACAGATTGAGACAACCAGGTGGGGCCCACCAGCAAAATCTCAATCTGTAACAGGTAGCCGTCCAAATCGGTTCCAGATGTTACAGATTGAGATGAATGAACGAGCGGACAATCCCTATTTACCTCTTGCATAACTGTGCATAGTGTATATATACTGTGCTTACCGGTTATATACACGTGTAGCCCAACAGCTAAGGAGCCGCTGTGGACATCATCCTATCCAATTCGAGCGACAAGCCCATCTACGAGCAGATAACCTCGCAAGTCAAAGCTCAGATCTTATCGGGCACGCTCGCTGCGGGAGCCAAACTCCCCAGCATCCGTGCACTCGCGAGCGACCTGGGTGTGAGCGTCATCACCACCAAGCGCGCCTACGCCGACCTAGAGCAACTCGGGTTTATCTGCACCGTGCAGGGCAAGGGCTGTTTTGTCGCCGAGGGCAACCAGGAGCTCTTGCGCGAAAACCAGCTATGCCATATCGAAGACCTGCTTGCGAAAGCGGCGAGCCAAGCCGAAGCCTTGGGCGTCACGCGCGACAAACTGCACGAAATGCTCGACCTGGTAGCCCCCGAAACCATGCAGTAGCCATCTGCAAGAAAGGCTATACCATGCAAAACTTGCTTGAACTCAAAGGCGTCTCGCGCCGCGTGAGTGACCGTTTTTCGCTGCGCGATGTCACGCTCGCCGTGGAGCCCGGCCAGATTGTTGGCTTTGTGGGCGCAAACGGCGCCGGCAAGACAACGACCATTCGCGCCGCTCTCGGGCTTATCAAACTCGATGCCGGCGAGGTGCACCTGTTTGGGCAGCACTGCGGCGCCGACGCGCCCGGTGAAGCGCAGCGTTGTCTGCGCACTCGTGTCGGCCTCGTGCTGGACACATGCCCCTTCCCTTCCACACTCAAGGTGACCGAAGTTGAGGCACTCGTAAGTCCGGCGTACCCCACCTGGAGCCACGACACCTTCGCCAGCCTCATCGACCGATTTGGCTTGGATCCCAAGGCGAAGGTCAAGGACCTCTCCCGCGGCATGGGCATGAAGCTGCAGCTTGCCTGTGCGCTCAGTCACAAGGCCAAGCTGCTCGTTTTGGACGAAGCCACCGCGGGTCTTGATCCCATGGCACGCGAGGAGCTGCTCGATGAGCTGCTTGCCTTTGTCGCCGACGGCCAGCGCAGCGTGCTGCTCTCGAGTCACATTACGTCCGACCTCGATCGCGCTGCCGACCGCATCATTTGCATCGATAACGGCTCGATTGTGTTTGACCTGCCGCGCGAGGACATTACCGACCGCGCCGGCATCGCCCACTGTACCCAAGCGCAGGCCGCCGAGCTTATGGCTTGCGTCGAAGGCGCCCGTGCCTCCCACCACGCTTACAGCGTGGACGTGCTCGTGCCCAACCGTCGCGAAACGCTCGAGGCCTTCCCCGAGATTCCCTGCGATCGGGCAACCATTGACGATTATCTACGCCTCACGCTGAAAGGGGCTTCGAAATGAAACGCGCCTTTATGTCCGAGCTCGCCATCGTTCGCACGCTTGTCCCAAGCATAGCGGGCGTCGGTCTGTTCATATTCGTTGTGCTGACCCTCGCCAACACGTCAGGCGGCGACTCCGGCATGAGTGCCGGCGCCTGCGCGCTTAGCGCCATGTCGCCTATCATGATCATGAGCTCGCTGGCAGGCTTCGACAATCAAAACGGATGGGAGCGTTATCGGGCAACGCTGCCCCTCACGCGCAAAGACATCATCTGCGCACGCTACCTGAGCATCGTTGTCTTCTCGGCCGTCATGACGTGCGCCGCCACGCTTTTGAGTATCGTCGCCATCCCGCTCTTCAACAGCGCGGGCATTCCTTCGACCGGACAGACGGTCTTTGAAATCGCAATCGCCTCGGCAGCATCGATGCTTATCTCCCTCATGATGGTGTTTTTGGCGCAGCCGCTGTTCTTTCGATTTGGACACATGGAGGCGCTGCGCCTATCCGTTGGCCTGTTTGCCCTGCTCGGATGCCTTGCCATGGCCACGCTAAGCTCCTCCAACCCCATCAGCAACTGGCTCATGTCGATTGCCGGGGCGAATCCCGATCCCACCGTCCTTGGCTGTCTGTGTGCAGAAACTGCAGTACTGGCGCTCGCACTATGTGTAATCAGCTGCGCTGTCAGCACCAAGGTTTATCGAGTACGCGATCTGTAATCGACGGCTAAAAAAGCTTAGGTGGTACCCCGCTTATTTTTTCAATGAAACGAGGCGGCATAGCGTCACCACCGCCCTTCACAGCAGGCCGTCTAGTTCTTGGCAACCAAAAAGACACCGTCAGCATATCGAAGGTGAATACTTTTCCGAGAAGTGAACGAGTAAAAACAGTGCCCTGTAGCATCGACATTTTTAAGGACTCAATTCCTGCGGTTTTTGTCTAAGAATCCTGCAGTTTTGTTCGAAAAAAGTGTGCATGTTCCAGGGGTCCAGATTTACTCGTTCACTTCGCGGAAAACCATTCACCTTCGATTCGAGCCTTAACCAAATGCCCTCTCGAACTATGGCCCCTGTCTCACCACAGCGATATCAAAGCTTCATGGCGGGACGGTATCATCGGACGAGCGCCGTAAATCTGGCGCGGTCGTTCTTTGGGGAGGCATTTCACCCGTGTCGTGGGTCGCAGCAGCATTTGTGTCGGCTTTCTTTGCCGGCGTCACATCAGTCCTGGCCAAATGCGGCATCAAGCAGACCGACTCCGATGTCGCGACGGCCATTCGCACCTGCGTGGTACTCGTTTTCGCCTGGGCAATGGCGGGCATTTCTGGATCCATTGGAACCATCGGCAGCATCGAGCCCAGATCTTGGCTCTTTCTCGTCCTCTCGGGACTCGCTACCGGTGCTTCGTGGATCTGTTACTTTAAGGCGTTGGGCATCGGAGACGTCAATAAGGTCGTACCGGTCGACAAGATGAGCACCGTACTCGCTGCACTGATCGCCATCGTGCTTTTTGGCGAGACGAGCAACCTTGCGGTTAAGCTCGTGGGAACCGCTGTCATCACCCTCGGCACGTTTTTAATGATCGAGAAGAAGCAGTCTGCCGGACCCGAGCGGCAGCAAGACCGGACCTGGCTCGCTTACGCCCTCGGCGCCGCCGTGTTCGCGGCGCTCACGTCCATCCTTGCCAAGGTTGGCATCGAAGGCGTCGAGTCCAACCTGGCCACGGCAATCCGTACCTGTGTGGTACTGGTTATGGCATGGGCAATCGTGGCAGCTAAAGGCAAGATGGGCCAAGCCGTGCACGTAGACCGCTACGAACTCGTATTTCTCGCGGCATCGGGCATTGCGACTGGCGCATCGTGGCTGCTGTGCTACTACGCCATCGCCACAGGCCAGGTGAGCGTCGTGGTGCAGATCGACAAACTATCGATTGTCGTATCGGTACTATTTGCGCGCCTGGCATTCAACGAAAAACTCTCACGGCGCAGCGCCATCGGTCTCGCCTTCATCGTCCTGGGCACCGCCGCGCTCGCGATTTGGAAATAGCGCCGATGCCAAGCGAGATCTAGACGCTCGCAAATCCGTGACAAACGGCATATCCCGGCACGCCCGTGACGTTTTACAATATAAACGTCACGGGCCTCGGCTCAGTCTCGGTCATCCAAGGGGATGTCTTTTTGGTCATTGTTCTTTAGGGAACGGTCAATCGCATAGAACCACGAAAACGGCCGTCCAACGGCCGTGTTTTGTTGCGCCGTTCCGCCTCCGTCATCTGCCATTTTTGCACCTGATAGGAAAGAACAATGCAAACCCAGGAATCTCAATCCTTCCCAAAAGCAACTAGCTTCGGCGCGACACTCGTACGCTCTAAGATTATGGGCCCCAATCCCCTCTGCGAAGAGCTGCTTCGCGATGTGCATATCCCCTGCGGCGTCCGCATCTGCGACCTTGGATCGGGCACCGGTATCACCAGCGCCCTACTCGCCCGCGAATACGGGTTTGACACCTACGCTGTCGATCTGTGGAGCGACCCCGTCGAAAACCGTGCGTTCTTCGATTCGCTCGGTATCTCGCGCGGCTTCTTCAAAACGAGTTCTGAACAAACGCAAAGCGCAATATGCTACTTGCGCAGCGGCTTGGGCAGCGGAATGCCGGCGGCGATGGCTGCGGCGATGATCATGCAGACGATGCCCTTGAGCGGGAAGCACATGAGCAGCAGGCCCACGACCATAACGGGTTGGCGCATGACGGCGCCCATCGTCGAGGCCGTGCAGACGGCGACGCAAAAGACCGGATCGGCGCCGGTGAGGATGGCAAGGCCATAGCCCAGGCTTACACCCGAGAAGATAACCGGGAAGAAGTGACCGCCACGCCAGCCCATATTGATGAGGGCGGGGGTCAGCATAGCCTTGACAAGACCGGTCGCGATAAGCACGCCGGCGGGAATGGTCAGATAGGTTTCCATGAGCACATCGGCCTGGGTCTCGCCGGCAAACATGGTGTAGGGCAGGAGCGTGCCACAGATGGCGAGCGCCAGACCGGCTAACATGGCCTTGACGACAGGACGCTCCCCTATTGCATGGGACAGCGCCTCGCTTGCATGCTCGGAGACAAAGTACAGCCAACCGCATACGGTGCCGATCAACGCCAGCGGAATGAGCCAGACAAGTTCCAGGTTGCCCACCTCGGCGGACTCGAACCTGGGCATGCCCATGCCGCCGCCCACGAGCTGGCCAAGCAACAGGTAAGTGCCCAGACCGCCGGCAATCGCAATGCCGTAGACCACGGTCTTTTGCGCCTTGGGCAGCTTGATGGTGATCTCGTCGGACGCGGACTCATCGTCGGCATCTTCGCCCTGGCCGTCGGCGCTACCGGCGAGCGGCGCCACAAAGCCAAAGACAGGCGCGGTAAAGAGCGCCGTCAGGGCAGCCTGGGTACCTAGCAGCGTGAGCTCCCTAAACTCGGCGCCAAAGCGACGCATGCGGTCGCCGACCCAGCTGCACAGGCCCGCGATAACGCCGGTCAGGCCGGCCTCCGGTCCAATACTTCCGCCAAACAGCAGCGGCAGCAATGCCGCAAGCGAAAGCTTGCCCAGATTGTCGTACGGGTAGCGCCCATCTTGCTTGACCTTAGCCATCACCTGATTGAGGTTATCGGTCTTGGTGTCTGTCATCTTTTCGTACAGACCGATTAACAGGCCGCCCAGCAGGCAGACAAAAAACGGGTACGGCAGAAAGCCAAACGGGCCGCTGGCGAGCTCGGGCGAAGCGACGCCCAGTGCGTGCGGAATCTCGGTCCATAGATAGTCGATGCCATGCTCCATCACAAAAAAGAACAGCCAGACCGCGGCACCTGCGAACGCACCGGTCACGGCAACGCTAACTAAAAACAGCGCGCGGTTTGTAGGTTTAGCGAGCTTATCCATCGGGTCCTCCCGCGGTCAAAGTCGACATAGATACGTTTTATTGTAGAGCGAGTGTGGCCCAGACAAGCCAACCGTCTGCGCTGCAAACGGAGCCACCGGGGGCCACAGCGGGACAGGCTCAAGGCTTATCCGTTGATAATTGATGCGATTTCGTACAGATCCTCGGCAAAGTAAATGCCTTGCTGGCGCCGTGGGCTTGATAAACCCTTATCAATCATGTGTCCGAGCAGCGCCTTGAGGTCGTTGTAGTAACCGTCCAGGTTATACAGGATGCACGGAGCACTCAGGTGCCCCAACGACACCGCGGACATAACCTCGGCAATCTCCTCGAGCGTGCCCGTCCCACCGGGAAAGGCAATGAACGCATCGCCGAGCTCGATCATCTTTGCCTTACGCTCCGCCATATCGCTCGTCACGATGAGGTCGTCGATACCGTCATGTTGAAACTCGGCCTCGATAAAAAAGCTCGGCTCCACACCCGTCACGTGCCCGCCGGCATTAAGCACGCTATCGGCGAGCGCGCCCATCAGGCCCGATTTGGATCCGCCGTACACGAGCGCGTGCCCGTTGGCGCCAATCCAGTTGCCCAGCTCCTGCACCGCAGGCAGAAACGCCGGGTCATTGCCGATACTGGCACCCAGATACACGGTGATATTCAAATTCAGTCCCCCTCATCGTGACGCGCGGCGCCCGTTTTAGCGCTGGCGCCGGCGATATTCGCGCACGCGGCGCGACAGATCGGCGAGCTCGTCACGATCGAGCTCTTCCAAATGCTCAAGATCATCCATAAAGCGCGCCATAGTGTCCTTTTGATGCATCTTGATGAGCATATTGCAGTAGCTCACCGCCACGCCCGTGAGCATGGCAATGTAAAAAATGCTGATAACGCTCAGGACGACCGTGATGACACGGGCGACCGGCGTTTCGGCCGGAATGTCGCCAAAGCCGATCGTCGATACGGTCTCAAAGCTAAACCAAAGGCCATCGCCAAACGTAAGAGTTGTTGGCTCAGAGAGCCAAACAGCCATTGAACACAGAAGATAAAAGACGAGAAAAAGGCCCGTGATGCGGACGAAACCGGCTTGACGCAACACATCGGCCAGCGTCCTCAGCTTTTTCATCGAGACCCCCTTTTTTCAGGACAAGCAATCGCTTTTGGTCGGTATTGTCCCACGCCTCCCCCGCAAACGGAACCAGCCATCGAGAATGCCCCTAGACGACGAGTTGCGAGGGACAATCCTTCCACAACAAAAAAGTGCGTTTCAATCTGCGACAAATAGGATGTTCCCGTCGGCCTCGCAGCCTGAACTAGTATCTTGATATAGACATACCACCCACCGCCGTGCACGCAGCACGCGGAAAGAAAGGAAACCCACGATGTTTAGACCTCTTCGTAGAAAGAAGCGTGCTATCACCGATCAAGAGGCACGAGAGCTGCTTGTTAATTGCAAACGCGGCATTTTTGCCGTCAACGGAGACGACGGCTATCCTTACGCCATTCCCGTTAACTACTACTTTGACCCCGAGCACGACAAAATTTACTTTCATGGAGCCAAGGCGGGGCATAAGGTCGATGCACTCAAACGCAGCGACAAAGTCTGCTTTACCGTCTATGGCAACGATTGGTACAAAGACGACGACTGGGCACCCTATGTTCAGAGCACCGTGGTTTTCGGCCGTTGCCGCCTCGTGAACGATGACCCGGCGTTTGTCGAAGACAAAGTCCGACAGTTTGCCCTCAAGTACTATCCTTCTGCCGAAGAGGTCGAAGAGGAGATCAAGCAAAGTATCAGGGGCGTCCAGCTGTATGAAATTACGGTTGAACACCTTTGCGGCAAGCAAATTCAAGAAAAGTAGCAAACGTGGAAAACGCGCTCGCAACCCTCTGCGCCCTATGCGCCCACGCACGTTGACGACACGGGCGCAAGCCGCAGTACCCGAATCGTGCGACCCCTATACCCCAAAAACGTAACGGTCTAGGCGGTCGCACGCTTCCCTTACGCGCGAAAGCGGCAGCGCCAGATTCACGCGAATGTGGCAGGGGCCATGGAACGGACGTCCATCCTGATACCCCACGCCCACGCGCGCCCCCTCGTCGAGCAACCACTGAATATCACGGCCATGCTCGCGGCACCACTCGGTGCAGTCCAGAAACACCATGTACGTGCCCTGCGGACGCGAATAGGACACGCCCTCAAAATGCTCGTCCACGTAATCGCAGAAGTACTCGATATTGTCGGCAAGCACCTGGTTGAGTTCGTCCACCCACTCGTAGCCCTGCGGTTGGTAGGCACCGATAAGCGCATGCATCGAAAGGACATTCATCTCGTTGTAATGGGTCTTGTTAGACACAGCGCACATGCGGTCGCGCAGCGTCTCGTTGTAGACAATGTGGTAGCTGCCGACCAGACCCGCCAGGTTAAACGTCTTGCTCGGCGCATAGAGGGCAACCGTGCGCATGCGGGCATCCTCGCTCACCGACTGCGTCGGGATGTGCTTGTGTCCCGGCAGAATGATATCGGACCAAATCTCGTCCGAGATCACCACGCAATCGTGCTTGCGATAAATGTCCATGGCGCGCTCGATCTCGTCGCGCTCCCATACGCGGCCGCAGGGATTGTGCGGCGAGCAGAACACTGCGGCATGGATGTGATTTTGGGCGAGCTTGCGCTCCATGTCCTCAAAGTCCATGCGCCACACGCTCTGGTCGTCGAGCTGAAGCGGGCTGTGGACAATGCGATAGCCCGCGGCCTCGATGGACTTGGTGAAGCCGATGTAGGTGGGGCTGTGGACCAACACCGCATCACCCGGCTGGACATACGCGCGCAGTGTCGACACGACACCGCCCAGCACGCCGTTTTCGTAGCCGATATGCTCAGGCGCCAGGCCCTCGACGCCATTACGGCGGCTCTGCCATTCGATGATGCGGTCGAAGTACTCGGAACGCGGATTGAAGTAACCAAACATGGGGTGCTGGGCGCGCTGAATGATGTGCTCCTGGACTGTAGGCACCGTGGCGAAGTTCATGTCCGCCACCCACATGGGAATGCGGTCGAAGCCCTCGTCGGGTGCGTTCGGAGCCATACCGGGGATCTCACCCCAAGAGTCAACGGCGATGGAGTCCATGCCGTGGCGGTCGATGATTGAAGTGAAGTCGTATTTCATGCTGAGCCCCCGTGCAGAGCGGAATGATTCGGTAGGCGTTATTGTCCACCAGCGTAGGCGATTTTGGCATGGGGTTTGGCGCTTAATTTGACGGGTGCGGACGAATGGCTGGCTAGTCTCGCGCGTCGTTGATTGCGGTTACCGTCAACCTGGCCCCGTCAACCGTAAACGATATGTCGAGTCCGGCGTAAGCCAAGTGGTAAACGCGGTTTGGCTCGTGCTTGCTGCCCGCGCGGCGCGGATCTTGGCGAAGAACCTCGACCAGGCCGGGGAGCTTTGCGGGCGGGACCATGTCTTGAAGCGCTTGCGGGAACTTGACATCGAGCTCTTGCCACGGAGCACCCTCAATCCAGCCGCCGGTCGCATCCGGGTGGCAGTCCGCAAACGGGATGTAGGGCTTAATGTCGTAGATGGGCGTGCCGTCACGCAGGTCGGCCCCCAGTACATGGATGATGGGGCCGTCGTCGGTGCGCTCAACGCGGCTGAGCTTGACGCAGGTAAGACCGATGGGATTGGGGCGAAACGGACTCCGCGTGGCAAACACGCCCACGCGTTCGGCTCCGCCCAGACGCGGCGGGCGCACAGTCTTCGACCACTTGACGTTGGTGCCGGACCTGTCCTGCGTCTTGGCATCGGCAGCTATATCCTTAGCCGTGCCGCCGGGCGTTCCGTTTTCGAAGCGCCACAGCAGCCATAGGTGAGAGAAGGAGTCCAGACCCTCAACTGCTGCGTTGGAGGCAAATTCCGGCTCAAAGACGATGCGTCCCTGCAGGTGGGGCGCCAAAAAGCTGTTGCGCGGAATGCCGAACTTCTGCGGCAGGTCGGTATGTATGTGTGCGATAGGTTCCATGCCGGTCATTGTACGGCATGGAGGTGTGGGGTGCAGCGCGCAATTCTTCGCCGCGGTCTCCCTTCGTGCAACCAACGGTTGCTTGGAAGGGCGCCTGCCGCCGCGTATGCTTAAGCCATCAACCAGCAGAAAGGAGTCGCTATGGCCTTTGCAGAAAAGCTCATTGCCATTCGCCGCGCCCATCACCTTACCCAAGAGCAGCTCGCCGCCAAGCTCTTCGTCACACGCCAAGCCGTCAGCCGTTGGGAACGCGGCGAAGTCACCCCGGGCATCGACATGATGAAGCTCATTGCCGCCGTAACCGGAGAACCGCTGTCCCACCTGCTCGAAATGCCCGAGCACTATTGCCAGAGCTGCGGCATGATACTCACGCCCGACGACTGCGGTACCGATGCTGCGGGCACCGCGACCGATCATTACTGCAAGTGGTGCTACGACCACGGCCAGTACACCTACGACACCACCATGGAGGCGATGATCGAGGATTGTGCCCCGCGGCTGGCGCAAAACACCGGCATGTCGCTCGACGAAGCCGTCTCGCTCATGGGCGCCGTCCTGCCGCAACTGGAGCGCTGGCGCTCCGTGCAGGAAAACGAGGAGCGCTACGGTGCCGAGGCGCGGGCGCGCTATGGCGACGAGGCGATCGACGCAGCAAACGAAGCACTGCTGGACATGGACCCCGAGACATGGAACGACATGAAGGAACTTGAACGCGCTATTCTGGGTCAGCTTTCGATTGCCATGGGCGACGGCGATGCGGATGGAAGCGAGGCCCGCAAACTTGTCGCGATGCACCGTCGATGGATTGGCCTTAACTGGGGGCACAAGCCCCAAGACGAAGCATACCTGGGCCTCGCCCACGGCTATCTTGCTGACCAGCGCTTTATCGACTACTACGACAAGCCCTGCGGCACCGGAGCCACGGCGTTTCTGGTACAGGCCATCGAGTCGTCGTCAGCTCATGCATAGACCGCGGCGGCTTTGGGTATTTCAATCAAAACCTCAACCGATTGGAGACCTATGGCTACTAATCATGAGCTCACGCTGTACGTTATGACCGGCTGCCCGTATTGCATGAAGGTCAAGCGTTTCCTTGCCGATAACGGTGTGACCATCCCTGAGCGCAACATCTCGACCGACCCCGATGCCGAGCAGACGCTCATCGCCGTCGGCGGAAAACGCCAGGTTCCCTGTCTGTTCATCGACGGCAAACCACTCTACGAATCGAGCGACATCATCGCATGGGTACAGGAGAACCTGCTCTAGCACGCACATTGCAACCGGCCCACCCCAACCCATACGGCACAAACATGTACACCAGCATCCAAAGTCGACACTTTTCGACATCTTTGGATGCTGGTGTACAGCTTTTTTGCATGAGCCCGGCACAGGTGATCCGTTTTTCTCCGCCCTGAGGGGTCAAACGAAAAGGCGTGGGTGGCTCGCTCTAGCCACCCACGCCCTAAATTGAACAAATGCGCTTAGCGATGTAGCCCACCGTCAGCGTGACCTGCCAACCATCAACTACCTATTGGAATTGGCCCTGCGACGAATCGCCTCGCCAAAGCCGAGCACCGCAGTGCCAACACCGGCGAGGGCGGCAGTCATCACTGCGCTGCTTTTATCACCGGTCGAAGGGAGTGACTTGGTGCTCTTAGTCTTCTTGGCACTCTCCGTCTTGGATTTATCAATCGGCTGAACGGGCTTCTTCGTCCACTTACCGTAGAGCGTCATCGAACCCATCAGCGAATCGCCGTCGTTCCACAGGACCGTGCAGCCCTCGTCGGTATACCAACCATCGAACGTCCAACCATCGACAGCCTTCTGCTCCTTGGCGGCATACGCAGAACCAACCTCAAGGCCCTTATCGGCATCGGGCAACTTTGCCTTCTCGGGGGCTTCGCCGACATACTGGTAATCGACGCTCACCAGGCCATGGGCAGCCTTGAATGCAACAGGGGCTTCTTTTGCCTCGTAAGTACCAGGTTGAGCAGCCTCTACATATTTGGCCTCGCCATGGGCGGACCAGCGAGAGTCCTTCCCGTCAACGTACCAGCCGTCGATCGTGTGATCGCAGTCATCAAGGATCCAGTCAGCGCCAACATTGCCAAACTCAGTGACGCCAGCACCGGTGCTGTAGATGTCATCGCCGGCGTTCGCGGCGTGGTTGTTGTAGATAACAACCGACGGATCGAGCTTCATAGTGCCCACGTTATAGACGCCGCCACCCATGTCGGCGCCAATGCCGTCCTTGTTGCAGGCGCCAGTGCCGTTATTGGTAATGGTCGCGGAGCCGATGATCAGGTTGCAGGCCTTTTGAGCAGTGTAGATACCGGAACCAGCGTTGTTCGTAACGGTGACGTTCGCGCCCTTCTCAATCACGCTTGCGTATTTGCCGTTGCCCTGGAAGAAAATGCCGCCGTTGGTATTCGCGGCGAATCCCTTTGTACCGTTTCCCTCGACGTCAACCAGGCAAGAAGAATCAACGTTAAGCACGCGAGTCCAGATGCCACTATATCCGTTGTTGTTCGCGTGGAGCTTCGAACCGTTGCTCATATCGATGCGCCAGGCGGAAATACCCCAGGCGCCGCTGTTCTCGAACGTAACGTCAGAGCCGTTCTTGATAGTGTAGTACGTGCCGTTCGAGCCGTTGCCCTTGCTGTTAAGAACCTTGACCGTCGACGAATCGATAGTGGCATAGAACGTGCCCGTAAAGCCGGAGCGGTTGCGGTCGGAGATATAGGTGGAACCACCTTCAATATTCACGTTGTAGCCACCGTCACCACCATCCCACTCAAGAGCGTCCTGCTTGTAGTTCGCAATGGTTAGGTTGGAGCCATTCTTCAGGTTAAGCTTGTTGTTGCTGCCGAAATAAATGGCATGCGTGTTGTCAGCGGTTCCCGCACCGTCCATGGTGAGCGTAGCGCCGTCGAGCGTAAGGGAAGCGCCCTTGCTTGCGCTCACAGACATCCAATTCCACTCGGTGGTATACGGGGTGGAGCGGATGCCGTTCATAGTCACGGTAACGTTCTTGAACGTCAGCGCCTTACCCCAAAGGGCAATGCCCTTGTCGGTGAAGTTCAGCGCGTGGCCATTGCCGTCGATGGTGAGGTCCTTTCTCAGCTCGAGACCAGCGGTCTCGGCATCGGCAAGGAGCTTGATGGTCGCGCCGTCAGTTTTCTTGGCGGCAGCAAGCGCTTCATCAAAGGTCGCGTACTGGGTCCCGTTAAACTCTGCGACAGAAGCACCGTTCCTTGCGCCCGCAGAAGCACTTGCGGCAACAGGAGCCGAGGAGGGAGTGGTCGCAGCAGATTCGGCAGAAGAGGCGGCAGGCGTGCCAGATTCGTTCGCAGACGCGGCATCGACTTGGGGCTTGGCAACCGTGCTCACCGAAGACGCCTCAACGGCAGGCTCGGAAACAGAAGCAAAAACCGTCATCCGCAAAAGCCTGAGGCGCAAGAAAGCAGAGGGATGTCATAAGCCCTGCTGTTACCGCAAGAACGGCATGGGAGCGTTTTTTCATGGAATGCTTTTCCTTTCGTATCGAGCCCGGCAGAATGCCGGCACAACTATCTTACATCGCTATTCTTATGGCATAAGCAAAATACGCTTTAGGTTTATAGCTCAAGTGTTATCACATTGTAATAATTTTAAATAGTCATAGCATCATCACATTTTGGCAAGTTTCTTGCACAACTTTTGGTGCCAGTCCCAAGCCTCTGGGAGTTGGCACCAACAAGACGATTTGCTTCCTTCGTCCCCCTACAGATCAGTTATCCGTGGAAACGAGCGGTAGGCGCGAGCGGCTGCTCGCGAAAAACGGCTACCGCGACACGGGCTTCCGCTTCCGCTGGGACGGGCAGCCGGCGGCACTGTATCTGCGCCCGTGCCAGAGCACGGAGGACATCACGCCCGTGGCGCAGCTGCTGCTGCGGGATCTGTACGGCGATCTGCTGCCGCCGGTCAACGCACGGCGCATGATTCAGCCGGAGGCGTAACAGGAGGACGATATGGGACAAAGTGTAGATCTCCGCGTGCTCACGGCGGAGGAATTTGGGCCGTTTCGGCAGCGCAACATTGCGCGCTACGCGCAGGAGTTGCTCTTTGCCCGCGCCACGGACACGGAGGAGCACGCGCTCACCGAGGCGCAGGGCGCGCTCGACGAGATGCTGCCGCAGGGCGCGGACACGCCGCGCAACTACCTGCTCGCGGCGGAGTCCGGCGGCGAGACCGTCGGTGAGCTCTGGTGCGACACGACCGAGCCGGAGACGGTGTTCATCAACGACTTTTTCGTCTATCCGGCTTGCCGCGGCCATGGCTGGGGCAATGCGATGCTCCGCGCCGTGGAGGAGCTGGCGGCCGCGCAGTCGTTCGAGCAGGTCGTCACGCATGTATATCATACCAACCGCATCGCACTGGCCATGTTCGAGTCGGCCGGCTTCACGCAGATCGGCCCGCCGAAGGGCGGCAACATTTTTCTGCGCAAGCGGTATATGCGCTCGCCGTTTCTGGCGTAATGAA